>Ga0137404_10000134_pt1 | contig 45185 bp, 85 predicted proteins | sample CZOMad2_1_16fung_FD_108285 | JGI IMG/M metagenome (GOLD analysis project Ga0137404, IMG submission 108285) | Vadose zone soil fungal communities from Angelo Coast Range Reserve, California, USA - CZOMad2_1_16fungal (Illumina Assembly) | ecosystem: Environmental > Terrestrial > Soil > Vadose... | reverse complement strand
TGAATATCCAAACGGAGCCCGGATACGTTTGTACGGTGCTGACAATTACGACCGACTCCGGGGGCTTTACCATGATGGGGTCACCATTGACGAGCCTGCGCAAATGGACCCTCGAGCTTGGCCCGAGGTCATTCGCCCCACGCTATCTGATTATGTGGGTTGGGGGACCTTTATCGGAACTCCCGCAGGACGAGATTGGTTCTATAAAATAGATCGAATGGAAGATGGAACTTTAGCGGAAGGCTGGTTTCGTCGAACGCTCAAGGCATCGGAAACAGGTATTATTCCGACCGCAGAATTGGAAAGCCTCAGGACTGCTCTCACCGATGAGCAATACGCTCAGGAATTTGAATGCTCATTCGAGGCGGCAATTATCGGTGCTTACTACGGTAAGCAGATGGCATCTCTCTCACAGCAGGGAGACCGTATTGCGGGGGTTCCCTATGATCCTGCAGCACGAGTCTATACGGCATGGGATCTAGGATACCGGGACGCCACCGCCATTTGGTTCGTTCAGGTTATCGGCCGTGAAATCCACGTGATCGACTACTATGAATGCATTGGCTCAGATATTGCGGTTGATGTGAAAGCGGTGCTGAATAAGCCATATAACTATGCAAAGCATATTTTTCCGCATGATGCTTGGGCGACACAAAAGCAAACGGGAAAGACGACTATCGAGTTTATTGAACCGCTTGGAATCAAGTCAGAGGTTGTTGAGCGCGCGCCTGATCACCGTGTTGAAGATGGAATCAGCAACGTCGTGATGTTGCTGCCTCGCTGTTGGTTCGACAAAAACAAATGTGCCCGCGGCATTGAAGCTTTGACGCTTTATCGGGCTGAATATGATGATAAGCGCCAAGTGATCAAAACAAAGCCGCTGCACGATTGGACAAGTCATGCTGCAGATGCGTTCAGATATTTGGCTATGACCTTGGATAATCAGATCATCAATACGGGCTTCGGGCGCAAGATCGAATATGCCAATCAGGGTTACGCATGATGATACCGTGGCGATTGGTACTCTGGCTATCGAAGCGAGAATACCGCTTCGTTGTGATGCTATTTCTTGAGCGACGCAATGCGCGGCTAAGGACGGGCATTTCTTAATGCCTAAGATGGAACTTACTGCGCTCCAGCCCATGCTGGCGGCACAAAAGGCCGATGCGCTATCGGCCATGAATGCAGCGGAGCTATCCACCGAGCGTCAGACGGCCATGGACTATTATCTCGGCAATATGTCCCGGGATATGCCGGCTCAGGAGGGGCGCTCCAGAGCAGTCTCCACGGACGTTCAGGACGCTGTTGAAGGGCTGATGCCGAGCCTGATGGATATCTTTGCTGGATCTGACGAAGTTGTCAGATTCGAGCCTGTGGGTCCTGAGGATGAACCTGCGGCGCAGCAGGAAACCGATTATGTGAACCATGTGTTCATGCAGCAGAATCCGGGTTTTATGGTGCTGTATTCCTTCATCAAGGATGCGCTGCTTCAGAAGGTTGGGTTTGTGAAGGTCTGGTGGGAAGAAGAAGAGCGCGAGGAGCGAGAGACCTATTACGGTCTCTCGGAGGACCAGTTCATGGTGCTGTCTCATGAGGTCATGCAATCTGACGGGCAGATGAAGATCGTCGAACATTCGATTAATGAGCCGGCGAGTGAGGCTGTATCGTGAGTGGCCTTCAATATGTGCTGATTGGATATCTTATGATCATGAGTGGGCTGTGCATCGTCTTCGCCTCGGTTTACTATAGGTGAACGCTCCTTATGCGCCTCCCGCTGGAGGTCAGTCCGTCCTGGGAAATCCCATGGCGCAAAATAAGGCATTACGAACCCACGATATAACGATCGTCACTACCAAGAAGCTTGCCCGCGCTCGCGTTCTCGGGGTTCCTCCCGAGGAATTTGGTATTGAACGCGCTGCTCGTGATGTCAAAACCTGCAATTACTGCTTTCACGAGGTTGTCACCAAGACCGTTTCAGATTTGATCACTGAGGGCTTTGATGCGGAGCAAATTCGGTCGCTCACGCCGTATATGGGCAATCAAGACCCGGAAACGATCTCAAGGGATAGTGTTCAGGAGCATTTCAACGCTGGGGAGATGAACGAATCTGCCCAGATTCCGAAGATCACCGAGCATTATGTCCGAATGGACTATGAGGGCAAAGGCAAGCCCTGTTTGTACATGGTGGTGACGGGAGGAGATCAGGGCGAAATCCTCAGGAAGGACGGCAAAGAGGTCATCGAGCCGATCGATGTCATTCCGTTCGCCGCAACGACTCCGGTTCCGATCACGCATAGGTTCTTCGGCCGGTCGATCGCCGATCTGGTCATGCCTTTGCAGAGGGAGAAGACGGCGTTAAAGCGAGGCGCACTTGACAATCTTTACCTTCACAACAATCCCAGGGTTGAAGTTTCCGAAGCAAATGCGGGACCCAACACGCTGGACGATTTGCTGGTCTCAAGACCAGGCGGGGTTGTTAGAACTAAAACTGCTGGAGGTCTCAACTGGCAGGTTGTTCCCGATATCACTACCTCAATCTATCCCATGATGCAGTATATCGATGCCGAGCTCGAGCAACGAACGGGTGTCAGCAAGCAATCTCAGGGACTAGACGCGAACGCCCTGCAGAACCAATCTGCTACCGCAGTCGCTCAAGTTTTCTCGGCCTCTCAGATGCGGATGAAGCTAATCGCTCGCATCATAGCGGAAGGCGTGCGGGATATCTTCTCATTGCTGCATCACACCATTCGATCGCATGGGCAGGAAGAGCAAACAGTCAGGCTCCGCAATACCTGGATTCCCGTTGATCCAAGGAACTGGAAAACCCGCGATGATATGACTATCAATGTCGGGCTTGGATCAGGCGGGAAAGCCCAGCAGTTCGCAGGAATGATGGCGGTCGCTCAGGTTCAGGAGAAAATCCTGGCGGGGGGCAAGCCCAACTTGGTTGATGACACCAACTTATGGAATACAGCTACTGAGCTGTGCAAGATTCTTGGCCACAAGAACGCGGACAAGTTCTTCAATGATCCGCAAGCCAAAGACCCTCAAACTGGACAATTGCTGCATCCGCCTCCTCAACCTCAACCAAGTCCTGAACAGGTCAAGACACAGGGTCAGCTTCAGATCGCCCAGCAGAAAGCTCAAGGCGATCAGGCGAAGAGTCAAGCTGATATTATCCATCAGCAGGTCAAGGCGCAGGCGGATATCGAGGTTGCGAAGGTCAAGGCTGAACTGGATGCCAAATTAGCTGTGATCAACGCGCATATCGAGGCGATCCAGGCCGAGCAGAAAATGCGGCACGATCAGCAGAAGCACCACGCGGACATGGCCGGGAAGGTCGTAGGCATTGCTGCAACTGCACACGCGCACGATACCAAGATGGAGCAGATGCAGAGCGCTCCGAATGGTGGCAAGTGATAGCTTTCTGCCTGGTTTCCTCCGATCACGGCCCAATTCTCGTCAACCGTATGGACTACAATCACACCTTCACCGGGGATTTCTACGGTGTCGGCGCTCAGATCATGGAAAACGGTGCTTATGATCCTCGTGATGTGGATGATCTGAAGAACCTTTTGCTTTGCCGGCGCAATCATTTTGGGGATGGTGTTGTGGCTTTGGATGCTGGGGCCAATATCGGGGTTCACACCATCGAATGGTCCCGGCATATGCGGGATTGGGGTTCTGTCCTCGCTGTCGAAGCTCAGGAGCGGATATTCTATGCCCTTGCGGGAAATCTGACCCTTCAGAATTGCTTCAATGCACGGGCCATCTGGGCGGCTCTGGGAGAGGAATGTGGAGAGCTATCTTTCCCCGAGCCTGATTATCGTGCTCAAGGGAGTTTTGGCTCTTTCGAGCTTCGCGCTCGGATGGGAACTGCGTTCATTGGTCAAGCGGTGGATTACGCAAAGCCGACTTCGACGGTAAAGCAGATTACGATCGACAGCCTGAAGCTGGAACGGTTGGATTTGCTCAAGATCGACGTCGAGGGAATGGAGGCGGAGGTCCTCCAAGGTGCGGCTGAGACGATCGCGCGCTGCAAGCCCATCCTGTTCGTGGAAACGATCAAGTCGGACAAGGACACTATCATTGCCGCATTGCGGAATGAGGGTTATCGGGTGCTCCCGAACGGCATGAATATCCTGGCAATCCACGAAAGTGACAAAACGCTTGAGAATGTCGGTGTTGTGAAGGAAGCGGCTTGATATTTTCCAAGAGGAAAAATCAGTGAACGTCGAGAAGTACCGCGCGACCTGTAATAAGCTGATCCGTAATCCTGATGATGCTGTTGCCCTTGTCGATCAGTTCTCGCTGATCTCTGAGAAGAAGGAAAACGCGGCTCTTTATCTGCCGCTCGCCAAACGGGCTTTTGAGTTGGCTCCGAATGATATCAGCCCTGTTTTCAATTATGGTTCAGGTCTTCACAGGGCCGGCGAGTTCGAAAAGGCGCTGGAAATATATCATCGTTGTCTCAAAATCACGCCAGATGACTGGCGAGCCAAAGTCTATCATCATTTAGGCGTTGCCTATCGGGCTGTGGGTGAAAACCACAAAGCCGCGGAATGGTATCAGAAATCCTACGATATCGAGCCAAATCCGAATACCTTGAAGGATCGTGCTTTGGCTATCCTGGCGAGCGGAGACCTGATGTCAGGGTTACAGGCTTTTGAAGTCAGGAGAGAGGCGGCAGTTTGGAAGCTGCATGAGAGTGGGGGCCACCTGATCTCGCAGGCCAAGCTGCCGCCTGATGTTGTTCACTGGCAAGGTGAAGACCTTACCGACAAGACCGTGGTAGTTTACCATGAGGAAGGTTCGGGAGATTTTATCCAGTTTTGCCGCTACATTCCTCGTTTACGAGAGATGGGCGCGGCTAAGGTCCTTCTATGCGGACCCGTTCCCGATCTTCTTGACCTTGTTGCCGATAATATTGATTTTGACGGTATTGTCCCGCTCTCCGGTCCTTTCGATTGCGATGTTGTTATTGGCAGCATGTCTGTACCTTGGCGTGTCGGTATTGACTTGGCTAAGGCCTCGGGCAGGCCGTACTTCAAAGCCGAGCCAGCGAAAATACCGCTGAGAGGAAAGCTAAATGTTGGGCTCGTCTGGAGAGGCAATCCAGCCTACGGGATGGACGTTCATCGCTCCATTGCTTTCACTGAGTTCTGCCCCTTGTTTGACCTACCTGGAGCCGCTTTCTATTCGCTCCAAGCAGGCCATCCAGGACTTGAGACCACAAATCTTGGCTACGACGGCTTTGTCGCCAATCTCGAGCCCCTCGCCACGACATGGCGAAACACAGCGAGACTGATCCAGGCTTTGGATGTCATTGTCAGCGTCGATACCGCGGTAGCTCATCTCGCAGGAGCTCTTGGCAAGCCTGTTTTTATGCTGGCGACGAATGCGTGCGATTGGCGCTGGAATCGAAACAGCCAAAAGACGGTCTGGTACGATTCCATGCGGGTCATCCGGCAGAAAAAGCAGGGCGACTGGAAGCCCTGCATCAGGCAGGTTAGGGATCAACTGAAGGACATGCTGAGTGAGCGACGATCGGCTGCTTGACGCTACGAACCTGGCTGCAAAAGCCCAGCAGCTACTCAATGATGAAACCCTCATTATGGCATATGAGGGGATTGAGGCTAATCTGGTCTCCGCTTGGATCGCATCTGAGCCAAGGGATCAGGATGGCCGTGAGATGTGCTGGCGCATGATCCATGCGAACAGAAAACATCGTGACGCGCTGCAAATGTTCGTCAGCAACGGCAAGCTTGCCCAGGCTGAACTCGACCGATTGAAAACCTAAAGGACATCCATGGACCCCGAACTGGCCGATGCGCCGAGCATTCCGCTCGCGTCTGATGCACCCGCGACTTTATCGTTTGATGATGCTGTCCGGTCTTTGACCGAGGACAGACAGAAATTAGTGAGCGGTGAGAAGCCGCCTGCCGAGAGCGCGGAATCCGCGACCGCAGAACCTGAATTGCCTGTCGAGGGCAACGCCGACCTGGAAACGGACCCCGGCGAAACCAAGGAAGCCGAACCGGAAGCAATTCCGCCAATCGAGCGACCGAGGTCTTGGGCGAAGGAGTTGGACGAGGAGTGGGCTTCCTACCCTCGCGAGGCGCAAGAGAGAATTGCGAAGCGCGAACAGGAACGAGATTCCGCAATCCGCCGTAGCCAAAACGAGGCCGCTGACATTCGCAAGGCTGCTGAAGCCGCGCGAGCAGAAGCGGAGAAGGCAAAGCAGCAATACGAAGCCCAGCTTCCCCAGCTTCTCCAGACCTTGGAGAGCGCTCACCAGGCGAGTTTTGCCGACATCAAGACTATGCAGGATGTCGCAAAGCTGCAGGCGGAAGACCCGTTCCGGTTTCAGGCATGGCAGGTGCATCAGATGCAGTTGCAGGCCACGAAACAGGAAACGGACCGCATCGCGCAGGAAAGACAGGCCACCGAGCAATCCGAATGGGCAACCTATGTCCAGAAGGAAAATACTCGCGCGGCTGAATTGATCCCTGAGCTTGCGGATAAGGACAAGTCCGAAAAACTGATGACCCGGGTAGCGAAGGAACTACTTCCAGAACTCGGCTTTACGGACAGCGAACTCACTGCACTGGCGAATGGCAAGCAAAAGCTCGCCATTTATGACCATCGTGTGCAGCGGCTCCTCGCCGATTCCGTGAAACTTCGGGACATCGAAAATGCTCCCAAGGCTGCTGCCAAGCCCAATCTCCCGCCAGTTCAGCGACCAGGAACCGCCAAGCCTGCAACGTCAAGCGTAGCGGCCCAGATCCAAACCCTCGAACGTCAACTTAACACTGCGACCGGTGACAAAGCTGCGCGCCTCAGCGCCCAGATCCTTCAGCTTGAGAGAAAAGCTGCCAGTCGCTAGAAAGGTCTACAATGACTCTCGCAACTTCTGCTTTCACGACCTTCTCGGCTATTGGCAACCGGGAAGACTTGTCGAACCGCATCTATCGGATTGACCCAACCGAGACCCCGTTCTTTTCCGGCATCGAAAAGAGCAAGGCTGCTGCTACCAACCACGAATGGCAGACCCAAGCGTTGGCTGCCGCTTCGACTTCAAATGCCCAGCTTGAAGGTGATGACAGCTATGCTGCGGATGCCGCCACGGCGACGGTTCGTCTTGGCAATATCTGCCAGATTTCGCGCAAGACACCGCGTGTCACTGGTACCCAACAGGCAGTTGAGCATGCCGGCCGTGGAAATGAGATGGACTACCAGGTCATGCTCAAGGGCATGGAGCTTCGGCGCGATCTGGAGGCCATTCTGACCGGCGCCAATCAGGCCAAGGTCACGGGCAATTCGTCCACGGCTCCGAAAACCGCGGACGTACTGTCATGGATCAAGACCAACACCGTCAAGGGCGGCGGCACTGGTGCCGATCCGACTGCGGCAGATGGAACGTCTCTCCGGGTGGACTCGGCAACGCAGCGGTCGTTCGTTGAGAACGATCTCAAGATCGCATTGAAGAAGGCCTATGATACCGGAGGCCGTCCCACCACGATCCTGATGGGCTCCTTCAACAAGCAGGCGTTCTCGATGTTCACTGGTCGCGGCACTCCGTTCCAGGACCAGGAAGACAAGAAGATCACCGCGGCTGTCGATGTCTACGTGTCGGACTTCGGCCAGTTGAAGGCTGTCCCGGACCTATTCATGCGGACCCGGGATGTCCTCGTGCTGGAAATGGCAAAATGGGCCTATGCCCCATTGCCGGGCCGCAACTTCCTCTCGTTCAATCTCGCCAAGACCGGCGATTCGGATGCGAGGACGGTACTGAGCCAGTACGCTTTGGAAGCGCGCAATGAAAAGGCCTCCGCTGGCGTCTTCGATCTCACGAGCTCGTAAGAGCCTTCTCCCTCAACCTTATGGGCCTTCGGGCCCTATTTTTTTGGAGACTTAAATGGCTCTTCCTATCGCTCATCCCTTGGATGAGGTCATGGTTACCACTTCAGCGGCCAATCTCGCAGCAGGTAGCGCTGTAATCCGGGCTCCCTTCAAGGGCTCGGTCAAAGAGATTGGAAGCATGCTCGGCAGTGTTCTTTCGACCGCTGATGCGACTGTCACACCCTCGATTGCCGGCACGGCCATTACTGGTGGTGCATATGTTATCGCCTTCAGCTCATCGGCAATCGGTGATCTCGATGCATCCAGCATCTCGGGGGTCGTCGCAAACGGCGTTGTGTCAAACTCGGTCATCACCGCTGCAAATACTTGTTTGGAAGGCGATGTGATCAAGCTCGCTGTTACCGGCGGTAACGCTTCTGGCGGACCAGTGCATTTCTATGCCGTAGTTCGTAGAGGATAAAAGGAGGACGTGATGACGGACTATACTCGACTGACCGCGGCTCTTGCAGAGATCAAGCTCAAGGTGGACGCGCTATTGGCAAAACCTGATCCTGTGCCTGACGAACAGCACGCCGTGGACGATCTCGCCGTCCAGGCCGAATCCATTGCGGCACAGCTACCGACGCCCTGATGGAACGCAAGCTCTTCATTGACGAGGGTGAGAACAAACTCACCTTCGTCAATGTTCAAGACGTTGAACCGATCCTGGATCTGAACAAGCGCCAGCGTGCGGAAACGCAGCAATCCGATTGGGGACGAAGGATCGCGCGCATTCCCAATGCTGTGATGTTGCAATGGTTCTATGAAGAGCAGGCGAAGGGCAATATCTCGCTTCAAATGTACTCAGATGAGTTCGACGGGATTATTGCGAGAAAGCTGCAAGACCCGGACTATGCCTATCTGAGAACCGATAAACCTGCATTGATCATGGGGTGGAAATAATATGCAATATATTGGCGTTGCCAGGCTTGGTCTGGTTCAAAACGCGACGTACACGGGAACCGCCGCGGCCGTTGCGAGCGGTTTTTCAAACGGTGTGCAGCGCATCCGAGTTCTTGCGACGACGGATTGCTACATCAAGGTCGATAAGGCACCGACAGCAACGACCTCCGACTGCTATCTCCCGGGATTGTCAGCCGAGTACATTATCGTCAATCCGGGGGAGAAGATTTCAGCAGTTCAGGTCTCATCCGGCGGTGTTTTGAACGTGACAGAAGTCGACTGATCGTGATTACCGACTATACGTCTCTGCAATCTGCTGCTGTCGAATATCTTGCCAGGGATCAGGACACGACGTTGATCGCGCGTATCCCAACCTTCATTCAATTTTTCGAAGCCAAGATGAATCGTGACCTGTTCGTCAGGCAGATGGAAACTCGGGCCACTACGATCATTGACACGACGACAACCGAGCCGGAAATGATCTCGCTGCCGAGCGATTTCCAGTCCATGCGGCGGGTGAGGTTGTCGAGCGTTAGCGGAAAGCCTCATCTGGATTTCAAGTCCGGCACGCAATTGGACGAATATCGTACCTCTAGCGGAAACGTAGCCAATCAGCCCGCGTTCTTCACGATCTTCGGCACTGAGATGGAATTGGCCCCGACGCCAAACCAGAATTACACGATCGAGATGGTCTATCGAGCGAACCTTCCGCCTCTATCGTCTAATTCAACCAATTGGTTACTTACTCTGGCGCCTGACGCGTATCTCTATGGCACGCTGTTGGAAGCCTCGCCCTACATCAAGGCTGATGGCCGCATTCAGGTCTGGGGTGCAGGGTTCAAGACGGCCTTGGACGATCTGAACAATCTCGGTCTTACTTCAACTTTCAATTCGGGGCCAATGGCTATGCGACCATCTGGTGTGACACCATGACCACCTGGACTCCGAAGACCAAGCAGGCTGAAGTGTGGACTGCTGAAACCGAGGCAATCCGTGTTTTTGATCCTTATGTGTTCGATCGCGCCCCCATTTTCGATACTGGCGAAACTGACGGCATTTGGGATGTAAAAACCAAACAAGCCGAAACATGGACTAATCTCTGATGGCAACGCCTGTCATCAAGCACGCCAGCCTGACTAACGCAGTTGCCAATCCGAATGTGCTGGTTGACGGCCCGAAATGGGATGCGACGCATACCGTCACGGGGCTAGAGAATGTCCCGAACGTCGATACGACGAATGCCACCAACCTGACGAGTGGTACTGTTGTGGCTGCTCGAATGCCAGCATTCACGGGCGATATCACGACCAGTGCAGGTGCGGTTGCGACGACCTTAGCCACGGTCAACGGAAATGTAGGCTCGTGGGGAAGTACTACGCAGTCTCCGACTTTCACGGTGAATGGCAAAGGCTTAATTACGGCTGTAGCCAATCAAATGATACAGCCCGCCGTCGGCAGCATAACCGGTCTCGGCACGGGGATTGGAACTGCCTTAGCTCTCAATGTTGGTTCCGCAGGAGCTCCTGTTACCTTCAACGGTGCTTTGGGCGCTCCTTTATCTGGTACGGCAACTAATATAACGGGATTGCCACTCTCGACGGGCGTTACCGGCACGCTTGCAACAGCCAATGGAGGTCTTGGCAATACTGCAGGAGCTTGGACGACTTGGACTCCAACCGTCACGCCTGGCTCGGGATCATTTACCAGTGTCAGTGCGGCGGGTGCATGGTATGCGATCGGTAAGCTAGTTCACTTCACTGTCACGATCACAATCACGACGGCGGGCACTGCCGCCGGCACCATGTCCATCGCATTGCCAACCGGCACGGCTAATCGCAATGCTGCTGTTTTTGCTCAGGACTTTGGGGGAGTTGGAAATCTAGGTTTTGGTCGAATCCTGGCAAGCGGCACGACCATATCCAGCATTCTTAAATACGACAATACCACCTACATCGCTAGCGCAAATGCGGTTGTCCTTACCGGCATTTACGAGCAAACATAGTGCCGCTTCTTCAATACGGACCGTGGGTTCCTGATACCAGCGACTTCGAATCAACCACGGTCTTTGATATCTCGAACGTCATTCCCCGCGGCGATGGATACGGTCCATTTCCCGATTTCTCTGCATTCACACAGGCACTCCCTGCGATCTGCCGCGGTGGCTTCTATGCACTGAAGTCCGATGGATCGGTCATTGTTTTTGCGGGAACGTCAACCAAGCTCTACAAGCTCAACAATACAGATTATAGCTGGACGGATGTCTCGCTGGGAGCTGGGACTTATAGCGCAGTCTCATCAACCGCCAACTGGCTATTCGCGCAATTCGGCAATCTGGTGTTCGCAACACAAGCAAATGCCGTCCTGCAGGTCTTCGACCTCTCGTCTTCCACGGCCTTTGCGAACTGCGCTGGTTCGCCTCCACAGGCAGCCTATATCAGCGTGGTCGGTCGCTTTCTCGTGCTCTCTGGGCTTCTCTCGAATCCCTATCGCATCCAATGGTCGGGATTGAACGCCACTACGACCTGGACATCAGGTGTTAACAGTTCCGATTTCCAAGATTTCCCCGACGGCGGAATCGTTCGTGGTGTGGCGGGAGGTGAATTCGGGATCATCTTCCAGGATCAGGCAATCCGGAGAATGTCCTATGTTCCGGGTTCGCCGATCATCTTCCAGATCGACCGCATAACTCAGGACAAAGGTCTTTTTGCGCCGGGTTCAATCATTAGGGCAGGCGAAACGATCTACTTCTATGCCGGGCAAGGTTTTCACAAGATTGCGCCAGGCGGGGTTCCTGAGCAGATCGGCCGGGAACGTGTTGATCGGACCTTCATCAACGATCTCGACAAGGGCAATCTTCAGCTCTTCATGGGCGCGACCGATCCGAGGTCGTCACGGATTTATTGGGCCTACAAATCGGTTTCGGGCCAAGTCGGGCTCTACGATACGATCCTGGGTTATGACCCGGCTTTGGACCGGTTTTTCCAGATCAATTTCAGCGGCGAGTATCTTTTGGGGATTTCGCAGACCGGCTTGACCATCGAGAACCTGGACAGCATTTCGTCATCTCTGGATGCATTGACATTGAGCCTGGATGCTTATGCGACCGCGGTGCAGCCGGAAATAGCGCAGTTCAACGGCTCGCATATTCTAGGGTTCTTCCGGGGATCTAGTCTTGAGGCATCGATCACTACCGGAGAGCAGGGAACGGATGAGGCGAGGTTGGATATCAGGGGTTTCAGGCCGATCACGGATTCGCCGACGGTTTATGGTTCGCTGAGCTATCGGGACAAGCAGTTGGGCGCCAATTCGATCAACAGCTCGGAAGTGCTTGCCAGCTCGAGGACTGGCCGCGTCGATATCATGCGGGACACGAGGTATTGCCTGTTCAAGGTCAGGATTCCGGCGGGAACGACCTGGACGTTTGCGGCTGGAATCGTGCCTGATCTATCTCCAGGTGCTGAGCTTTGACGGTTTTCGTTCCGGGGATTACGGAAACCGATCTCAAGAAAATTGTCCTCGCGATCCAGCAATTGGCGGCCGGTCGATCGAATGCGACCGGGACGGTAACCCTTGCATCGTCGGGAACTACGACAACTGTGACGCCAACGCAGGCGGGAATAATCGCTATGGGCTCTACGCCGATCCTGACGCCGATGACGGCCAATGCTGCTACCGAGGTCGGGAACGGTACGATGTACGTGTCAGCAGTGGCAAACGGGTCTTTTACGATCACGCATTCCAGCGGAGTAGCCAGCCGCACGTTCCTTTGGGCGATTCTTGGCTGACCTTGTTTGTGTCGATCCAGCCCTCGTTGCGAGGATCTGGCCACTGGCAAAAGGACTGATCAAGAGCGCGACCGACCGAACCGGGTTGAGCGATTTCGGCGAACTCGAGGCTCAGGTCCTCAAGGGCGATCAACTTCTTTGGCTGGCCGTTCATGGGCCAGATATAGAGGCCGCGGCGACAACGCATCTGATCAAGATCGACAATCGGACGGTCTGTATTCTGACGGCATGCGGAGGATATCAGCGTGATCGCTGGCTCCCTCTTTTCAAACAGGTTGAGAAATACGCGAAGGATGAGGGAGCAGCCTGCATGCGCATCTTTGGGCGACCTGGATGGCAACGCGTGCTGGATGGCTATCGGGTTGAAAATGTGATCTTGGAAAAGGTACTCTGATGGGAAGCATACCAAATTACAATCCATTTGCGGCTCCGATATTTCCAAACATTCAAGCACCAGCGGCTGGTCCCACGTCGCCGAATTTCGTTGCTGCCAGAGACGCCATGAATTTAACGCCGCAAGAGCAGATGCTCTATCAGATGCACCTTGCTAACCTGAGTGGTCCTGGAGGCGTAAACAATCTAAATGGCAGTCGTTCGACTCTTTATCAGTCCGTTGAGCCTCACAATGGCCGGTACTACAATGTTCCGACCGTTTGGAACGGTCAGATTCAATCACAAAAATGGACTGATCCAAATGATCCATCGCGCGTGATGGATATAGCAAATCCGCAGTCTCTTCAGAACGTTCAGAATATGGGATGGCAGAATTTCCCGTCCTATCCAACGGGTCAGCAGGCTGATGATCGTTATCAGCAGATGCACGATTACATGGAAAAAGACACGTCGGATTATTTGAAGAACCAGCCTCAATCGGGCGGCCTGTTATCGTTGCTGGGCCTGAAATGATGGAAAAAATATAATGGGCGGAGAATCCTCATCGAAAACCACACAGCAATCCACAACTGCGCCTTGGCAGCAAGCTCAGCCTGCTTTGCAAGGCATTCTTGGGCAGCTCGTCACCGGATTAAACAATACCGGTCTGACGGGACAAGAAACCGGCGCGCTCGGTACGCTTGAGCAAAACGCAGGGTCTGCAAGCCAGTTTGCCCCGGCAATTCAGTCCTACGCGCAAAGCCTCCTACAGGGCGGCGGAGCCAACAACCAGGCGGGCAATATCCAGGGCGGTCTTTCGACCTATCAGCAGCAGCTCACGCCCTATGCCAACGGTTCCATGGTGGGGAATAATCCTGCTTTGCAGGCCCAATTGCAGCAGATCCAGACCGATGTTGGCAATTCGGTCAATGGTCAGTTTGCCGCGGCAGGCCGGGATTTCTCTGGCGCCAACCAGATGGCTTACGGGCGAGGTGTAGCGGCCGGAGAGGCGCCTGTTATTGCAGGGCAATATAATCAGGACGTTGCCAATCAAATGAATGCTGCTGGACAGCTCTACAACGCCCAGAACAGTACCAGCGGGCTTCTGTCGGGCTTGCAGCAGCAATATCTCGGCAATCAAGGACAGGGCGTCACAGCGGCCGGGCAGGCCAATGATGCAGCCAATGCGGGGGCGAATGCGACATTACAGGCCGAAGCCCAGCGCCGCGGCATTCCGGTTCAGGCTCTCGGGCTTCTGGCGCAGATCGGGATTCCGATCGCGGGCTTGGGCTCTCAATCGACGGGGCAATCACAGGGTACCCAGCAGATGTCAGGTGCCCAACAGTTCGGGTTGATCTCTGGCGGCATCGGTAATCTCCTCAAGGGATTTGGATCACTTTAATGGGCCTGCTTGACAACCTCCTTATTGGCCAAAGCGCCGACTTTGGCGGTCAACAGGGAGGGTTATTGGATTTCCTGCGTCAAAGTCAGATGCAGAACGATCAATACCAGCCGAGTGCTGGTTTGCCTCCTATCCCCACCTTTGCCGATCGCTTCGGCGCATTGCCAGGAGCGCCTGCGGCTTATCAGCCGGCCCCTCAGGGTATTAACCCTGCGAATTACGATCCATCTACTTTCGCACCTAACCAGGCGCAGCCTATTGCCATCGGCAATTATCAGATGCCGCGCATCGGCGATGCTCAGCAGTTCACCCCGCAGACCGACGCGATTCCACAGAACGCTCAGCCGATGCAGGGACAGCTTCCCATGCAGCAGCAGCTTCCCCAGCAGCAGGCTCAACCTCAGGAGCTTCCGCCGGCTCTTGGTGGAGGACAATCCTTCGGACGGATGTTCAGCCCAGATGGCATTATTGCCAGGCTGACGGGGAATGATCCTAGATCGCTCGCCCAGCAGAACTTGAGTGCTCAATACAAGGCCGTCCAGCAAACATTGATCGATGGCGGCATGTCTCCGCGCGAGGCCGCTTCAAAAGCCATGCTGGCCGTGATGAATCCGGAAGCCGGTAAAACCATCTTGAATGAGGCTCTAACTAACAAGGAGAAATATACTCAAACGGGCGAGGATGCGTTCGGCAACAAGCAATATGGGTTTGTCAACGAGCGTGACCAGACCATCAACGGGAAGCCATTGGGCTCAGGCGAGTCTGGCACCAGCAGTTTCCTCGCCTCTGGCGTCAAGCAAATTGATAGTAACTTGACCGGTTCGGACTATCTCAAGCAGTTCTCACCGGAAGTGCAGGCGGCCGTAAATAACTACATCGATGGTAAATCCACACCAACTGGAAACCCGCGCAAGGGCTTTACGCAAGCCGTCAAGATGATTGCCCAGAAAGTCGGCGCGGACAACGGCCAGTCCGTTGACGACGCTAGTTTTGCCGCCCGCAAGACGATGCGCAATCAGCTCAGTTCGAGCGCGCCAAGCTCTTTAGGTGGGCAAATCAACATTGGTAATACTGCGGCCGGTCATTTGGCTGATCTCAGTCAGAAGGCACTTGAACTCGGAAATTATGATACCGGCATTGCTCCTCTGACTTCCGCAGTCAACTCAGTCCGCGGGCTCGGCACCGAGCAGGCAGCCAAGATGGAAGCACTCAAAGGCGCTGCCCAGCATTACGGCCAGGAAATCACCAAGTTCTATGCGGGTTCGCCTGGTGGCGTTGCAGAGCGTGATCGTTTTATTGAAAGTGTGAATGGCGCCAGAAGCCCGAAGGAGCTCGCGGCAATTCTCTCGACCGAAGGCGAACTTATGCGTTCGCGATTGGATGCATTGGGCGGTCAGATCAAGGGTGTCTTGGGTGACGAAGGATTGAAACAATATCCTGTTCTTCGTCCTGATGGACAGGCGGCCCTTACCAAGGTTGAGGAAAATGTGTCTCGCCTGAAGGGCGGTCAGGCCGCTCCAACAATTCAGGAAGGCGCGACCGCGACCAATCCTCAGACGGGCCAGAAGATCACTTTCCGCAATGGAAAATGGCAATGAGCGAACTGCCTCCAGGCTTCGTTCTAGACCATACTGAAGCGGCAATCCCCGCCGGCTTTACGCTGGATACCCCGTCAGGCATTGAGGATGCCGCCAAATCGATCGGGGCGGGTCTGGCCGGTGCGACCGCAGGAACGTTCGGAGTGGCTGGAGATGTGCGATCCGGTCTGTCCGCCGCAACCGACTATCTTGGCGGTAAGCTTGGTGCCGCGCCCGACAAGGTTCAAGCCTTCAAGGATTTGGCCTCCAAGGCGGTTGGAATGACACCAGCGGGAATTATCGCCAATGCGCCGACCTCGCGCGATATCATCAATAGCGCCGATCCGATTGTCTCGCCGGATTATCAGCCGCAAACGACCTTGGGCGGCTATCTAAAAACGGGGGCTGAGTTTCTACCAGCCATGGCAGATCCAGAATTGGCCGGGCCGAATGCCTTCAAGGCCGCAGCAAAATTATTTGCCAGTCGAGTCGCCGCACCAGCCGCTGCCAGCGAAACCGCAGGCCAAGTCACCAAGGGAACAGATGCTGAGCCCTTTGCGCGGGTTGCTGGGGCGCTTCTTGGAGGAGCGGGCGCCAGCAAACTTAGCAATGCAATGTCAGAAGCCAAGGCTTTAAAGGCGGCTACGCCAGCATTGGCCGATGTCAAAGCTGAAGCAACAAATGCCTATGATGCGTTGACAAGTCGAAATGTTGCAACGCCACTTGCTCAATCGACTTTGGATAATCTGGCAAGCGATATCACGACGACCCTAAACAATAAGGGCATTCGGCCCTCGACGGCGCAGAGTATTCATAATGCGGTGGATGAAATCAAGTCTCCGGCTACGGCAGGAGCCGCGGATGTCGCAGATCTCGTCGCGGCCCGTCAGAATGTGAAAAGCCTTTTGTCTGCTCCAGACGCCAACAAAGCTGGCGCCTTTGTCGCGCTCGGCAAGATCGAAAATGCGATCGAGCAGAACTCGCCGGGCACAATGGCGAAGATCAAAGAAGCGGATAAGAATTACGCCGCTGTGAAGGCCAATGAGGCGCTTGATAAGCGGTTGGCTCGAGCTGATCTCAGGGCGTCTGGCGAACATTCTGGAATGAATGTCGGTAACAAAATTCGTCAGCAGGTGACAAGCTATCTCCTGAGCAACGAAGCAAGATACCTCTCGGCTGATACCAAGGCTGAACTGGAAAAAATTGTGCGTGGTACCGCAACGCAAAACGTTGTGCGTCATGTTGCCAACCTCCTAGGTGGAGGAGGTGGTCTCGGCATGCTCGCGGGCGGAACGGCCGGCTATGAGGCTGGTGGCTTGCCTGGGGCACTCGCCGGGGCTGCTGCTGGTAGGGCCTTTAAGATGGCAAACAACCGCGCTGTTGCAGCGCAGGCTCAGAGAGTGGCTGAAGGCATTCGCCGTCGATCGCCGCTTGGTCATAGCGTGCCTTTCATTGCGCCGCCCCAGACCAGCACGGCTCTTGGAGCTCTATTGCCGGCGCTTCTGGCGCGTCCAAAACAATAGATTGCTTAGGCCGACCGTGGCGAGAAGCGCGGCGATAAATCCGAGTATCGATGCGATATAATGATTTGGCGTCCAATGCCAAACGATGTTTGAAGATACGACAGCGAACATGATCAGGGACTGAAATAGCATCCACATGAGTTTAATCGACTCCATTATCGGCGCTGAAAGCGGGGGCAATCCGAACGCCAGCAATCCTAATTCTTCGGCATCCGGATTGGGTCAATTTGTCTCAGGGACCTGGCTGGACACAATCAAATCTGCGCGGCCTGATCTCGCGCAAGGCAAATCGGATGACGAGCTTCTCGCGCTGCGCGCCGATCCTCAATTATCCCGTCAGATGACGGAAGCCTATGCGCAGCAGAACCAATCCGCTTTAGCAAAAGCTGGCGTCCCTGTAACCCCCGGGACCACATATCTTGCTCATTTTAGCGGTCCTCAAGGGGCTATCAAAGTCCTCCAAGCCGACCCGAGCGCCTTGGTTTCGGACATTCTTGGACCAACCGTCGTCAAGGCCAATCCATTCCTGTCTGGGATGACCGCGCAGGGCCTCCAGGCTTGGGCGGCGAAAAAGATGGGGGCGAGCCTGCCTCAACCGGGAGCTCAGCCACAGGACGCCCCAGGCCCGGCAAATGTCATTCCGCAGGCGGCACCGCCGATCCTGCCTCAAGCTATTCAGACCGCCCAACAGCAGCAGGGCCAAGAGGCCGCTCCGTCTTTCGCTCAAATCCCAGACGTTCAGGCGCCGCCGATCTTCTTTGCGCCGCGGCGATCGCCTGACTTATCGCATCTTAGGGCTGCTTTTAAAGCTCCCGTTTTCCCTCGAGGCTAATCAATGACGACTGGACTGTATATTTGGAGCCAAACCTCTTCATCGAACGCAACGGCCGATAGCGCTATCGGATGGGCAGAAGGCCAAGCACCTTCTTCAGTGAATGATTCCGCTCGTGCGATGATGTCTGTCATAGCCAAATATCGAGACGATATCTCAGGGGCAATTGTAACGTCAGGTTCTTCCACAGCCTACACAGTGGCGAGCAATTCTGTTTTCGACACGCTCGCGCATCTTAACGGACAGATTATCGCTTTTGCACCAAACGCCACCAGCACAAACGCAGTCGGCGTAGATATAACTTTAAATGTTGATAGCCTCGGGGCAAAACCAATCAGGATGCAGCCGAGTGTTGCTTTACCAGGAGGAACGCTGGTTTCAGGAACCCCTTACGTTGTGGTCTATAATAACGCTGATAGCGTATTCTATCTTCACAACATGACTAATCCGTACGTCATACCGCTGGCGGCCGGAATGGATTTTTGGGGAAGCACGACGCCGAATAGTTCGTTCGCGTTTCCTGCTGGACAGGCCATCTCGCGAACAACTTATGCCACGCTATTTGCGATCATGAGCACAACTTATGGGGCGGGTGACGGTTCGACAACGTTCAACCTGCCAGACAAACGCGGGCGTTTAACGGCTTCCGTTGATAACATGGGAGGTTCATCTGCAAACCGTCTTGCTGCTGGCAGTATGGCTGCGGTTCGGCATAGTCTTGGCGGTGCTGGTGGCGCGGATACAGAGACTCTCACGGTTGCTCAATTACCGACCGGGATTACGTCTGTTAACGGATCGCAGGCGATCAGCGTTACATCCACCAACAGCTCAATTGTAATTTCGCCATATGCTTCACCCTCGTTCCAGAACGGACCGACGCCCTGCAGCACCATCGCTACTGGTGGTTCTATAGTTTCGACCGGCAACAACTCGATCAGCGTTACGTCAAATAACACCAGCGGCTCGGCGCATGATAATCTGCAGCCGACGATCCTATGCAACTACATTCTTCGCATAATTTGAGTCACATCGCCCCGTGGCGCATGAAGTAGTCTAGCGTGAAAGTAGAAGGCTTGTGGTTTTGATCCCAGTCTTGTCCGTGATCGCGCCAGATTTCCTTGGCGACTTTTCGGACCTTGTACCTGCGATAGGACTTTCTCACGACGAGAAACGCTACGATTGCAATCGATAGATAAATCCAAATCATTATTTTCCTCCAAAGAAGCGCTTTTAGCGCTCTTTTTAGTTGGGAGCAATAAACATGACTACATGGCGCGGAATCGTCGGGAAGTCGTTCACGCCGGATGCCTTTGAAACCTATGTTTCGACACTGAAATTCAATCTATGGCGCCCGCGTTTCATCGTTGTCCACAACACCAGCGCTCCCGACCTGAAGACTTGGGAGGGGTGGCAAACTCGCGCCCATCCAGTAACGGATGAACAATGGGCGCAGAACCTAGTTGGCTATTATCGGGATCAGCAGAAATGGTCTGCCGGCCCACATCTGTTCGTGACGCCGCGAGGCATCCTTGCGTTCTCGCCTCTGACCGGACCAGGTACGCATTCGCCGGCTTGGAATTCGATTAGCTGGGGTGTGGAGACTTGTGGCGAGTTCGAGCATGAGCCGTTTGTCGGTCCTATCCGCAACAACCTGGTAGCCGCGCTAGCCATCCTGCACTCCGCGGCCGGGCTACAGCCGTTGCCTTATGCGCTGGGCACTCGCGGGCTGCATTTCCACAAGGAAGACCCGATCACGACACATAAGAATTGTCCCGGCAAGAACATGATCAAGCACGATCTGATCGATGCCGTACAGGCTGAGATTTTGCGCCGGCATCCGGGCGGGGGACATCTCGCATGAGATTCGAAATCCACCATACCAGTCATCCCGACGAAGAGACCGCTGAGCGGCTGCGTCGGTTAGAACGAAAGCTCAGCAATATCACACAAAACATGGAGTTTATCATGATCGACACGTCCAAAATCCTTGCCGCCGTGGCCGCTGAAAAAACCAAGGTGGATTCGCTGATCGCATTGGCTAACGGCCAAACCGTGACCATGAAAGACTTGAGCGCGCAGCTCGCTGCGGCTATCGCCAGCAATGACCCGGCCGCGCTGGCTCAGGTGCAGAAAGATCTAGACCAGGCATCGTCCGACCTCGATACCGAGACGGCCGCTGTGACGGCTGCGATCGACGCCAATACTCCGCCGCCCGCCGCGTGACGGCCTCGCGCTTTTAATAGGAAAAAATTATCATGAACTCTACGCAGATTCAGACCACTCTCGCGCCGATCATTGCTTTGATAAGTGGGCTTATTGCCGCTCGTGTTCCATACTTCGATGCCGGCACCTGGGGGCAACTCATCGGAGGTATTGTTGCTTTTGGAAGCCTGATCTGGTCGGCCTTCGCCACTCGCAACACTGCAGTTATTTCGCAGGCGGCGGCGCTTCCCGAGGTTCAATCGATCAAGCTTGAACCTTCTGCCCCGGCTGCAACCGTTGCGGCAACTCCGAGCAATGTGACCAAATGACTTGGGTTTCTCTGGTTCTCGCAATCCTCAAGGTCGTTAGTTCGATCATGGATTATGTGAACCAGGAGAAACTTGTTCAGTCCGGGTATGACAAAGCCATCGCAGATGTCTCCGCGGCGATCTTGCAAAAGACTGCCGCGGGGAAGACTATCATGGAGAAAGTTAATGCTATGTCGTCTGCCGATGTTGATGCTGGCCTTGTCGGTCTTGAGCCCAAGTAGCTGTACGACAACTCAGGTCGATAGTTTCTGTCAGGTCTACAACAAGGTTGTTGTGGAGAAAGGTGACGGAAAAATAGTTGCATCGGAGGGCGTTAAGAAGCGGCTGCTGGCGAACGAACTGACCTACCGCTCGTTATGCCCGCAAGGGACAACTTGATGATCACTCCGGAATGGATAGCGTTTGGGAGCTTGTGCGTCCTCATCGCGGGAGCATTCCTAGGAATCTTCTACCGCCAGACAGACAACCGAAACCAGATCTTGAACCGGATTGAGAAAAACAAGGAAGAGCTGAACGATGAGTTATCGGCGCTACGAAGCGCGGCCTATGAGGAATACAAAATCCTGCGTAAGGAGATGGCAGAAACCACCAACGTGGCCTACCGGGAGTTCGGTGAAACTGTATTCGGAATCCGCGAAAAGGTAACTCAAGTAGAGTTGTGGATTCGAGACGAACTGAAAGATACCCGCCACACACTGCAGGGCGGCATGGATCAACGTCACAGCATCACCGATGAGAAGATAGAAAAGGTCAGCGACCGGGTTCGTCAACTGGAAATCGGGGGACGAAAATGAAATTCGAAATCGACATTTCCGACATCACTGTAAGCGGCGAATAAGGAAAATCAAATGTCTCTGTTTCTAGCAGCCCTTGGCGGGCTGGGGATTTCGTTCGGCAGATTGGGCGCGCAGGGCCACATCGGAAGTTCCGCCCCGAACGCCCCAGTCCTAGCCCTGATCTCCGTCGTCAGTAACGCCGCGACCTTTTCAATTGACGTCGATAATACGATCGAGGCCGGGGATAGTGTGCAGTTGCAGATACAAGTTGCAGGCGGTGCCTGGTCTCCGACCGTGACGGATACGACGCATATTATCACGTCTGGAGAAGATTCTGCAAACGAGATTGACCTGACGCCGGCTGGATTTGCTGCTGGAAACTTCGAAGCGCGAGCGCGCGTCATTCGCGCGTTGGGTAGCATCGCAAGCGGATGGTCGAATATAGTTCCGTTCACCGTTAGCTTTGACGCGGCAACTATTGCATGGGTTGCGGCGGTGGTGGCGGCCGGTGGCTCCGTTAGTGCACCGCGCGAAGCGATCGTTGACACTTTTATTCGCGCGTTGAAGTCGGCAGGACTGTTTTCCACACTGGATCGTTTCTGGCTTCTCGCTGGAGAGAACATCCAGTCCGCCTTGATCGACATGGTGAGTTTGCAATCTGCGACGCAGGTTGGAACTCCTTTTTCCGCGAATGTTGGTGTTATACCGGTAAGCAACACGGGATATTTCGACTCAAACTATGTTCCGAGTAGCAGCTCGCTGTTCACTCAGGATAATGCCACCTTTGGCGGGCAGATAAGTAACTCTAGGACATCTGCGGCGGCCAACAATACCCCAAATTTTGGAAGCTCTGACGCAGGTTTCACCGTTGTTGATAGTTTTGTGGCGTTCTCTGCGGCTTCCACTCTTGCTTCGCGAGTGAATAGCGCTAACGCCGACTCTACCTCTGCGGCGCAGGCAAAGGGGCTATGGACATGTACAAGAACAGGAGCCGGTGTTGGCGCGGTGTATCTGAACGGTTCTTCCGCCTTGAACATCTCGCAAACGTCAGCCGGCCGTTCGACGACTTCCATGATAATTGGAACATTTAAGCAGGGGGCTTCTATTTCTACGACACCTGGCGATACGATAGCCTCGTTCTTTGTCGGTTCCGGGTGGTCCGCAGCACAAGCGGCAAATTTCTATTCGGCCCATAATGCCATGATGACCTCGCTCGGGATTCCGGTACCGTAATGTCAGGGCGTATCGTTCAGAACTGTCTCGATCAATCCTCTTATCCTTTTAAGAACGTGGCTCAGAATTCGACCAGTCAGTCGATCAGTTTTGGGGGTATTCTCGACGAGGATCAATATCCGATAAGCTCACCAGCTTCTAATGTGCTTTTTTCTGCGTCTTTGGATAAAGCATATAGTGGAAGGTACGTCGTACGCTTCAGTGGTAGTGGCGAATTCTTTTGGAACGGCGCGGCCTGCACAGTTATTTCAGACGTAGACTCATGCGTTGTAGGCGCAACGACATCAAATCTCACAGTGCGTTCAAACACGGCAAGCCAAGCTCGGGGATATTCTCGGGTAGTGATCCAGTTGACGACGCCATCGAGTCCGAGCGGATCGATGAGCTTTCCCGCTTCATCGGCCAAATTTTCTAATGTCGGAGGCTCGGGTGTTGCGACTCAAAGTTCATGTTCTGGCCTGGTTGTGGCCCGCTGTACGGCTCCTTATGGGGATGGCGGCATCACCATCACCGGAGATGAGGCCGATGTTCTTTCGGGTGATCTGACCCGCATATTCAACGATGACTTCCTGAATACGATCAGTCTCGAAAATCCTGGCACCCTGCGCTTTATGGGACCTCAGGCGATTAATTTCTCCGCGACTGCCAATATAGTCACCCGAAAAAAACCAACCTCGATCGGACTGTTCGGTTCCAAAGTTTCGCCGAGCTGGTGGGTGGGAACGATAAGCGGGTCGAATGGTCTATATACATGCTCGGCTCCTCCGACGCCGCTAAATGGTGCGTCTTTAACGCAGGGAGAAACCGTCCAGGGCAATTTTAGCGCCACGCAACCCGCATCAACCACGATGACGGCAGTCGTGACGAACTCAACAACGATCACTTGCACTGTTGCAGACACAACGCTCATCCATGATCGCGTTGTCGTCGAGATCCCGGGTGTTAGCGATGTCGGCGGGGGCCTTACTACGGGTTCAGGGATCGATTGGTGGTATACTCCGACAATCGTGAATGCCATCACGTTCACAATCACGGCGTACGGCACATTTAGCGGAAGTCCATCTGGCACACATAAGGTTCAGTACGTCCCAAGCATCACGGTCGGAAGTTATCCGCGCAAGGCGATCTACGCCGCGAAGTTCTGCAACCCCTATTCGGATTTCTTCAATACCGGGGTGCAGAAAGTCACCAGCGGGCAAGGGGGGACGCTCTATTACGACGCGCTCATGGATGCCTGGCAACTTAATAATGCTGGATCTGACATGGGGCCTCCAATTGAGGTGCTCGTGGCTCTCTGCAACAAACTGCAAAAAGACCTTTGGTATTGTTTTTATGTTTCGGCGAGGACCGCTGATTGTGTTGCCGATGCCACGTATGTTAAAAACAATCTGTCCCCAGGATTGGTGGCACATTTTGAATACGGCAACGAGCTCTGGAATTCAGGTTTCGATCAGTGGCATCAGGGGATCACGCGCGGCGCTCAATTCGGCTTGAGTTTTGGCAATAACGTTTCTTGGATGTCCTATTTTGGATATCGCTTTGCCGAGATCATGGCTGCAATTAAGGTCGCCTATCCGGCTGCAAAGGCAGTCATGGCTGTTCAAGGCGCTGGTGACACGACGGTCGATACGAGTTACTTCAAGGGGACCTCCCTGAAATCTTCGACGATCAGGTATTGGTCTTTCAATCCTGTCGATTATTCAGTCAACGGTAATCGTCCAATTGATTTTGCGGATTACATTTCTTATGCCGTTTACTATTACGGCTCTCAGACTCTTCAGTTTGACACGGAGTATGTTGGGAGCAGTTCGACGAGGCTATCTGATCTGATCACGGCTGCCGATAACTATGCAACGGGCGTTCCAGCCACGATGGATTCGGCCCTTCAATGGCTCGACAACGATATCAGGCACGGCACCGAGGCAAAAATAACAGGCGGAACTATAGCGAGCGATGGAACGATAACGCGGACCTCGCACGGCCTCAGCAACAACGACATTGTTCAAGCACTAACATTTCCGGCACAGTTCCAGGCCAACACGTTATATTATGTTGTTAGTTCGGCAACAAACACGTTCAAGCTTTCTGCGACATCTGGAGGGTCGGCGATCGGGAGCGCCACGCCGGGGACTTTTGAATATGGAAGAGTGGGGCAGACGCTTTTGTTCTGGGCGACCGACAGGCTTGCGTTTTGGAAAGCCTATTCTCAGACATACAATAAGCCTGTGATTCTTTATGAGGGAGGCATCGCGATTTGGCACCCTTCAAACGCTTCATGTACGACGCTAGGTATTAGCACCGGGTATACCCAGAAAATCATAAATTTGTGCTATGCATGGAAACAGAGTCAATACGGACTCCAGACCATCTACAAACAGATGAAGGATTTTTCGGCCGACTCGAGTTCTCTTGCCGCCTGCCAACTTCAAGTCATTGGCTATAATCCATGGTCTTTGCTTGGTGGTGCAAAGGTTGGTCTGTCGCCAACAGACGGCGTGAGTGCAGACCTAGCGGGTGACATAAAATCAGAAAAGCTCGCGCTCTTTGATGGTGTTAGATTATTTAACAATCGCAAGCGTCGATTTTTAGTTAAGACCTAATCATATCGCGAGTAGTCGGGCGTCGGCTCCGAAGGAAACAGCCATCGTCCGGTCACGTTCGGGAAAATGTAAAGTGCAGCGAGAGTCAAGCCGTCAAATATTGGAGCGTGTCTTTATTGCCGATGTTTTGGTGGTTTAGCCGCGCCTCGTTCCAGCGGGCATAGGCCTCCTGAAGGATATTTTCATAATTGAAAAAGTCCCAGTGATTTTTGCCCTGTGTCATCGTTTATGCGCTTTCTCCTGCTCGTGCGTCAGTTCGTAGATTGCTGATCTGGCTCCGGCGAGAAATGCGAACTTCCTCTCGTCATCAGACGAAACTTTAATGGAAGCAGCAAACTCTTCCCAAAGGCGATACACAAGTTCTTCTTTTTTATCTTCTGTCATGTCGATTACCTGTGTTGTGATGATATGGCAAATTATGCGGGCTCTGGCTCTGCTTGGTGGCAGAGGAAGTCACAGGTCGGGACGATAGGATCTGTCATCGGCCAGTCGGCCGGGATTTCGTCGATAAAAATGCGCTTGCCCTTGATGCGAACCAACCTGGCTCCGATCTCTCGTGCCTGGGCGGCTGTCCGCGCGAACTCTTCGGGGAAGTGATAGCGATAGAGCGACCAGTAATTTGGGCCCTGTGCTTTCACACAGCCCGTTCCAAGGCAGTTTGCGTTCGGGAAACCCATCGCATAGGAACGGGGTAGTTTAAGGCCCCAGCGCTCTACCAGCGCCAAACATCCGGCCTTGCTCACCCCTTGCTCAATAAGCGGCGCCCGCACCATCAGTTCGGGGTAATTGCTCTTGAGACTGTCGTACCGGGTCGCGTCTTTCTTGTCGGCCGTGTAGCCAAAGACGTGGATATCGGTTGGCAATTGGAACGCAATGCGGGGCACAATCTTCATTGCCCGCGTGCAGGATGCGCCGTTGATACCGGCCATATAGCGTTCTTTGCGCCACACATCGGGAACACTCTCAAATCTTTCCGATTTCAGCAAAGTGACTGAGCGATCGAGCAGACACATCACGTCGGTCTCGAATCGGTAATTGTCCGGGTCTTCATTGGCAGTCTCGCACCGCACGATAAGAGCATCCGGTTGCTCGCGCAGCATGAGCTTTGTCATGACGGCGCTCGCCGCTCCAGTCGACCACCAAATCAAAGTCCGAGGCATGGTTTTCCCTCACTGCTGATCTACGGAAGTTTCTGTTCGCTGCGTTGCAGCTCGATAATTCTCAGTGCGCCGAGATCAGTGCGAGCCTCGCCCTTAAGGAATATGCCGATCCCGTGAGTCATCAGCCAGAACGTCATTTCGACCCCATCGAGTCTATAGTCATTGTGGACAGCAACTCGCCAGCCTCTCTTGCGTAAATCCTTCAGGATGTCTTCCATCGTTGACTACCTATTCTGGCGATCTTCTGCGTGCTGAGTGAGAGTACGCTCCGCCCTTTGAAGCATGAATCTAATGCGAGCGATCTGGCGTGTTGCACCAGGGTTCAGCTCTTGAACTATGTTCGTCAATTCCTCGATCGCATCGTAGTAGTCATTCAGGACATACAAGGTGTCTTTGTCCATTTTCGGTTCCTGTCTATTTACGTAACGACTTCGCACGATGAAGCCTAGGTCGTCGCTACATTCGCCGCCCCACAAAGCGCTAAGCGTAGGTCGTGCCGGCGTATCGACGCGGCAAGGCAACTATTTGCCTGCCAGAATATCCTTCATCATCTCATCGAGTTTCTTCACCTTCTCCGGATCTGGGGTGAAATAAGCATCCGACGCGATTTTAAACCAGCGTTCGGCAGCTTTTCGCAGGGTCTCCATCTTCACCCCTTTGCGAAATCGCATGTGCCCAACCACGAAGTCGCATGGCAGAACGTGCTTATCATCAATCTTCGGATCGACATGTTCGCTGGTCTTATTCAAGGTCTCATCCATTTGCCGTTCCTTGCCGTTTACGTAAGCCAATGTCGCTTACCGGCATTGTCTGGTTCGCTGATTATCTCGTCATCCTCCAAGCGTTTCATGATGGCTGCGGCATGCCCGTATCCGATCTGAAGCATCCTTTGGACGAAGCTGGTGCATCCGGTAAGAACATCCTTCTTTCGAAGGTGTTCAAGAGATTGGACTATTTGCTGTTCAAATTTATCGGGATTGGCGTAGGCGTCGCAGTCACAGCAGGGCCAGTCACAGTCGGCCGCGTCGTTCCCGCCAGGAGTGCCTTGTTTGCGGGCGGCACATTCCCACGGAGGTCTTTTGTTTTTTGGTTTGATGTTTGTACTCATTGTCTATTCTGCCTTTATTTTCACGCATCCCCATGGGCGGCCGGTGAAGGGATCATTCTTCAGACGATAGAAAGTGACCGCCTCCATCTTAAGCGCTTCCAGTGCCGCTTTTGATGGCTTCCGGGTGCCGTCAAGCAGCATCCCGACGAAACCATCCGACAGGTCCAATTCTTCGCCGATGCGAGCGTGCGTCCAGCCATTCTCGCGGGGATAGCGTAGGCGCAGCCACTGCTGAAATTCTTTAGCAGTAATGAACCCAAGATCGGACCTATTCATGGAGTGGAGCTCCAACGGAGGAACGCAAAGACGAACGGCGTCAGCAACAGCGCGACAATTGGGGCTGAGAAAAACCAGATGTACCAGCGCATCTCGATATGCCTTTCTGGTCGTTATGACTTGTCTTCGGCGAATGCCTGGATTATCCGAGCGATCTTCTCAGCTTCAGCCTTCTTCAGGTCGTCAACTGGCACATAAATCCTGACTAAGACATCAGGACGGAGCTGAACCGGAATGACATAGTTGCAATCTATCGTGCGGTATGTTTCTGCCATCATCCTCTCCTGACATCTGAAGCCCCGTGCGGCGGGGCCGGCAGCGGCATCCAGTGGGTTGGGCCAGGCTCGCTGTCGGCATGGTCCATCCAGTAACCGTCAGTATGGTACCAGCATTCATATTGACCGCGCCGGCGTTCAAATGCCCAAAATTTAGTTCCATCGCGCGGCGCCGTCTCGATATTCCTCCACTGACTTTCGACACTCGCGGTCTTCTCCGACCGATTGATCTTTGACCGGTCCCTGTTGTTGTGCTCGTCGATACGCCTGCTGTCCTCTGACATCCTTGCGGCTCCATGCGTTAAAAACTCAATTCGATGACTGACGCGGGCTAGTCGTCGCCGTGATCTGCATCAGGCCATCGGATGGGATCAGGAAAGAACTTGGCACAATGATCGTTGTAGTCCGTCAATAAAGTTTCGAGATTCGACTGACCGTTCATACAGTGATGATTGCCGTTCAAATCCTCTTTCCAGCTATCACAATTGCCGCAAATTGCTTCCGGATCGATCTCCTGATCGAAAAACTCGGTTAGCTGACTTTTGGCACTCATTTGCGGTTTCATGCGGTTTCTCGTCGGTTTCGCGACTGACGTGGATATTGATATTGCTCGACTGTCTGCTAGCAGCTCGTCAGGGTAAACCTTCTTTACGACAATTGATGCCCTTTTCATTCCAAGCTCTCCAGCGCAGGTTAGCCAGCATTTCCTCTAGCTTGGCTCGACGATGCTTAGTTCGCCGACTTTCTCCGATCGAAAACCATCCGTCCTCCCATATAAGAGGAGGACACGGCTTATTGTTGGCCGCTTCATAGGCTTTCTGGTAGTTGCGAATAAGCCTCTCAATGTAAGCAGCCGTTACCCTCACGGGGCTTCATCCTTCTGTGAAGTTAAGGCATATTCAAGATATCAAACATCTTCTTCTCGCTCTCAAGCTTCACTACAAGCTTGCTGTACTTGTCGAAGTTATCCTTTGCATGCGCTACCGCTTCGCGTGCCATAATCAATTCACACTCGATGCAGCGGCCTTTAAAGGCTCTGCCGTGACTACAAATTCTTTCGTTGCCCATGTGCGTTCTTTTGCCGTTAATGCGAAGATGGCGGCCCATAGAACCGCTTGCGAGTTAGGGCACTTTCGAATCTCTGCATCACGCTCTCGACCGCTACGGAGCCTCCGTCCTTTAGATCTTTGATGCGGTCATTCAGGATCAGCGCCTCGGCATGATCGCCCCTGGCTGCCGCAGCATCGCGGTCAGCGCGGAGCTTTGTCAGCAGCGCTTCTCTGCGCTCTTCAAGCCGCCATAGCCCATTGGTGAACCCGCTTGCTTTAAGATTTCGGGGGCCGCGAGGCGGCTTGTATTGCTTAGCCATGGCTCAAATCTCCAATTCATGCACTTTGGCCTCATGGCCGTTGCAGCACTTGCGTGCCCATTCTGCCACGTCATCTAATGTAGAGCCTTTTGCAAAGAGCTCGACGGCAACCTCTCCTCGGCGCCAGAACCAGCGGCCGGCGCGCTTGAAAACTTCGCCTTTGTTGACATCATCGACATAGACAAATCTGGTGTTCATGGATCGCCCCGTTGTTGATATCCCCTATATATGTGATATCTTATATCCAGTCAATAGGAGATATCACATATGGGCCGCAAAAAGATCAATGACGAACAAACTCCTGCGCGGTTTCCGGCGGGTACGCTGGCTCGGATCGAAGCCGTTTTGGATGAGCAGGAGAAGCGATCCGACCTGATCCGGGAGGCGGTCGAGCGGGAACTCAAGCGCCGCGAGAGGTCGCGCTGAGATCGCACCCCACAACCTGCACGTCCCAGCCCCTGCCGGCGCGGTCCTCGTCCTGCTCCTGGTCTGGCCAGTAGCATTTTGCCCAATAGACAGCCTGCTCCGCGGAACCGAACTTACCTCTCTTTACCTTGCCGTCCTTGTCGATCAGCTCGTAACGTGGCACAGCTACGGCACCGATTGATGGTGACTTTCCCGTTCCGTTCATGATCCAAACCTCGCGGTCACTTATGAAAAATCAACAACTTATACATCTCATCTTTCTGGGCTGGAAACAAGCCGGACTTGAAACTATTACACAAAACAAGTGAATATCTGTGCCTTGGCACAGGAATCAGATATTAGCAGCCCGCCCCTGGAAGTCCGGACAGTGGTGGGCATAGATGCCTTCCAGCGTCTTTGTCGTCATTCCGAGGAAGCCAGCGGCCTCCCACAGAGGCACGCCAGCCTGCGCCATCCATGTCGCGCGGGTGTGGCGCAGCGTGTGGCGCGTGACGCCATACAAGCCGGACGCCTCGATGATCTTCTTCCATGCCCCATGGGGGTCCTCGACCTGCCGGGCCTCGGGATGCCAAGGATCCTTGAAGTGGCAGACGATCTTCTGGTCCCCGTCGAGGCGCTTCCAGCGTCGCAGGTGCGTGTGAATCCGTGAGCCTAACTTGACCTTGGGGGCGCGTTTCTTCTTGTCCTTGCGCGCGCCAGCCTTGAGGCGCGTCAGCACGCCCGTATCGAGATCGACTTGGCTCCATTGCAGGCTAAGCAGGACGCCTGGCCGCGAACCTGTGTAAAGTCCCAGCAGGATCATGCGCCGCATGTGCTGATAGCGCCGGGCGGCCCATAGCAGGCGCGCAGCCTCCGATCGCGTCAGCCATCGCTCTTTCGGCTCATTCCCCACCGGCCGCCAGAATATGGGCATCGCGTCAAGCGGCCCATATTCATCATGCCAGTATTTGACAGAGGCTTTCAAAACCTTAAGGTCCGCGGTCGCCGCCGGTTCCGTCTTGGTCTTGACGTAGGCCTTACAGCTCTTGGTTCCGATATCAGCAACGCGCTTATCTCCCCACCACTTGAGCAGGTTCGAAATGTGATAGCCGATATTGCGCGCGCTCGGCTTTTCCGGCGCGACCTCATTTCCATAGGCGGCTAGAACTTCGGCGATCATGGGCGAGCTCGACGGGGTAGGGCGATGCTTTTGCCCAATATACTGCGCGAGGAATTTTTCAGCCTGAGCGCGGTCTCGTTCGCTGCAACCAGTGCGGACGAAGCGCGCACCGTCTCGGATAACGTACTGCTTGCGTTTAGGATCAAGGTAAAGTCGCGGCCCTTTTGATCGACGCGGCATAGCTGGATCATTTCCTTGATGTCTGCCGGAGTGGTGTAGAACCGCTTGCCGATCTTGTAAATCGTCAGGCGACCGCGATCAGCCTCCGCACGAAGCGTCCAGACGGTAAACCCGAAATGCTGGGCAGCATCCTTCAGGGTTATGGTATCGCTGTCGCCGATCATGTCGCCACCTTCTCCGGCACGCCCATGCGCCGGATCAGCTCCGCGTCTGTAACGTAGAGAGTATCGCGGGTGTCATGGTCGAGCGTGTCCGACATTCAGTGCTGTTCCGAGTTCTGGGCGATTGCCTTGTCGTATCGAACGAGCGCCTTGGCGGCTTCTCGTTTGCAAATGGCTATGATGCGATCGGCGTTGGCATAGGTTTGAGAACTGACCAGACCCCCCTCCAGCAGCGCGATAATGCCGTAGAAAATATTCAGATCAGTGTGAGCGCGAGCTGCCGCTTTACAATGCTCGATCCGTTTCTTCGTCATGTGCCTTGTACCGATGATCGATCGAGATTTTTCTTAATGGTCTGAAGAAGTTTAGTCGCCGCATCCTCGATCTCGTGAATGCCTTCGATCACATCAAAAGCATTGCCGGCGCCGGACGCCACAGGCTTTCCGTAGGCTGTTTCCATCTTCAATGGATTGCCCTTGAGCTTGGTGATATCGCCCTCAAAGACGATCGTGAAATGAGTTCTGTCGATCATATGCCTTGAACCGATGTTAGGGCTGCTTTCAGCACGATGAGAGAGAGGCGTCTAAATCTGCCAGCTTCGAGCTTTGACAGACTCTTTAACGGCACCGGCGGGTGCCAAACATCATTCGCCAGCGCCTGCGCTCCGTCTTCAACCATTTTTTCGGTTATTTCGATCATGTGCCTTTTCCGATGGTTAAAGCAGCGAGCACCGCAGCACCGCGCGCTGCATCTTCAAGGCGTTCTGCCTTGCGTATGGCCGCCTCGTTCGTCTCGTGTCGACTAACAACTTTCATGGTTGCTTCAGATACCAAGCTGCGCCCCCAATCATGCACGACTTCCCATTGCCTGCGATCATGCATTTTATTCCGACGCACAATCCATTCATCTTTCACGCTATGCCAAGCCCTGGCGACCTGAAGAGGTGTCATGTACTTTTTCCCAGTGGATATGGCTAGTTTATTCGGCCGCGTCAGCGATAGGCTGCGGCTTTGACTCCAATTCCCGAATCCGCTTGTCCAATACCCAAACAACATTTTCTCCCATGCCGACGCTCTGTCGCGGCAACAGATGCAGGACAATCGCGAGGTTGTCATAGGCGTCGGCCTTCGGTTGCAGTCGGTCTATCGTCGCCCGCAAACTGACGATTTCCTGCTTGCAACAATTCATCATCTCGATGGCTTCTTGGTTGTTCATGGTGGGGCCGGGCATTGTCATTTCTCCTAGTTGTTGAGGTCTAGACCAAGCACCTTGCGCATTTCTGGCGACAAGAGTTTGGCCGCTTCCTGTCCCGATGGGCTCCGGGCCCATTCGTCGCTTTCTTCCTTGGTCGCATCGAACTCGCCATTGGCAACGCGGGACGCAAAGGTTCGGAGGCCGGCGGCCATCAGCTCGGAATAAAGCTGAGTGATCGGGCATGTGTACGTATCGGCGTAATCGTCGAACTCGCCTGTCTCTGCACGTTTGGCGAAAGCCTCGTACTTGGCGGCCTTGTCTGCCGGCGAGTTGGAGCCGATCTTCCGAAGCTCGCTTGCCAACTTGTCTCGCGTTCGCATGTTATGTGCCTTTGCAACTCGTTAATGCTGCGCGCGGCGTCGGCTTTTGATTCTGTTCGCTCGCTCAAGAGCAGCACCAAAGGTGCGCTCTGGGAGCATCGTCAAACCGATTGCGATTTTATTGAAGTGTGGAGGCAGCTTGCGCTGGCCATCATGCCATTGGAATTTTGTGCTATACACGGAGACTCTCGAAAACCCGCTAGCCGTAAAATATTGAGCGAGCAGACACATGCCATTATCGATGTAGCAGTAGGTATCGTCCGCCGGCTGCTTCTCCAGCCATGCTATCAGGCTATCCAGCGTGAACGGATCGGCTTTGACTGCGGTCTTGTCCCAACGCTTGTCATAAAGCATCTCAATCTCCTTGTTTGCCTGAAGCGGTCTTTATGGAATCTCGACGCTCTTTGATGCGCCATTGCTCGACCGGATTGTCAGGGCGATACGAACAATCGCCGGGTATGCAACCCCTCTCCCGGCTCTCCGCCATCGGCCAGTCGCAGATGGAACAGCGCATCACGCGAAGGCCACCTATCCGATCGTGGTTAGGATTGCGGCTATCGTATAGTGGGTCAATCATCTGATTTTCCTTCGCAGAAGTTAAAACAAAAAGTTGGCAATCACGGCACCTACAACATAGGCGATGCCCGCCAAACCAATCGCAACGGCAACGATCACGCAGATAACTGTCAGACCGGCGGCAATTCCGGCAAACATTGCCTGCATCATGGTTGGTTTCCTTCTTCGCCTGTTAATGTTGCTCGGGCGCGACTGAAGTCTTCAGTTGACATAACGATCTCATATTGGGCGCCATGCATTTTAACGGTCACGGCTACACCATCATCGATTCCGTCCGGCCCGATCGCTGACGTAAACGAGCGGGCGGCATCAGAGAACGGCTCCAGCGCCTTCCTCGCATCCGCGAGCTTGGCCTCCGCTTCGTCCCGGTGCTTCATCGCGAGCGCGGCCGTTCCCTCGGCGTAGTGGACGCGCTCGTTCGCCTCCCTTAATGCATAAGTCAATGCGTGCATGGCCTTATAGATCGACATTGACGGCTCGTTGCCGATGCTCTTCATCTCCTCAATGGCGGCCTTCAGATTATCGTGCGCGTCTTTGAGGGGAGATTCGGCATCCAGATCGCTCATCCCTGCTTCTCCCTCTCGTTTCGCTTCCAGTCCGGCGCAACGCCTTGCAGCCTGTCGCTGATCGGATCGTAGGGCGGCTCGACAAAATGAGGATTCCCACCGAGCTTGCCGAGTTGATCGCGCGTGATTGGCGTCGGGCCGTACCGCAAGCTGTGGAGGAAATCCCAGAGATAGCTCATGTCAGGATTCCTTTTTTGCGTACTGATCAGTTTCGGCGAGCAGTTCTCCATCCTTCGACCAATATTGGAAGGCTGGCCTGAGCACGTCAGTCTCATCGACGCCTGTTCCGGCCGTGATCGAAACACGAATCACTTCGATAATCTCGACGCTGCTGATGTTATGGATCTTCATCGTTCAATGTTCCTAGGCGGGGGACACAGGTAAGTGTGTGAGTGCTTATTCTCTTCCGCTGATTCCCAATCAACGACGGATGATCTCGACGCGAGTCATAACCGTTCGATATCCTTCCCGCTTGTACTTTTCCCAATTCCCAAGCGGCGTGAAATGTTCAATAGCCGCACGGCGCGTATACGCCATGGTTCCAGCGATGATGCCGACCCGCTCTAAAGACACGGCGTACATTCGCTTATGCAAATTTGGTTTTCTCATTTGCCTTTGTTTCTCAGAACCGAAACTTCTTCCTCTGTCACTTCCTTAAGATATCGTTCGATGTCTCGGTCGAATTGCCGTTCTGGATCGAATGGCGGAAGTTCGCCGCTGTCTGCGCGTTCCGCGTAGCTCTTTTCCATGAATGACGCTCCTGTTTCTCGATTTCGTCCTCGAACCGAAACCGCCACCAATTGCCGTTGTTTCGTGCGGTGCTTCTCATGGGCAGAAGCCTGAACATGCCGGTCCTGCCATCACTCCAAGTCCAGCTAGTATGGCAACCACCAGGCAGCCTCCGAAGAACATGATTGCAGCAAGAGCGACATGATCCATCCTTCTCATTTCGGCCTCTGCAATGAGATTGCTAGGAGGAATGGATTGATCTCGTATTTTTCCCAGAACTTCATTTCATTCATCGAGTGCTGCTCTCGGTGATGTCCGTTGCAGAGCGGCAAAACCCATGCATCACTTGGCTTCTCGCCAATCCCCGTATAAACTTTTCCGTTCTCAATAGAACCGGCGCGGATGTGAGCAGCCTCCGTATGAATGTCATCTCCGCATATGCAGCAGGGAAGCGAGCGGATGAAGTCCAAATGCTTCTCGTCACGTTCCCTTGGCTGGCGCTGTCTGAGTTCGATCATAGCCTGGCTTCCGTTCGCTTCGTCGCTTCGTGCGATTGCCATTCCGAGAATTTCATCCGCAGATATTCCATCTGGACCTTGAGCCGGTTCGCCTGCTTCCTGGCATTAACCATCTTCTCGACGTGATCGCGCCATTCCGGAGAGGCTTTGACAGTCGCCTCAGCTTTCGAAACCGGGATATCTCCAAGAGCCTGCATGCGCTCAGATAGGACAGCGCTCTTGGTGTCCTCCAAGAGAGAAGCGCCTGCATCTGCATCAACCCATTGCTTTGCAACGATGCGAAATTGCTCGGACCATGGTAGATTTGTATTCATTGCAGTCTCAGATCGTGCTTTCGAACAGCTCGCATGATCGCGTCTGTCGTATAGCGCATGCCATTCTTCCGGCGCATCTGCATCGCAACATGTCTCCAGTTGCGAAAGAAAAAGTACAGAAGGATTGCTTTCTCGACATCGATTCGATCTCGCATTATTCCGCAGCCTCAGAACTTTTGGCGCCGATCCGATCAAGGGTCTCAGAGAGATGCTTGCGCATCCCGACCGGCATCTGTGCAATCATTCCTGCGTTCCGCTCTTTGAGATCGATGGCCTCAGCCGCGCTGGTGACAAAGTGCTTCACGACCTGATTTGCGAACGAATAGGCGACCCTTCCGGCACGGAGCCCCCATCCAGCCGAATTGCAGAAATCCTCATGAACCTGGTCAAGTTTCTTTCGCTCGGCTTCAGGAATCCGATAGGAGTTTCCAGCGGCCTCGAGAGCAACCCAAGGAGCCTTCATCTCGTAAAGGTAGCGGCCCACACCCCAGCGCACGGCTGCGCGCTTCAGGGCATCGCTCAGCATTCCTTTTTCGCCTTCGACGTCAGTTGCTCCGGCGCCATCAGCCTTCCAGATCCATTCCCCTGAAGGCATTCGGATGCCGATATTGCAAACCGCGATCGGCCCGGTGAGCGCATAGTTGCATTGCCATCCGCCGGGACCGCAGACGCCATCAAGCCGATCCATCACGGCGCGAGCGTCCATATAGGACAAGGCCATACCCTTGGCTTTGTCCTTCGTTGTCGAACCAATCCGCCAATCGATCTCCTCGGCAGCAAACGGCCGGCAAAGTTCATCGAACAACGCTTGATCGGTTTCGAAATTAGCCATTTTTGACAACCTTCAGGCTCAACGTTTTTCGCGCCTCAAGGAATGAGAGAATTAATTCCGCCCTCGACCTGATCTGCCCAATCCCGATGGCTTCCGCTGCGATCTCGTTGACCGTTGCAGGATTGGCAGCCATTGCTATGAGATCATCCAAGGCATTCAATATCGAATTTACAGATTGTCCAACTGGCTCATCGTCGAGAGCGAATTGTACGATTTCCTCAATCGGCATCATGTCTTTTTCCTCCCGCACGGCGCGAACTTCCTTAAGCCCAACTTGAGCTGGTACCTGATGATGAACGCCTCGCTCAGGCCCATGGCGTCGGCGAGGATCGCGGCGGAGATATCGGGGTTTGCGCGCAGATAGGCGTCTCGCGCTGGTGTTCGGCCGCTGGTTCGACGCGTTGGAAACAGGTCTGGGCAAAATATGCTCATCGCCCGTATACTCCGCGCTTGAGCCGGTCGATCAATGCTTGCTTGACCTCGCGCAATCCTGCCATTCCGGAATTTGCGATCACCCCCGTGAAAACGATGGCGTTGATATCGATCCAGAGCATGAACCAGTTGTAAGCAGTCATGGCGTCATCACCGCTGTCAGGCCCAAAATCCCGATCACGAGGGCGGCCACCGCGATAAGCCCGGTAGACCACAGGTTGATTTCGTAGGGATGCCGTTTCGTCATGCCAGTAACTCCGCGAGAAACTGAGAAGCGAAGACGAAGAAGCTGATGGCGGCCGCTTCGAACAGCAGGCCGATTGCAAGCTTGATCATTGGGCAAACTCCTAGGCGACACGTGTCTGGATGCGATCGAAATCCGCGAGCGTGCGATCCAGCTTGGCGCCGGCCGCAACATTCCTGGCGTACAATTCGATCAGCTCGGCGCAGGCCTCAATGTTCGGCATGCACTTGACGAGGACGGCGACCTCTTTGGCGCCGCAGAGCTCAGGAAGGATCATAAGTCCAGCCCTCCCGCTGCTCGGTTTCAATGTCGAACTCGTCCTCGGAGAGCACGCGGGCCGGCGGCGACTTGCGCCACTGCGGGGACCAATGATCCCACCATGCGCGTGTCGGCGGCATGCGGTGATGTTCGAGACACCAGTCGCGATAGATGGTGTAGCCGTCGGCGCAGAATGCTGGGCTCATGCGGAAGTCTCCTCGGAAAAGGCGTTCAGACCGGGGCCATGTTGAACGTGATGTTGGCGATGATGAGCACGACATAGCCAGCGCACGTCGAGCGGTGCGGCGTAATCGTCGTGATGAGCTTCGGATTTTTCAGAGCCGCAGATTTCGCAGCTCAATTTGATTACGATCCCATCCCTGACGGATCGTCTCACTGCTCGGTGTAATGCGGAGATGCTGTGCTGCCGCTTGCGCGCGCACGTTCGGCACCGCCAATTATTCCTATGTTGTCCTTTGTGGACTTCGCAGGTATTTCCGCAATCTTGGCACGTGCGACGCACTGGCGATCTCCTTTGACGGAAATCACCATAAAACCGGTAAGGCTACCGGTCAAGAGAAATCGGTAGGTCTACCGCTTTTTTCTTTTAGGCTGCGGTAAGGCGTCGCGGGCGAGCTTCTCATCGACCACAGCATCAATGTATTTGCGGAGGCTTTCGTCTTCTGGAACGGCGCCTGGCGGCCGTAGCAGCTCCCAAGAAGAGGTTCCGAGTGCGCCGGCTACTGCTTCAAGGGTGTCCAGTGTCCACATGCCCTTGATTTCGCCAGAGGCATAGCGGCGCAGGTTCCTGATCGCATCAGCCTTACCGGCTTTGTTCGAAATTGCATTGTCGGTTGCTCCGCTGACGCGGAGATGCCGATCAATATTGGTCAGCAATGTTGTCAGGTCCATTCCGGTAGAATGACCGGAATCACGGGCTCGTGCACCCGGCAAGTTTACCGTTGACAACACCGGTAGGTCTACCGATAATGCGTAAATGTCAGCCATAGACGCATTGCTCTCTGTCGCCCGTCGGTACGGTGAGATCGAAAAGGTCCCGCTGTCGACTGTCTCGTCGCGTGCTTTCAATGACGGGAAGAAGCTCGGCGCGCTGGAGTCTGGCGCCGATATCACTGTTGGTCGTTTGGAAGATGTCTTGCGTTGGTTTTCCGAGCACTGGCCGGATGGTGATTGGCCGTCGGATGTGCCGCGGCCTTCTTGTGAGGTCCACACGTGATCCGGGACCCAAACGACATTCTCCATTCAACCCCCCGTGAATTTGCGGCGGGAAAATGGCGCATCTGCTGCCTCCAAGATAGTCACAATTCGTTGCTCTCCACCGGAGAGTGCAGTTCCAAGGTGGAACAACTACTTTGGTCGCATGAGGCCAAGGACAACGCATCGAACACTCCACAAAACTACATCCATCCCGGCGAACGCATCTTGCGAATGAAAAATTAGCGGCGTCAAGCGCTGTGTTGATTCTCGTGCATATAAACTTCGCCGGAAATCCGGTTTTATCATCTGAAAAGACCACCTGATGCGATGCGCGACCGCAAATTCTGTGAAGGGACAGTACCGCAATCAAGGCGCTGTGCTTCATGCAATGCCGTTGCCCGGAACAAACATCCGGGCTCTTTTTGATTTTCTTCAAGAAAATAAGGGTATTCCAGTTATTCTTCCTCCGAAGAAATCGCTTTGTTCAGCATTGACTAACCTACGCGACATTTGGGGATTGGACATCAGGCACGTCGGCTATGGCAGACGTTACATGCTTGTCGGCGAATGGTTCGGCCGGGTTTACATCGATTACATTGCCGAACGATTGGAAGCCTGAATGGCAGAGCTTCCAAACCCATTCATAGATCCCGCGGCAGCAAGTTGCTCTGACGCTGCGGAGGTCGTCGCTGTGTCTCACCCCCTCCATGGTGACGGCCAACTTATTCTGGGTTCTGACGAGCAGCTCTCAGGGGATGGCAGCCTAATAAGCGGCCCTGACAGGTCCAACGACCGAGAGAGGGCGAGCTCATCAGAAAGCTCGGCCGGAGAGTGCAGCTCTTTTCCCTCGGAAAAGGGTGATCCCGCATTACTGCAGGATTGGGCGCCGGCCGAGCTCCACATCCCCGAGCTCCTGGTCAGCTTTGGGCACCAAGGGCTTTCGTGGTTCGAGCTTAGCGAGCGCGGCTTCTGTCCTCACGACTTCATGGATCGGCTCGAAGAGATCGTCGCCGAGATCGCGGATGTGCCGCTGTTCATCGTGCAAGCAAGGATGGCGGCATGAGCCAGCGCGATTCCGGATACGAACGTAAAGAACGTGATCTCTACGAAACACCTGAGTGGGTGACGGCAGCGCTTCTGGCAGAGGGATTCCGCAAACCCGATGTGGTCTGGGAACCAGCTTGCGGCAGCGGCAAGATGCTCCGCATGCTCGAAATGCTCGACGCAGAAATCCGCGGGACCGATATTCACGAGACCGGCGAGGACTTCCTTTCTTTCACCATGACGGCTGCCGACACGATCATCACCAATCCGCCTTACGAAATAGCCACCGACTTCATTGATCACGCCCTCATGCTTACAGAACCCCAAAAGGGTCAGGTGATGATGCTTCTTCGTACCGACTTCGATCACGCCAAGACGCGAGCCCGCCTCTTCAAAAGCCAAACGTTCGCTAAGAAACTTGTGCTGACGAAGCGCATTCAATGGTTCGAGGACTCCAAGGGTTCACCCTCCTTCAATCATGCTTGGTTTATTTGGGATCATCGGCATCAGGGAGCGCCGACGCTGGCGTATGGGCCATGAGCCGCAAGAGGAACCCAGAAACCGCCCTCCAATGCACGATCGTGCAGCATCTTCAAGCTCGAGGGATGCCAGGCCTTGTGTTTTTCCACGTTCCGAACGGCGGCTATCGAACAAAAGCCGAGGCCGGAATCCTGAAAGCGATGGGTGTCCGTCCCGGTGTGTCGGACCTGATCCTCCTGCACCAGAACAAGACATTCGCCCTTGAGCTCAAAGCGCAGGGAGGCAGGGCGACGGAAGAGCAGATGGCCTTCCTATCCGAAGCTGATCGGGCAGGGGCCTTCACAGCCCTTGCCACGGGTGTGGATGCGGCATTAGCGACGTTGGAAGCGTGGGGCATTATCCGGCCGTCAGTGACGATGAGAGGCATTTTGCAGCACGTAGAGGCTGCTGAGTAATGGTCTCTTGGTACAAACATGACATTCCGGCTTGGATGGACGGCACCGAGGGTCTCGATGATGGGCCGTATCGAGCTTATCACATCATCTGCCAACTGATCTATCTGAACGAGGGACCGATCGCTCTAAACGAGATCGGAATCGCTGGCCGATGCAAGCAACATATCCTCGCCTTCCGGCGCAATCTGCGCACGCTGATGGAACTCAAAAAACTGGTCTTGATCGACGGGCGCCTATCGAACGATCGCGCCGCAACCGAGCTTCAATCTGTCGCCAACCACCGGGTAACCTCTGCCAAAGGGGGTAGGGGTTCGGCCGGGGTCGCTAAGGGGTCGCGGCGTGATGAATCCGTGGTTGATGGTATATCGCAGTGCGATATCGAAGCTAACCATTTGAAAACTAATCATCAGCCAACAGTAGCACTGTTAGATAACCAACACCAAGAGACTAGAGAAGAAGAGACTAGAGAAGAGAAGAAAGAAATATATTGTCCGGTCGTAAAAACGACGCGGACCAAAAACGAATATTCGGAAGAGTTCGAAAGAGATTTTTGGATTCCCTATCCCCGTACGCCAAACATGGCGAAGCTTGAAACCTGGAAGACGTGGGCGAAGCTCTCTCCGGACGATCAGCTTAAAGCCTGCCAGGCCATCGAGCCCTACAGGCGGTTTCTCAAAACAAAACCAAATCTCGAAACGGTTCATGCCTGCCGATTTCTTTCGCAGCGGCGCTTCGAAGGTTTTTCCGACGCGCCGCCGCCTGCCCAGGTTTTTGACATCCGGAGCCACCTCGTATGAACAAACCTATTCCGTTCCCGCGGCATGGAATCGCAGGCTACTACGCGCTCGCTGATCTGCCTCAGGGATCGCCGCTGAGCGAATGCACGATGTCAACCGGCTGGGAAGAGATGGATAAGATTTTCAAAATCTATCCGAGCCAACTGGTCGTAACCACGGGCAATGCTGGCAGCGGCAAGAGCACATTCCTTTTCAATTTGCTGATCAACCTTTGCTGGGTTCACGGCAAGCGCGCTTGGATGTATGCGCCGGAAAATGAGGTAAATCTTTTCCAGAAAATGCAGAAGATGTTCAATCATCATGACAAGCAATTCGCAAACTTTGCGAGTACGCGTTGCTTTGTTCAATCATCGAATTACGAGCACTACAATGATGATCCGCGCGATATCGAATGGATTCTCAGCCATGCGTTCGCAGCTTACGAAAAGGACGGCGTGAGTCTGGTTTTGATTGATCCATGGAACGAACTCGAGCGTGCTCGCCTGAAGGACGAAAATCTTACGGACTATATCGGCCGCTGCTTGATGCGCGTGAAGATGTTTGCGCGACAGACCGGTTGCACGGTGTTCATGGTTGCGCATCCCACGAAAGCAGCGAACGGACGCGATCCGACGCTAAGCGATATCGAAGGTTCAATGCATTGGTTCAACAAGTGTGACAACGGTCTGATCGTTAAGCACGAAGCTGGATCGAAGGATACGACCGTCATCAGCGCGAAGGTTCGTGAACAGCCTTACGCAGGCCAGATCGGCCACTGCATTTTTCTGGTTGATCAGCACACAGGAATTTTCCGCGAGCAGCCCGGAGGAGGGCAGGCGCTATGACCGATGAATTTCTTCGCAAGTCAACGACAGCGACGCTAAACGAGATCGTTGATCGTGAGCGCGAGTTCAAAGAACAGCACGGAATCGATATTCGTGATGAAGACGAATGGAAACTATTGGGCGAGTATGTTCGGCTGATCGAGGAGAAGATCACTCCGAAGAAAGATGCTGCCGAATGAAACAGGACAACACGCAAGTCATCTACATCCCACCGGGCGCGGAATACGTTTACCTCAATGGAAAACGCTACTGCACGGTCGAGCACATGGCGGATCAAATGCTGATGGCCTACGAGACGGGGAAGCGGGCTAGGGCAATTATTTCAACGACGGAGGCGGCAGAGTGAAACGAGGCAGGCCCTACAATCCCGCGGAGAGAGTTCACGATCGCCGCTCGACTGATTTGCTCAAGGCAGGGCAATACTCGGCAATCGAGGTTGACGATCCCTATGCGCCGCAGGATCAGATCTCGGTTATTCGTCAGACCCGTTGCGATCCACTTGGACGTCTCCACGCTCACCGTCAGATTGACGAGACGCAATACCAAGCCGGCCGGGAATATCAGAAGGACAGGGAGATCGCCGAACGAGGGGCCAAGGCGATCGATCCGACCAAGGAAGCTGTTGACGGAGGAATGATTCCAGAGCCCCTCACAGATCGCCAGGCGAAGGCAAGGAAGCGGATAATCAAGATCGAGGCGGAGTTGGGCCGTCGCCTGACAAGAGTCCTGGAGGACGTTCTAATCGAAGGGAAGACCATGGAGCAATTGGCTCAATCCCGTGTTTCTACGATTCTTAAGTTTCACGGGAAGCTTTTCCGGGTCGCATTGGACGAGCTTGCGCTGCTCTACGGGTTCTCCAATGGGGAAAACCTGAAAAGGTTTGCTGGTCCAGCAAATCAGTCGCTAGAAGGTAACATCTCTTGACATGTCAACTGATCTTTTGGGTTCCCGTTGAGTTTGCATTCAACAGGAGCGCGCCATGGAAAAAATCTACTGGACGATAGGAATTATCTCCGTCATCGGCCTGATTTTCGTGATCGCGAACATGGTTTTTGACAATCCGAAACGCGGTAAATGACCAACCCGATGTCCATTGCCGAGCTGAAGCTTGCTTTGGCTGATGTTCCAGGAATTGAAACCCTGAGAATGGACACGATCGCGGACCGGCAACAGTTCGGCTGGAACGGTCTCTTAGTCGCGGTCGACCCGATGGCTAATCAGGAAACGATCGAGAAGGCAATCCGAAAGGTTGCAACGCACAAGATGTCTGAAACCCCCATTCCGCCCCTGACATTGAACGGCTCTACAGCGCTCGCCAAACCGGCTGGGCGAGCCGTACAGCGGTTGAACGTGACGGGAGCGGGATTTGTAGGGCAATCCTTCAAGGACCAGATGCAGGCGCTCAAGGCTGACTTCGATCGGCTTCCTGGAGAACTGGCAGAGGCTTTGCAACGGGCTCAGCAAGCCAAGCAGGTCGGCAAGAACATCGTGGCCTCGGTTCATTCGGAAGTTGATTATTTGATGCAGGTATTCGGCCAATTTACGAACGATACCGGGGAAGGTCATGGCTAAGCTGAGTGCGGGCAAGCGCAAATCTATGCCAAAGAGCCAATTCGCAGGACCGAACCGTAGTTTTCCGGTCAATGATCAAAATCATGCCAGACTGGCGATATCAGGCGCCACGAGATCAGAGCGCGCTGGAAACATCTCGCCGGCCATGGAAAGCAAGATCAAAGCCAGGGCCCGCGGCGTTCTTGGAAAGATCAAGTGACCTGTCAAACCTGCATCTACGCCCGTCCGAAAGACGGCGAATACGATGGATCATGTAGAAGGTATCCGGTTCCAACTCGCTGCAGTCGAGAGCATTGGTGCGGGGAGTATCAAGAGCATAACGTGAATAGTATCAAACCAACACTGAAGCTGCATGGCCGCACCGCTCGGTAATAGCTTCTGGATGGCCCGTAGCTCTCATGGCCGGAAGCCGATCTTTGAATCGCCTGATGTCCTCTGGAATGCCTGCTGCGAATATTTCGACTGGATTGAGGCCAATCCTCTTTATGAAGCAGAAGCGTTCGCATACCAAGGCAACGTGAAAGTCGAGCCGCTTCCTAAGATGCGAGCCATGACGATATCAAGTCTTTGTATTTTCTTAGATATTTCAGTTAGGGGATGGGGAGAATATAGAGAGCGCGAAGATTTCTTGCCGATCACTACATGTGCGGAAGAAATTATTCGAACCCAGAAGTTCCAAGGCGCTGCTGCTGGCCTATTGAATCCCAATATTATTGCCCGCGATCTTGGATTGAGTGAGAAGTCGGAAGTGACTGGAGCTGATGGCGGACCTCTGACGGTCACGTGGCTAAAGTAGTTATTCCTTATAAGCCGCGGGCACAGTTCGAAGCTTATCACGATCGCGAAGAGCGATTTGCCAAGATCGTTGCTCATCGTCGGTTTGGTAAGACTGTTGGATGCATAAACGATAAAATTCGAGCGGCTCTAACGATTGATTGTTCGAATAGGGCAGGACGTCCTCCGCGGTTTGCTTACATCGCGCCGACCTACAGTCAGGCAAAGGACGTCGCTTGGAGCTATTTGAAATATTATTCTGCGCCGATACCTGGCTTGCAGATGTCGGAATCGGAGTTGTGGGTTGAATATCCAAACGGAGCCCGGATACGTTTGTACGGTGCTGACAATTACGACCGACTCCGGGGGCTTTACCATGATGGGGTCACCATTGACGAGCCTGCGCAAATGGACCCTCGAGCTTGGCC
>Ga0137404_10000131_pt1 | contig 45491 bp, 39 predicted proteins | sample CZOMad2_1_16fung_FD_108285 | JGI IMG/M metagenome (GOLD analysis project Ga0137404, IMG submission 108285) | Vadose zone soil fungal communities from Angelo Coast Range Reserve, California, USA - CZOMad2_1_16fungal (Illumina Assembly) | ecosystem: Environmental > Terrestrial > Soil > Vadose... | reverse complement strand
GTCGATCTCAGCATCCGTTAACTCGGGATACATCGGCAGGCTGAGAACCTTTGTGGCTATCGCTTCGGTTTCCGCCAGCATGGCAGGCGGGTTTTGGATATTGCGCGACGCCGACTTCAGCAGCAAACTCCTTTTCGAAAGCTTCGACTTCATCGCCGAGGATATAAGAGCCACTTTCCAAAACCCTGGCAATCGCGCGGTCTATCTCTTCTTTGTGAATAAGATAATTGGCGCGAGGGCTACATTGGGGAATGGTGAACATACTTGTCCGCAAAGTCTAAAGATATTTTATCGAGATGCGGGCGATAGAAGTTTCGCCGCCGTGATCGTGTTGACGATGATTTCGAGTTGTTCGTTCGTGAGTTCCGGGTACATCGGCAAGCTCACGACTTCCGCCGAAACTTTCTCAGTAACGGGCAGCGTGCCCGGGGGAATTTTGAAATGCTCGTAAGCGGGCTGAAGGTGCAGCGGCACCGGGTAGTGAATACCGGTCGCAATGCCTTCGTCTCTGAGTCTCTGTTGAAAAGATTCACGATCCGAAACGCGAACCACAAACAGATGCCAGACGGGTAAGGCGTCCTGGTGCACGGATGGCGGGCAAATCTCGCTGCCCGCCAGGCTCTCGAGATAAAAGTCAGCATGGCGCCGCCGGCTCTGATTCCATTCGTCCAGATAACGCAGCTTCACCCGCAAAATCGCAGCCTGAAGTCCGTCCAGCCGGCTGTTGACGCCCTCCATTTTGTGCGTGTATTTGTTGGCACTGCCATGATTTGCCAACATGCGCACCCGCTCAATCAGATCCTGGTCTTCGCTGACCACTGCGCCTGCGTCACCGTAAGCGCCCAGGTTCTTTCCGGGATAAAAACTGAACGACGCCGCATCGCCGATTGAGCCGACGCGGCGGCCTCGCCATTTGGCGCCGTGGGCCTGGGCTCCATCTTCAATCACCTTCAACCCGTGACGCCGAGCGATTTCCATAATCGCATCCATTTCACAGGGCTGACCGTACAGGTGGACCGGCACGATGGCTTTAGTGCGCGAAGTTATCGCAGCTTCCAGAAAATCTGGATCCATCAGCATCGTATCTGGTTTGATTTCCACAAACACCGGCCGAGCGCCGGTCATCGAGATAGCTTCCGAGGTTGCTATAAAGGTGTGCGCCACGGTGATGACTTCGTCGCCCGCCCCGATACCCAGTGCGCGCAACACGAGATAGAGCGCATCCGTTCCATTTCCCACGCCCACGCAATTTGCCACCCCGCAATAATCAGCAAACTCTCTTTCGAATTCGAGCAGCTCGCCGCCGCCAATAAAAGTTGAGCGCTCAATCACCGATTGAATGGCGCCGGTAATCTCTTCACGGATAGTGTTGTATTGGGCGTTCAAGTCTACCAACTGAATCATCGGATCCGTTCTCCTGTCGCAAGATCATTCTAATACCTCTCCGGCCGGCTAAAAGCCGGCGAAGATGAGAGGTCTACCTACATCGGCTCTTTTGCATTTGGTTCGACGAGATCCGCGTAACGTGACCAGCACAGCGTCTGCGGTGCTGCGGAAAAATCATCGTGTCGGGCGGTTGCCGCTGGAAGGTGATCCGGGCCCTAAAGAAAACTGAATCCGCGGTCTCGCTCCGAGATCTCAGTCACCGGAAGCGGCCACTCAATTCCGACGCGCGGGTCATCCCAGCGCAGGCCGCGCGCGGACTCAGGGTGATAAGACTCTGACATCTGGTAAAAAATCTCAGTCTCGTCCGCCAGCGCCTGGTAGCCGTGAGCGAAGCCTTCCGGGAGGTAAAGCATGCGGCGATTGTCGGGCGTCAGTTCGACTGCCAACCACTGATATCGCGAGGGCGAACCGGGCCGCACGTCGACGGCCACATCGTAAATCGCTCCGCGGGTACATCGCACCAGCTTCGCTTCCTCATGCGGCTGTTGGTTGAAGTGCATGCCCCGCAGCGTCCCGCGCTTTGTATTAAAGGAAATATTGCACTGCAGCAGGCGCGGATTTAGTCCGTGCTCCTCGAACTCGAGCGCAGACCACGAGCAGGCGAAAAACCCGCGCTCGTCGGTGATGATCTCAGGCTCGACTACAAAAACGCCCTTCAGTTTCGTTTCCTTAAAAAGCATCGCCGCGGTTTGCGAATGAGCCGAAAGATTAGCAGCAGGTTCCGTCCGAGCACAACCTTTGGCTTAACGAGTGGATCGCCGGCGTTTTGGGGCAAGCTCCTTTTCACGAAATGAGGTGGGGGCAAGCACTCCCGAAAAGCGCTGCATGTGATGTAAGTTTGTCCCGGCCCACCGCGAACCCGTGTCGGAGCTCTCAGGTATCATGCCTTTGAACCGGGTTGACACGATTGCTGCGCTCTCATTAGTGTTAGACTTCGTGTTGATTCAAACCGACCGCTGTCTGGTCTTACCAGCGATTCGTAGCAAATGATCAGAATTCTTATCACTGGTGGCGCCGGCTTCATTGGCTCAGCCTTTGTCAGGCTCGCCCTGGCCGAATTGCCGGGCTGCAAAGTCACAAACCTTGATTCGCTCACCTACGCCGGCAATCCGGATAACCTCGCAGGTCTCGATCCTGAGCGCCATCGCTTCGTTCAGGGTGATATCACGGATTCGTCCGCCGTTTTGGCGGCGCTGGAAGGGGTCGACACAATCGTTAACTTCGCGGCGGAATCGCACGTCGATAGAAGTATTCTTTCGGCGACTGAGTTTATTCGCACCAACGTACTGGGGACTCAGGTACTGCTGGATGCCGCCCGCGTGCGCGGCGTCAAACGTTTCCTGCAGGTGTCGACCGATGAAGTGATGGGCAGCCTGCCTCCTGACGCGGGCGCCTTCTTTACCGAAAGCTCTCCCTTCGAGCCCAACAGCCCCTATGCGGCGTCAAAGGCCGCGGCCGAACACCTGGTGCGCGCCGCGCATCACACTTTTGGCCTCGACACAGTCATCACGCGTTGTGGGAACAACTATGGCCCGCGTCAGTTTCCCGAAAAGTTTTTACCGTTGCTGATCTCGAATGCTCTTGGTGACCAGCCAATTCCAGTTTACGGCGACGGGCTTAATACGCGCGATTGGATCTATGTAGACGATCACTGCCATGCGATTCTGCGGGCCCTCGAAGCGGGGCTGCCCGGCGCGGTTTACAACATTGGCGCGCGAAACCAGCAACGCAATCTCGACCTGACCCGGAGTGTGCTCGACGTTCTCGAGAAGCCTCATTCGCTGATCCGCTTCGTGAAAGACCGCCCCGGACATGATCGGCGATATGCGATCGATCCTTCACTGGCGGAATCCGAACTGAATTGGCGCCCGCGCGAAACGTGGGAAAGCGGCTTGCACAAAACGATTGAATGGTACAAGGCCAACCCGGATTGGCTCGATCGAGTCCGCAGCGGCGCCTATCGCAAATACTACGCCCAGCAATACGGCGCTGAGGTGGGGGCGGCGTGAAGATAATGGTTCCCGGCGCCGGCGGATTGGTGGGCCACGCTCTGGCCGAGTACTGCACCCGCGCCGGCGAGCAGGTCGTGGCTCTGGATCACACTGCACTTGATATCACCGACGAGCAAAACGTAAACACGATTTTCGATCGCGAGCGTCCCCAGGTCGTGATCAACTGTGCAGCCTGGACCAACGTGGATGACTGCGAAAGCGACACTCAGCGCGCGCAAAATGTAAATGCGCGCGGCCCGGAACTTCTGGCGCTGGCTTCACGCCGCCTCGGAGCGTTGTTCATTACGATTTCAACCGACTATGTTTTCGATGGCGAGAAGGAAGGCTTTTACACGCAGGACGATCAACCTAATCCGCAAAGCGTCTATGGGATTTCAAAACTGGCGGGTGAACAGAAAGCTCAAAGGGCCTGGGCCAGAACCATCGTGGTGCGCAGTGGATATATCTTCGGAGCCGGCGGCACAAACTTTCTTAGCACCGTGATCGACCGGGCTTATCGCGGCGAGCCCATGCGGGCCATTGACGATGCCTTCGGCACCCCGACCTACGCTCCGGATCTCGCTCGCCAACTGCACCGATTGGCGCAGGTTGATTTGCCGGGCACATATCACTTGGTGAACGCCGGTGAAGGCGCCAGCTTCGCAGAGTTCGCGCGCCGCGCCATCGCACTGGCCGGGCTGGACGTCAACCTGGTCCAGGACATCAGCCTCAACACCCTGAAACGACCAGCGCCGCGGCCTCGCAATTCGCGGCTAAGATGCCTGATATCGGCAGCAGCAGGCCTCGATCCACTCCCTTCCTGGCAGGATGCCCTGTCGGCTTTCGCCGGCTCGACCAGGGCCGGTGCGGTCATTAGATCGTCAACGTAAGGGCCAACCTCCTGGTTCAGGTCGGTTGCGGCGCCCGCAGCGCTCCCGTCGTGGCTGGCGCCGGACGCCGCTTTCAAGCTACCAAACGGACCCTGGATCGATCACTGATTCGATTTGCCTCTCAGCTTGCGTCTGTTATTATTGTCGATCCGTAGAGACGTCTAAACAGGGAATAGGTTTTAAAACATGACTCAAGATGAACGATTGATTCCGGCGGGGCGCGACCTGGATCGCAGCCTGGCCGAACTCACTCAAGTCAAGGCTTACGACAAGTACGACAGGTATGGCAGCAGCAACACCCCCGACACGCACCTGCGCGAGTATCTGTTCATAGTCCTGAAGCGCAAGTGGCTTATCTTGAGTATTTTGTTGGTAGTTACCTCGCTGGTTACGATCCAGGTGTATCGCGAGCCGTCGATCTACGAGGGAGCCACGACGATCCGGATTGAGCCAAAGCGCCAGAATCTATTACAGAGCACCAGCACCCAGGTTGTCATCAATGCCCCGACGGATCCCAATTTTTGGGGGACGCAACTGAAGCTGTTGCAGAATCCATCGCTGGCCCGGCAGGTAATTCTCACCCTGAATCTTCAGAAGAGTCCGACCTTTCTCGGTGGGCAGGGACAGAGCAGCGTCTTTAGTTCCCTGAAGCGAATTTTCTCGCACGATAGGTCGGTCAATTCGTCCGCCCCCGCAGCCGGCTCAGGCGAAGGAGTCGGCGAAGACGAGTTGAAGGAGCGTCTGAGTCGGTTGACCCCGGAAGAGTTGGCGGCCCTGGAGCCATACGAAGACGCGATCGCTGCGGGCGAAACCGTCGACCCGACCCCCGGCACGAGCCTGGTAATAATTAAATACCAGCATACTGATCCGCAGATGGCCCAGAAGATTGCCAATACATTGGCCGAAGTCTTCATCAAGAACAATGACGAAATAATGGCGTCCGCGGGAGAGAAAAACACCAATTCGCTGTACGAGGAGATCGCCAAGTACCAGGAAAAGATCAAGAAGGAACAGGATGCTCGGTTTGCTTTCGCCAAGGCCAACGATCTGCCGCTGACGAGTGAACAGGGAAGTAACCTCGAGCAGGTAAAACAAGCGACCTATAGCGCCCAACTGCTCGAGGCTGAGAACCAGCGCCGCAACCAGTTGGCCGCCTACGAAGCTGCTAAGAATTCCCCGGATCCTTTTGCGAACCCTGAAGTGCAAAAGGATGCCCGCATCATCGAACTCCGCAAGAAGCTCACGGACCTGCGCGATAAAGAGACGGCCTTACTCCAAAAATTCACACCCGAGTGGCCCGACGTTAAGCAGGTTCAAGCCCAGGTCAAACAGGTGGAAGATGAGCTGGCCAAAGCTCCGACGGAGGTGCTGGCATCCATGAAGGCCCGCGCCGATAGCGCCACTACCAATTACAAAGGTTTGGAAGCTTCTTACAACAGACAGCATGGGATCACCACGGTACAATCAAGGAACATCATCCAGCTGGCCGCGATGACCCAGGAGCTTACGACCGACCAGCAGTATATGAACACGCTGATGCAAAAGCGTCGCGAGCTAACCGCCACCGGCAGCGATAAAGGCACCGATGTCAGCATCTCTAACCCCAGCCGGCTGCCGCACGCGCCCGTCGGACCTCAGCGGATGCGTAATATCATGATCGCGTTCATCCTGGCCTTGGTCTCGGGCATTGGTTTGGCTTTCTTACTGGACTTCCTCGATGACACAATCAAGTCGGTCGACGATGTCGATCGTTATATTCATCTTCCGGCCCTGGCCCTGATTCCGGCTGCCTCTGAGAAGCCCCGGCTGCGCGGCACGCCCAGCCCAGCCGCACCGAGCCATACCACCGCGCTGGCAATGGTAGGCGACGTGCGTTCACCGATAGCTGAGGCCTATCGTCACTTGCGCACCTCTTTGTTACTTTCATCTGCGGGTACGCCGCCCAAGACGATCCTGGTTACTTCGAGCCAGCCCTCGGAAGGCAAGACCACGACGGCAATCAACACGGCTTTCATGTTGGCCCAAACCGGCGCCGAGATTCTGATCATCGATTGCGACCTGAGGCGACCACGGCTACACGCACAATTCAATCTGTCCAATGTTCGCGGTTTGACGAATTGTCTTTCCGGTGATGCCGACGATCTGGAATCCATAATTCAGACTTACGACAAGCAACCCAATTTGAAGGTGCTGCCTTCGGGTCCGATACCGCCAAACCCGGCAGAGCTGCTGGGTTCCGATGAAATGCGGGGATTGCTCACCAGGCTGAGCCAGAAATTCACCCACATCATCGTGGATTCGCCGCCGGCGATTTCGTTTACGGATGCTTCGATCCTGTCCACCTTCGTCGATGGAGTCATCCTGGTTGTTCACGGCGGCCGCAGCTCACGTGCGGTCGTGCGGCGTGCCAAGCAGCAACTGCTTGATGTGGGCGCCCACATCTTCGGGGTGGTGCTGAACAACGTGAAGATCGAATCGCACGACTACTACTACGCCGGATATGCGGGTTACTACAAGTCCGGTTACTACACCGCCGCCGAAGATGCGGAAGAGGACACCGCGCACCTGGGTTCGAGCTGATCGAGCGATTCCGGAACTCTACCGTGGCCGAGCGGCAACTCGCTCGGCCGGGCGATCCCGGATCGCCGGAGGGTTTCGGGATAGTCTTCTCGCAGCCTTAATCAATTAGCGCTGGATCACTTTCTCCTGAATTCATGCCCGGACAATTCTGCGTAATCGCTCCTGACGTCAAGCTAGGCCGCGACGTAATCATCTACAACTTCGTCAACCTCTATGGCTGTGAAATCGGGGACGGGACAAAGATCGGCTCGTTCGTAGAAATACAAAAGGGTGTGTTCGTGGGCCGCAACTGCAAGGTCTCCAGCCACACCTTCATTTGTGAAGGCGTCACCATCAAAGACGAAGTCTTCGTCGGCCATGGCGTGAGCTTTATCAACGACAAGTATCCGCGCGCGACCTCCGCACACGGTTCGTTGCAGTCAGAGGCCGATTGGAAAGTCGTGCCAACCGTCGTCGAGCGGGGCGCGGCCATTGGGAGTGGAGCGACGATTTTGTGCGGTGTGACCATCGGCGAGGAAGCGATTGTCGGCGCCGGCGCGGTAGTGACCAAAGATGTGGCGGCCCGAACCAGCGTGGCGGGAAATCCGGCGCGCGTGGTAATCAGGAATCTCGGATGACATCGATCCGGTTCTCGCCGGGATGCGACATTCGCTAGCGGTTCCGACCTTAAGAAATCCCGTAGCTCTCGACTAACTGCGCGACGTTCTTTCGCAGATCGAATTTGGCGGCGACAACCTCGCGGCCGGCGGCGCCCATACGCGCACTCAACTCCGGATCAGCCAGCAGCTTCAGGATCGAATCGCTCATCGCCCCGGTATCGCCGCGGCCAATCAGGTATCCCGTGACACCGTCGGTAATCAATTCAGGAATGCCGCCGACCCGAGTCGCGACGACAGGTTTGCCGTGGGCCATGGCTTCCGCGATCATCCAGCCAAAAACTTCTTCCCAACGCGAAAATTGGCACACCACGTCGGCCGCGTGAAATACACCTTCACCAAATGGATCGCCGACCATGCCGGTCCAGGTAATATGATCCGCGAGCCCCATCGCCGCTGCATCGTTCATGTACTGCTCGCGAATTGCCCCGTCACCCACCAGCACAAATTGCACGTTGCGGTTTTGCCGAAGCACCAGCCGGGCCGTCTCGAGAAAATCTGCGATTCCCTTTTCCGGGATTAACCAACTCACCTGAGCCACAATCGCGCGGTCTGCCGGAATTGAATATCGCGCGCGAAATTCGGCCCCAAGTCCCAAATCGTTTTTGACGCGGGCCAGATCTACGCCGTTGTAGATCATTTCGAAACGCCTGCGCGGCAGCAGATCGAACGAAGTCATGCACTCGTAGCCGTAGTTGCTGACGCAAATCACTCGATTGAGCGGTTGGTTGATCAAACGCGCCGCCGTGCGTTTCCACATAGGCGCCCTCGATTGAACATAACCAGCCGGCCGCGAATGGTGATCGGTAAAGAATACCTGCCTGGCAGACTGAAAACGGGCGCCCCATGAATAGAGATTCAGAAAACTTACGTAATGCAGATGCAGGATTTCGGGCCGGTGTCTGCGCATGATCCCGGCCAGATTCCGGCGCGCTTCCCGGGCGCCATCCGTTGAGTTCTCCAAAACTTCAAACGAGATGTTAGGCAGATCAAGAAACTGGCGCACCTCTGAAGTAGGTTCGGAAAGAAAGCACAGCACGCTCTTCCATCCACGCTCGCCCAGTTGGAGCGACAGCTCACGCGCAAAGGTCTCAGTGCCGCCGATGCGCAGCGGCTTTACGCCAAACACCGAGAGCAGCGTTCGTGGATGACTCGAGCGACGGCCGTTAGTATTCATTGAAGTGACGGATGAGTTGCCATGCACTATCTGGATCCGAAGACCCGTCTCAGTCTCGCAGAGATTCTTTGTCGCAGATGCTTAAGGTACAGTCCGGCTCCGTGTGAAGTCTCAAATACCCTATACGTCAAAGGAGGCTGGTCTCGTCTTTGAAATGCCGCCTGGAAGTTGGTCTTGTTACCAAAACCCAGGATGCGTTGGTCCTCCGGCGAAAGGCCGCCCAGGAATGCAGCGTTGAGCAATAACGGGTGGTAACGATAATAAGCGATGTCGTCTGGCTGCAACGGCACCCGCGGATCGTGATAGCCGTAAAAGATAGCCTGCCGCGGTTCCAGGATGGGAATGCTCTGGCGATGAATCGCGGAAGTGTCGAACATGAAAACTGTTCCGGCGGCGCCGGTTAATTCGACAAGATGATCAGCCAGCGGCAGCGCCGAAACCTCGGCCTTGTTCAGATTGCGCGGGTGATGTTTTCGATGGCTGCCTTTGATGAACTTGAACGCGCCGCTCTTGACGTCAGTCAGATACATGGCGAGCTTGACTTCGCGATGAATCGTCTGCTCGGTAGCTTGATCGTACCAGGTGTCGCCGTGCCAACCATGAAAGTCATATTTGGTAGGTAAAGATCTCCAGCCCTTGGCCTCTGTAAGTTCGTACTCGGTTCCCAGATAGCGACTCACGATCTCTTTGACTAAAGGGTGCAAAGCAAGATCGACAAAACCCTGATCGAACAGCAATACATCCTCGACCATGTCCCGGTAGAGTTCAGTCCTTCGATGTCCTTCGAAGTTGTTCCAACGTACGCGCTGCAGCTGGCTTTCAAACGCCAACTGCATCCCCCGCAACTGCTCAGGGCCAACGATCGACGGCAAAACAACTATGCCGTTGGTTTCCAGTTCGGCGAGGAGATGGTCGGCCGGCGAACGATGCCACGGCTGCAACGGCGTGTTCGAGGTCAGTGGAATCTCTTTGACGTTTCTCATTGTTTCGGTTTGCTTTCTACGACGAAGTTACTCAGCGGTTGTGCTCCGCATCTGACGCAGATAGAGAGTTCGAAAGAGGCCGGGCGCAATCCGTGTGAGCCACAGCGCCAATCGAGGCTTCCAGCTTCGTTGCAAGCTGTCCGAATTGGCGAACGATTTGCGAGCGCGGTCAAAATCACCGGATGCCAGATAGAGTTTGCCCAGTTCGTACGCCAGCAGCGCCCGCCGGCTGCTGATGACCGCCGTGACCTCAAGCCGCTCGGCCGGCGTGAAGTCATACGACTGCTCGATCTTGTCAAAAACGCGCAACTCGCGCTGGTGTGAATTGATCAGGTCGCCCGACAAGCTGTTCGGGCGGGAGCGATAGCTCAGGAGCAGCTTCCGCTGGTAGGCGAGTTGCGCGCCGTGTCTTGCCAGCCGCAGCCACAGGTCGAAATCCTGAGCGTTGCGCAGCGTTTCATCAAACAATCCCACCGCCAAAACCAGTTCACGGCGAACCACAACGCCGGAAGTTATCAAGCTGCGATCCGCGTTGACGAGTTCAAGAAATGTTACTCGGCCCTGGGCCGGCGCCGATCCCATCAGCGAGTCCATGTAACTTCGACCCGCATCCGCGGAAGTACCGAAGATCATGGCGTCAGCGCAAGCGAGATCACAGCCATACTCGCGCATGAACTTGATCTGCTCTGACAGATAAGTTGGCGACCAGAGATCATCTCCATCGAGAAACGCGATTAGCTCGCCGCGCGCCGCGCGCAGTCCTGCGTTGCGCGCCGCGCCCGCGCCACGGTTCTCCTGCTTGAGATAAACAACGCGCGCTCGGTAAGGCTGAAGGGCGAGCTCAAACTCTTCCGTGTCGGGCGAGCCATCGTTAACGATGACCACTTCAAAGTCGTTGAATGTCTGCGCGAAGACAGTCGTGAGCGTTTCGCTTATGAATGGCGCAATGTTGTAGGCAGGAATAACTATGCTGACCAGCGGTGGCGCGCTTTTGATCGGTACAGCGGCGCCGGCCCGCGAAATCACGGGATTATCATTCAGCGCCGTCGATGTATTTGTCGAGTGTTCCATCTCTTATCGGTCTGAGAGGGTGAACTCACCGCCGCACTTCTGCGCGTACAGGTGATAAGTCTGCGCTGCTTCGATCGCATACTTGTAATCACGCCAGCCTCGGGAATGGATCCACGTCGCCAGGCGCAGCTTCCTCTTATTCAAAATGTCTTTCGGAAAATCGATCGATTGCAGCATCGCCGACGCTTGTTCGATGACATTTCGTTTTCGTGATGCATCCTCATCTGCCTGGTGACCTTCATCCCATTGATAGGCCAAACCGGTTGGGACCGGCAGCGGGCACGGCTCATGACCCGGGTAAGCCTGCCACGGTACCGCCGCAACCGCCGGCGGGAAAAGCGATAACCATTTCAAATAAAACTTGTGCCGCAAACACAAGTCGAGCGGCGTTGCCATGACTGCCGCCAGAAACGCGCCATCAAAAAACGGCAACTGAAATTCCAAACGGTGCAGATCTATGTTCTCAAAATGGCCCGCCAGTTTCCGCCGCTGATCGTTGCGCATCAGAAACAGATAAAAGTTGCGGCCGGCGTCGTCGGCCCGCAGCTGATTCAGTTCGTCACGGATGCCCTGGACGACCACATCACGAACGTTGTCGACAATCTGTGGGCGGAAAAGCTTGAGTGGGACATCGATTTGTTCGCGCGCAACATAGGCTTCGATCGCGCGATCAGTTTTGCCCGAGCGCATCAGCTCGATAATGGATTCACCGAGGTGAACATGGCCCAACAGGACACTGCCGCCTTCACCAGACCACACCAAACGCGGTCGTTCCGCTCGCCATTGATCCAGGCTTAATCCACCCAGCACGCCGGCCATCAGGGATGAATAGTCAGGAACATTGTCGCCACGCTCTTTCGGGACGCTTTGGTGAATCGAGCCGATTTGTTCAGCAAATTCGTTCCCAAAGTAGTAATCCTGGGTCCCGGGTCTGGCGAAATTCACGGTCTGCGTGCGCACACCGCCGTCGACCAAAGCCGCGACGACGCAACGCGAATCCAGACCACCACTGAGATAGGCTGCGGTGTTTGTGTCGTTACGATTTCTGCGTTTCGTCGCGGTGCGAAAACGATCATATACGCTTGCCAGGCAAGCCGGTTCGGGATCACGCATTTCTTCAATTTCGTCCCAGCGCCAATAGCACTCCCGCGATGTATCTTCATTTGTTATCCGCACGACCTCGGCCGACTTCAGCAGCGAGATGCCGGCGTACGGAGTCCGATCGGCCAGCGGCGCTCCTAACGCCACGATCTCGGTTACCGCACGAAGATCCATCTTCTTCGGCACGAACGAGAGCCCTTCCAGAATGCGCAGCGCAGACGCAAAGACAACCCGCTCTTCGTCGATCCAAAAATAGAGAGGCCTGATGCCCAGCTTGTCCGCAACTAGTGCGAGCGTCGCTGTCTGAGGTTCATAGTGCACCAGACAAAAGGTCCCCTCAGCTTCGCGCAGGGCACTCCAATTTCTTCGTAGCGCCTGGTTGTGAATGAGCGTGAGATGATCCAGCCGGCTCGATCCGCCGCTGCTCAAAAGCGGCTCGCCGGCCAGCAGCGATAAGGCGCCGTTTGCGTCCATGAATGAGCCCGGCTCACCGAATACTCCCGTGTCCACCTTGGCAAAGAAGCTGCGTCGATCTCTGAAAGTCTTGACTTCATCAGCGGGGTTGCGCGAGATCGTCTGGCGCAGGCTCTCGCAATCAGAGTCTGTCGGCGATTGATCGTTGCGGGAAAAGATGCCGGCTATCAACGTCATGGTCTCCCTCCCGCATCTGCCTGCACGCCCACACGGCGCTGCGGTAAAGCCGCCGAGACTCCGGTCAGCCAACTCTCAAACTCGATTGGCGAAAGGGTTGCGTTGTCCAGAAATCGCGGTAGCAACAACTCGTTGGAAGTGCGCGAAGCAAAGCCGGATTCGCAAGTAGTGGCGGATACAACTCCCGCCTCTCGCAGCCATGGCAGAAACTTCAGATCGTAAACTCCGCTGGGGTAACAGAAGTGCGTGGAGTCCTTGCCCGTCATCTCCTCAATGCAATTGCGGTTGTCTTCTATCTCTTTGAGAAAGAGTTCGCGATCGAGAGGAGTTCGATGACGGTGTGTATGCAACTGAACATCGATGCCGCCGGCGGACAGTTGCCCTACTTCGTCCGGCGTTAAGTTGTGCATCACCCGCTCTGCGAGCAGGGCGTCATAGTCAACCTTCAGCTGCGCGGCCAACGAAGCCGCCAACGCATCTTTTTGATCGGCCGAAAACTTCTGGGCGCGCGCGAAGTCGCGGATTTGCGCCAGGGCTGCTTCACGCGAATCACGTTGTAGTAGATCCGTCTTAAGATCTTGCCCGGTAAGCTGCTTCAAATCCAAAACATTGCTTCGCCCTTTCCAGAGCAGGTAAGAACACATCAAGTCAAACACCGGACGCTGATAGTGAGAGTAGAACGTCGTCAAGTAGAGCGTCACCGGCACTACGAATTCCTGGATCAGCGGAAAAGCTCTGCGATAAAAATCGGAAAGGCCGTCGTCGAAAGTTATGGCCACTGCCCGATCAGGCAAGTCGTCAGCGTAAAGTCGCTCGACGGCTTCACCCAGAGGCAACACAGCGCATTTTGATTTCCTCAGCAACTCGAGCCGATCGCGAAACAGGTTTGCGGAAATAAACTGCGAACCGTTAAAAAGATGTTCGTCCGAAAGGGCAATCCCATGATAGGCGAGTATCAAGAGTCTCTGCCGGCGCCAACGACTGTTGTGCACCAGCGTCGAGACGCCAGCGGATTTGAGAGATTTTAGCGCGGCTTGCTTGAACTTTTTGAGCATACTCATTTGGCCGGCTCAGCGACCGCCTTGTGATTCCGTTTCAAAAGCAGGATGAGAGTTTCGGTAAAGCTGCGCATTGCCAACCGTCCGGCCGGCAGCGCCGACAGGATCAAGACTGAAACCGCGGCCGTAATTCCGAGGGCGACGCTTAAACGCAGAAACAGGGTCGGCACGGCGTTCAACCAGGGGCGGCAAGCAAACAAAATCGCGAGTGAACACACCGAGGCCGCCGAGACCGGAGCGATGGCGCGATAAAAATCGATAGTCCGGACCGGCCCCTTCCGTCCCACGTACCAGAACAAAAGCGGCGTCGCGATGCACAGATCAGCTATGGCATAAGACGCGGCCACGCCCGTCGCTCCCCACGGCAAACCAGCGATGATCGAAGCGATGGCTATCGCGCCGCCCAGAAGTCCCCAGTGAAATAACTCTCGCGTGCGACCCTGGGTCGAGAACAGCCACCACGCAGTCTTAGTCACCGGCTGAATCATCGCGGCGATGCCCAGCAACTGGAAGATTCGGCCCGTCTCGCGCCACTGTGGACCCAACAGCAGCAGAACCATCCAATCAGAGGTGGCGATCATCAGAGCGCCGAGCGGCATCGTGATCATCACAATCTTTTCCAGAATTTTTAGATAGGCAGCGCGATAGCGTTCCGGCTTGTCAGCCAGACGGCTCAATGCCGGGATCGCGACCGCAGCCAGCGGCGCGTTGATTTGCTGCATCGGCATCAACAACATTTGATAAGCTCTCGAGTAGACGCCGAGCTGATAAGGGCCCCAGAACTTTCCGATCAGCGCGTTGTCCAGGTTCCGCGAGAAAAAAGTCATCACGTTAAAGCCCGTAAGATTTCCGCCGTAGGACAACATCGATTTGATCCCGATCCCGCGCGCCGGCATTCCCGGCCGCCAGCGGCAGACACTCCAAACGCCAATCACAGTCACCACTGTCATCACCAGTTGATTGAGCACCAGCGCCCAATAACCTGCGCCGCGCCAGGCAGCCACCACGGCCGAAACAAAACCAGCAAGAATCGCGGCCACCTCGACCACCGCGATCGCGGTAAAGCGCATCTGTCTGGTTAGAATCGCCTCGTGCTGGATCGCGAGACCTGCAAACAGAATCGTTATTCCGTAGCCGGTGGTGATTCCAATCAGCCGCGGCTCTTTGTAAAACCAGGCCAGCAGCGGGCCACTGCCGATCGTAACCAGCATGATCGCCGCGCTTAAGAACATGTTCACCCAGAACAGCGTGCTCACCTGCTGATGGTTTAGCTCGGACCATTTGACCGTCGCGGTCGACAGGCCCAGATACTGAAACATGCCGACGAAATTGATCAGGATTGCGACCATGCCGATCAGCCCGTAGTCTTCCGGTACCAGCAGGCGCGCCAGCACGATGGTCGCGACGGTGCTGAACACAAACTTAAAGCCCTGCGCAGCCATCGTCACAGCTCCGCCCCGGGCTGAGCGGCCGGCCAAATCGCCTTGTAAGTGATCAGTACGGAAGTGGCGATTCTCGTCCACGATCACAGGCGGCTGCTGTTTTGAAGTCACAGGATTCATCTCGGACAAATGGTCTCTGAAGTGGGCTCGGGTGGTGGGCCGCAGTCAGGAGGGCGGCAGATTTGCCACGATTATTATACAGGATGAAGGCGGCTCCGAATCCAGCTAATTTTGGCCAAATAGCGGAAATTTTCACCGGATTGCGTCGATTTACCGTTAGAATCGAGGTAGCGCAAGCTGGCAGCTTGCGCCGGCTCTTGAATCCAGGCATTAGGCCGGGATTGCGAGACGACTCGTCAACGGGAGATTTCCCCTGAAACTATCTGATTCGAACCTGCGGGTGTTGCAGTTCGCGCCCAGAGTTTGCTGGCCACTCGACACCGGTGCGAAGTTGCGGAACTACCATCTCGCGCGCGTCCTGGCGCAACGAGCCGGCGTTGCCCTGCTCGCTTTTGCCGACCGCAAACAATCACCAGACGAACTCAAGGATACTTACGATCAAGTCATCACCGTCCCACGGGATGCCGCCTACACTTTCGCGAAAGTTCTCCGCGGTTTACTGGGGCCGACGCCTTTGCCGGTGCTCAATTACACGACCGAATCGATGAAGAGAGATCTGCAGCGCCTGCTCGGCCGGCAGGATTTTGATATCGTCCAGATGGAAAGCATTCATCTGATGGACTACCTGACCATCATTCGCGCTGCGCGCAATTATCCGGTCTTGGTTTGCGATTGGCATAACATCGAATCTGAACTGATGCGACGATACAGCGAGCGGGAGCCGAGCCGCTTCCGCAGAGGATACGCCGTTAAAACTGCGCGCCTGATGCGCGAGTTTGAGAAACGCGCACTGCGCGAGTTTGACGCGCACATCGTAGTCAGCGAACGAGACGCTGAACGCCTCCGTGAGCTGAATCCAGACGCGCGCATCTTTGTGATCGAGAATGGTGTCGATACTGCTTTCTATTCTGACGCGGGAGTCGGAGACGAATCGCCTGCGCGCCGGATTGTCTTTGTCGGGTCGATGGATTACCACGCCAACATCGAGGGCGCGGTGAATTTCGCGCGTGAAGTTTGGCCACGCTTGCGTGAACGCCGGCCCGAACTGGTATTTACTATAGTCGGCAAGGATCCAACGCCTGAAGTTCGCGATCTCGCTCAAATTCCGGGCATCGAAGTCACCGGCACAGTTGATGACGTGCGCCCGTTCTATCGCGAAGCAATCGCTGCCGTCGTGCCGCTCAACGTCGGCGGCGGCAGTCGCCTCAAGATCCTCGAAGCGATGGCGGCGGGTGTCCCGGTCGTATCAACTACGCTCGGAGCGGAAGGTTTGGAAGTGCAGCACGACGAAAATATTCTGATCGCCGATACGAACGAGCAGTTGCTGGAAGCGATTATCAGCCTGGTAACAATTAAAGCACGGCATAATCATCTGGTCGTCGCCGGACGCGCACTCGTTTCCAGACGCTATAACTGGTCGAGCCTTGGGGCTTCGCTGTTTAGCATTTATGAGAAGTTACGCGCATAGTGTCAGTCGCTGGCTCTATTTTCGTTATCCCTCGTGTGACTTCGTGTAACTTCGTGGATCGTATGGCTGCGAAGCGAAGACGATCCACGAAGTCACACGAAGCTTCACGAAGACAGATCACTACGACTCAACCATGGCGTCCATCAAACTTCTAACCATCGTCGAAGCGACGACAATCAATGCAGTCGCTAAGACAGTGCTTGAGTTTTATCAATCCGCGCGCGAGCTGCCGGACTCTCCGGTGATTGACGGGTGTGCGGCGACATTCGACCGCAGGCCCGGCGGCCAGAATTCGCCGAGCGCTTTTGTGACCGCAGCCCGCGCCGCCGGCCTGGAGGTCGAGATCATCCCTGAACGCCGCCGCTTCGATCTCAGCGTCATTCCCGCCCTGCGGGCCGTCGTCGAGCGACGCAGCCCCGACGTCGTTGTGACTAACTCAGTAAAGTCGCATTTCCTAATGTGGCGTTCCGGTCTTTGGCAGAGAACGCCCTGGGTAGCTTTTCATCACGGCTATACCGACACCGATCGCAAGATGCGTCTTTATAATCGGCTCGACCGCTGGTCTCTGTCGCACGCCGATCGAGTGGTAACAGTGTGTCGCGCGTTTGCGCAAGAGTTGGCAGACTCAACCGGCGTATCGATCGACCAGATTTCGGTTCAGCACAATTCAATTCGCCGCCAACCACCGGTAAGCGCCGCGGATGCTGAGGCTTTGCGAAAGCGTCTGGGGATTGGCGATGACGACCGCGTCGTGCTGTCTGTGGGCCGTTTGTCGCGCGAGAAAGCGCACATAGATCTGCTGGAAGCATTCCAACGCCTGCGCGAAATGAAACCGGAAATCTCGTGCATCTTAATTATTGTCGGCGATGGACCTGAACGTTCAAAACTCGAAGCGGCCGCCGCGACCCTCAACTGCAAAGCCCACGTGATCTTTGCCGGCCAGGTGAGCGACGTCCAACCGCTCTACGCGATCGCGGACGTGTTTGCCCTGCCATCACACACCGAAGGCTCGCCGAATGTTCTGCTGGAGGCGATGGCCGCGAATTTGCCGATAGTGGCGACAGCCGTGGGCGGCGTGCCGGAGATGGTTGAAAACAACGAGAGCGCCCTACTGTTTCGACCAAACGATCCATCCGCAATCGCCGCTTCGATTGCGAAGCTGTTGGCGGACAAGGATCTGGCCCAACAGTTGGCGACGACAGCGGCGGTTCTGGTCGACACTCAACATAATCCGGAAAACTATGCGCGATCTTTAGTTGAGATTTTTCGTGAGGTCAAATCGCAGGCCTGACCCGTTTGTATTTCCCCAGAAGAGAGGACCCGGCGATGAGCGACGAAAAGAAAACCTTTAAAGAACAGATGCTCGACTTTGAGCGCGGCCTAATTGCCGCGGCACTTGCCGAGTGTGGCGGGAGGGTCACGCGAGCTGCCAGGACTCTGGGCCTCACTCACCAGGGACTCTGTTACATCATTAACCAACGTCACCCGGAATTGCTTAGCGTGAGAACCAAGATCCGCGCTCGACGCAAATCCAACGCCCGCAAAAAAGTAACCCGACCTAAGGGCTTCTTAAATTCAAGTTCTGACCCGACTCCGGAAGCTTCGACGTCCACTGACCCTACCGCGCCATCTGTTATCCAAGTCCGGGAACCGGACGACTGAAAATAGCTCAAGCGATTTATCGCTGGGATCACGGGCTCAATACCGCATCCAGTAGTAAATCAGTTTCACGTATTCGCCCGCGACGACTTTCCATCCCCAGCGGCGCCACCACCAACGCGAGGGCGCGGGCGTCTGCCAACCGGGAGGCGGGCTATCGATTCCAATGGAAATGCCGCTGCCGGCGCAGGCGTGGCGCAGGGACCAGAGCGTGCGGCGTGTGTGATATGCGGAAGTGACGATCAGCAGCCGTTTCAGTTGGTGCGCGGTCGCGTAATCTCGTACACCCAGGCTCTCTTCGTATGTTCCCAAAGCGATATCGGAAACAACCTGGATCTTTGACGCGGGAACGCCGCGCTGCTGCAACGCTCGCGCAGCCAATTCATAGAAGTACGGGTTGCGCTCTTCCTTCCGATCCCATCCGGCGATCAAGCTGTCGTTCGTCAGGATAATCAGCGGCGCGCGTCCTTCGCGATAAAGCTGCGCCGCCCAATCCGCTCGCTCGAGGTAAGTCGAAGAACCGCTCATCACCACGATCGCATCAGCCCAAGCCAAATCCGATTTCACGATGAGCAGTTGCGCGCCGGCCCAGGCAACGACGGGCCACAACACCGCGGCGCTGAGCAAAGCAATCAGCAGCACGAGCCGCCGTCGTTTCACTTTTTCTTTGGCGCGGGCTTTGACAGCTTTGTTGACGAACCGAGAGGTCGTCGGCGTCGTCAGAATATCTATTCGTTCAGTCGCCATTCGTGGCCAATCCCTGAGGGTGCGGATTTTGGTGCTGACAGCAATTCGTCATACAACTCCAGCGTGTTCTGTAGGTGGCGGTCGCAGGAAAACCTTTCGACAGCGATTGAGTTGCCACGCTCGCCCATCGCGCGCGCTCGATTGGGATCATTAAGAAGTTCGATGATGCGCGCGGCCATCTTTTCGTCGTCGCCCGACGCCACCGTGTAGCCGGTTTCGCCTTCGGCGATCGCTTCACGCGCGCCGCCGACATCGGTCGCTACGACGGGCAAACCCGCGGCCATGTATTCGAGAATCGCATTGGCAAAGCCTTCGGCCTTTGAACTCAGCACGCCTATCTCTGAGGCGAACAAAAGATCGGCCACGTTGTCGCACCGGCCGAGAAAGAACACGTCGTTTTGGATTCCGAGCCGGCTGGAGAGTTCGCGCAGGCTTTCCATCAACTCACCTTCACCAGCGATCGCGAATCCCGCGTCCGGCACTTCGGCGCGCACATGTGCAGCGGCGCGCAAGAACATCGGATGATCTTTTACGGGATTGCGCAGGTTCGCCACGATGCTCAGGTAGCGGCGATCTGTCGGCAGACCAAATTCAGCCAGGGCTTCTTCGCGTCTCAGGCCCGCACGGACTTTCAGGCGCTCGAGGTCAAGACCGTTGTAGTGCTGAATGATCTTTGACCGACTAACGCCTTCCCGAATCAATTGATTCTGCACTACCAGACAGTTGGCGACGACTCGATGCGACAAACGAAAGGCTGCACGTTCGGCGCGCTTCTGCATCGGCGTCCGAAACCCGTCGGTCTCGCCTTTCGAAGTAACTCGGGCGCGCACGCCCGCGAGAAATGCTCCCGTCATCCCGAAGATGTTCGTGTAAAAGCAGTGCGTGTGCACGACGTCGATCTCATTCTCTTTGATGAAATGAACCAGGCGGCGAAGCTGTCTGGTGAAGTTGAGATCGTAGAAGCTGTTGAGCGCATATTCGTGGATTTCACCAATACCAAGTTGATCGGCTTCCGCGCGGAGCGAGCCGCGATTTTGCAAGCAGGCGAGACGGACACGGCACTTTCCGCTGGCGTGCAACTGCGTCAAGAGCTGCATGGCCTGGCGCTCGCTGCCGCCCTGCTCGAAACTATCGATGATGAATAGAACGTTTGGTTTCATTTGCGAGAGTCGCACTTGTCTTTAACGAATTGGCTCCCAACGGGCATAACGTTCGCCGCGCACAAATTGGTAACAGGCAATCAACGACGCCAGATTCGCCAGCATGAAATATTGAGGCAGCGCCAAAAGGCGGCTGCGAATTCCCACGCGATCCAGCATCCACGCGAGTGCCGGGCAAGCATAACCAGCTAACTGCGCCGCAAACATCAATCGATAGAAGAGAGAGCCGGGCGCCAGAACTGCGTTCGAGACGAACAAACCCATCAGAAAGAATGGTACGAGGTAACGCATGACTTTGTGCGAAAGAAGCTGGATGCCGTAAAAGCCACTACGGATCGGATTAAGCATCGAACGATGCCGCCACAGATCAGTGAACGTTTGGGCGATGATTCGGACGCGCATCTTCAATTCTTTGTCGGTTTGGCGATTGGTCTCCTCAGTGCAAACCGCATTCGGCTCATAGACAGCGCGCAGTCCCTGCTCGACCATTTTCGTGGCGATAATGAAATCGCTACAGGCTTCGTGATAGAGCGGCACGTAAGCCGACGCGCGCACCGCGTAGAGACATCCCGAAGCGCCAATCAACGAACCGACGCGGCTCTCGTGACTCTTGAGAAATGTTTCATAGCTCCAGTACGAACGTGCCCCTCGTCCCACAGGTGAACCTGAATCGTCAACGTATTCGAGCCGCCCGGCAACGCATCCGACTGAAGGATCGGCAAAGCTGGGCATGATCGCACGCACCGCGTCCGGCTGGTAAAGACTCGTCGCGTCAGAAAAAAGAACGATCTCGCCGCGGGCTTGCTCAACTGCCGCATTTTGCGCGGCGGTCTTGCCTTGCCGTTTAGATTGACGATAGAGCTTGACCCCGCGGCCGGCGAATGACCGCGCAATCTCATCGGTCTGATCATTCGAGCAATCGGAGGCGACAATTATTTCCAGTCGCTCACGCGGATAGTCGAGGGCCAGAGTGTTATTGAGTTTCGACGCGAGATCGCGCTCTTCGTTGTAAGCCGTGATGATAATACTGACCATCGGCTCACACTTTCCGCGTCGCACGTTGCGGGGTTTCAACCCGCTGGCTAACGCAAGCAACAGAGGGTAACCGGCATAGGTATAGAAGAGCGCCGCGGCGCTCAACCCAAAGACAATCTCGGCGGTCAGTTTAAGAATCATGCCGTTAATGCCTGGCTTCCGCTGATCGAAGAAACTTCAGATTGCTTCCGTTCCTTGCGGGTTTCCGGGGCTACAACTCTCCCGGTTTCCGATTCGTAGAGACGACGCAAGCAAACCGCGTAAGCCACCAGGTAATAGACGTACCAGACATAAGCCACCGACAGGAAAAAACTGGAAATCAGATACGCGATGAGCGATGCCTGCAGTCCCAGCGCCAGGTAATAGAAACGCGAATCACGACGCGTATCGAATGTTTCGCGGGCTATTTGTCCGAGTTTCTTGAGCGGCGTAACAATGAACATCACATAGCAGGTCAATGCCGTCATCCCCATCTCTGCGGCCACCTGGGTAAATGAATTGTGCGTGACCAATCCCTTGTAGGACATTTCCGGCTGATAATTTCCCATACCGATTCCCAACAGCGGATGACGGAGCGCGACGTAAATAGACCGGAACAGCTCTCCCCGGCGCGAGTCGGCCGAACCTTCCGCATCGAGGCTGGGAATGAAGATCGAAAGCAAGCGGCTGCCGTACTTGTCGGGCGCCAGCAGAACCACTACACCCGCGAAGCCCAGCACCGCGAAAATAATCTCCAGACGGCGTTGACGGCCAAGCTTCCAGGCAATGAAAAGAAGCACGAAGAGCATGCCGATGAAAGCACCACGCGAATATGAGAGCACAATGGCTGAAATCATTATCGCAGCGCAGGAGCCATGAAGAAGTTTTCGAGCTAAGCCTTTCGAGCCGATCAGCAGCGCTATGGAAATCGGCAGGATCGTGACCAGGTGAAGCGCCATGTCGTTCGTATTACCGAAGATACCCGTACCACGGCCCGCCGCGCGATATCCCTCGACCGTCATCAGGCCCAGACGATAGTCGTTGATGGCTTCAGCGCTTAGCCAGATACCGGCCACCATGGCCAGAAGGATCAGACCCTTCAGTCTAGCTTCAGTTCGCACCACGTTGACGATCACAACGAAGATCACAATGCAGCGAATGAAAGTGCCGCTGAACTCGACCCAGGCTTCCTCGCGGTTGATCGCAAACGGAACCGAAAGCAATCCGGTTAGGCAGAAAAGCAGGACCAGGTTTACTTCGCGCGGACGCGCGGTCAACGTGCCTTCCAATGAAAGCTGTGTGGGCACGAAAAAGGCGAGCGTGGCAAGGCCGGTCAGCAGTGCTATCGACGCGGTCAGCGCTGACGGATAGAACTCGGCTGGTCGCAGATAAAGAATCACTGTAAAGAGAAATAGCGCGGCGTAAGAGAAGGCATGGCCGTGCTTAAGGACAAGAGCGCCGAAATGGTTTTGATTCGTACTCGCGATGATGTCCGCAGGCGTTCGAGTCGGCGGTAGTTTAGGCCGTTGCGCACCATTCGGCGTATCGACTTTGGGATTTGCCGGCCACACGTCTACGAGAGATAGAGAGGTTCCGCTCACCCGTGGTGATCCGGAACGGGTGACGGGCTGGTAGTCATTTTTTGGTTGTCGCCTTAGCATTTCTGACACTCGACCGCAACCATCAAAAATAAAGAAAAAGCGCAGGATCCCTGCGCTTCTTCGGTATTTGCATCGCTATCCGCAAGTCCAGACGAATCGCGCGGACCTAGACCGGAGCGCTTTGTTCATCGTCAATCTCTACCAAAACGCGGACGCGGTCACGCAGGGCCAACTCGAACATGCGCGCTTCTTCCACTTCGACAAACGAAAGCGCGCGCAACTCCTGCTCAATGCGGCGCCGATAGTCGGACACCAAGGAATCAGAAACGCCTAATGTAGAGGCAACTTCCAATTGTGTCGCATGGTCAGGGCTCAAATAGCAGTGCCACAGCACACCCAGCATGCGGTTGTACTGCTTCATCTTGCCGCGAACATTGCCACGGAGATTCTTCAGAAAGTCGTCCACACAACCTGCCGCCTCTTGTTCCGTTTCGTGACGCAACAAACTCTCTTCCGGATTTTCGCGCAGGTCGGCTGGGTCGTAATGCGGGCCATCTGAATCGGGATCGTCACCGCCCAGGGGCACCAGGTAAATATCCATGACCGGAAGACGCGACATGACGAGGCTGCGCAGAGTGCGTACATCGGCCGGAGCATCAACAGCGTCAAGCACTGAAACAATCAGGTCCTCCAGATCGGAGTTACTGATTACAATCTGTGCATCGCCGGTGCATCCAACCATGCGAGTGTCGCGCTGCCGAACTGGAATCATGTGTGCGCGTTGTTCCATCTCGTGAGAGCCGCGCCCTGGTTTGTTGTCGACCCATTCGCTCAAGCCGTAGACTCGATCGGCCAGGCGACGGTGCTGCTCGTCACCAGTCCCACTGCTGTCAAAGCGGCGAAAATTGGCACTGGACTGGATTAAGGTAGAGATACGACGCGCGAGCCGGTAACTTTCCGGATGGCGTTTGCGCAGTTCGGCCGTCAGAAGATTCGTTAATTCTATCTGGCCAATCTCACATTCAATCTCGGCGTTGGTCATCGCCGTATCCAGGTAATGCTGGAAGCGTGACTTAGTTAGCAACTGCACAAATAGTTCCTGGGTGAGATCGGTGTAGGCGCTAGACGCTCCCTCTTCAATCAAGAGGCCGGCGCTTCGTGAGGCGCGCACCAGCGGATGATTGCTGACGATGCGGTGCAGTTCCGCCCACAGGCGATTCACGTCAGAGTTGCGGAGGCTTTCGACCCAGTGGCCTGCTCTGGCGCTGCGTTCGGCAGAGCGACTCGTACGCGGCACTTCACGAGGCACACTGACGGCGGGGTCCGGGTTCGTTTTATGTGTTATTGATTTCACGGTGGTAGAGTTTTTTCCCGATAAGATTTGGATCGATGCGTGCACTAGTTGGAAACTAGTAACTTGATCGAACGATCAATAGCATCCCTGGTTGGCTGCACGTATCCAGGTTGTTCGATGGACCGCTGGAAGGTTGCTTGGGAGGCTCGCTGGTATTGAAAGACTAACCTGGCTGAAGACAGAGCGAGAGTGGTTTCATCGATCCCGGTACAGCTATTCTTGTTTACCTTTTCAATCCCGGAAGGGTGATGCTTTTTCCCGACTCTTCTCAGCCGGGCAAAAGCGGGGACTGCAACTTCGATGAGCGCCTTGACCTCTCTGCGTCATCGATAAGGACATCAAGGAGTAAAGCACCCCTCGATCAACCTACGGCCATAGTAGCAACAAATTGAAGAATGAGCAACATTTTTTTACAGCCCATGTAAACCATTGACCTGTTTAGAGAAAACTGTAGTCTGTCAAAGGGTGAACTCTGGAAATATGAACCTATTGAAGCTTTTGTGCTGGTGTCTCAGAGGTGAGCCCACAGGAATTCATTCATGTCCCTAGTATTCACGAGTCCATTTTGCAAGAGCGCGGCGTGTCCTAGTTCGCAAGCTTTGCTTGCCTCTCAGGGTTCGTTAATGAACCCCGACGACCTCGTCTGCATTAAGCAACATCTGGTGACTTGTGACTTTTGTGGCGCTGAGCTGCAATTGCTCACTTGCTGTCGGGTCGAGGCCGAAGAGTACGTGTTTGCAGAGATGCCGGTGCCGCTTCGCCGGCTGGCTGAGGACTTGTTGCTGCGGCCTACGCCGCCATTCAAAGCCTTCATTGAGTACACCGAGAACCGCCAGGTTTCCCACTGAGCTAAGAGCTCGTCATTAGTGACGCTCCTCTACATAGATCTGACGTGGAAGCTCGATCGTAAATTTGGTTCCTTCCCCAAAGCGCGATTCAACCGTCACTTCTCCGCCATGAGCCTTTACCAGGTGTTTGACGATCGCCAGCCCCAGACCGGTGCCGCCCAGTTCTCGCGAACGAGCCCGATCCACTCGATAGAATCGTTCGAACAAACGGTCGAGATGGTGGGCGGGAATTCCTTCGCCGGTGTCTTCGACGCTAATCCGATCACTTCCATTGTTATCGTATTTGATTGAGACCGTGCCACCTTCCCGGTTGAACTTGATTGCGTTGTCGATCAAGTTAGTAAGCATTTGCACCAGTCGATGTGGATCGGCGCTAACCTTTGACTCGAGGCTGATGAGATTACGGACCGTGATGCTTCTGGCGGCGGCGGCGGCCGACAAGCTCGCGACCACATCCTCGACTAGCGCGTGTAGTTGCACGCTCTCAGGTTGCACTTTTACGTTTCCAGCTTCGATCGCGCTCAATTCGAGGATGTCGTCGATAAGCCGATGCATCCGCGCGGCATTCTTTTGGATGATCGAAAGAAATCGCCGATTGTGTTCCTGGTCGTCGATCGCTCCGCCTTCAAGCGTTTCAGCCAGAGCCATAATCGAGGTTAAGGGAGTCCGCAACTCGTGCGACACGTTCGACAGAAACTCCTGCCGCACTAATTCCAAACGCTCAAGCCGGGTGACATCGAAAAAAACTCCCACCGCGCCACTCGCTCCGCGTCCATTTGCCGAACGCACAGGGACAACGCGCAGATCAAAGATTCGTTTTGCCTGGCCGTATGTCTCAACCTTGACTCCGGCCCGCTCGGTGCCGCGCACTCCGTCAAGAAAGGCGTCATAAATAGCGGGATTCCGCGTCAACTCAGTCAGGCGACGCATCCTGATCGAGTCGTCGACGTGAGAAAACAGATTGCGCGCGGCCCGGTTTGAAGCCACCACGCGCATCTCGGCATCGATGACCAACAAACCTTCGCGCATCTCATTGACGGTAGCGTCAAGCAAATCGGACGAGAAGTCGATACCGGTCATCCTCCCCGAACGGTTTTCCAGATCAGGCCCACGCGCAAACGGTAGTCGACTTCTCAAAATCAGGCCAAGACCCAGTCCAAGTAACACAGTCAGCCCTGAAACCAACAGCCAGTGCGGGAATCCTGAAGCATAGTTAAAGAACACGATTAGCGCCGCGAGCGCGGCAACCAAAGTGCCGGAAAGAAGACGGGAGTTAGTCATCCGCTTTGGCAGCATTTCCTTCGCCCACTGCACAGCCTATGAAACGGTACCCGACGCCAACTACGGTTTCGATGCAGTCTCCGCAGGCGTCGAGTTTTTGACGCAGGCGACGAATGTGCACGTCCAGAGTGCGCGCGTCTCCGTAATAACTGTATCCCCAGACCTGATCGAGAAGCTGCTGGCGCGTGACCACGCGGCCACGTTTTTTCGCCAGCACTGAGAGCAACTGGAACTCTTTGTTCGTAAGTTTCACGTTCGTGCCGTCGCAAGCGGCGCGAACGTCGAGGAAGTCGATTGTCAGGCGGCCGTCGTCGTAGCGTTCGCCCGGATCGTCATCAACTCGTCGGAGCACTGCTCGCACCCGCGCCATCAGCTCGTGTACTGAAAACGGCTTGGCAATATAGTCATCGGCTCCCAGATCCAGCCCCGCGATGCGATCGGCTTCTGACGTTTTCGCCGTTAGCATGATAATCGGCGTGCGGCGAGTCTGTTTCTCGCGCCGCAGCCGGCGACACAATTCCATCCCATTCATGCCGGGCAGCATCAGGTCGAGCACGATGAACGCGGGCGGATTCTGTGTATCGAGGGCGAGCTTCAGCCCGTCCTCGCCCGTCGCCGCGACTGTCGCGGAGAAACCGGCGGACTCAAGGTTATATCTGACGCTCTCAGCTATGTCAGGATCGTCTTCGATAATCAGTGCAGGTTTCGGCATGACCCGGGACGGCTAAGCGGTTGTTGGGGAGCGAGCAAAAAATATCCGTTACGATCCTAATAGCCCTCAGGCTACTCGACCGACGATCATTGAGATCAATCGGATGATAAAAAAGCACAACGCCGAAAACGCTGCCGCCGCCGGAATAGTCAGCACCCAGGCCCAAACGATTCTTCCGGCCACGCGCCATTTGACTGCCGACAGTCGCGTCGTCGATCCAACTCCAGCAATGGCGCCAGTGATGGTGTGCGTCGTAGACACTGGAATTCCGGCCGCGGTGGCGCCAAACAGGGTAATTGCTCCCGCGGTCTCAGCACAGAACCCTCCGACCGGCCGCAGCTTCGTAATCTTTGAACCCATGGTATGAACGATCCGCCAACCGCCGGATAGTGTACCCAAGGCAATGGCTGCATGGGCCGTCAGCACCACATAGATCGGAATCGCCGGCAGAGATCCCTTGTCGCCCATGTGCAAACCGAACATTCCGCCTGTCGCCAACACCGCGGTGATGATGCCCATCGTCTTTTGTGCGTCATTGCCACCATGGCCTAATGAGTAAGCCGCCGCCGAAAGCAATTGCCCGCGGCGAAATGTCTTGTCCACATGGGCCGGCGTCCAGCGATGAAAGATCCAGTAGACCGCCACCATGATCGCAAAGCCCATTACGAATCCAATCACCGGCGAAGCCACGATAAAGATCAGCGTTTTGATCCACCCTTCGGGTTTCAGCAAACCACTGACGCCGTGATAAGCCGCAATCGCTGCACCTGCGTAGCCGCCTACCAAAGCGTGCGAACTGGACGTCGGCAATCCCAGGTACCATGTGATTAGGTTCCAAATAATTGCCCCCATGAGCGCTGCGCACAGGACATATAGCCGATGATCCTGTTGAATCAGATCGATTCGCACCAGATCCCCGCCGATCGTTTTCGCGACCCGCGTGCCAAAGAAAGCGAAGGCGATAAAGTTGAAGGTCGCCGCCCACATCACGGCATAACGGGGGGACAAGACCCGCGTCGAAACTACGGTGGCGATAGAATTCGCGGCATCGTGAAAGCCGTTGGTGAAATCAAACACGAGTGCGACCAGAACGATGAAAAAGACAAGAATGACGGTCGCATTGATCTCAGGCATAGTTTGAGTTGGTTGGGCGTTCGTCCCGCTTCACGTGTTCTTGATCACGATGCGCTCACACACGTCGCCAACATGTTGGCAACGATCGACCGTGGCTTCAAGATTCTCATAAAGATCCTTCAGGAAAATAACTGAGTGCACATCGGTTCCTCCGCGAAACAGATCCCTCATGGCCTCTCGATAAATTTCGTCACCTTCTCTTTCGAGTTCATGCAGTTTGAGCAAACGCGTATTGAGCTCCTTCGGCCGCTCGACGGTCGGCACGAGCAGATCGAGCTCGACTGACATTTGCTGGATTACCCCCGCAAACATTCGCATGAATGGTGTGTATTCCTGGACGCCGTACATTACCACGGCGCTGGCGAGCGCATCAATGAAATCAACCACATCGTCCAACGCCGTGGCCAGAGCGTGAATATCCTCCCGATCGATCGCGGTGATGAAAGAGCGGCTCAGCCGGGTAGATATGTTGTGGGTGATTTCATCACAGGCATGCTCGATTGTTTTGATGTGTCCGGCATAGCGCTCTCCTTCGCCGCACTCGTCACCAAACATCTCTACCAGCGAGCGAGCGCTCTCGCCAACCATCGTCGTCATCTGCCCCAACGAAGCCAGGTAGTCTTCTTCGGCGGGCATTATTCCGATACCAAAAAGTCGCACGCGTGAACTCCTCAGAAACGATCAGGCTTCCCCCGATCAGATTAAGAAAGAAAGCGTCCGTTATGAAATATTAGCCGCGACTGAGGAGCATAACATCATGCTCGACAGTCGCGGCCCCATGGCGTTGCCGGCCATGTTCACTAAAAGTTGAGCCTGAGCGCGAACTGAATCTGACGGCTGGTGCCGAGGCCTACATCGCGCACCACGGTCTGACGAAGCAAGCCGAAGGTCCCACCAGCGGCGCCCTGAGTATAGGCCTGGCCCGGTTGAACCACGTTAGCGCCGGAACTAATCGTATAAACGCCGCCGGCGAGGGCGACAGTTGGCAGCGCCAGGTTCAAGCGCGAACCGGGTATGTCAAAGTTCGCGCGGTTGAAGACGTTGAAAATCTCAGTCCTGAATTCCAGGTTCGTGGTCTCTGAAAACTTGAAGCGCTTATTAAAGATGAGGTCGAACTGCTGGAAGTTTGGTCCGCGCAACGCATTCCGCGGGACGTTGCCAAAAGTTCCCGGCGCCGGTGTCGCGAACGCGGCCGGATTCAGAATGAGCCGATCAATGGTTAGATACGGATTGACGCCGGAAACAAAGTCCGGCCGGCGCACGTTTCGTGACGAGCCGCCGCTGGGCGTATTCACCACCGCGATAAAGCCCGGCGGTAGTGGATTCGCCGCGTTGATCGTGCCGGGCAATTGCGCCACAAAACCGTTCGCGAAAGTCGTGTTCACTCCACCAGCACCGGTCGGCACGATGCAGCCGGCAGTGTTGCGACATTGAATCACGACGTCAAGACGCACGATGCCAATTTCGAGCGGCAGACCTGAGCGGGCATTCATGATCGTCCCGATCTCCCAGTTACCAAGAATCGCGTTGCCGATTTCGCTGAGCTCGTACTTCTTACCCTTGCCGAACGGCAGATCGTAAATCGCGCTCAAATTGAACGTGTGGCGGACGTCAAAGTTGTTGTAGCCAAGGTCGTAGTCATACTCGCTGGTCGCGCGCGCATTGTTGGCCGCGGTGCGCGCCTCGTTCGATCCGGAAGTATTTCCGAACGAACGCGAGAAGGAGTACTGCGAATTCAACGTCAGCCCGGTGCTGAAACGGCGGCCGAGCGACATTTGCAGCGCCTTGTAAGCGTCATGTCCGCCGCTGGTTTTGTCATCAATCTCGGCAAAAGGGTTCAGCACTGACGACGAGCCTGAGACGATCGAGAATTCTCGCACGGTGTTGACGGCGATGACCTGACCGCCGGCATTCGTGCGATTGATCACGCCGACTCCGAGCGGCAGCGTGGTGCCGTCGGTAATTGTAGTTTGGCCAGGCAAGATGCGGTTGGCGATGCTCCGTAGAAAGAGATTGCGTCCCTGCGAACCGACAAAGCCCGCGGTCAAAACCATCTTGTACGGTAGCTCCTGCTGTACTGAAAAGCTGTACTGATAGATCTTCTCAGGAATCGTGTATTCCGGCGCGTAGGCGCGCGGCTGATACTGCCGGTTGTTTGGGTTAGTCAGAAAGGCCGCCGCAATCACGTTCGGATCCTGCGGATAGGCGCCGCCGCTAATGGTCGAACTAATGCGATTGGATTCGATTGGTTGAATCTGGTCCTCAGTCTGACCCGGACCATAAAAGATCCCGAGACCTCCACGCAGGAGGGTCTTGCCACCGCCGAACCATCCTGTGCCCGACGGGTTCGGTGACCAGGTTAAAGCGAGACGCGGGCCGAAGTTGTCTTTCTTAGTGTGATAAGGATCGCCGCTCGAATCGCGCAACACACCGGTGGTAGTGTCAAAATATATTTGCCGATTGCCCGCCTCTTTCAGCGGCGAGTAGTATTCGTAACGCAAGCCATAGCTCAGAGTCACATTCGGTTTTATCTTCCATTCATCCTGGGCATAGCCGATGTAGTACGCCTGCTTGGCGAAGGCCGGTCCGGTTGAGTTGTTAAAGAAAGCCGACGGCGCGGACAGATCGCCAAGGAACTGAGTTGACTGAAGACTGTTCGCCAAAAAATTGTTGATGCTGGAGAAGGTATAGGTGACGCCGCCCTGTCTGTCCGTGTACATCCGAACCAGACGAAGCTCTGCGCCAAATTTCAAAGCATGATTTCCATGCGTCCAGTTAACGTTGTCGATGAACGAGAGCGAGTACGGCGTGTAGGGTTGACCGCGGCCGTTCTGCGCGCTGTTAGCGCGGATCAGCCCGCCCGGAACGGCAACGCCGGCGTTCGCGCCCTGACCGGGTAACGAGAAGCCCGCGACGCTGCCTGAGATATTGAACGACAGGTTCGAAAGGTCGACACCTGGCACCACCGGGGCAATGCCGATGATCCGCGAATAGGCGCCGTTGTAACCGAACTTGGCTTCGTTCAGCAGATTCGAGCGCAACACCGACGTCAGGGCTACCACGCCGTTCTGAGGTACCTGACGGATGAAAATGTTCCGGCCCGTCACACCATCAGGCTGGAAGTTCGAAGCCTGATCGCGGAAAAACCGGAAGTAGGTTGAATGCTTCTGGTTGATCTTGTAGTCCACCCTTACCGCGGCTGAATTCTCGTTAACTATATTGTTGGCTTGCAACTGGATGGTGTCGAAGAGATCCGGACCGGTGCGTAGAGTCACCGCACCCGTGCCGCGGAAAGCGGGAATCAAAGCGGCGGTCGTGGTCTTGCACGCTATCGTACCCGTGCCCAGCGGCGCGGCGCAGATGCGCGAAGCTAATCCGGGCACGGCTTCGATAGCGTTGATCCCGCCGCGCAGTTTGTAACCTTCGTACGAGAAGAAGAAGAATGCCTTGTCCGCCTTGATCGGCCCGCCGATAGATCCGCCGAATTGATTCAACCGCAACTTACTTTTCTGTCCGATAATGTTGTCAAAAAAGTTCGCTGCGTCGAGCTTGTCGTTGCGCAGGTACTCGAAAGTGGAGCCGTGAAACTTGTTGCTGCCTGACTTAGTCACCACGCTGATTTGGCCGCCGGTTCCGGTGCCGAATTCCGCGGGATAGTTATTTGAGTCAACCCGAAATTCCTGGACGTTCTCAAGCGAAGATTGCAGGCGAAACGGCGTGGGGATCTCACCATTCAGATTGCCCGGCGAGGTGTCGATGATGGCTGAGCCTTCGATGCCGTCGTAACGAATCTCGTTCTGCTCGACCGCGCGGCCAGAGAAGCGGATATCTCCGTAAGTGCCCGAGCCGCTGTTCACTGAACCCGGCGCCTGTAGATAAAGCTGCGAAAGTTGGCGGCCGTTGAGTGGCAACCCCGCGACCTCGCGCGGGTTAACATTCGCGCCCATTCCGGCTGAGCCGGTGCTGCTGATCACCTCTTCACCAGCAACGATGTTAACCGCAGCCGCAGTAAGATCAGCGAGTTGAAGCGGTATCGTCACGCTCGTTTCCCGGCCCACGTTGACTACGATATTCTTGGCCGTGCCGCCCTGGCCGGTGGTGGTGGCCGTCACCGTATAAGATGACGCTTTCAACGCCGGGATCGAAAAGTGCCCTTCTTCATTTGCGGTGGCCGTCCGTTCCTCTCCCGTGCGTTCATTCTTTACGGTGATGGTTGCACCGGGGACGATAGCCCCGTTCGGATCTTTGATAATGCCGGAAAGGCTGCCGGTGTCGCCCTGCGCGAACGCGGCAATTTGGAGCGACAGCAAGGCCGCCAGGATCAAAGGAATATATTTTAGAAAACCAGCGCGTGGTATTGGGGACAGCATAAAGTCTCCTTCAGTTTCGTTTTGCGAATGTGTTTGAGTCTGCGACTCATGTTGATTTAGGAAGCAAGGCCTCGTGATAAAGGGCGCCGGTCGAACCAGGCTTGTATTGAGAAGCCGCCCCATGCCCGGCGCTACGAACCTCGATTAGTCAGAGAAGGAAGAGGCTACCTTGCGTGGGTTACAGGCAGGTGAACGTGACGTTAAATCCAGGTTAACTTTGCGTTGACTTTAGAGTGCGGTAACTTGTTACCGCTTTAGAACGTCGCATAAGAAAGCGCTGACAAGTCCAAAGAAATCGCGCCCTTATTATGACTTTGATTGATTTGCCGATTGCGTGCACCCTGACTGCTCCTGAACTCCAGGAGAGAAGACGCACCGTTTTGCAGAAGGTCAGAAGCGCGGTTGTCGAAGTCAGAGAGCTGGAGAATGGTTACTCATATTCTTTTCCTTCGGCCGAGGATTGGCTGGTTGAGGTGGCGGGTTTGATCGATCTTGAGCGGCAGTGTTGCCCGTTCCTGCGATTCCAAATTACCGTGGAAGAAAACGGCGGCCCTCTGTGGCTCGAGATGACCGGACCTCCAGGCACCAAAGAATTCCTGGCCAGCACTTTCGATTGAAAAAGTAGTCGTCGCGATCAGCCATCGTCTTTCTTAGCGCCTTAAGTATTTCTTTGCGCCTTTGCGTGAAATCTCCAGGAACGCCCTTGCTTACGCGCGGGCTACTGCCCCGAAAGTCAGTCTCGGATTAATTCGCCGGGGCCGTAGCCCGACCGTAAGGGAGGGCGTACCTGGCGTGCTAGAATCCCGCCAACATGAAACAAACCGTGCTCGCCTTCATCGCATGCATCAACGCTCACGACGTCGAAGGGCTTGGCGCGCTCATGAGCGACGGACACACCTTCATCGATGCTCACGGCAACCAGGTATCCGGAAAAGAGAAAATGATCGCGGGTTGGCGCGGCTACTTTGAATGGTTCCCTGATTACTACATCGAAGTAACCGAGGTCTTCGAAGATGAAGACAAACTCGCTTTGTTTGGTTTCGCCGGCGGCACTTTCAAAAACAAAGAGGGCGAAAGCTGGCGCTTACCCGCCGCCTGGAAAGCAATCGTGAAAGACGGCCGCGTGACTCTCTGGCAAGTCTTTGCGGACACCAAGATTCCGTTTGAGATTATTGAGCGGAATAGTTAAAAGCGAAGAGCTCAAGATTTGCGAGTGTCAGGCAGCGGGTATTTAGAAGATGGAGCCCGAAGGATTAGGAGACTTCGGTATTCCCAGATTCCAAAAACGCAGGATGATAGCTAAGAGCCAGAAGACGAACACCCCAATACCGCTCAACAAGGTAAGAAAAACCCCATAGCTTAATGCGTGATGGTTTTTGAGATTGAATGAAAGTTTCTTAGCCAAGACGTCCATGCGACGGGCAATGCGCTTTGAAATGACGTAGAACCCAAAGTACGAAATGATAAAGAATACTGAGAATGCCAGGTTAAACCAGCAGAAGATAATTTTCAGTTGTGTGAAAACACTTTCACGGAATGTGAATGCCAAAGAAATGGCTGTTATCGTTATGAAAATGGTTACAGTCTTGTGTGTTACATCGTGGTAGTTGTGTTGAATCAGTACCGCTAGCTTGTATTCCTCTAGCAACGGATCAGTCAAGGCCTCTGTCTTCGGTGGTGTCGAATCGAGAATAGCCTGCTGCGATGGCCGAGAAGGCTTTTTCATCTTAATTGGAGACCTGCCTTCTGCTTAGCTTTCGCTTCCCGTTTCGCGGGAGCTTTGCCGCGCCGTTTTACTGTCTGCAAGGACGAGGAAAACGGGCGCAGTATATGCCGTTCCCACAAAAAATCAAGCAATAATAGGTGTTTTCTTAAGAGATAGGTTGAGTCTGCGCCAGTTTTGGGGTTCGCACCAATCGATTGGAAGTACCTCAGACTCGATTGGGGGTACCTCAAACTCGATTCGGGGTACGTCCAATCTAATTCCGGGTACCCAACTATTGATTTGGTATACGCCTGAACTTATTGGAAGTACTCCGTGATGAGTGAGAGGTTAGTTTTGATAAGTGGGAAGTACCCGCCAATTGATTGACCTACAGTCGGATTAGATTCGACGTTCTGCCTGGCGATCTTTTGGGTAAGTAGTGAGAAATGTTGTGTCCCTCGAAAGGAACTAATTCCTGGTCTGAATAGTCGTGGGGTTCTGCAGAAATAGTTAAGGGTTAGGTCGTCCGCTTTTGGGGTTGAGTGATCACGCCCTCCCTCACGGTCGGGCTACTGCCCCGAACCAACCCTCAAGCCGGCATGAGTTGCCGGAACTCAGGCGGCTCCTCGCCCAGCCACTCTGGATGCTCAGCCGTGCCGTCAAAGATGGACGTTGTTTTGAAAGGCTCGAAACGGCCGGTCAATGCAGCCGCGGATGTCTTCGCCAGCAACGCATCGAGCTCTGCCTGGCTGAACGGATGAAAGGTGCGCACCGCTTCGAATGCCTGATCAAGGATCTCCATGCTGTCGATACCCGTGATCACAACCGACGTGGGCAGGTTCAGCGCGTAGTGCAGGCATTCAATCGGCGTCACGGTGTTCGACTTCAAAAGGATGCCCTGGGCCATGCTCTTCATTCCCAGAATTCCGATGTTCCGTCCGGCCAGTTCCGGCACAACTTCTCTTGAGAAACTGCGGTAATGCGCGTCCATCACGTTTAGTGGCATCTGGACCGCGTCAAACTTGAATCCGTACTTGTCGGCAACTTCCAACATGTACAGGTGCACTCGCGGATCTTTGTGTCCGGTGAATCCGATGTAGCGAAGCTTGCCGGCCTGGCGCGCTTCGACCAGGGCGGCATTGGCCCCTTCGTCATGAAAAATCCGATGAGGATCTTCGAAGCGAAGGATTTCGTGATGCTGAACAAGATCGATGCAGTCGACTTGCAGACGTTCGAGCGATTCGTCGAGCTGTTTGGCGGCTTCCTTCTTCGAACGGCCATCAATCTTGGTCATGACAAACGCTTTTTCGCGATAACCATCGCGCAACGCTTTGCCCATGCGAATCTCGCTGGCGCCCTCGTTGTAGTCCCAGCAGTTATCCAGAAAGTTAATGCCGCGATCAATTGCCGAGCGCACAATGCGAATCGCCAATTCTTCATCAACATGGCCCAAGCCAAGATGCCAGCCGCCTACGCCAATCGCCGAAACTTTCTCGCCCGTGGCGCCAAGTGTTCGATAGATCATTTCAGTCGTTACCTCTCATCTCAGTGCGGTCCTAATCTAACGGCGTATAGAGTACCAGCTTTAGTTAGGTTCTTTCTTGCTTAACAACAGCCCGACTAAAGTCGGTACTCTGAACACCGCTTATCAAAGTAGGACCCGCGACAAAGGCCCCGCGAGAGTTGACCAACTCACCCGAGGCCTTCGCACAGATCAAAACCCAACCCGGCGATTTAGAACGTAAACTTCACCGCCAACTGCAACTGTCTGGGGTCGCCCACACCCTGCCGCAGAAAGCCGTCAAAGTTGAACAGCCCCGGCGTGCTCAGCGGGTTAATGTTGTTCTTGCTGTTGGAAGTATTGAACATTTCCAGGATCGGGATCAGGGCGTAATGCTCGCCAAACTTGAACGGCCGCTGGATGCGCCAGTCGAACGAGAAGTACTGATTGTCTTTGCGTTCCGTGTTGCGGTTCGTTGCCGTCCGGCCGCTCGCGGGTGTTTGGGGCTGAGCACTCCGTGCCTGGACGCGGAAGTTTCCCTCGATGCCCCAGCCCATCTGGACAAACGTATAGAAGTTGACCTTGTGCCGGATGTCGCGATCCGAGAACGCATAGTCCAGACTCAGATTGTTGATGTTGAATGATCTATCGGTAAACGGATCGCGCTCGTTTGAGTCGTCGTCACGGTCTCTCGATATGACATAATTCATTTCGAATTGGTAGCGCTTACTCATGCGCTTCCGCACGCCGACGGTAAAGCCGCTATAGAGAGATCTACCGACGGCGCTGGTGACGAACACGTCGCCGAGCGTCGGAAATAATCCAGTCCGCGCGTAATTCAGAAAGCGCGTCAGATGTACGCCCTGCGCATGAGTGTAGTCGAAATAAGCCGAGAAATCCCTGCCCAGTTCCTGCTCGAAACCAGTATTGAAGGTATAGATCCGCGGGTTTGCATAGTTCCTACTGAAGACGCGCACGCTGGCGCCAAACGGAATCCCGCCGCCCGCGGCGACGGGTACGATATTGGGCCACGTTGGCGGTTGCGTGGAGGCGCCAAAACAGGTCGGAGCGAACGTGGACGCGCAGACTATGCCGAACTGCTGCGCGCCGTTGTCGGTGATGGATCCCACTTGAGACAACATGTTCTGTCGTCCGTAAAAGATTCCATAGCTGGCCCGCAGCACAGATTTCCCCTTCTTGGAAATGTCCCAGGCGAAGCCAACCCGCGGCTGAAATTCTTTTTTGGGGCTGTGCAGCGTGCCGTCTGATGGAAAATTCGGATTGCCCAAAAGCGATGCGTAAGCTGTCCGGCTTGGCGCAATCACGGGTTTGGGAAATATCTGTGCTTCCCATCGCAGCCCATAATTCAAAGTAAAGTTTGATCGCACCTGCCATTTGTCCTGCGCGAACAGTCCGTAGTCCTGGTTCGTCACGGTTGATTTGCCCGGAGGAGGAACGCCCGCGATGCCGGTCCCGATGCCGTTCTGCAAGTAGAGCAGCAAAGGACCGCCGACGGAACTACCCGCAGCGCACGCTGTCGGGGCAGTAACCCAGGTCACGACTCCGGTTCCGCTGATACACTCCTGCGTTCGCGGTCCGAACCCGCCGGCCGCGGCCGGTGATGCGTAGCGCAGAAAACCGGCGACGCCGTCAAAAATATATCGACCGGTAAAGAAACCGCGGAACGTTTGATCGTTGAGAGTGTGCAGCCATTCGCCACCAAACTTGAAAGTGTGGCTGCCGTGAACGATCGAAAAGTTGTCCTTCACGTCAGTCCGCCACAGCACTTCATCAATCGTTGGCTCGAGAAAGAACGGGGCGCCAAACCGGAACGTCGTCGCAAAGCCCATCGCCGTATCGGCCGGCACATTCGAAGGGATCGCCGCCCGCGGACGCAGCTCACGGGTATAAGAAAAGTGTGCTTCGTTCAGTTTCGTGGGTGAGAGCGTCGTGAACCAGTTGACGTTGAAGTTATTGATCTTCGATGGACCTTCGATGCCGTTGGCTGAATTGCCATACGTAGCGACGTCGAATGTCTGGTTCGTGTTCTTCGAGTAGTCGAAGTTATACGAAACACCAAGTTGGTTCGATTTGTTGAGATTGAAGTCGGTCTTGAACAGCAGCGCATAGTTCTTGATCGGGTGCTTTACCGGCTGCCCTTCGTCCTGGTTCCTGGTAGTTTTGATGAAGTTGATCAGCGCCAACCGCTGACAGTCCGTATTGGAATTGATCAGCGCCTCGTTGGCGCCAATAGTCGGTGTCGTGACCGGACAAGGAGTACCAATCGGATCGCTCAGGTTCGCGCGCGTCAGGTTCTCGCGGATGCCTTCCACTCCCAGGAAAAAGAAAGCCTTGTCCTTCTTGATGGGACCGCCGGCGGTGCCGCCAAACTGCTCGCGGCGAAAATCCTTGAGCGGCTTTCCATCCGAGGTGTTCGCAGTCAGACCCTCCAGGCGCTGGAAGTAAAAGAGGCTGCCGTGAAATGAATTCGTACCGGACTTGGGGATCACGTTGATGATGCCGCCGGCAGTGCGGCCAAATTCCGCGGTGGCTCCGGTCGCCACGACCTGGAATTCCTTGACGGCATCCAGCGGAATATCAATCGCCGCGCGCTGGCCGCCCAGCTGCTCGCCGAAAAAGCCATTGTTGTAGTCACCGCCGTCGAGACTGACGTTGTTAAAGACGCCGCGCTGGCCGGCGAAAGTGATCTCGTCGCCGTCCGGACCCTGGACCACGCTAACACCCGGAGTAAGCGTCAGCAGGTCTTCAAACTTTCTTCCCAGAATCGGCGTGGTGCTGACCGTCGTTTCGTTGAGCGTCGAACTCGACTCGGTCTTCACGGTATCGACCGTGGGCGACGCGGTAATGGTGACCCGCTCCTGAACCTGCGAAATCTTCATCGTAACCGGAAGATTAAGGGCCTGACCCACAGTCAGATCGAGACTCTCCGCCACGGCGGTAGCAAAGCCTTGTTTCGAAACCGTAATCGAATACCTACCCGGCTGCAGCGCCAGGGCGACGAAGCGGCCACCGTCATCCGTCGTCAGGGTCTTCGAAAGATTAGTGTCGAGGTTCTTAATTTCGACGCTCGCCCCGGGCACAATTGCACCGTTCGTATCACTCACCGTGCCTTGAATCGTTCCAGTGGTCATCTGAGTCTGCGAAGCCACTGGCAGCGCGATGGCCAGGATGACAAACAAAGCAATACCAAAAGATTTCAGCCAGCCTGTGAACGTGACGCTATGCATTGTTCTTCTCCTGTGGTTAACGGTGGTGAACTTCAGTTCTTGATTTCCGGTGGCGTGGTTTGCTGACGGAGCGCGCAACGCGCTGATCAGAAAACAAAAGAGGATTACGGTTCGCCTGTTGCATTTTGCCCCACTGTGATTGGGTCGTGACGTTCCGACGCTGCTGCATCTTAGTAACACGTCTCACAACTGTCAATTATTTTGTTATGAAGACATAAGGGCGAGTTTTATGAGGATGAAGCTCTGGCGCGCACGCATCACACCGGCGCGCCGAGTCGGGCGGCTAGATTCTCTCGGCGCCGATAAAGGTCTCGGGTTTCAACAGCGCCTCTTCCAATCGGTTCAAGAACCGTCCGACGTGCAGGCCGTCCATTAGCGCATGGTGAACTTCCACCGAAATTGGCAGCAGCAAGCGCTCATTCTCTTTGGTGAACTTCCCGAAGACAATTCTCGGGATCGAATCACCGCGGCCCCTGGTGCGTGCGTGCGCGAAGCTGGTAAAAGAGATCCAGGGCAGCGTGGTGTGGTAAATAACGTCATCACGCATCGTCGGCTTTAAGGGCCCCGTGCTGGTGCGCACCTCATCTACTGCTGTTCCCATATCACTGACGAACTTGTCGAAATCCACCTGGTAATCAAAATAAGCATAGGCAAAGCTCTCATTGGGTAACAGCACAGTGGTGCCACCATTGATCACTTCATAGACAATCACTTTGTCGTCTTTGAGCCGGTAACGAAATGGTTCAATGTCGTTGGCGACCCGCAGGGCAAAGTAGTGAAGGGCAGCCGAAATCCTGACGCCGGGCAGCCCGCGAACTAACGCCAGGAAGTTTGTAATATCGACCTTTACGCAAACGTTAAAGTATGGGTTTGCATAACCGATGAAGAAGTCAAACAGCTCTCGCCGCGACCAGTTCGCTAGATCAAGATACTCAGCCATGTGGAAATTGTAACCGATCCTGAGGGCGCTTGAAATAAGACTGAACCAGGCGCGCGGCGCGAGATCGAGATGAATCAAAAGGGTGCTGTGTCGGTGAATGGCAGTCAAAAAAACGAGGCTATGCTTAAAACCTCGCCGTGGAATTAACTTCGATTTCTTTTTTCGTTCACGTTCGCTTAACACGCCTGCGCTATAAGAACCCTGGAAATCCCAGACAGACAATTGTTAGAAGGCGAAGGCACATCCATCTCATAGGAAGTGCCACAGATCCAGGAGGTCGCTATGCCCGCAGAGCAAATTGCTTTTCCGTTTCGCGTTAAAGGACCGCGACGCTACAGTAGTCCAAGCTCCGATCTAATTGGCCGTTCGTATATTGACGGCCACGCAACCATAACCGTGGTCAGCGTTTGTTTTGACGACGACAAAAGGGTGCTGGTCGAGCGTGACCTTGATGGGCGTGCATGGTCAATGCCGGCGTGGCTGATGCATCTGATCTTTCTGGAAAAGAAGCTGGCGGCTTGAAAAGGTCTTGTCTCGAACCACCTCATTTGGCTGGTTAAGCGGATTTGAGTTCTTTTGGTCTTACTAACCAGGCGAGTTGGTTCTCTCCCGCGCGCACCTTATTCCATTTTTCGATATCCAGTTCGATGCAGGCCAACGCTGCGGTTGAGAGGCTGCGTCCTGTGCCGGTGAGGGCCTCCAGCAACTCTTCGAAGCCGGGGTTGTGTCCTACCATCATGACGACTTCGGCTTCGTCGTCTAGCTGCGAGACGATCTCGAACAGGCGCGCGGCGCTGGCTTCATAGATTCGCTCGTCGTAGCGCACCTCCGTTTTCAGACCTGCGGCTTCGAGCACCAGTTGCGTTGTTTGGCGCGCGCGCTCGGCGGGTGAACTGAGCACCAGCTCAGGCTGTAGCTTGCGCTTGCGCATCAACCTGCCAATAGCCGGAGCTGCTTTCAAGCCGCGTTGATTCAATGGGCGGTCGAAATCTTTGACACTGGCGTCCTTCCAGCTTGATTTCGCATGTCGCAGCAGGAGTATTGTCTTCATTCGGTTCCGCGAGTCTTACTTTCTCTTTGCGCCTTTGCGTGAAATGCGTTCTTTGCCGATGAAGTATTTCACGCAAAGGCGCAAAGGCGCAAAGAAAGAAGCAGGAAACCACCCGCCTTCAGCATCGCGGCTGGCTTGAGAATTCACATCGCTGTAACATGACCCGTGTCACAATCGCCCAAATGATTTCATACGGTCATCATCGCTACCCCGGCAGGCTGTTTGTCGTCGAGGGCACCGACGGCAGCGGCAAGTCAACCCAACTGGCCCTGCTGTATCAGTGGCTCAAGGCCGAGGGCTATCCGGTTTTTTTCTCAGAGTGGAACTCTTCGCCGCTGGTCAAGGACACAACCCGGCGCGCGAAAAGACGCCGCCTGTTTACTCCAACTACTTTCTCTCTGCTGCATGCGACGGACTTTGCGGACCGCACTGAACGCAACATCATTCCGCCGCTGAAGGCCGGCGCGATCGTGCTCGCCGACCGTTATATCTACACCGCGTTCGCGCGCGACGTGGCCCGTGGCTGTGATCGCGCCTGGGTGCGTGAGGTTTACAAGTTCGCGGTCAAACCCACGGTGGGCTTCTTTTTTCGCGCGCCGCTCGACGTGGCGATCGATCGCATTGCTTCGGCCCGGCCGACTTTGAAGTATTACGAAGCCGGCATGGACATGGAATGGTCGGATGACGAAGAAGAGAGCTTTAAGTTATTTCAGGGGAAGATCCTGGACGAATACGATCACATGGTCAGCGAATTTGGCCTGACTCAAATTGACGCCACCCAGTCAATTCGCGTCCAGCAGCGCCAGATGCGCGAGATCGTCGGCCGCTTTCTCAAAGAGAAACTCAAAGAGAAGGTGGTGCTGCCGAAATGAAGGACATAAAGTTTTACGGCACCGCGCTGCCTGGTCTGGAGATCGAGCCCTACAGCGGCAAACTGATCGTCATCGAAGGGACGGATGGCGTGGGCCGCTCGACCCATGTCGCGCTGTTGCGAACGTGGCTGGAATCCAGCGGGCACGCAGTCCTGGATACCGGTATGACGCGTTCAGTCCTCGCGGGGCGCGGCATCAAGAACGCGCGCGAAGGTCACACCCTGGGCCGCCTCACCATGCAACTCTACTACGCGACCGATTTTGCCGACCGGCTGGAAAATCAAATGATGCCGGCCTTGCGCGCAGGTTTCGTGGTGCTGACGGATCGTTATATTTATTCGGCGATTGCGCGGGCGGTGGTGCGCGGCGCCGACCCGGAATGGATACGTAGCATTTACGGCATGGCCGTGGTTCCCGATGCGATTTTGTACTTGCGCGTGCGTTCGACTGAAGAGTTGGCGGGACGCGTGCTGGGTTCAGGCAGCGGCTTTGATTACTGGGAATCGGGGATGGATCTCGGACTCGGGAATGACTATTACGACAGCTTTGTCGCTTATCAAAAACAGTTGCTGCGCGAATTCGATCGCATGAGCGGTGAATACGGTTTTCACGTGATCGACGCTTCTCGGCCGGTGCGAAGAGTCGCCGCCGAACTTCGCCGGGCCGTCGCGAAAGTAATCGAGGAAGAGCCGCTCACCGCCGCCAAAGAAATCACCAAAACTGAACCGCCTGAAAAAATAAAACCCAGCGTCACCCCCACGGTGAAAGAGAGCGACACTGCAGAGAAAGTTAAATCGGCATGAAAGTCGCCGCCATCGACGTCGGCTCAAATTCGATTAAGCTGGTCGTGGTGGACGCGGCCGCCAGCGATTCGTTCGCGGTGCTGGCCCGCGAAAAAGAGACGGTGCGCCTGGGCCATAACACGCTGCGCCGCGGGATTCTCTCAGCCGCCACCATTGAACGCGCCGCCGAATGCATCAAGCGCTTTCGTTCGATTGCCGAAGCCCGCGGCGCTGAACGAATCTTCGCCGTCGCAACTGCGTCGGTGCGCGAAGCCCGCAACTCCCGCCAATTTATTAAAGAGATCGATCGCCGCACCGGCGTGCGCGTCTCGATCCTTTCGGCGATTGAGGAAGCCCGCTTGATCGGGATAGCCGCCAGCCACGGTTGCGCAACGCATGGGGCCTCACTCGTCAACATCGATATCGGCGGGGGCTCGACGGAAATCTCGCTGATGCGCGACGGCGCCCCGGCCCAACTCTTTTCCGTTAAGTTAGGCGCGGTGGGATTGACTGAGAGGTACCTCAGCACCGATCCCCCAAAGCCGAAGGAGTTGCGCGGGCTGATCGAAGAAGTGCGCGCGGCGACCGAACGCCCCAGCCGTGAACTCCGCGGCGCCCGCTGGCAACAAGCGACCGGCACCTCGGGGACGATCATTTCGATCGGCGAAGCGTTAAAACCGCGGGCCAGCGAGGACGAGCGCAAGACCCAGGGCGCCCAGCCGGCCGGCGACGAAATCGTGCTGAGCAAGCTGGCACGATTCAACTCTCGCGTAGCCGAACTAACGATCGACGAAAGACTTGCACTGCCGGGAATCAGCGCTCAACGTTCGGAGATCATCGTGGCCGGCGGACAAATTCTCGAAGGCGCGATGCGCGCGCTGGGCATTAATCTGGTGCGCACCTGTGGCTGGGCGTTGCGCGAAGGCGTGCTGATTGATCGTCTGCGCGAGATCGAAGCCGAGTCGCGCCCTCCGGTCCCGGACATCATCGATCACCGCTTGCGCGGCGTGCACGCGGTGGGACGGCGATTTGGATATGAAGAAGCTCATGCGCGGCAGGTAGCCGCGCTGGCGGAACGTATATTTGATCAGTTGACCCAGCAAGACGCGCCCGCCGGTCTTACCCGTCATCACCGCACACTGCTTTCCGCGGCCGCATTACTGCATGACGTTGGTTATCACATTGCGCACGAGTCGCACCATAAACACGCTCTCTATCTCATTAAGAACTCTGAATTGACCGGCTTTTCGGAGGCCGAGCGCGACGTGATTGCGAACGCCGCGCGCTATCATCGCGGGCCCGCGCCCAAAGAACGCCACCTTGATTATGCTGCCTTGAACCGAGCCGATCAGGAGACGGTGTTCGCGCTGGCGGCAATTCTGAGGATTGCCGACGCGCTCGATCGCAGTCATGACAATCGCGTCAGTGACGTGCGTTGCGCGCGCGATGGCCGGCTGGTCCATATTCAATTGACCAGTTCCGTCAACTGCGACCGCGAGATATTTGCGGCCGAACAGAAAAGCGAAATGTTCGCACACGTCTTTGACTGCAAACTATCTTTCAGCCGCCGGGCTGCTTTGAAACGCGCGTGACTTTCGTCTAGTAGCGCAGCCTGGCAATTTTGCGCAAGCTGGCAGCTTGCGCTACATCGTGGCCAAAGCAAAACCGATCGCGAACATTGATTGCCCCGACGGCGCGGGCAAAATTATTCAGCAGGTGCTCCTGGCGCGCCTGAAAGACATGTGTGCGCTTCGCGAAAGCGCGCTCGATTGGGACGATCCAGACGGCGTCCACGATATGCGCGTGGCCTCGCGCCGCCTGCGGAGCGCACTCAGCGACTTTAAGCCATATGTTCGCAAAGAGGGTCTTCCGTCCCGTCGTCTGAAAGCCATCGCTAAAAGTCTCGGCGCCGTGCGCGATGAAGACGTCGTGCTGGCAGCTCTCGATAAACTTCGATCGAAGGCGAACGACAAAGTCGCGGCGGGAATTGAAGCGATCGCAGAGGAACATCGTCGCCAACGCCGCCAGGCGCGTTCTGTGCTTGAGACAGTGATCAAATCCGTGGCGTTGGCCGAACTCCGCGAAGACTTCCGGCATAGACTTAATACAGCAATCAAGCCTTCGCAGTCATCCCGAGACAAAGACCAGATCCTCACGTTTAGCCAGGTCGGGACAAAGGTTATCAGTGAGCGCCTAACGAAGCTTTGCGACGCAAGGAACGCTTTCTATCAGCCGCTGCGGACCAGGCAATTGCACAAGTTACGCATTCTGGCAAAGAGACTGCGCTATGCAGTTGAGTTATTCGCGCCTTGCGGCGGCAGTGACTACAAGAGGATCGCGAAAGAGATGGCGCGTTTGCAGACTGCGCTGGGCGAACTGCACGATTGCGATGTTTGGATCGCCAACCTCGCCGCTCGGCTTAAGAAAAGCGAAGGAGGCGGCGGCGATCGGCAAAACACCGAAGCTGCTGTTTGGCTACTCCAACACTTTGTCAGCGAGCGGACCAAACACTATGCACACTCTCTGGCCCGTTGGCATAAGTGGCAGACCGAAGGATTTCTGGACCAGCTCAGAACGATTCTGGACGCGGGCCTTGACCGAAAGGTTGAGCCGGCCCCGAACAGTGCGGCCTACCAGAAAATGAAAACGTAGTGGCTCAGACTTCAGGAAGGTCTGATCAAGTTGGTAGAGATTTTGCCTTAAGCGCGCGATAGCATCAAGCCTGCTGCGCGAGACGAACGGCACTGGCTGAAACGGGACTAACATACTTGACTCATCAAATCATGTGATTGGCAGGTTGTTGTCTTAAGCGCCGAAGGCGCGAAATGTAATAGCCCGGCCCAACGGGCCGGGTGCGGCGATTGTCGTTTGATTGAGC
>Ga0137404_10000126_pt1 | contig 46191 bp, 58 predicted proteins | sample CZOMad2_1_16fung_FD_108285 | JGI IMG/M metagenome (GOLD analysis project Ga0137404, IMG submission 108285) | Vadose zone soil fungal communities from Angelo Coast Range Reserve, California, USA - CZOMad2_1_16fungal (Illumina Assembly) | ecosystem: Environmental > Terrestrial > Soil > Vadose... | reverse complement strand
TGTGATAGCACCGACCCATATTGTGGAGAAAGACCAGACGATAGTAGGGTATTATAGTCTTGGTTGCGTGCCAACTATCTTTTCATGGATGGATAAAGACCGAGTCACGCAACGAGATAGCTTGACCACGCTAAGTCTTGCTGAGAACGAATTAGCCTTACGGGTCGGTCAAGGTAGCTTAATCTGTATCCCGTGTCAGAAAGACTCACCGTTCCATGATGTCTTGACGGGGCTGGGGTATGAATCGGTCGGTGAGGCAACAATCTTCATAAAGAAACTATAACGATATGTGTTTTGGCGGCGGCAGCAACGCGGGCGACCAAGCTCGGCAGCAGCAACAACAGCAACAAGCTGACATTACTAAAGGTCTTGGCCAGATTAACCAAGTTTTTAGTGGATTCGACCCGCAGTTTTATCAACAACGAGCACAAGCTTATTATAATTATGCTTTGCCATATCTTCAACAACAAACTCAAAACCAGCAAAACCAGCAAGCCTTTGGGTTGGCGAATCGTGGGTTGTCACAGTCAACGACGGCGAGAGACCAACAAGCACAACTAGCCTCTTATACAGGTCAGCAACAGCAAAACATAGCGAACACCGGCATTCAACAGGCGCAAGACCTTCAGTCTCAAGTTGGACAGGAACAGTCGAATCTTATTAGTCAGCTTGAAGCCTCAGCTAACCCGGGTGCGACAACCCAACAAGCTTTAGCGGCAGCTTCAAGGTTCGCAGCACCTTCCGCTTTCCCCGCTATTGGTAACCTCTTTGGTAACTTTGCTTCTATATATGGAGCTAATCAGCAAGCTAACCAATATAACAACTTTGCTCGTCAGTATCTTAACCCATATCAAGGGTATAGTGGTATTGGTAACTCGGTTAACCTAGTAAATAAATAATATGTGTCTAGAAGCTTTAGCAGTTGGCTTGACATTAGCAGGCACGGCGGCTTCCGCTAAGGCAGCGTCGGACACCGGTGCGGCTGAGAATAGTGCTGCGAACGCCGAGCTACAGCGACAAGCCCAGTTTCAGCAACAGGGTAAGCAGCTTTTTAATCAGTCATTAGGACAGTCGACACCACAAGTAGCGAAGCAACAGCTACAACAAGGTACGAATCAGGCGTTACAACAGTATCAAAACATCCAGTCTATTCCACTGACTAACCAGCCAACGACAGCAGAGCAGACAACTCGAAACCAGTTGTTTAATCAGTCCGCAGCCCCGTTACAAGGCTATAATAACTTCTCAATGCAACAAGCCATCAAAAATCTTTTGGCGCAGCAGAATCTTGGAGTCGTTAGTGGTAACGCTCAAGCATCAGCCGGGGTGTTGCCATTAGAGTTACAGCAAGCCGCGCAGTCACAGCAAGGTCTTGCTGGGCTAGGCTCGCTGCTATCAAGTGCTGGTGGTCTAGCCGGTATATATGGAGCTTATAACGGTGGCGGACTCTTTGGAAAAGGGAGTCCTTGGTTTAGCGGTAACGGAGTCGGCTCGACCGGCCCATTCGGATTTGCAACACCACATTAAACTATTATGCCACTCGTAGGAACTAGCCCGTGGGCGGACGCAGCTAACTTTGGTGCCGGATTCGGCAACCAGGTAGCCGGAATACTGGAGCAACAACCCTTGATGAGGATGCGACAGCTTCAAATGTTGCAAGACCAGCGTGAGAGCAACGCGAACATATCGCAGCTTGGAGCACACGCCGGGTTATATAATGCCCAAGCCGCGCAGCTTAACCAGCAGAACACCAACCAACCCTTGATGAATCAAGCGGCGGCGACGTTCGCTCAGTCATTATCCACCGGCGATAAAACGAATGCCTATAAAGCTATGGGCGACCTTTTAGCCCATGCTAGTCCCTCAGACATGAAGGACTTTGCTACCTTGATAACAAGGGTGGTTTCGACAGGTGCTTCGGGATTAGGTCAACCTGGAGCTAAGGTCGACCCTGCTAACGCTGCTGCCGCAACGGGGATGGAAGGCTTTATTACCCCAAGGAATATCCCTGCTAACAATATCCAAACGGATGCTCTCGGTAATATTATGAATCGTGGCATTGTTAGCCAAGCACCGGGAGTAACGGACTATGTGCCACCCGGAGTATCGCCGTTAGCGAATGCTGTGACTAGCCCAGTTCAACCTCGTGGGACTGGTGGTTTCAATCCTTCGTCAGCAATGGCATCGTTTATCAAGAATAACCCGGATGCATCGGTTGAACAGATTGTTGACTTCGGTAACAAGCTTAAACAAGGTATGTCGACACCGACTGGTGGTGCTCCTTCTGGTAAGGTTGCCGTGAAAGACCCTTCTGGTAAACCCGGATTCATACCACAAGAACAGCTTCAAGAAGCTTTGAAACAAGGATATACTCAGTAATGGATATTGACTTTCAGCCCGCAATAGACTTTGTTCCTAGCGATGCAAAGCCTATTGATTTCCAGCCTAGTGCTATTAGCAGCCCTAACAAGACCGCCTCGAAAAGACCACATTTAACGAGGGAGCAGATTCAAGACCAGGTTAACAGTAGGTCAGGTTTTGGTAATAGCCCGTTTATGGGCAAGTTGATGGGTGGCCTTGGTGCAATAGGAGATTATGTTGTTACCCCATTAGCTCACCCCGTTGACACCCTTCTTCGTGCACCCGATACCATTCAAAACCAGATAGCTTATTCGATTCCTTCGACTGGTATCCAACAAGTTCCACTTCGTCCGTATGAACAGCCAGCGTTACCTATTCAGCCAGTCACAACTAGCGATGTCGCTCAGTCGCTAGGCCAAACCGGGCTACCTAATGCCGTGCAAGGCCCGTTAGTGGATATTCTTACCGCGTTGAGGAATGCTGGCGGTGAGACGATTAGCGGTTTGACCACCCCGCAAAACCTAGCTACCCTGCCGTTCGCTGGTGCAGAAGCTTTGGGGCAGAAAGCACTTCTCGGCAAAGCTTTCGTTGGCTCAATGGGAGCACAAGCACCGGGACAAGTCCTCGACACGGTACAACAGCTCCGCGACCCCAACATGCCACCAGAACAAAAGCTTCAAGGGTTAGCACAGCTTGGGATTAACCTTGGTATGACAGGAGTGGGGATGAAAGCAGTTAGCGATGCACCCACTCCTAGGGTCGAGCTTCCTTTTTCAACGGCAGAAGTGTCAAAAGCCGATAACCTTCACTTCGCGGCTGACACTATAGAGCAAGGAGTAGCACAGAATAAGACTGCTACCGAGGAATGGAAGCAACAGCAATTAGATAAAGCTGCTACCCTTCGTCGACAGGCTGAGTCGTTCCGTGAAGAAGAACAACGTGTCAAGCCAGCGCAACAAGGCGTAGCATTGCTGAGTCGTCAGCCTGAACGACCCGGCTTGATTGGAGAACAACAAGGCCCACGCTTACCGTTAACTAATCCTGATTTAGTTCAACCGCCTATAGACGAGACTCGTGGTAAGGTTTCTTTCGGTAGCGAGGCAGAAGCAGGCAGCATACCTAGTGCTAGGCAAGCCGCTACCGGTAAACAGGTCACTCCCGAAACACAACCAGACTATCCTTTAAAGCTCAGTGGCGTTCCGTCCAAACAGCCGGAAACAAGAACCCCGTCTGTGTCCGAGCAGAGCGCCACTGGGCCGTTTGAGAAGGGCGAGCCGAGGAAACTAGGCACACCAACATTTGACCGTTATATTGGAAACGTATATAACGAAGCTGTTAATGGCACTGAATTATCTAGGGATAACCACGAAGCCGAACATAGTGATTTAGGATTAACGGCTGGGGATAGGTGGAGATATGATACAGATTCTAAAGTGGTGACCTGGACTAGTAAAGTAAGTGATGAATCTAAACATGCAGTAGATTCTTGGCTTAATAAAAGAGGTTTACAAGTATTAGACCACGACGAGTGGTTTAGTAAAGACGAACCCGGTCAAGCAGCCCGGTTACAACAGCTTAAACAGCTTACTAATCCTACCCAAGACGAGGTGCTTGAAAGAGATGCTTTGCAAACTAAATCCGACACTGCTAACAAAACAATGGCGGCGCAGTTTGCTACACAATTAAAAGGAGGTGATAAAAGTGGCGAAGTCCAAAAAGAAGAAAAGGGGCAAAGCGGCTTGTTAGACCAAAAAAGGGAGCCGAAACAAAAGGCTCCCTTTGAAGACTTTCTCGGTAAGGCTAACCAGCTTGGTGATGTGCAAGGTTCTAAAATTGATTCTCGTGGTCATAGTCACGAGGACTATGGATACCGTGGTCAAGACCGTTGGGAGTATAATAGCGAGCTTAAGACGGTATCGTGGCATCAAGAGCCAACCACGGAGCAGAAAAATGCTGTTGAAAGTTGGCTTCTTAAAAAGGGTCAAGAGGTTAAGTTTCACTATGACTGGACGACTGGTAAACAGTTTGATAAGAATGAGCCGGGTTCGTTCTCTTTTGCGGAGGCGAAGCAGTCAGCACCAGAGCACATACAAGCCGAGCACGACCAACTAGGACTTCGTGATGGCATGTCGGCGCATGACTTGGTATCGAATATAGCCTCCAAACCAGAGGTGTTTGGTCAAGACCAATCCGCTCTTGCTAAGTTCCTCTCAGACAACTTCGAGCATGTCCTAGCCACCGCAAAGGTTTCCCCGGAGGCAAGCGAGGTTGGCCGAGCCAACTACGAGGGTGTGGCGCACCAGATTAACCTTGCCGCCGACCGCGACACTGGACATAGCTTAGTACAAAGGTCGTTACATGAAGCTACTCACGCCGCTACGATGTGGCAGATAGAGTATCCAAGAACAGACACGCAGATTAAAGCTAGTCAGCACATCCAAGACCTAATGGATTTCGTCAAGAGCAAGATACCGAAAGATATGACTCTTGATAGAAACGAACCTGGCGACATGGGCGAGTTCGCTTATGCGATGCAGGATAAGGGTGAGTTTATGGCTGGGATTTTCTCGAACCCCGCTATCCGAAAGGTTCTTAGCGAGCTACCTTACGAGGGCAAGTCGGTCTTTACTAGGATAGTGGACTCGATAAAGGACTTGCTTGGGATTAAGAGCGGTTCCGTTGTCGACCACGTCTTCGACTCTATGATGGAAGTTGGGACGGAGCGTGAGAACATTCATAGCAATATCGAGGATACCTTTAATAAGCTTCGCCGAGACGAGCCAGCACGTCGTGTGATGGACGAAGCCGTGGGATGGCGAGAGAAGCTATCACGTACCGTGGCTAAATGGGCTGGTGAGTCAGCACCGCGAACAGTAGCAGCAAGCGATGAAGTGGGAAACAAGCTAATTCATTATGCATCGGCTAAGATTGCTGCACCTGCCGAGGCAAGAGCTTTGGCTAGTGATGTGCTAGGTGATAGACGAAACGACCCAGTGTTTCGGGCCAAGCTCGACGCCGTGCTAATTGAGGACAGGCTTCGTGCGATAAAAGGAGCGACATCCACCGTGGTAGGAATGGAAGGCTCACCATTTAAAACGGTGAAACAGCTTTCCGATGCAAAGAACGACCCAGCGATACGACAAGCTATCGAGATTCATAAAGCGACAGTACAAAAGCAAGCCGAGTCACAGCATCTTGGAGTCGGTGGAAAGCTCGCCGCACTAGGCAGAGAGACCGGTGCATTCGTTAATCTCAAAGCGATGTTTGGTGATGATGAACAAGCAGCCCGGCAGTTCGCTGGCATCGGTGGCGGCAGGAGCGGCCTTACTAACCCATTGCAGCGTTCATCGGCTTTTTCAAAGAAGGCGAAAGGCACCGCAGAGCGATACCAATTCGACTACGCCAAGACTGCCGAGCGCATGATAACCGCTAACTATGAAGAATACACGAAACAACAACTATATGATGCGTATGTTGCAAAAGGACTGGCTATTGCTGACAGGCCCGGTATCCCCTCGCCAACTATCGGCGGTCAAAAGACTGTCAAGATTCCTATTGAGAGACGGAGAAGCGAAGCACCCCAAAATCTCTGGGTCAGACAAGACCTCGCTGGCGAACTACAAGCAGCATTGCAGACGGATTCTCAGTGGGAAAAAGGAGCACTAGGGCATGTAGCGGATATCGCAACGGATGTTCAAGTAGCTGGCCCGACGGATGTGACCTTCCACACTGTCAACATGATAGCCTCGATAATGGGGTCGCAGGGAGGAAAGAGTGCTGTCGGTGACATTCTCCGCCGTGCTTTAGGGGTCAGGGAGATAGACACCATTGGCCGTGTGGCGAGTAACCTCGTTAAAGTCATCATGGACAAGCCTGAAACACAGCACGTGGTAGCTGACCTAGCCAAGATAGGCGCGTTGCGTGGCACGGCTAAGTCCTCTGGGTTAATCACTAAAGGGCTTGAGAAGTTAGGTGTTGAGGGTGGGACGGCTAGATGGTTTGACCCCAACTTTTATAGTGGCAAGATGATTGAGTTTGTGGACAAGGCTGGCAGGCTTGCTTTGAATGATATGTATTCTAACCTTGTAGATAGAAAGCTCGTCGAGGATAGCGATACCGGTAGGCGAGAGTTTATCAACCGAATGGGCCAGTATAATGATAGGTTAATGACGAAGTTTCAGGCGGCAGCAAGAAACCTTGGAGTATCTCCTTTCGTTGTGGCGGGCAGGAACTTTAATCGCTTGGCTTTTCAACGCTTGTTGGTTAACCCCGGCCTTCGTGCTGCTAATCCCCAAGCGTGGGCAAAGCTTCGACTTATCGAGGGTGTCGGGCTAATGACGACCCTTTTTACCGTGCCTGTAGTAGCAAACCTTACCCTAACTGGCAAGCCCTTTGGCCGCGACTCCTCGATACCAGTTGGGGCGATAGACTTGGGGACTGACGACCCCAACGGGAAACATAGATACTTCGACCCCTTACAAATGATTCTTCTTCGTCGTGGCCTTCGTATTTCGGGGGTGCAATCCGCCGTGAAGGGTATCGAAAGCGGCCAGCCTTGGACTCATGCCGCAATGAATGACATCTTTACCGGGGTTGTGCATCCTTGGGCAGGGCCGGTTATATCAGCCGGAAAGATTATCGGGACAGGACGAGACGTAAGTGGTTATCTTGTTAGTCGTAATCCTGAAAACTATGGCGACAATGTGATAGCGGCTTTGAAGAATGTTAACCCGACAGTGGCTTCGTTCTTCGCTGGTAAGGAAAAGGGCTTGTTACAGCCTATTGGGGTTAAGACTGCTGGTAGTGAGTCGTTCTATGAAAGGTCAAATCAAGAAGCGCAAAAACAATACGGCTTAGATTATGAAAAGCTCACCGTGTCGCAGCGTGCCTCCGTACAAAAGCAGCTTGACAAGACCAAGCCAGTTCAAGACGAGTTGGCCAAAAGGAGTGCCGCAGTGAAAGCCTTGTGGCGGGATTTTGAACGTGAGGACGAGTTACAGGCAGCCTTACCGGATGATGTCCAGAAGTGGCTTGCTGATAAAAAGCTTTCGTTAGCGGGGTATGAGAGCGAGCTTACCCAGTCTAAGGAGAAAATACCGCTGACTCAAGATGAGTCGAAACGTTATCAAGAACTCCTTGCTACGAACTATGAAAAGATGATTCGTCCGTTGATGGCGCAGCCTGAGACTTCTCAGAAGAAGTTGAATCTTCGTCTTGACCAAGCTCGGCTTCGTGCTCGTGCTGCTTTGCGTCGTGAGCTAGGGAACCCCAAGGAACAAACAAACAAGCAATGAATATAGGGGCAAAAGCCACGACGGACACCAAGATTAATAGTAAAGATATTTCGATAGCTTGCATTATTTCTTCTCTCCTTCCATAAACTTCCGATAAGCTTCCGGCATCCAGAAGAACTCGACTTCGCCCACCCTCGATACCGCCATCTGGCCAGTCTTTTGTAGGTGGACGAAGATTTCCTCAAGACCTCTTGTACCATTGGGTGTGTTCCGATAGTGAAGTAGCTCTACTTTCTTCCGGGTTAGCCTTCCGTCCATCGAGCCTTGTAGCGATAACAAGATACCTTGGGCTACTGAGGCTAGTTCATTCCTACCTATTCCGCCTGTTAGCTGTTGTATTTTAGGTTCAAGGGCATCTAATAGGTGTCGCGCCATCTCGAAATGTTGTTCGTCGATGAGCAGCTTGAAAGGTTCCTCGGTTAGCGATAACAACATAGCGACCTTGATAAGCATGATAGACTTTGTCTCATGGAATTGCTGTATGATAGGGTCTTCACGGTTAAACCTCTTAGGGTCGTGATACCACTTCTTCCACCATGAACGGGCAGCAGCGGTTCGCTCGAATTGGCCTTGGACATTATTTACTTTTAGCAAGTGGTTCTTTACTCGTGCTAAGGCTTCGACTCCACCAGCCGGGACAAATGGTTCGTCAACTAGCTCCTTCTTCTCGTCCACCACCAGAATAAGACGGCGGCCAAGACCGCCAGAAAACAAGTCCAGTTTAAGGTTTGACATAATCCATATTGGCTGAACACATGCGAGCATACACATATACGGGCTGTTGTAGGTTTGTGATGCGGCGTTCTTAAAGCCAGTAGAGAAGTAATTCTCGTCAAAGATGTCAACCAAGAAGTCAACCATCTTACGCATATCCACAGAGAGAAAGTTTGAGAGTTCATTTACTATTAAGAAGAAAGGTCGGTGTTCTTTGATAATCTTGCGGTCGCCTTGGATGATAGACCAGGTTTCGAGGCATTCGTCCGAACCCATTTTCTGGATAATGTCTTCGCGGCTTTGTATACTAGAGCTTATCATGCGGGTTGGGAATAGCTCCATGAATAGCCGTTTCGTGAAGCCCTTAGCGGTGCTTTTACCACTACCAGCGGTGCCGACAAGGCCAACATATATATTAGGGTAGACTATAAAATCTTCTCCGTGCATATAGAATACTTTACGGCCTAGTGAGGCCGACAGCAATGCTAATGCGCTCCAGTGAAGAAAGGACTCTGGACATTCGTTTCCTGAGTAGCGGAGAATAAAATCTTTCAAGTAAGCCATTCATCCTTTAACTGTTTTTTCATTATGTTATTGCAGACTTTTAAACGAATGTGTTCTGGAAATATCCAGCCATAGGATAACATAGCCTCAGCCATATCACGGATAATTTCTTCCTGCCACTTTCGTTTCTTTATAAGGTCTATCTCTTGTTTAGTGTAAGGCACTTAGATTGTTCCTTCTTTTAAGTTACCCCATGAGGAGCCATAGTTGCCCTCGTAGGGGATAACTATGGGCTGGCCTGCAATATGGATAGTGTTGTTAAAATACCCTTTAATACGCTTTACAGCCCATTTAGTGTATTCTTTGGGAAACTGCCCCATTAACGCATCATGTATAGTATGAAGCGGTTGAATTGTCAGTTTTGTTCCGCTGCGGTTTTCTTTATCAGTCCATAGGTTATACATAGCGAGATTGGTTGCATAAGTTGTTACGGCTTGCGGCTCAAAAGCAACAGCCTTGGGAAGAATATTATCAGCGCGGTCGAAGAATCGTCGGGTTTGCCCACTAGCGGCGGTAAGGCTAGGCACAGCCCTGCTACGAAGCTGAGTAGCTATCCAGTTATGGTATAGCTTAACCCCTCGGTATCGCTGAAAGAAGAACTCCTTTAACGGCTTGCATTCTTTTGGAGGCATGAATAGTTTGCCTTCGCTATCTTTTAAAATATTACGGCTAATGGTGATGTCTCCTTCAAGATAGTCGGCGCCATGATACACACGCTTACACGCAAAATAATCCCAGTCTTCTTTCTTGATAATATGCATGACCGCCTTAAGGGATTCTCGCTCATCGAAATTAACCTTATAGTCTCGAAGCTTTAGCGCAAGGATTTTTGCAGGCTTTAAACCGGCTTGTAAGTCATCTAGTAACGTGCGGTCACCAAGCATGGCGGAGTATGCGGCAACTGTCCAGCCGTCAGCTCCAGATAAATCGCATTGGAATAACCAGTATCCTTCGTCCGCTAAGAACAGGTCACGGTCACCTAGTACTCCACCTGGCGCGTCATCCACGTGGTCATAGTTTGGTATCGTCTGTAAGTTGTATCCACTTCCTGTGGGACTAGTGTAGCAGGTAATTCTACCCGTTTCCGAGCCAACAATGTTGTACCCACAACGTATTCTACCGTCACTATCTGCGGCGATAGCAAGCATTCCTTGCCTCGTTTGGAGAGCACGAATCTGGATAGCGAGTTGGATAACTTGATACGCAATACTTTCTTTTTGTTCACTAAGATGCTTAGATAGTTTAAGGAGGGCTTCGTAGTCAGCGGTAAGGACTTGGTTTTTCTTTTCATCTTCGTTGTATTGGGGTGGGAGTTGTAGGGTGGTGTAGAGATAGTCGCGGAACGAGGTCGAGCCGACATTGAGCGACTTATCGAGAAGGTCTTCGATTTCGCCGATGGAGGCGAGCGAAGGGTTGGGCATTGTTACAAGATTGTTAAGCCTTTCAGCCGCCTCGATATAGGGTTTTAAGATGCCACCTTTCTTCTTGCTCATTAGCTCGGTAGCGTGCTGTCGAATGGCGGCTAGGCTTTTCCAGTCAAAGCAATAACCTGTTAAAGCATTCAACCTAGCTTGTGCTTCATACATCTTAGTCTGTAAAAGTGCTCGCCGCGATGCTGCACCCTCGATGTCATAGCGTATGCCACGCATCTCCATATCAAGCAGGGGATTTAGTAAGGCTATGTTCAGCCTATAATGTTCTAACGAGGCACCCTTCAACTTATTATCAAGGTGCTCACTAATTTCGTAAGTGACGCAAGAGTCCTTACAGCAGTACTCGAAGAATGTTCGGTCACGCTGCTCCATATTCCTTTTTCTTTTGTTCGCGCCATGAAACAGCATCGGCTTGGGTGTTGAATACTTTGTTTATATAGTTACCTCTAATTTTAAGTTGTGCCCTAAATTTACCTGTTGGTAATATAGTAAACCCGCTTACATTTCTGTTAAGGGCGTTTAAAGATTTATCAGTTAACCTTAGATTGGCCTTTCTATTGTCAAGTTTATTACCGTTTATATGGTCAACCATACTTGCATTAAGAATCTCCTTATGCATGTAACAAGTGCGTCCATCCTTCTTTCGATAGGCGTATCCATGTGAGTAGCACCAGTTAACCGAGTTAATTTTCTCGTAATCTTCGTCATCAACGATAGCTACGAATCCTTGAGTTAGTATTATTTCCCTTGCCATTCTTCAGCCTTTCCTTCGTGTTTCCAATATGGTTCTCTCGTGTAAATACTCGCTTGAACAGCAAGCGACTTTTTTAATTCACAAAATAACTCCCAATGCTTGACCATGGTGTCGTCGGTTACTCCTCGCACTCTTATGCGATAAGAATAGTGAAGAACAAACCTATCATATAAGCCGTTCTGTAAAATCTTATAGACGTTAGGGTCTTCCAGTGTTAATATAAGCTCTCTCCATATAGCGACTTGTTCTATTTCAGTAAAACACCTAGTACCGTTTTTAAAGAAGAAAGGAACTATGAAAGCCCTGTATGGAGAAGTTGCAAATGATATGCACGACATAGAGTCGATGCCTCCTTCAATATCTATTGCCACTTTTAATTTAAGTTCTCTAATATTCTGTAAGCGAAAGATTATTTCACTAGCAGATAGGTCAATAGCAAACTCTCGTTTTGGAAGAACGAGTGTTGAAGTAAGGGATTCTTCGACTGCTCGAACGAGGTCAAAGTATAGTAGTGGAGTGACTTCATAATCTCGAAGGGCGTAAGCGGGGTGGTAGGTTGATAGGCATTTAAAGCCGCTTACCGGACTTTCTTCGTTTGCTAAGAACAGACTCCCACGCCATGCAGTATTTTTGAAGCGATACGATTGCGGCTTTAATTTGTGGAGAGTAGTCACATCCTTTGCTGCCTTTAGCGGGACGTTTCCTAGTAGCACTACGATGTTTGGTTTCCATATTTCAAGGTCTTGTTTTAGTTGATATAACCCGGCCCTGATTTCCGGGCCATCCCATTTAAAGAGTGAGATGTCGTTGCCGGGTGGTTGGTGTTGTGATACGTTGCCGAGGAAGCACGACTCGCGGCTGACTCCGGCTTTGGATAGTAAAGAGGCGAGGAACCTGCCGGACATGCCGACAAAAGGTTCACCTTGTTTTACTTCGTCGCTACCGGGTGACTCTCCAATTAATGCTATTCTTCGTTGGGATTGAATCGTTGGAAAACGGTTCGGGACAATCATAGTAGGTTCTTGAGTATATCAGGTAGTTCGCTATATCTTAGGTCACGGCATTCGCCGTCACGCTTATGTTCAGTGATACGAGTTATATTGCCCTCATGCCAGTGTAGCTCGTAGGCGATGTTGTCAAGCTCGAACCACGCGGGAGGATTGTCTTGTATTAAAGGTTGTATCTGCCAGCCCTTAGCCTTGCAGTGGTTGCGAACCATGATGAAGCGTTCGCCGACAGTCCATGATAAAACTGGGCCGGCTTGTAACACAGTGTCACCACTTACGATAAGCGCGGCGGTGAAAGTTGGGGTCATAACTCGGTAGATAGTCATCGCAGTGGTTTACGAAAGAGTGTTATGCAACGGTATCGATTTCCAGTCGAACGGATATAATTAATCGCTCCGACCATGTTGATTTCTTTGTTCTGGAATAATGGGAGGGCAGTGTCGAGCCACACTAGATAGCCTCCCGGCTGTAATACCTGAGCACACTCGCTAACCACCTTGCGACGGTCAACTAAGCCTATCTTGTAGTGCTCTGCATCTTCAACACTGTACGGAGGGTCTGCGTATATTAAATCAGGGTTAAATTTAAGGTGCGAAGATAACTGTTCAGCGTCGATTTCGAGGTCGCTTTTATACTGGCCTGTTGGGTCTTGACCAACCCTAGTGTAATCTGGACTAGCAGGCATCGAGCCACTAAAGAGGTGTATAACTTTTCCCGCGTCGGGGAATATACTTTGTATACGCTGTAAATATTCGGTTGTGTATGAACCATAGAATTGTGAGATATTGCCGCCACCAAGAAACCAATATCCTACTATAAAGGGCTTCGAGGCTACGGTGTCGACGTGAAGGGGGTTTAGATGAGGGAAGGATTCGTTGAAGAACGAGGCTCGTTGGTGGATGGAGTAGGGTTTCAAATGACGACCTCCACGCCGGGCACGTTATCCTGATAGTACTCGGTAAGAGCTTTAATCTTTTCCACCCTTTTAAGTTCGTCAGCCTCAAACCACACCGGAATATTGCCACACTGAGCAACCTCATGAGGCATTACACCGTTGATAATGACGACGGGCTTGTCTTGCAGTATAAGGGCTTTACAGACATGTTGGACTACGCCAAACGGTATGTTGCCATCATTAACCATGGCTTGCATGACAGCCGTGGCAGGGTTGATAGCCTTGATTTCTTTGTTCTTGGTGACGACTAAGCCTGCCCGCCATGTTTCGAGGAAAGGCCAGCGAGTGTCTTTGGCTGAGACTAACTGGTTCCACACCAAAGGAAATGGCATGACGTTGAACCCGTGGTCACGAAAGAAGAATCCTGCTTCGTCCCATTGCATTGGTCGAAGGAAGACAACAGCGTAGCCGGTAGGCGACAGGACTCTATCCAAAACGGGGATGTCGTCGGTGTCAAGGTAGTTCGCTATGGCGAGGTCAACCGAGGCATCGTCGAGCTTGTTCATTTTGAAGTCGTTTGGTTCGTATTGGAGCTTGATGACAACCTTTTCGAGAGCTTGCTCTGGCTCCGTTGGGTTAGCAACGCTAACAGCACCATTAGCGATAATGGGTGCTGCTAGTTGTCGCCGTCGCTCTATCTCAGCATTGGCGGCTCGTTCTTGTGGTAGTAGGATTAGTTCCTTGTACGCGGGGTTCGCGGCAGGATACTTTTTTAGTTCTTCGACGGGATAGTCAGCGAGTCGAAGCAGGGCAGAGACCGACCAATCCGATACCTCAACAAGGGCTGACATCTTCTTAGTTGTCCATCCGTCCTCAGACGAGACCTTCTTAAGATGCCATAGACGTTTCATCGCTATGGCTTTCTCCCACCAGGTTCGGTCTTTGCGACGGATGTCTTCATCTAGTTCGCGTTCCTCCTTTTCTAAAGGAGTAAGTTCTCCGGCATAATGAGCTTCTATTTCAGTCCAGTTTAGAAGCTTGGCGGCTTCTAGCCTTCGACGACCAGTGTCAAGCACATAACCAACATGACTGCTATTGATGGGTCTATAAACGGTAATAGGAACTATCTGGCCAAGCTCTTTGAAAGAATCGACTAGGCCAGTCATGTCACCTAACTCTACTCGCTGCCTGTCACCTATCTCTATTTGGTTTATTAGTATTTTCATAGTTTTTTACGGCAAGTCTTACATGTTGGATAGTCGGATTCCTTAGCCCATCCGGTTTTTGTTATGCAAGCAATACGTTTATTATTATTACTACTCTTAGCCATTCGACCACAAAGAGCTATACGACCAATCCAAGGCCAGTGTGTTTTCTTCATAGTTCAGTAAAATGTCCTGTGAAGTTAGCTTGTTGTAGCCATTTGACCAAGCACTCTTTAGAACAAAAGTCAAAAGAATGACGTGGTAAAAGTATACCTGCTTTTGCCGTTGCGAAGTGCCCGTGAAGGTGTATTAGAACACCGTCATAATCTTTACCACATTGGTCGCATTTTGTAAAGGTCATAGTTTAAAAAACATTGCAATTAGCTCTCGTTTTTCTTTGGGGATTGTGAATCTAAGCAGGGCGGTGTTATAACCATCAAGGTCGTTATTTGTGTCACGCTCCTTGTTAAAAGCCCTAGCATAAACCTCGCCTTTGTTGCGGCCAGCGAACACCGTAACCTCGATGTCGCCAGAAAGAAGCTCGTCGAATTTAGCATTAGGTGTATTTAGGACTCTCATAGCTTTAGAAGTCGATGCCATAGGTTTTGCCTTCTGGGACTTTCTTGTTAACTAGCTCGTCCAGACTAGCAGCATCATAGTAGAGTCCTTCTGCTTTGAACTCACCCGCTACTTTCTTCGCGGTCTTCGCTGCTTCTTCCATCGTGTCGCCAAAGCCGACACACGTAGCTATCACAAAGCTTCCCGGCAAGGCCCAGTACTTGCCGTCCACCATGCAAGCCTTTTGAAGCTTGACCAAGGGTCGATACTTCGCAGGGAATGAAAGCTCGCACCAGTGCGTGTCCACCCATGAAGACTTTATCTCAATGGCTGCACCATAGGGATAGGTATGCTTGATAGGCGTAGCCTTTCCTAAGGCACCTTCTGTAACGAGCTTGGCAAAGTTCGTGAAAATCTCTAACTCCACGGCCAAAGGAGGATGTGGAGCACGGATACAAGGGTCGATAAGGTAAGACTTTTTATCCTTTGTGATACGGCTTTCAAAAGACACCAATGAGGAAGTGTTTTCATGTTTAAACAGAGTCGAGAGCTTTTCCGTGATGTCCTTGAAGGCGGCAGGCATTTTGTCGGTGACGTGACCGATATATGACTCGTCTTTAGCCTCGTAGCCTATCATAAAAGGCGAAAGATATATGCCGTGGATATTAAAGCCATCCCAACCCGGCTCACATTCCCCAACAGGGTCTTCGACAAGGAACTCAACATAGTTGGCTTGTGGGCCGAAGTCGATTAGGAGTTGGCCAAGCTTCATTGACCGAGTAGTGTTCCATTCTTCGTGATGAAAGGTTTCTACTAGGCCACGATATCGTCCTGACGCTTTCACCCAACAGTCCTTATTTACTTTGAGGTACTCAATTAGCTTGTTAATACCGGTAATGGCTTTCCATTTCTGAGTTGGTAGTCCAAGCTTTTCTTGAAGATGCTTCATGTGGACTCGGTCTTGCTCAAGTCGTTCAGCTCCTTTAGCACCAAAGCACGGCTTTCCGACGTCCTTAGCTAGTTGGCAACGGGACTGACTATATGTATCGAAACAGACTAGCATATCGCTTCGTGCTAAAGCGGTTGCGAAGTTATCTACTCGCTCGATGCCTGGAAATCCCTTGCCGATAAACGTGCCATGCTCTGGAAAGTCTGCCTCCCATTGAGTAGAGTATCCGACGGTGTGGCCTGCTTTGGATAGTGTGATGGCGGCTTCAAGACATAGTCCGTTATCTGCTACAAGTATTTTCATAGTACTTTTTCTACAGCATCGGCATACTTCTCCCAGTCAACCTTGAAATATGCCGAAAGCATTCTCTCTATTAACGAGGCATATTGGTGTTGAAAGTAGTATGGTGCTTTGGGGTCGTCACCCGGTTCGCTTTTATCACTAGGTAGCCGGTTCTTCTCATAAGCCATGTCAAAGTCGTCGACAACCTTCTGGTCAATATTAGCTTCATCACACAAAAGGACTTCGACAAGCTCATGGATGGCAACAAGGGCTTCGTAGCGGCGGTCGCCGAGGTCAGAGACCTTAATAACAAGGTCGTTGTTCTCGTCACGATACCAGTCGCCGACTGTCGGGTAGCGTTGTTTGTCATGGGGGATGACTTCGATTACGATTTTGTTTAGCATATAAAATAAGGCCGAGGTTAACTACGTGCTTCCCTCGGTACGGATTGAAAGATTACCACCACGTACTATGAACATGGCGGCACGATGTCCGCTCGGCAAGCCGAGAAGTTGTTTAAGGTGTTATTGTTTAATCCACTCCGCTACGCCGTTACGGGCCTTGCGGAAGACTCCGTCCTTGCCAGTGCCTTCGGGTTCGATGATGACGCGAGCACGTAGCACCTTGCCCTCAAGGGTTTTGACTGCTCCTTTGAACTCATTAAGAGTCTTGGTGCCAAGCTGTGAGGCTTGGATAATTGAGGCGACAGACCTCTTAACCATTTCGAGGGTACTTTTACCGGTTGGGTTGGTGTTAACGTTAGTAAACACCTTCGTCCCCGTGGAGAGGTCTTCGCCCTTGTTGGACTTGGCGGGTTGGGTTGTCGATAATTCGAGCTTGACCGTGCCCGCATCGTTCGTCATTAGCTCGGCCTTGTTGACCTTGAGGTCGTATATGTCTCCAGCCAGCAATGGAAACGATGTGTCGAGCATCGTCAGGTCTTCGTTGAGAGGGTCATTATCAGTTGTCATTTTGTTTTACTTTATGTTGTTTGTTTTGCTTTGTGGTGTTTTGAGGGAAAATCATAGTAAGCCTGCTCTATCGGCTTCGGCAATATTATCCATGAGTTGTTCGTTATGCATTACCGTGATAAGGAACACGAGTTCGTCCTTTGGCCACTTGATAAACTCATCGCAGTAGAGCTTTATCGAGGTTGAGCCTGCGCTACCCACATTGAAAGTGCCACCACGAGCTTTGTCGGTACGAATAATCTCTTTCATTATCTTATCGATTTTGGCGGCGACTTCCATAGCGCGATAGATGATTAAGTCTTCTTCAGTTGGCGCGGTGGGCTTGTGCTTGTCCTTAAACGAGGCTAAGGCGGCATCCACCATAGCACGGCGTTGTTCGGGAGTGGGTTGGTTGTTGTTATCGCTCATAGGTTTTTATCGTAGCTTAAAAGAGCATGGCTCATCGCGTCGATAATAGTCGCTCCTGACTGGCATATCTCTCTAAGAGATTCAAGACGGCTTGATTCAACACTCTTTCTAAGCTTTTCGTTTTCTTCTTTAAGTTGTTGGTTAGCGTTATCGACGGCTTCAATCTTACCAGCGTTGACTCCACCTCTCCAAGCCGATTCTTTGGTTTTGTGATTCTCCCAAGGATGTTGATGTGCAGTAGCATTTTTATCAACATACGACCAAACATTGGTTTTTATTTTATATTTTTTTTGTTTCGTTTTCATGTTGGTTTCTCTATTTCTCCGTTGATTACGGCTTTACCGTATAACTCGTTAAAGGTTACACCACATTCGTTCGGTACTTCTGGCCACCTCGACCCTAGACCTTTGATAAAGCCATTATCGTTAGTAATGATAACGGGCTTACCGTTCTTCTTGGTTTGGTAAAAGAATTGGCTTAGGACAGTTCCTACTAGCTGTCGATACGCTGAGTAAATCGCTGGCTCAGTACGAATCTCGCCAGTGGTTTCGTTCTTGTCAGTAGCTTCGTGCATTATTACTACGAAATGGCAAGGTAAGCAAGTGAACTCCGCAATAACAGCTTTAATCTTGTCACCGATTGCGGGACTCCACTTACGGGCATCGGAGAAGATGCCTTTGTTCACAGCGGCAAGCTTACCCATAATAATGTTGGAGAGGCTTGTGGTGTTATCGAGAACAACTGTCTTCCAAGGGCAAGGCTTAGTAAGGACTAGATTAGCCACCTTTATAAAGTGTGGAAAAGAATCGCTATCAGCTTGTGGTTCGAAAGCATCCGAGATAGCTTTTGACTTCTTATTACCAAAGTCATAACAGGTTATAATGGCTTGTTCGACGGTAGTTTTAGCCTGTAATGAGATAAGCTCGTCCGGCGTCGTGATGGTCTTTATGTCTTTGCTTGTTATATCGGTTTTGATATAGTCAGCACGACTAGGCGCCACGGCTGAGATGATGTCGAGACCGCCGGAGTCGAGTTCAAGTACTAGCATGGGCTTGGGATAAGTGTTAACGATTGCGCCGGTCTTCCATGTCTTGCCGGGGCCGAATCTGCCCTCGCGTATTAGCTTGTAAGTCATACTTGAATGGGTTGAGCAGCATGGCTAATTACCTTATAAGGAACATGAAGTTCCATTTGCTTTAGTTCTTGGTTATATATGGTTTCGTAGTCAAGCACTTCGACTTCCTCCGTAGTGTTCTTTTCAATATATTCTTTTAGGTAAGCGAATAGTTCTATACGAGTGAAGATTGCTTTTTTCTTAGTATCGACTGTCATAGTTTATCCTGTTCGTTTGGTTTTTTAGCGGAGTTTAACGGACTCCAAGTGTTATCCATAAAAACATTTTGACTTAAGGCCCATTCTCGCCTTTCACGTGGTAGTGAACACACACTATAATATTGGCACTGACCATATTTGCCCACGCACCACTTCTTGTGGCGCGGAAAAAAGGCTTTATCATGGTGCCAGAGATAGGTTGACACCAGTTCTATCGTGTCTTGCTTCCACTCGGCTATCATGTCGTCGGTGACATAGTAGTAGAGGCGTTTATAGTTATCGGTGCGGGGCTTACCTTTTTCGCCAAACTCCATTTTACGCTTCTCGTCTTTTGTGGGAGGGCGAGACCGGATAGCGTTGACCCAATAGCCTAATGGCTTACGGCCAAAAGCCTGCTGGAACGCCCAACAATAACCTATAAGTTGGGGGGTAATGGCCATTTCGTCTTCAAAGCTTTGACCAAACTGTGAGCTTGTTTTGTGGTCAAGTATCCATTCTCCTTCATTATTTGAGAAGCCGAGGTCAATCCTCCCGGAGAAGTATACTGGAGTATTTTGTACGCTTCCAAGAGGAAAACTAAATGATGCCTCCACAAATGGATTTCCTTTTCCTGTTTTGAGGACGGTAAAAGGCTCATTACCATACAAGCTGTTGTATCCTTTGATTGTTTGTTGTGCATATTCAAGGTTTCGATATTCTTCGATAGGTTGAGGGTTAGAAAGAAAGTGCTGGCTAAGGACTTCGTTAATAGCCTGTTCTTGTTCGTCGGTGACAGCATTAGAGCCACATTGGTTATAGCGATAGGCGAGGGCGAGATGAAGTGCGCCACCAAAGTTGAGGGCTGGTCTATCAGATGACTTGACACGCTGCCTTAAATAGGAGTACTCAAAGCTACGTGGGCAGGTTTGTAGCAACTCTAACGAAGAGTTATCGATTATAATACAACCATCTATTAGACGAAGTGGTGGAAGGTTCAAGCTTTGTCCTTTCGTTCTTTTGCTGCTTTATTTGTATAGTAAAAAGGGTAACGCTTCTTAAGTTTTTTTATGTTAGCTCGGAGCGTGTCTAAGCGTTTTATACCAAGCCTTTGTCGAAATCCTTCTAGGTAGAACTCAATATCTCCTAATTCTTCTTCGACGTTATCTTTATCAAGGTCTTGGCGGTAGATGACTGCTTTCTTAACAGCATCGAGAAGCTCTCCTGACTCACCGCATATACCAAGAATCATGTGGATTAGGTGACAGTCATCCCTAGTTAGCTCAGCTTTGATAAGTCGTCCTGACTTGGCAAGATGGCTTACCATGTTAGAGTGTGAACATTCAATAAATTGTTTGGCCTTCATTGGTATTCCGATATGTCTTTACTTGGTTGCTTTTCCTTTGCCGACGACGGTTTTCTTAGGTGCGCTGCTAAGGCTGGCGGCGAGGTCACCAGTGTTCTTAGACTGGCGTGCCACTCCGCCAGTTCTACATCCGTTAGGGTTATCAATGGTGGGCCGGTGGGGTTGGTCTCCAACAATGGGGCTTCCGCTTCCTGCAAGGAAGGTGAAGTCGATGTCGGCGGTGTTAAGTGCGAGGTCGAGGCGGTCTGGGTCATAAGATAAGTCTAGTTGTTTTAGTTTTTGGACGAAGCGATGAAAGAGGATGGCGACGACGGTCTGGATAGGCATTTTGGGATTTAGGCTACGTATTGCTGAGATATCCTCGTTGCTAACGAGGGTCATGGTGCGGGTCGTGGACTCGCGGTCGTCGGGGAGGTGTTCGTAAGGATTAACAGGCTTAGACATAGGTTGTTAAATAATCTGCCATTTTGTTTTATCGGTTGGGTGAGGGGTTAGAGCAACATTATAATGTTGTTCAAGATAATCTGCGTCCATTTGGTTTCTTAAAGTCACGTAGAATATCGGCACAGGGGAGAAAGCTTTTTTACTAAGCAGCTTGCATAACATATCGAGGTTATTCGGGTCAGACATATCAACTATGCAGCCGTCGGTTTTGACTCCAACTAGAGACGAAGCTTTTTTAAGGACCGATGCCTTAGGGCCGATTACCACTTCGTTACCCTGCATCGAGAAGATTAGTTCGGCGGCATGTTGTCGCCACATTGCCTCGTGTTCTTTGCCGAAAAATGGATAGCTATACATGTTCTTGGCCTCGCGTGCTGCCCGCATACCAGAGGCGAAGGTAGCGATAGTCTTGGCGACGGGTTCGATATGGATAGCGTTAGGATAGGCTTCGAGTGCGGTCTTGAAAAAGGGGGCGTATTCAAGCCATGTTGACTGGCGGTGAGAGTGGCGGATGGGATTGGTCATGTTAATTCTTGTTCTTGTAATGCCTTGCTAGGAACACGATAAACGCTATTGCCATGCAAGTCGCGCCGAGTAGGAAGCCGCCGAGAGCGAGGTTCATTTTATTATTAGCTACTTTGATTAGATTGACTAGCCGGATTAGTATATACTAGTAACTCTTTCTCCACCTTCGCCAGCCGCTCGTTGGCTAGGTCGCGCTCTTTGGCCAAGGCCTCTGCAAATGCAGTCAAGTCTTTATCGCCAGTTACGAATACGTTGTGATGATTACGTAGTTCTTCAAGCTCCTTCTGCGCGTCGGCGAGGGCGGTTAGGATTAATCGTAATTCTGATTCACATTGAAAATTAAGATGCAACTTTAAACTACTTACCGCCTCCTGTAATTCAGTTTGGTTTGTCATAAATATTTAGTCAACTAATTTTACTTTTATTTCTTTCCTGTTCCTCCGCAATCAACACAAGTAAATATATATCCTATCCCATCCCAGCCAGTACCATTACAAGTTCTACATTTACCAATATTTTGTTCATCCCAAATTGGTTGAAGAATTGATAGCCAATATTTTGTCATGGGATGATATAACTCCACCGAAATAGAATTATTGTCTGACCAATGACTTAGTCCCACTCTTTTACCATTATAGCTAAAGATACTTCTATTTATGCCGGGACCATCATAATCCCACACATTTTTAAACAAGGTAGGCCAGGAACTGACATCGAATTGCTGTAAAAATTTTTGCGACAGGAAAACTTCACTACTATTGCCGTACCGAATACACTCTATTGTAATGCCTGATTTCTGTAAAACTTCCAACTCAGTTTGGTTTGTCATGGGTGTCCTTTGGTCTAATTTTAAGTCGCATTTCTTTAATTGAATATTGATTGGTAATCCACCCTTTTGATAACTCTATTCCATATAATTCTCCTTCAATAAGGCCACTCTCTATCCAGCAATCGATTAAGTCGTCGCTTGGTTGATATTTGTATGCAGGTTCGTCTTTGTCAGATAAGAGACTTAAAAGAACGATTATTATGATGAACTCTACGATTGCAATTGTTTTCACTTCTTCCCCTTCTCCAAGAGTGCGCGGGCGGAGGTGAATTGTTCATGTAGATTCATTCTCATATCTCCAACACTGTTACCTAAATGACGACGCACTCTCAGAGTATTATTAACGAATATACTGGCCGTCTCCACCAACCTCTCAAGCTGCTGCTCAAGTTCGCTTACTTGCTCTTTAAGTAGCATAATCTCACAATATTTACAAAGTCCCGGTTGTGGTGGATTCTCCGGTGTGCCGACAAATTTTGTTCCACATTGCGTGCATTCACTCATCGCGTTTGGTCTCCTTTTTGGATTTGAGTTCTTCTTCGACATCGTCCAATCTCATATTCGCCATGAAAGCGAGAAATATACCCAGAAATGCGAGTACCAGTGCTCCTGCTGCTATACTCATTTCCCGTCCTCCTTGTCGGTTGCGGAGAGGGCTTGTTTGGCAAGCATTCTCATGTGATTAATAATCGAGGTCTGGCTAGATGATTCTCGTGAAGCTGGCGCGCACTTATATACAGCCTTCTCGGTAAGCCTGTTCCAATAATGGGTCAGTATATTTGTTTGTCATATCGTTGGGTCGTGAACTATCTCATCTTCTTCATAGAGACCTTCGTTGCTGATAGTGACGAGGTTGTCATCGACACGAAAGGCAAAATGGCCGATGATGTTGGGGTTGCCGGGGAGTTCGACGATGGTTGCGCCGGGATAATAGTTTTGTATTGCTTCTAATGCTTTTTGGCTAGACATACTCATTCTTAATCCTTTCTTTAAGCGCGAGACGTAGTTTGCGTTCCTTATCACGTTTAGCTTTGTAAATTGAACGGCACGACAGACACCATACTCCGGCGCTAGGCATGTAGTCGTAGTCGCAGTAGCGAGTGCCTAGCTTGGATTGACATGCGATGCAGGGACGGGCATCATCACGGGGCGGTAGCTTTAACCCGCTGCCATAGAAGCCGAGTCGTTGATAAGCGGTGATGCGCCTGTTGGTTAACGGCTTACCCCTCGGTATGGGCCAGGTAGAACTTACCCAACCAAATCGGTAGTCGAAACGGAATGGTTCTTGTGAGGACATTTTAACCAAAGATTGAATCTTGACATTTTTGGCACAAACCGCTAATAGTGTATTCGTGGCGTGATATTTCATCTTTGAACTCGTTGGCAGGCCCGCCACAGCCTATAGGGGCGGGAACGCAGACATTTCTTTTGATATGTTCTCGTCTATCAAAGCCAAGAAAACCTTTAAGTTTTCGTTCCATATCTTCTTCTTTCTTTGATGACGTGGCCATATTATTTCTTGAGTAGCTCGTCTAGAGTCGATGCCTCTTTGCCCTTCTCGGCTTCGTCCTTCTTCTCGTCGTAGACTTCTTCGAGCAACGGTGCCAAGGCTGCGGCGAAGATGTCATTAGAGAGCACAGTGCGGATTTGAGCAGGGTTAAGGCTTTCAAGGGTTATTTCGACCTCGGTGTCGGTTGCGAGACGAACACAAGCTGGTTGGTCTTCGTAATAATTGAAAGCAGTTCGGTCAAACCTTCCTCCTTTATCTAAAAAGCGGTGGTTAGCTCCGTGCATTACAATATAGCCAGCTTTAAGGTCGGCGAGGCCTTGGCCAACAAGGTTTCCGTTTTCATTGTTGACGACTATGACAATTGATAAAGGGTCATATATAATGCTACTTCCAGAATTCATTATCGTTAGTAGCTCAGGTTTACCTGTTACCTCTGCTAACGTCTCATAAACGAAACGTTTATAGTTATCATCTATGATTCCCCATTTCTTTTTGTTCTGCTCTTTAAGCTTGTCGGTGAGCTTGTCCTCTAACGTCACGTCCCCAAACTTCTTCCTCATAGCTTGAGTGGTGGCGAGGCAGACAGGTAGCAAGTGTTGGACTATTTGATGATGTAGTTTGGTCATTTTAATAGAATAGTTGATTGGCTCTGTCGTATACTCTGGTTCAGGGTGATACCACGGGTCAATCATTTTAGTCTTTGTATAAGGCTCGGCGGTCTTGTAGAAGCCGCAACGACGAAGCGGATTTAATCTGGTCGCCATCTGTGTTGCGGAATGCGCCACGACCGTCGAAGGACATGTTGCGATAACCCATAGAGTCTTTGCCGTAGGTGTTAGACCTGAGGTATCCTTTCGCAACTCCCATAAACATGCCGTGGCAACCCGGTACCTTCATGTCGATTGCCTCGAAAACGACGTGCTCCATAACACCATAGTCAAGGTGACGAATTGGTTCGTTGTCATTATCGAGGACAGCCCATGCTTTGCGGTTGGCATCGTATCGGACTCGGGCAAACTCTGGTGCTATTGCATCTTTAACCTTTCGTAACAGCTTTGCAAACGAGCCTTCGTGGAGGTCGGGAACGGCGGCATCCTGTTTTACGACACAAGCCGGAGCCTCTTGGATGACTACCGATTGTGGTTGTTCTTCTTTCACTGGCGGCATAGTTTTACCTTTCGTTTTTTGGTTAGGAGAGCAACTACCGCATCCCAAAGGGATGCGGGTATTGTTCGCCTTAGACGTACTCGGTCTTGGCCTTACGGTCTTCGCGTTCCTTGACGGCCCAAGCGAGAGCAGCACGGTCAGCTTCGGGATTGCCAGTCTGAAAGTCGGCATGTTCTATGCCAGCTTTCTTGAACTTGTCGGCCCACTTTGCCATCGAGCCGTTCTTGATAATGGTATCGGCGGCATCGAGAGCGTATTTGGGCGGGGTCTTAGGCTTGGACTCGCGCTCAACGACGGCGGCATTACACTCGAATTCTTTTTCATCGGCGATACCTTGCAGGTATTGGTATGCTGAGACTTCGGTGGGTTCGACGCCATCGACGGTGAACTCGGCTTTGGTGACGGCGGCGACGAAGCGTTCGAGATACTTGTTCTCTGTTTCTTCCCAGACCGTTGAGGTAGACTTGGTTCCGTCGTCGGCAGTGGTCTCAACAGTCTTGGTCTTGGCGGGAAAGGTAGAACGTTTCTCACACTCGGTGGCGAGAAAGTCCCTCGCTTTGACCAATGGCCCTTTCTGGCGTAGATATTTGTTGACAATATCTACAACCTTAGCCTCGGAGCCTGCATCCTTGCTAATCTCGGCAAGGTGTTCGTACTGTTTTACCTTGACGCCCTTTGGCAGGTCAAGGTTTAATGCAACGTATTCTGTTTTCATTCTTTTTGAGCGGTCGTGTTAGCGGCGCTAACATCACTTTGAACAGAGACAGCCTGTTCGTCGTTGGTTGGTGGCATCGGCTGTTCGATGTTTTCCATTTGAGAGGGGAAAAGTCGTGAGAACGCTTGTTTAATTTTGGAGGCGGTGAAATCACGGCGGCGGTCTACTTTAGAGAAAAAAGTTTCTGTTCCAGCCCATGTAGGAAGTGTTCCGGTAAAGTCATCCACTGTATAAGTACAACCACCAACAGTGACATATTGTGCGTTAGTTGTTTCCTTAATAAAAGAAGCAAGGCAGCAACCTGTATTATCAAAGAAAAACCACTTACGGTTGTCTGGTTGACTAAACAGCCAAGCCTCGAATCGTTCTTGTTCGATTATCATTTTGATTATTGCCACTTTTTGCTGGCGGCTAGGATGTTGTCGATTTCAAGTATGCGGGCTTGGTGTTGGTCGCGTTCAGCTTCGAGACCTTTTAGGGCGTCGATCATCTGTTTCTTGGCGTCAAGCAGCTTGTTAAAGGCGGATTCGTTGGCCGTGACTACAACCCTGCTCTTACGAAGTTGGTCAGGATGCGCTTCGCGTCGATGCTTTGCTAGGGCATATGCTCCGCCTTGGTCGACACCACATATTTTGCAAAGGGTGTATACTTTTGCGTTTGTCGTCATAGTATTGTTATGGCCTTTCGTTGTTTTGTTTGTTAACCGAATTAGAAATATTCACTTATATTATGGACGGACTTAGCAGCCTTGCTGATAGTCTTCATTCCTTCGACTAGGTCGTCCGACCAATGCCCGACATAAAGGCTATCATTGCCTAGTTCGATATAGACCAAAATACCATTGGTTATCATAGCGCGACCGAACGAATGAGGTAGGCCGGTGATAGGTCGTACCATGGGTTTGTTAATCCACCGCCAGTGTTCTAAGCCATTTCTCACTATAAGCTTGTGCTTTAAAGTCCACTGTATCATCTCACCGCTGATGAAGGCTTTTGGTTTGTCTTGTTCGTTCATAATCGAAATGCCGCCGTTGCTTGATTAATGGGGTCATCCAAGACACGAAGCCTCACTCCACCCCAAGCAGCATCAAGCTTCCAATCCGTAGCGGCGGCCCCACGTGTTATGAAGAGGGAGTGAGGAAAAGTAATAACCAGCGATTTAACACCGCTGGTGGTCTTGTCGGCTGTCAGGCCGCTGGACTTTGCCTGGGGAAGCACTGACATGCTCCTTATTTTGTATCCAGTACCAAGAAGAGGCTTGGCAGACCGTGAGAAAGGCTGCGGTTGCATTTCGTTGAAATGGTCTGCCAAGCCAAGAGGAACACGCCAACGCTTACGGTTGCCCTTGCTAGCCTTAGATGCTTTGTCCCGTACGTCCAAAGTGCACCTTGTTTTGGGGGTGCTAACCATATCTCTAGCAGCGTGTGGCGTGAAAGTAAAACCCCACAACGTCATGGCGGACAAGGCCAACATCTTATGCCGGTCGTCTGGTCGCTCGATTGTGGGGTTAAGGGTCATTTTAGTCTTAGTCTAAAAGCCACTTTAATGATGGCTGCCGCGAATGCTTCGATTACTTTTTTGTTCATTTGAACCTTGGGAAGGGTTTGGACTTTGCCTTGTAACCCTTAGTAGGCCAATGGTCTGCTTTACGGCAGGTAAGACGGTGTTGGGCTGCCCTACGCTTGCTATTTTTGTTCATATCGCTTGCGAATGTTGTTCGCCGTTATCGTGGCGGTCGGGCGTCGGAGTGTGATGCTGGTTAAGGTCAACTATCTTGACTTTGACTTCGCCGCTAATGGCTCCTTGTATTTCGGCGATGATGGCATTAACGAGGCTGTCCGGCATGGAGGGTTTATCTTGAGCGCGGGACTCGTTAAAGGCTCGCACTACATCAGAGAACTCACTTACTGCTATATGGGTTGCAAGTAGCTCGCCGACAAGCTTGGCGGGAAGGTTTTCAATGATAGGTAGAACGGATTCAATGATACGTTCCATACATCGTACTGGGTTAGCACCTCTAAGCTTACCCTGCATTCCTTCGCATGCAAGCTTGACAGACTCATCCTTTGCTAGGTTGCAAAGCTTCCCAAGAGTCTTATGATTGTAGTCGTGGTTCATAGTATTTTGCTTTCGACCGCGCCTTTCGCTCGCGATCTGCGATGCATCCTGAATGGGTGCGAAGCTGGCATTGAGCATTCTAGCTCCTTATATGAATGGTGCCAGGGATTTATTTCGCTTTGGTGCATATATATTTGAGGCTTGCTGGCTTGCTTGGCATCGAAATTGCTTTGCAATTTCGGAGCTAAAGCCTTGCAAATCATGGCATGGCTCTTGCTTGCAGCGAAGGGCAAGGCATGGCGGCTGCTACTTTCAATTATGCCAATACTACTCACAAAGTAATGCTGGCGGCTGAATCCGAGCGGAGCGAGGACCTCAATCGAGTGGTTTGTGGTAGCGTGGTTCTAGGGGGCAGGGGGTATGAGGGGATAGGCAAATATTTCCTAGTGGGGGTATATCATATTTGATTCATATATATACAATACATAGATATACCTTATATCTCAACTAGGAATAATTTTCCTAGCTATGAAATAGCCTCTAGGTAAAAACCACGCTACCACAAACCACGCTATTAAGAACGAAGAAAAAGCGATTAAGTTTTTTAGACCTAATCGCTTTTGTGGTTTAATCGTATTCGTTTACTTCATGTTTAATCACTTTAATCGAAGTAATGTTATGCAACTTTTTCCAATTACATCTATGGTTTTTTCCACCGCATAGTCCACAAACTTCGACCTCTTCTTCAACGAATTTCTTTCGCACTTTTCTCAATATCGGTTCAATTGGTTTTCTAGTTATCGTTTGAACCGTTGTAATATTTGTTACTTTCGTAGTTTCATAATTAGCTTCTAACAATCTTGCTAGTTCTGAAACTTGTTTCGAGCTAACTTCGCTTTTCAGCTTTACCGGTTTTCCTAACAAACTAGCGAGTAAATCCTCGCCAGTTTGAAAGGAAACCGATTGGGCTATTTCATTTTTAGGATTAGCCATAAGATTAATCAGCGTATTCGTCGCTAACGGAATCTCTCGATACTAATCCGAGGCTAATTAATCGCTTTTGCATATTCGAGGCATAACCCCAAGGTTCATTGTGTAACTCGATGCAAAAGGCTTTACGCTTGAATACTTTAACGGGTTCGCCTTTTTCGTTCTCAACAAGAACAGAATCACCATTATCGAAGAAGCCTTCTGCCAACTTTGATAAACCGGCTTCGTGCGCTGCTCCATCCCATTTTTTTGAAGCAGATTGTTGCTTTCCGAGAACCCATTCGATTGCAGCTTTGCTAGGTCCAACCAAGGGTTTCACCTTAACTACTTTCGAGCTATCGCCCATAGTATTATCCTTTCATCCGATTTTTATTTCAAGGAGCATTCGCTTGCCTGCATTCAGGAGCGAACCATATTTGATACTGAGGCATCAAGATAGCAGGGCTTACTTGGCAATGCGATCTTTTTTTTTAAAGTATATTTCATAATTACAAGCCGTGATGGCATTGGAGATGCTTGCTGGATGGAACGAGCAAGCCAGCAAGAACTATGCCGTCCGGCCAATAGGATGGGATGGTTCCGTACTAATACATACTGGCTGGCTAGGCTCCATGGCATCGGTAATGCTAGCGGACAGCGCGCCCGACCTCGCATGGCTGGCGGATAGGCGTACGCCTACGTATGTGTGAGCATGGCCCGTGCCAGTCAGCGTCCGTGGTTCTACGGAGGCCGTAGCACCCGTGGCCGCCATGCTGCACGACGGCCCGTACCCCGCCACCCCCACACGTGCAGGCGCACTGGCTTCCAGTAGGGGACCCCTCCCACACATCGCGTAAAAACCTGAGACCTCTCGATAAGTTATGTTAGCTATGCTAATAGCACTTTGGCGGAACTCGCTTGCATTTTTGCAGAACGAGGAACTCCTATAAGGCGATTTAAGAGGCGCGGAGCCGCCATGATGCTTGGGTATTATTTTTCAATCAAAATCGCTCATATCGAATCCTATAGCGATTTAGCCAAGCCCGTCTACCGTATCGACTCCACGAAATATCTACCGATTGTGGCTTGACAATCAGCAGGCCACAATCTATTGTATCCCTATGAGCGAGCAATGCGTAGAAATCAACAAGCAAGCCAGCAAGCCTTCGACCGAGACCGTCGAGGTAAAGCCCGCCACCCTCGCTGAAGTCCTTGCCGCCCAAGACCTCCAACCCTATGGAAGCAACAAGCCTAGCTAACGAGTTAGCTATCAAGACCTTGGCAAAGGCTGAGCGTCATGGTAATCCTAATGTTGTTGCCGACACTCTTAATAAGACTCCTCGCTATGGGGGCGTTAATGCCGGACTTGAAGACGGCTTCTTTAACGATATCGACCCTCAAATAGAAATAACTAAAGAGCGTCCAATACATCGTCTCATGGTTTTCCTTCATGCTCAAGGGCTTAACTATTCAGAAATCGGTCGCCGCCTTGATAAAGCCCCGTCTTATATATCAAATGTTCTCCGCCAACCTTGGGCGCGAGAACGCCTTGCTGAGGAACTTCGAGATGCTGGCCGTGACGAACTTCGAGAGCTTCTTAAGGGTGCTGCGACCGATGCCGTTCATAAGCTAATTAATCTTAGTGAGACAGCTAACAGCGAATCAGTCCAACTCGGTGCCAGCCAAGCCATTCTAGACCGCTTCCTTGGTAAGCCTAACCAGCCTCTGACTGTTGCCAACGTCGACCCTGAAACCCTTCCCGATTCAGAGCTTGCAAAACTCATTAACAAAAACTGAGTCCGCCGCTAAAGGCGGCAAAGAGACCCCTCCGGGAACCGAAGGTTCCCAACTGGCAAATACCGTACAGGTTAAACCACACCCTGCTGCGGTGCTCTTAGCTCGACGTGAGATGCGCCGTAGCTTTTTGCAATGGTGCCGTCATGTGATGTCATTCCTTGGTCAAGCTCCCGCGAAACATCACGAACTACTTATCTCAAAGCTCCAAGCTATCGAGGACGGCACAGCCACCAAGCACCTGATTATTAACATGCCGCCAGGTTCAGCGAAAAGCACCTACGCGTCTGTGTTATTTCCACCGCACTATCTCGCCAAGCATCCTAACCATACCGTGCTTGCCTGCTCTTATAGCTACACTCTCATTGAAGGTTTCGGGCGTCGATGCCGTAACCTTATCGACGAGAAGCAAAACATTTTAAACATCTCTCTCGCCAAGGATAGTAAAGCTGCTGGTGAATGGGAAACCTCTAAGGGTGGTCGGTACTTCTGTGCAGGTGTTAATGCTGGTATCGCCGGGCATCGCGCCGACCTAGCAATGATTGACGACTATATCGGGACACAGCAGGACGCCGATAGCAAGCTATACCGCGACACTCAGTGGCTCTGGTATCTTAATGACTTCAAGCCTCGCCTTAAGCCTAATGCCTTCCAAGTCATCATTGCTAACCGTCGCCATGAGGATGACCTCGTTGGCCGCATCCTTAAAAACGAGTCAGAGAAGTGGGAGGTTATCCGTCTACCCCTCATTGCAGAGGATGATGATGTATTGGGTCGGAAGACTGGTGAGCTTCTCTGGCCAGAGTGGTTTAACCAGAATATCATTGACACCGCCAAGCAAGACCCTCGAACCTTTAGTGGGCTTTACCAACAAAGGCCAACACCTGAAAGTGGTGACTACTTCCAGCGGTCATGGATAGAACCATACTACTATAAGGTTGACGAGCTTCCTAAAGACTTGCGATACTATATCGGGTCTGACCATGCCGTTTCATTACGAGAGGCCGCTGACCGGACGTGCCTAATCCCTATCGGTGTTGATGTTAACGACGTGATATGGGTTCTCCCTGATGTCTGGTGGAAGCGAGCTAATACTGGCGAGGTAGTCGAAGCCATGATTGATATGGTAAATCGGCGCAAACCTATCTCATGGTGGGCAGGCAAAGAGCATATCACTTCCTCGATTGGCCCGTTCCTTTATAAAAGGTGTCGTGAAAGGAAAACCTATTTCACTATCGAGGAAACAACCTCAAAGCGTGACCTTCGTATTAGAGCACAGGCAATAAAAGGTCGTATGCAAATGGGTATGATAAGGTTTCCTGCCTTCGCTACATGGTGGGCGGATGCCTTGCACGAACTCCTTACCTTCGATGCCGGTCTACATGACGACTTTATCGCCGCGCTTAGCGAAATCGGAATGGGCTTGCAGCGAATCACGAAGCCATCAAAGCAGGTTGCGGTAGCAACCTTCGACCCTACCGCACCATGGCGACCCACGTTCAAATGGATTAAAGAGAATGAACGCGAACAAGCCCGCGAGACTGAGATTAGGAAACTAGACTACTAAGCCCGCGACGCTTCGCATCGCAAAGCACCATGCCCGAACAGCTTGAACAACCTCAACGCGAGTCGGTCGAGCAAGCACCGCAACAAGATGGTGCCGAAAAGCCCAAGCTCGATATAAAGCCCGATGACCTCAAAGAGGCACAAAAGCGTGCGGTCAAGCAATGGACTACCCGTATTAACAACGCTAAGAAGAAGTTCGGTGATGCCTTCAAACGGATGCGCGACAATATGAGCTTCGCCTCTGGGTTACAATGGGCCGGACAAAACACCATCGAAGATGATAGGTATGTTGCTAACATGACCATTAGGACAATCAATCAAAAGGTCGCTATTCTCTATGCCCGCGACCCCAAGTCGGTAGCACGGAGGAGAAAGAGGCTTGACTTCCAAGTATGGGATGGCCAAGTCGAGTCGCTCCAACAAGCCATGGTTGGCATGATGACGAACCCATTAGACATCGCATCTCAGGCTCTAATGATGGACTTCGCCCACGGAAAACAATGGGAAGCAATGCTTGACAAAGTTGGAAAGACCCTCGAAATCCTTTTCCAATATCAGCTTGACTCTCAAGATGTTGAGTTCAAGCTTCAAGCTAAACAGCTTGTTCGTAGGATATGCACCTGCGGAGTTGGATATGTTCGTGTCCAGTTTGAAAGAATGTTCGATGGCCCGACCGATGACAATGGTACTTTAGGCAACACCATTCTTGACCGAGGCCAACGCATCAAACACCTCGTCGAGAAGCTCGAATCCAAAGAACTTGACTACTGTGATGCCACCGTCGAGCAGATTAGACTTCTCACGGAAAGCCTTGGTGCCTCGCTACAGCGTGGTGAACAGATGGAGCTTAACGAACGCCTTGAGTACCACTTCCCTTCCTCGACCGCTATTATAGTTGACCCCAACTGCCGCAACCTCAAAGGCTTTGTTGGAGCTAACTGGGTGGTCGAGGAGTTTATCGTGCCGCTCGACGAGGTCAACGCTCTCTTTGAAACCGATATTAAGATAAGCCTTACCGGTGACGGGGTGCAAACCTATAGCGAAACAGGCCAAGAACAATTAGTAGCTATTAACGACGATGGACAGCCGGATGTTAAACAGAAAAACCTAGTCTGTTTATGGAAAGTCTATGATAAGCGGACGAAATCATGCTTTCATCTCGTCAATGGCTGGAAAGAATATGTTAGCGAGCCTGAACCAGTCTATCCCGACGTGCCGGGCTTCTGGCCTATCCGCGCTATCATGTTTAATGACGTGGAATCCGACCCAACCACGAAGGCTTCTATCTATCCGCCGAGTGATGTTGACCTAATGAAGTCTGCCCAGAAAGAATGGAACCGCACCCGCGAGACTCTACGTGCTCATCGTAAGGCTAACCAACCAAACTACATAGCTGGCGAAGGAACAGTCTCCGAGACCGATAAGGATGTCATTAAAAATGCGGTGCCGAACGAAATCATCTTCTTAAAGCAAATCCCGGTTGGTACTGATGTCACAAAGGTTATCGTACCCGTTCCCAAAATCCCAGTCGACCCTGCTATTTATGACACCGCTCCATTAACCCAAGATATTCTACAAGCGGTAGGCCAACAGGAGGCCAATCTTGGCCCCGCGAAACCAAATGTAACTGCTACCGTAGGAAACATCGCGGAACAAAGTCGGTTAACAATGTCGTCATCGAACGTTGATGACCTTGACGACTTGCTAACATGGCTTGCTAATGTGAGCGGTGTTGCAATGCTTAAAGAGTTTTCCACCGAAACAGTCAAAAGAATCGTTGGGCCGGGAGCTGTATGGCCGACCCAACAAAAAGAGGACTTTATAAATGCAATCTATCTTGAAACATTGGCTGCATCGTCTGGTCGTCCTAACAAAGCGTTGGATGTCTCGAACTTCCAGCAAATCGCCCCATTACTCGTCCAAGCAGGGGCTAACCCGATAGGCGTTATAGAGGAAGGAGTACGAAGATTAGATGACCAACTCGATGTCTCGAAGTTTTTCCCGGTGCAGTTACCACAAATGGGTGGGGGTATGCCGCCGTCGCAGCAACAAGGGCCACAAGGCAATCCCAAACAAGGCCCACCGCCGCCGAATCCTCAAAATAACGGCGGCTAAATAATTTATGCCTGATGAAAATAACGAGGACGTAAAAGACAAAGTGGATGATTCGTCCCAATCTACGGACGTAAAAGACCAATCGGATTCGTCGACCGATAAAGACGGAAAAGAACCTGCTTCGTTAGCAGCAGCGATAGCTGCTGTGACCGACAAAGCGAAGGGCGATGAGGACTCGTCAACCTCCGATGAAGGTGATATTAGCGATGCTAATAAAACCGATGATAAGACCAAAAAGGACGGTGACAAAGAACCCGCCGCCCAAGACGATAAGGATAGTAAACAGTCTCCACGTGACCAACGTATCAAAGAGGTTTTATCGGAGCGTGATAGCGCGAACCAACAATACGAAAGAGCAAAGCCCTTAGTTGAACAGGCTACTGCCCTCAATGAATATTGTCAGGCAAACGCTATCAAGCCAAAACAGGTAACCGAGGCTCTAAAGCTCCTCGCTTTGTTGAATAATAACCCAGCGGAGGCCCGCAAGATGTTGCAGCCGACGCTAGACTACCTCGACAAGTATCAGGATGGAAAGCTGCCTAACGACCTCGCTAACGAGGTAACCGAGGGCACAATCACTGAAGCAAGAGCTAAAGAAATCGCGTCGTTAAGAGCACAACAGGAGAACTTAAAACATGTTAACTCACGGTCTCAACAGACCTATGAGCAACAGGTTTCGAGTGCTCGCACCGCTGCTCTCAACTCGTGGGATATGTCGAAGCGGGGTAATGACCCAGACTTTGCTCCCAAGAAAAACGACGCCCCGGACGGGAAGTACGAACTAGTTGTGTTAAAGCTTAAGGAGCTCGCACAGACTAATCCACCACAAACCCCTGACCAGTTCGTAGCTCTCGCTGAAAAAGCTTATGACGCTGTTAACAAGACTGTCCAATCCTTTCGTCCTCGACCCCGGCAAACTAAGCCGAGCCTGTCGTCAAATGGTTCTCAAACGAACTCGCACGACAATACTGACATAACAAAGTTTAAAAGCCTTTCTGAGGTAACAAAACATGTCCTTGCTCAAGGTCGTGCATAAGAAACAATAACTAAAAATGGCTGCATTAGGATTAACAGTAGCGAACGACATCGTCAATGCCGCGCTTACTTATTATGTAAGGGGCAAGACGCTCCCACAGACTATGGAAGAGCGTCCGCTTGTCCGTGTTCTTCGTGAAAAACAAAAGACGTTTCCTGGTGGAAATATCCAGGTCAGCTCCCCTGTACAAGGAGCCTATATGTCTGATACCGCGGGGTTCTTCTCCGGTTTTCAGGAAGACGATGCCCTCACTTTTGCGGGTGCATCTAACATTCTACGTGCTCAGTATCCTTGGAAGGAGATGCACGCAGGACTATGGATAAGCGAAACCGAGTTGAAAAAGGACGATATATCCGTTACCGATGATATGAAGACCTCCGAGCACTCTGATTCCGCAGCGACTCGCCTGACTGGGTTATTGGAAAATCGGCTTGATGACTTCACTGAGTCGTGGGCACGAGCCTTTAACCTGACCTGTTGGAAGGATGGCACTCAGGATGCGAAGGTGTTTCCCGGTATCCAGTCTATCTTGACTACGGGGGACCCCTCAGTTGGCACCACAGGTGGCCTTAACCGGGCAACCTACTTTTGGTGGAGGCATCGTGTTAGTTTGAACATCGCCGCTTCCGGCGCTAACCAAACTCTCACACGTTTCCTCCGTACCGAGCTACGCCAGTTAATGCGTTATCAAGGTAAGCCTAACGTTGCTCTCTGTGGTAGCGATTTCATTGTTGCCTTGGAACTAGAGGTTGGCGAGAAGGGCTATTACACCGATAGTGGATGGGTTAATGAGGGCAAGACTGACTTCGGCATGGCTAAGATGCGCCTTAAAGGACTGGGTACATTTGACTATGACCCCACCCTTGATGACCTCGGCCTTTCCAAGTACTGCTATGTGTTGGATACCCGTCGTATCCGTCTCCGTCCAATGGAGGGTGAGGAAAACAAGCTAAGGATGCCGACCAGACCCTATAACTACTTCGTGTTCCTTAAGAGCATGACGTGGACAGGAACCCTAGAGGCTACGCAGCTTAACTGTAACGGTGTCTACTCTGTCGCATAAAGGATACTAATATGACTAACAAGCAAAAACTAATCATTGCATTCATCGTGGTTGGCTTGATGGCTTTGGCCTTTTTAGGTCGTGGCTCTGCTAGCCACCAGACTCAAACATTCATCCACGGGCAACAACTTATAGTGTCTAACAACACGACCGTAACGAATGGCGAAATCGGGGTGTTCTATATCAGTCGGGCTGGAGCGAACCTTCAGTCGGGCTTTACAAATAGTGTGCTCGTGACTAATGGGACAACCGTCGTAACCAATACCATTAATATTAATGATGGCTGGGCCGAGGATTGTAATATGGCTGCTGATAGTGTTGGTCAAGTTCAAACTAATGTCTGTGTAACGCTCATGGCTAACTGGACAAATATATTCTTTGCTCCAAACCAGAATGCGTTTCAGCTTGGGACGAACCCGACGAACGTCATCACACCTAACACAAGCTCATCGAATACCCTTACCTTGATATTCGTAAGGCAATGCGATACATCGTTTGGTAATATCTCTCAGTCTTATGGCAACAATACTACAAATGACTCATTCACTTGGACTATTGTTGCTATCACGAATGGAATAACAGCTACTACGAACCTACCAGCCTCGTTTACCGCGGGTGCTAGAAGGATTCGTCTCTTGACTGTGGCTGCTAACAACACCAGTTCTTCCGCTGGTATCATCGTTAACTCGGTGACTCTAAGTGGATTCACCGCAACCAGTCCCTAATATGCAAATAGCTAAATGTCGGGTCGTGTTAAACCACTTTGGTTCCTCAGTGGAAAAACACGACATCACACCAGCCGAGGCCCAGGTGCTACAAGAGATGCATAACATGAACGTGGGTTCAGATTGCATCATCGACCTTAAGGCTTCTGGCAAAGCACAGGTCAGAGAGCTTGACCCCAAGGACGACGAAAAGACTATCCTTCGTGACCGCACGCCGTTAGAGGAAGTGTCACGGTTAAAACGAATCTATAATGCGAAATTCGTTGAGAAGCTGTTTCCGGGCCGTAATCCAACGGTGCCGGAAACCTTTAAAGAGGCCGGGATTCAAGAGGGATTGGCCTTCCAGTCCACAGGTAAGGCTCCAGAACGACCCGCTAATCGGTCTTTCCCTAGCGAGAATCGTGAGGATTACGTCGTCAACGCCTAACTAAAATGGCACGCGGAACACCACTTGCCCTACTGCGCTACATGTTACAAGCCGAGGTTGGCGATGCCTTGACATTGATTAATACTGATATCACTGCAACCTATAACCAAGTGCTTGCTAACATGCAAGCGTGGTTGGCGGTGGAGTATGATTGGCCGAACCTTCAAGTGAGGTATGATGTGACGGTGAACCCTCAAGTGAGATACCTTTCCTTACCGAATATTAACTATGAACGTGCGCCACGAGTATATGTAAAATGGTCAACAACATGGAAACCTCTTGAAATCGGTATTGACGATGAAGAACTAAATACAACTGATAGCGACATAGGTAGCCAAAACGACCCAATACAAAAATGGGCCTTGGCTAACCAAGCCGAAGTGGTTCCGCCTTTGACCGCTCCAAACCAAGCTATATCAGGTGTAGGGTTAACAGGTATATATCAATATGCCGTGACTTATGTTTCGGCTTTCGGGGAGACCTCGGTTGGGCCATCAGTGACAACAGCGAACCTAGCCAACCAAGGAATTAGTCTAACAAATATCCCTATCGCACCACAAGTGGTGATGCAGCAAGGTCTCGGCGGAACGAATGTTAGCGTGGTGACTGCTCGTAACATCTATCGAACCAAGACTGGCGGTTCAACCTTTTTCTTCCTCAAGACGATAGCGGATAACACTACTACGACCGCTACTGATGTCGCCGCTGACACTACCCTAGGTGCTGCCCCTCCTACTTATAACACCGCCGAAGTAACCCTATTCGAGATATGGCCGATACCGGCGTCGTCACAAACAGTAAGATTCACCGGTCAACGAAACATCTCACCCCTGATAGCTGACACCGACACCGCCGACCTTGATGACTTAATGATAGTGTTGTTCTCCGCCGCCGAGATTCTTACTCGTAACAAACAACAAGACGCCCCGTTAAAGCTTCAAAAAGCCCAATCAAGGCTTAACTATGTTAGAGCAGCCTATCCTCGCCGCACCTCTCATGTCGTCTTCGGCGGTGGTCAAGAACCAGAGATTAAAAAGAAAGTCGTCCCAATGATAATCATAGCTTCTCACTAATATGCAATCACGAACATTCCCCTTTCAGACAGCAGTAGCGAATTACCAAGTCCCTGTTCCGATACCAGCGACCCTTGTATTGGAGAAGTTTGAAGGTTATCTTGATGGAACCGCTCCGGCATACTTGCAGATTCATGACCTTTTAGCCGCGAACTTATCAAGCGGAGTCTCGATACCGATTCGCTCCTTACAGTTACTAGCCAACACCGGCTTTCTATGGCAATACATAGATGATAACTTTACCCTGCCCGCCCTAGCCAATGGGTTATTGTTTACTCTTTCCTCGACTAACGAAGTCTTTACCACTTATGCTGGTGGTAATATGGAACTTTCTGTCACCCTCGAAGACTGGGAGATGGAGACGGTTAACAAGATGACCAGTCAGAGTGGTAACACTCAAGATGGAACGGTGGTGCCGATAGCTCCCACGGTGGTTGGTGATTTAACTACTTTAATAAAAAGTCGCGTAATATGGGCTGGGGGAATTAATGAGCTTTTAAAACTAGAATGCTCTAATGCTGTTGGGGCAACCACCACGCGAATACAAATCTTTGCACACATTGCAGCCAACAACGACAAGCCCTTACTAGGACAAGATTATCCAATAACAGCCGGAGACACTTTAACCTTAAACTTTGGTAACAATAGTGGTTTTCATCCTATGAGGCAGACGGCAGCGTACGCGTTAAACACCCTTTGTGTGGTCAAGGCAAGCACAACAGCCGGGGTGTTGACTGCCCCGGCTGGTAATGATATAACTGTTCGCGGAACCTATCTACCTGAATGAAAAAGCTTTTATTGTTTTTGTTATTGGTTTCGTTTGTGGCTAGGTCACAGCCTTTAAGCGGGCCGTATCCACAAGGGGGTGGGGGTAGTGGTGGGGCAACAAATGGTATTCAGCAACTAAATGGAATAGGAACAAACACAACCATTGTTTCGTCCGGGCCGTTGTCTTCTGCACTTTCAATTGGCGATTCAAATAGCACTGTAAGGTCTCAATTTCTACCAAACGGTGACTTTACCAATAATCAAACGATAAGAGTCGGAGGAGGTATTGTTGGCAACGGCTCCGGGCTGACGAATATTAGCGCCTCAGCCATCAATGGAATTCTTTTCAATCAGAATACTGATGTTGCGCCAAATGGAAATGACTCGATAGCAGTTCGTGGCGGGTTTGTTCCCTTTGCCACGCCAAAGGCGGCAGTTCAGGCATCTTTACCGGGTGACACGGTGCATATCTGGGCAGGGCTTTACACCAACCAGATTCAGATTCTCAGCAATGGGGTTAATTTGGATTTTGTTGGAACCGTGCTGATGAGCAATTTTGTGGATGACACAGTGGCGAGTTCATGGAAACCCATCATGGATGACTCGATTGGCCCGATTACCAACCGAATCACCGGAAAGCCCAATTTCTATATCAACATTGGAACAAATGTCTCGGTAGTGACTTCTGGTTTTGGGACAAACAAGCATCCGACATTTCTAGGCTCAACAAATTTTTTGGATTACGTGAGCATCACGAATCCGGGGACGGTGTTGCGCTGGTCAACTGGCACTTGGACAATCGAAGACCATAACTCTGTGGCAGGTCGTAGGGTATTGGACATTCTCGGATGCACGAATGCGATGATAGACTTTGATGATATCATTCCAGGAACCAACATCGTTTCGTATGTCACTAATAGCCAGACATGGACTTATCCGCAATACACCAACGTTGATGACGCCATTGTGTGGGGATTTGGGGATGTGAGCATGGTTGGGAAAAAAATCGGCCCAATGTTTCAGTATGGGGAATGGTCTGGCGAACCGTCTGACAGCATTATTCACACGAATAATTTCTTCCTAACCTGCCCTGATATGCAGTCCAAGATTTACACTTCGACCGCACCCACCAACACGCCGGCGATGGATGCGGTTTATCGGTCGTGGTATAACGTCGACTGGTTGCATTGTAGCAACGCATATGCCGGTGAATGCGTGACATTTCAGGGCGGATACAACTATCTTAATTTTCAAAAGATTTCAGACGATAAAGTTGGCGGTAATAATATCACCGTTCTAGGGACGGCAAATGCATGGCTCACTGGACATAAGATTACCGCAAATGGGGGATGGTGGTTGAAGACATGGGGTGGTGGTAATACAAATGGAAACTCATCGGTTCACATGAACGTCTTGGAATATGACGCGACAGCGAGCGGAGTTTCAGCCACGGGAGGATTTTTGTTCCAGGGACAGCAGCGGGTGGACATTGAGGGCGGCGATTGTCATGTGCCGAGTGGCATTCCGGTGTTTTACAACAATGCGACCGGGTCAGGTGGACTGACCAATAATGGACAGGTTTATTTAAAGAATATGACGATTGACAATTCGGCAGGCGTGGGCGCAACGAATTATCCAGTCATTGTTGATACCAACGGGCTATTTTTGCAGAACTGCGTCATTATTGCACCAACCAATTCCGAGAGCATCTTCTCAGCCACGGCCCAGAATGTTGGAATACTTGGAGGCAATATGGCCAACAGATTAAAGGACGCCAATGTGACGCTCTCGCCATTAGGAACATTCACCGTGGACGCCAATGTGAAATAATATGAAAAAAGTAATCATCCTAATCGGTTTTCTGGGTTTGTTGGTCTGGATTGGGAGAACGCAAACCAACTACACCGGGTCAACTATCGGAACTTCGTTCAATGGCACTCATCTTGGCAACGGCGATGCCATTACCAGCATTCGCTATCGTGCCGGAGTGACAAATATTGGCAACCTTGCCACCAGCGTCGCCGTCACGTTTGCCTCAGCATTCCCAACCACCACGGGCACGAACTATTATGTGGCTATTTCATTCGACCAAAACATTGCTTCAGCGGTTTCTGCCGCGGCAACCAGCAAGACAACCAATGGGTTCACAATATCCTTAAGCGCTGGAATCACGGGAAATACTACCGTGGACTACATGGCCATACCATACCAATGACCGCGAACTTCCAGGGCAGAAATGACTCAACAGAGTTTCTTAAAAAGAAGCTAGTCGTTTTAACTCGTGTTCCTCGTATCCTTATTGTGGACGATGATGCGGCAGACCGGTTTCTTCTTAAAAATCTATTAAGTAGGTATAAGGTTGAAGTGGTTGAGTGTTCTAACGAATCCACAGCGGTTGACATAATTGTGAATAACGAGTTTAACATCGTGTTTCTTGATGTGAGGCTTATTGAGGGTGATGGATTTGATGTTTACAAGCGTGTCAAGGCAACGAAACCCGACCAGACAATCATCGTGATGACTGGATATGATGATGTTTCGATACGAGAGAAGCTGCTCGAAATCAGCCCGCAGTTTTTCTGGCGCAAACCCATCAAGGCGTCGGATTTGGACAACATCTTTGAAACCCTTAAACCCAATGCCTGAGACCTATTCATTCACCAAGGAACATTCGCAAAAGCTCGATGACATTCATGAGGCGTTGGTGGGCAATCCACTCGACCCCAAGGCCCCGCCGGGATTGATTGCCACGGTTTTAAAACATCACGACGACCTGTATGGTGAAAAAGATTCCAAAGAACAAGGTATCAAACAAAAGGTTGAGCGGCTGGACGCGACTCAAAACGAATGGAAGTGGAAAGCCGCAGGGGTGTTGGCGGGGCTTGGTGCGGTAGCAGAAGGACTACGGTATATATTCTTTAGGCATTAAACAACTATTATGAACTGGAAACAATGGAAACGCGGATTAGTGGTGGCCGTGGCGACAGCATTCGCCACCGGCCTTGCAACCCTTACAATAGGAGTTAATTGGAAGCAAGCAGGCATCCTTACTCTTGCTTTGATTGGTAAGGATATGTTGCTTTACATGGCACAGCATCCCGCCGATTCGATTCAAGATACAACCTTTATATCTAAACCTCCAACCACGGAAATAAAACCATGAAAAAGATAATCACTATAGCAGTCTTGTTAGCAACCCTAACAAGTGTTAAAGCACAAACAACAAACACGACCTCAGAGTTACCCGGCGGATTCGGACAACTCGCCAATGATTTCGGTGCGTTTTTTAAGGATGCCACGAATTACTTTGGCAAGGGTCTTCGCGTCGGCTCGTATGCTCTTTATAACCAACACCAAGTAGGTGCCTTAGTTGATGTCGTTTATCCTATCAACAATAACATGGGTGTCGGATTCGGTGTCGCCTACCTCGACCATACCTTTTACGATACCACTATTAACTGGAACGTTGGCACTACATGGTCAGCACCATTAGTCGGTAAGATTTACACATGGGCTGAGACAGGGCCGTATCTTGACCTGCATAGTCATGCGGTAGGTGCTCAGTCCTTTGTAGGCTTGACCAAGGACATCTCTATATCGTCATGGCATATCTTTGCATCAGGCGGCGTGGGTAACATATCTACTCGTCCCGGTCAAACCTATATTGGCGGCTTCTCCGTGCGGCCTCCCAGCTGGTAACCTTCAACACTCATGAAAAGGAGCGACATCCCAAGCTGGTTGTTAACCACGCTAGCTTGTGGTGTTCTTTGGCTTTTCATACTGGTGATGCCGTCATGCGTAATGGATAAAGCCTTGGTAAACAAGAATAACTCCCCTCATGTTATTAGCAACTCATGGCAGCCGGATATAAACCCGACAAGAGTGGTCGCCGTGCCTTCAAGATTTGTTCAAGTCGCCTCTGCTTTTAGCCCTGTTCCAAGGACATTTACTCTATCATGGCAATACTATGATACTAACTTAGTGAACTCTTTAAGCAATGTGATGTTTATAGTGATGCACTCGACAAGTCTTGATAGTCCAAGCTGGCAAAGTCTTGGTGGAACAACCGATACGGTGTTTCAAATCACTACGACAAATCGGATGGATTTTTACCGTGTCAAGACTTATAACCGGCTTACTCACGAGTTTAGTCTATGAGCTACTTACAGATTAGTAACTTTAAATATGGGCTTGATACTAGGAGAAACGAGTTAACCTCGCAGCCCGGTTCGTTAGCCGTTTTAACGGATGGCCATATCAACCAAGGCGGTGAGATTGAGAAGCGGAAAGCCTTTTCGTTATTTGCGAAACTTCCTTCACAGGTTTATGGTCTTGAAGCCACGACTTCTGGTCTTGTATCTTTTGGTAGCATTGCGCCGCCCACAATGCCGACGGGTATAGTTTATCAAAGGCTAATAGACCCTGCTGGCGGAAACATGACGGGGTATATTAATTCCACCCAATTTAATGGTTTAGCATTCGTTCTAGCTAACTTTGATAGCTCGCTAACATGGCCGTTTTATAATAGTACTCTGGTGGCAGAGAGCGTTAATGGAAAGGTGTTGACTACGAACCAGACTACACTGGCACAGAATCTTGCAAACCTTATAGCGGCTCTGCCGGGATTCTTTACCTCAGCGGTGACCACGGCTGGTGGCTTTGCCTCATTTCAATTTTGGTCTCAAGCCGGAGTTAATTTTAGTGTTATTCTCGTAATGGGTTCGGGGTCGACAGGTCTGGTCACCACAACCCAGCTTTATTCTTCTGTTCCTCAGATACCAGCAGTGGCAGCCACGGGTGGATTTCAAATAACTGGCGGGTCGAGTGCGCTAAGTGGTGGGATAACGAGTGTTAAAGTTAACGGAGTCGAGATTTATAACACGACAGGGTCAGTGCCGACTTTACCTTTTAATGACTCTGCTGGAACGGGGACGGCGTTCGACGCTATTAATAATAACCAGACCGCCGCAGACCTTGTTTATAAGATAAATCTTGGGATAAGCACGCCACAGTACTCAGCAGTCGCAAATGCTAACATGGTCACCATCGCGGATAATGCTTCTCAAGGAGTGGCGGATAATGGGTACGTGGTGCAGGTCACAACCGTTGGCGATATGTGTGTTGATGATGCTTCGTTTAAATTCACTGGTTCGGTTAACGGCGACACCTGCACCGGGATTCTTGCAGGAGCAACACAGATAATGAGCGGCACAGTAACAAGGGGTGTTAGTGATACCGACATCACCTTCGCTGCCGCGGTCGCCGCTAACATAGTAGCCTTTCATGGCACATCTGGTTATACAGCTTCAACGGTTTCCGGCACTACCACGGTTCGAGTTAGTAAGCTCGTTCGTAATAGTAACGATGCTGTGCCCGCGAATCTTGCGGTGACCACTGCTGGTACCGTTGCTGTCGCTCCCGGCACAAGCGGCTCAACAAACACCGGCGTCGGTCTTGCAGTATCAGTGTCGCCATTACAAGTTGTCTTTGCAGCGCACCAAAACACAGGCATAAAAACCGTTGGGCCAATAACGGGTGTAGCAAGTGGTGGAAAACCTCCTTACACCTATCTTTGGGAGATAGTTAATTCTTTCGGAAATAATTGGACTGTGAACTCACCCACTACAGCAAGCTCAACATTTAGTGCCTTTATTGACACATCTAAGCAAAGACCTATTAATGGAACAGCTCATTTAACCGTTACCGACACAGCTGCCGTAAGTGTTAAGTCCCAAATAGTATCCCTTGTAATCACACCATAACGATATGCCGACCACTAACGTAACATATCTTTTAACCTCAAAAAGCATGGCGGGAGGGGTAGCGGGTGTGGCTGGACAAGGCCAAACATATCAAGTTAAGTTTAACAATGCGTTCTCGTTAACCGACGCATACCAGTTTGATATTGTTAACGTGAGCCAAGTATTATCAGTAGGAACGGGTGACTTGTTTTTAAACTCTCTTTCAGGAAACACCTTCAACATCTGGCAAGGACAATGGTTTGGCCAATCACCATTATTTTTAGGTGAGGCTAGTTATGTTCTCACCTTTGGCCTTTTGTTTGGAGTACCATTCGCTCCTTATGCGATGCCGCTGTTAACGATGAACACCAAGCTTTACACGGGTGACGGTAACGGCTTTGCTTTCTCGGCCATTAATGACCCGACGTTATGGAATAGTCGCTCCGACACTGGGTCGGGGCAGGTTAACGTGCAAAATCAAGAAAGCACTCAAGAGATAGTGCAAGGGCTTAACATCTATCAAGGTCAGCTTGCAGTCTTCATGCGGCACTCGATACAAATATGGCAGGTTAATGCTGACCCAGCACAATATAATAGGGTGCAGACCTTGGAGAACACCGGCACAATAGCCCCGTTATCAGCGCAGGGTATTGGAGAATTAGATGTTATATATCTATCGGATACCGGGTTTCGTTCCTTACGAGTACGGGATAGTAGTTTAAACGCTGTTGTAACCGATGTTGGCTCGTCGGTGGATAGCCTTGTAACGGATGACCTTAATGCTCTTAGTATTCAAAACTGGCCTATCTCATTAGCTATTGCGAGTTGTGCAGTGGTTGAGCCACAGTCGAACCGGTATTGGTGCTACCTTAACGGGAAGATATATGTGCTATCATACTTCCCAGCAAGTAAGATTATCGCGTGGTCAATTTATACCTGCACCTACACAGATAGCTTTGGTAACGTGTTAACCTTTGTGCCTCAAAAGTTTCTTATTTTTAAGGGACAGGTGTATGTACTTGCAAAGTCCTCTAATACAGATGAGGTGGTTTTACAGTATGGAGGAACTAATAACAACACCTTTGATAAAACTCAGTGTATCGTCGAGACTCCGTGGCTAGATTGTAAAAAGCCGGGACATGCGAAGGTTGCACGTGGAATGGACGTAGCACTAACAGGAACATGGGATTTTGCATTCGGCGTGGACTATGTGGATGAGTCTTTGACAAAAGTGGTAGGGTCATTGACTCATAGCTCTTTTGATTTTGGCTCGATAAAGGTTACTGGTAACGGGAACTTCTTTAAGATTCGCGCTACCAGTAAGGCTGATACCAATGCCGCAACCTTGTCAAGTTTAATATACTACTTCGAGGAAGGAAAAGAAGGATGATTTCGTCGAGACTAACATGGGTAAGGCTGGCGAAGCAGGATGACCTTAGGGTGTTGGAGGCAGCAGCAAAAGTGGATGGGCATGGTGTGATAGCACCGACCCATATTGTGGAGAAAGACCAGACGATAGTAGGGTATTATAGTCTTGGTTGCGTGCCAACTATCTTTTCATGGATGGATAAAGACCGAGTCACGCAACGAGATAGCTT
>Ga0137404_10000124_pt1 | contig 46386 bp, 39 predicted proteins | sample CZOMad2_1_16fung_FD_108285 | JGI IMG/M metagenome (GOLD analysis project Ga0137404, IMG submission 108285) | Vadose zone soil fungal communities from Angelo Coast Range Reserve, California, USA - CZOMad2_1_16fungal (Illumina Assembly) | ecosystem: Environmental > Terrestrial > Soil > Vadose... | reverse complement strand
GGAATGCGAAACAAGTCGAAGCCGCCCGGAAGTTTGCCGCCGAGAAAAATGTTGATCTTCGGACAGCAGAACTGGACGTCAGTTCTCAAGAGTCTGCTGATCGAGCGGTACAACAAGTTCTTGCCGCAGCGGGACGCCTCGACATAATCATCCACAATGCAGGTCACATGGTTTTCGGCCCAGCCGAAGCGTTCACCCCGGAACAGCTTGCTGAGATCTACGACGCAAACGTCCTCAGCACCCAGCGAGTAAACCGCGCAGCGCTCCCGATCCTTCGCAAACAAGGAAGCGGTCTAGTCATCTGGGTCGGGAGTAGCAGTACACGTGGTGGCACACCTCCCTACCTCGCGCCGTATTTCGCTGCAAAAGCTGGCATGGACGCTATGGCTGTGAGTTATGCGGGCGAATTAGCTCGGTGGAAAATCGAAAGCACAATCATCGTACCCGGAGCATTCACGTCTGGCACCAATCACTTCGCGAACGCTGGGAAGCCCAGCGACGCCAGTCGCCTTAACGAGTATTCATCCGGCCCGACTGCTAAGCTCGGCGAGGAAATCATGCAGGGGTTCGCACGCACAGCGATTCCCGACGCAGACGTTGCTGAAGTGGCGAATGCGATCGTAAAGGTCGTGGACATGCCTTTTGGAAAGCGTCCCTTTCGCGTCCACGTCGATCCAGCAAATGACGGAGCAGAGGTGGTCAACGGCGTCGCCGACCGAGTCCGGGCGGAACTCCTTCGCAACATGAGTCTCGGTGATCTACTGCGTCCAAGTTCAACTGCGGCGAAAGGGGCGTAGAAACATCACGATTCCGTCGCACAAGCGCTGTTAGTGTCGAGATTCACGTGCCGGAAGTTGTTGCTGAACAACCGAGCCAGATTCGTGGCGAGGGATGCGTGGCCTCAAATCAGCCCTTCGCGAAAAGACCCATCGGAGATTCCGGGTATGAACTTGGATACGCGGCTGCGTCACTTCTGAAACTACGTGAAAAGGAGAAACAAAATGGAAACAATCGCAGAATCGCTATTCGGAACAATGGAAAAGGTAAGCTTTCGCAGAGACAACCTCACCTTAGCCGGCCACCTATTTAAACCTGCCGGCTCAGGGGGCTCATACTCGTGAATCGAGGCAATCGCAAAACAATGCACCAACCATTCAAGAGCAATAAAAAGGCGTTGTCACCAGAACACCGCAAAGAACTACTCGGCGCATTGAAAGCCCGTTTTGAGAAAAACACTAACCACCATAGAGGTCTTGAATGGGCTAGGGTACAGGCAAAGCTGGAAGCTAATCCTGAAAAACTGTGGTCCCTCAATGAAATGGAAAGAACTGGCGGCGAACCGGATGTTGTGGGTCATGATGAAAAGACGGGTGAATACATTTTTTGTGATTGTTCAGCGGAAAGTCCCAAAGGCCGCAGGAGTGTTTGCTACGACCGCGAAGCGCTAGAGTCAAGGAAAGAACATAAACCAGAAGCTAGCGCTATTGATATTGCAGCTGCCATGGGCATTGAGCTTTTAGCGGAAGAACAATATCGAGAGTTGCAGAAACTTGGAAATTTCGACGCGAAAACGTCTAGCTGGGTGAAAACACCTTCTGGTATCAGAAAACTCGGCGGCGCCCTCTTTTGTGATCGCCGCTACGACACTGTCTTCGTGTATCACAACGGTGCTGAGTCTTACTACGCCGCCAGGGCGTTCCGTGGCTCGCTAAGGGTCTAAGTTTTGGCTGGGTGGCCGAAACGAAAAACTGGAGCGCGATTCCCGAGTGGGTGCCGCTCCCTTTGCTTTCCAAGGCGCGCCTTTTGCGCTCCGGATGATCCTACGGAGGTGCGGGTTTTGCCCTTTCTTGTTCAGGCTCCTTTCCGCAATCCGTTCGAATTAACCGTAATATTAGTATAACTCTATTGACAACACTGAGATTTTGCGCTATCCTATTTAGGTTTTTGACGACGGCTGGACCGTGGTCAGCGCTCTTTGACAACTGAGCATCCGACGAGGTGCAAGGACCTCGACTCCTGTGCCGCTGCCTCAAGCTTCCGCGGCCAACGACAAACGGCGAACGGCTAACCATCTTTAGAATCAACACTTATAAAAGTGTATGAAAACAAGCCACTTTATCCACCTTTAGAATCAACACTTGTGAAAAACCGGGGAGGGGGCCCCCCTGTTTGGACCCTTTCAGGAGGCTCTCTTTCTTGTCGCGGGCGCCCTCGCGGGCAGGCCTTTCAATTTATCCAATGCCGGTTGCTTGTACGGAGAATTTACTGACGCTGCTTCCGTAAACGCCTGCTTCGCTTCCGGCAGTTTCTTCAAATTCAAGTACGCGTACCCCAGCCGAAACTGATTCCTCGCATAACTCACATCATTTGATTTCAGCAGCGGCGCCGCAGCCTGCAAATTCTGTACGGCACCCGCATTATCTTTTTTCTGCAAATTCACCTGGCCAAGAGAGCTCAGCGCAATTCCTTTTTGCAGCGTCGTCTCTTGCTTCCATTGATCTTCTGCCACGCCTTCCGGCTTTGGCGCCGTATCCGCAAGTCCCGCAGCTTTCTTTGCATACGCTTCCGCTTTATCCAGTTGCTCGCCCTTTTCGCCGTAATAATCCGCGAGCAACAACAGCATTCCCAAATTGTTTGGATCCTTCGCGAGCAATCCGTTCGCAACTTCTAGCATCTTCGGAACATCCTGCGCCTGCTGGTAAGAAGCGGCCGCTACGCCCAGCGCAGGGTTTGCATAGGGCGAAGAAGGGAACAGCGCAGCAAATCGCGCCAACCGGCCAGCGCGTTTCGCCGCATCTTTCGTTTGATAAACGCCCGCGTACACCGCTCGTTCGATGTACCGGATGCTGTCCGCACTTGTTTGCAGCGCGGTTGCCTTATCCTGTTTCCACTGTTCTTCGGACGTTCCCGACGGGGCCGCCGACGCGCTAAATCGCTGCAACAATCCCGAAGTTTTTTCTCCGTACAAAAGCAACTTGTCTGTGTCTCCGGCTTCTGACGCCGCTCGCACAAGATTCACCGCATTCTGCAAATTATCCGCGTCAATCGCAAAAAGCTTGTCGCCATATTCGTAGGTCTTCGCATAATTCTTTTGCGACAAGTAATAGTTTACGTACAACTCATCCGTCACGATCTCCATGTTTCCTTGACCAAGCCCGCTTGCGAACTTGTCAATCAGCGCTAGTTTCTGCGCAGGATCGGTCGCCGCGTTAATCTCCTGCATCGCATGATCGGCTTCCGATCCAGCAGCTATCGGAACATATTTCCCGATGTGCTGCGCATTTGTCGCGGCGCATAAACCCAAGGCAACAACCAGGGTAAGCATCCATTGTTTTCTCATCACTCGCATACTTGCCTCCGCGGATCGTGCTTGAAGTTTTTGGAAGGAATTGCTTCGCATCTTAGTTCCGTGTCCTTCGCAAATCAATTGGAATTCCGCCCGCTTGCCTCTCGTCCCCGCTTCTGCCATCTTCGAGGAGGCAGTTCGGGGAACCATCATGTTTCAGCCGACGCTTGAGCAGGTTCGCCGCGCCTTCCGCATCATCTCCGGGTTCACGCTCCTGCTCGTCGGAGCCATCATGGTCATCACTCCCGGCCCAGGTTGGCTGACCATCTTTCTCGGCTTGAGCTTACTCGCCGCAGAGTTCGTTTGGGCCCGCCGCTTGATGAACCGCATCAAGCGCGAAGGCGGCCGCATCAAGGAGGCTGTCCTCGGCGTGGAATCAAACGAGGAACCCGAAACGCCGCCTCAAGCTCGACGCAATCCCGAGGAAAACTCATGAAATCAGAGTGGGAAGGAAAGTGGGCGCTCGTCACTGGCGCAAGCGCAGGCATCGGCAAAGCGCTCGCCGCGGAACTTGCCGCTGGCGGCACGAACCTCATTCTCACCGCGCGTCGCCGCGACCGGCTTGCGGAACTCGCGAAGCAGTTTCAAGCGAAGCACAAAATCAGCGCCGAAATCTTCGAGGCCGACCTCGCCAATCCGTCCGCTCCCAACGAAATCTTCCAATTCACCAAAGAGAAGGGAATCGCCGTCGATCTCCTTATCAACAATGCCGGCTTCGGTCAATATGGCGAACTCTCTTCCGTTGAACCTCAGCGCCTTTTGGATATGGTTCAAGTCAACTGCACCGCCGTCCTCCATCTCACACGGCTTTTCCTGCCGGACATGATTGCTCGCCGCCGTGGCGATGTTCTCATCGTAGCCTCGACGGTCGCGTTTCAAGCAGTGCCTTACATCTCTACTTATGCTGCGACCAAAGTCTTTGATCTCTTCCTGGCCGAAGGTCTTGCCGAAGAGATGAAGCCCAACGGGATTCGCGTTTGCGCCCTCTGCCCGGGAGCAACAGAATCCGAGTTTCACGATGCCGCCGGCCACCCCGCCCACGCGCGCCGCCGCAGCGAAACCGCAGAAAAAGTCGCTAAGACCGGCCTCCGCGCACTGGCCGCCGGCAAAAGCTACGTCATCTCAGGCCTCGGCAATTACTTCGGCGCACACGGTCAGCGCCTCGTTCCCCGGAGACTCGTCACCCGCATCGCCGCCAGTATGTTCCGTCCTCGCCAGTAGCACCCCTGCTCCCCGGGAACTTTTTCCACCCCCCTCGGGAAGTACCTATGTAAGCAGTCAGAGCGTCTAACTAGAGGTTTGTATCTTTCTGACCAGCAAGGCTTTCGGCTGGCCCTCTAGCAGGAGAGATGAAGGTTTCCGACGAGCGCGATGACGTTCTGCTGCGGCGTGCTGCCAAAGGAGATGAAGCTGCCTTCGCTTCTCTCTACGGGCGGCATCAAGCCTCTTTGTATCGTTACGCGCTTCGCATGACCGGCAGCCCGTGGGCTGCCGAAGAAGTTGTGCAGGACGTTTTCATGACGCTGATTCGCCAACCGAAAAAATACGACGCCGAGAAAGGCGAAGTGGGCGCATTTCTTTTTGGCATTACCCGCTATCGCGTCATGAAACATCTGGAGCGGGCGCCGCGTGGACTTCCGCTCGATCCTCAGTTCGAGTCGGGCGTCACGAACGAACCAGTGGATCTTCTTACTCCCGCTTTTTGGGCGGAACGCCGCGAACGCATCGAGCAAGTGCGCGACGCAGTCTTGAGCCTTCCCGCTGAATTTCGCGAAGCGGTCGTTCTCTGCGAACTCGAAGAATTAAGTTACGAAGAAGCAGCTCAAAAAAGTGGCTGCCCAATTGGAACGATTCGTTCTCGTTTGCATCGTGGCCGCGCTCTTTTGATGGCGCGCCTTGAATTGCTGCGCGACGTTCCGCGCCGCGCGTCCGCGGGAGATTGATTTCCGTTTTTGTTGGGAATTAACGAAGGATAGTTGTGAAGATGAACTGCGAAGAATTTGAAGCGATTGGTCTCGACTCTGGCACTGGGCGGGTTACGCCAGCGGAAGAAGCCGCGGCCGCAGAACATGCAGGCAAGTGCGCAAAGTGCGCTGCGCTCGCCGAGTCGTGGGATGCGGCTCGTGCCGAACTTGGCGTTTTTGCCGCAGCCACGCAAAGTGCGCAGACTCCCGCGCGCGTCCAAATGCGTCTGTTGCAGGAGCTTCGCGCACAAAAGCGTCCTCACGAAGTCTATCGCCGCACGGGAGCAATCGCGGTTTGGGGTTTGGCTGCAGCTGCTCTCATCGTTGCGGCGGTCAGTTGGCAGAGTTGGCGTGTGGATCACCGTAATCCGCAATCGGCAAAAAATATTCCGGCGGTTCCTTCTGCGGTTTCGTCCGAGTCGGAGTCCTTCTCAATCGTCGCTGATGAGGACACCGGAGCATTCACTCCGCTGCCCGGCGCTCTTCCCTTCGCGTCGGAAGAGGGCTCGATTTATCAGGTGCGGTTGCAGCGCGCTTCTTTGGGCGCGCTCGGTTTGCCCGTCAACGAAGACGGGGCTGCGGATTGGATCAATGTGGATTTGCTCGTAGCCGATGACGGCACGCCGCAGGGCGTCCGTCTTCACGAAGACGCGGCCGATTCGGCGACGCTTCAGTAATTTCGGCGAGTTTATTTGCCCAGGAGAGAAGAGGAGAAAAGAAGATGAAAGGTGTGTTTCGAACGATGGGCCCCTTCACAGTAGCCGCTCTGTTTGCTGCCGCGGCATTTGGTCAGGAAGCTCCTCCTCCGCCTCCGGACATGATCGCGCAACAGGCACCCGAGGGTCCCGGCGGCCCTGGCCCCGGTCCGGGCGGTCCTGGTTTTCACCGCATGGAATTGCTCGGCTTTGGTGGCGTTCATGGAGGCAAAACCGTCACGGGTGCGCCGTTCACGGCGACCGCCGTTACGCAATCAACGCGCGCGCTTGCCGACGGCACTAAAATCACCAACAAGAATCAAATAACGCTCTATCGCGACAGCCAAGGACGCTTCCGCAAGGAAGGCACCATGCCTCCTCTTGGGGATCTTGCCGAATCCCAGCCGCATTCCTTCATCGTCATCCAGGATCCGGTCGCTTCGAAGAGCTACATTCTGAATCCTGATAAGAAAATTGCGCACGTGATGGACAATTCGAATCGCGGCTACAAAGGCGGCAAGCCTGGTCCTGATTTCGAGGGCGCCGGTGAGCCCACCAATCCAAATGTCACCAAGGAATCGCTCGGCACGCAGACCATCGGCGGCGTCAGCGCGCAGGGAACTCGCTACACGCACGTGATTCCCGCGGGAAAAATCGGCAACGACAAGCCCATCACCATCACCCGCGAGGTTTGGTATTCGCCCGACTTGCAGATGGTCGTGCAAAGCAAGCATTCCGACCCACGCTTCGGCGAAAGTTCCTACTCGCTCACCAACATTCAGCGCACGGAACCGGCAGCAAGCCTTTTCACGGTTCCGTCAGACTACACCGTTCAGCAAGGGAAACCTGGCAAAGGCATGAGACGCGGAAAGATGCCGCCTCCCCCGCCCGCGGACGCGCCGCCTGCACCTGGCCTTTAACCGATCTTCTCTCCTGAAGACGGCTCGCCCTCTTTCGCCCCTTACCGCCAGTGCGGGGAGAATTGAGGGCGCCGCCGTTTTGGGAGTCGCGATTTGAGGGAAAGGGGAACCAAGGAAAGGGGAACCAAGGAATGATGGACGAGAAGAAAGTTGCAGAGCAGCTCCAGCGCGAAGGCTTTTGGCATACTTATATTTGGGCTGACGGCCCGAACACAAGCTATCCCGAACACATTCATAGCGACGAAACCGCTCACATCATTTTGAGCGGAGAAATGACCCTCATCATGAACGGGGAAACCCATCTCTATCGCGCGGGCGAACGCTGCGACGTCCCCGCCGGCGCTCGGCATTCCGCTCTCATGGGCCGCCTCGGTTGCCGCTACGTCATCGGCATCGGCACACCTGCGAACGGTCACTGACTTTTTTTCATTGCCACATGAACTGCCGCGCTTTGGGCTGTGCTAACGTACTAGCTCGCATTCCGGAGCAAGTCCCGCCATGGCCAAGGCCAAAATCTTTGCAACCCATCCGCTCTTTGAAGAAGCACGTGTGATTCTCGACGGCGGCTGCGACGTGGAATATTGGGCTCAGCCGGAACGTCCCCCTCGCGAAGAGATTCTTCGCCGCGTCAAAGAAAAAGAAGGCCTCGTGTGTCTCCTCACGGACCGCATTGATGAGGATTTTCTCCGCGCCGCACCAAAACTCCGTATCATTGCCAACGTGGCCGTCGGCTACGACAACGTTGACGTTCCCGCCTGCACCAAACGCGGTGTCGTCGCCACGAACACGCCCGGCGTTCTCGACGAAACCACGGCCGATTTCGCCTGGACTCTACTCATGGCAGTCGCTCGCCGTCTTGTCGAAGGCGACACCTACATTCGTTCCGGCAACTGGAAAGGCTGGAACCTCGATCAGATGTGCGGCACTGACGTCTGGGGCAAAACGCTCGGCATTGTCGGTTTCGGCCGCATTGGCCGCGCACTCGCTCGTCGCGCCGCCGGTTTCAAAATGCGCATCCTCTACACCGCCACCAAACAGGCTCCGCTGGAAGTTGAAAAAGAATTCGGCGCGGAATTCCGCGACTTGAACACACTTCTCGCGGAATCGGATTTCGTCAGCCTTCACGTTCCGCTCAATTCCGACACGCGCGGTTTACTGAATGGGCCAAAATTCTTTCGCATGAAGCCCACTGCTTTTGTCATCAACACGGCGCGCGGCCCGGTCATTGACGAAGCCGGCCTCGTCCACGCGCTCGAATCGGGAAAAATCGCAGGCGCCGCGCTGGACGTTTTCGAACAGGAACCTTTCCTTCATCCCGGCCTTAAGCGTTCGAATGTCGTGATGACCCCGCATATGGGATCAGCGTCCGTCGAGACGCGTTCGAAAATGGCGGCTATGGCTGCAGAGAATGTCGCCGCTCTTTTCCGCGGCCAGCGCCCGCCCAACATGCTCAATCCGGAAGTGCTTCAGACCGCGTGAGCGCAATGGCCGATCCCAAGCAGATCGCGCTACGCATTTTTCACGAAACGATTGCCAACATTGATATTCCAGTCGCCATGGAGCGCCGAATCGATTGCTCCGGCAGCCGAATTTCTGTGGATGATTGGTCCTGCGACCTCAAGAATTTCGCTGACGTAAAGGTGGTCGCTCTTGGCAAAGCCGCGCACGCGATGCTGAGCGGCTTCGCGCAGCTTTTTCCCAAGTTACACTTCACCGGCGTTGCGTCCGCACCGACACCGCCTGCTGATCCGCTTCCCGGTATTTCCTATTTCCTCGGCGGCCATCCGATCCCCAACGAGCAAAGTCTCCTCGCGGCACAAGCCGCCCTAGAGCTGCTTCGCGACTGCACAAAGAAATCTCTCGTCATTTTTCTTCTCTCCGGCGGCGGCTCCGCTCTCATCGAGTCACCTCTCGACGCGCGACAATCGCTTGAGGACATTCGCTCGCTGAATCAAACCCTCGTGACGTGCGGCGCATCCATTGACGAAATCAACGCCGTCCGCAAGCACGCCTCCGCCATCAAGGGTGGCCGCCTCGCCGTCGCTGCCGCTAAAGCCACCAAGCTCACTCTCGCTATTTCCGATGTGCCGTTGGGAAAAGAATCCGCTCTCGCTTCCGGCCCGACAATTCCCGATCCAACTACATCCGCCGATGTTTTCCGCATCCTCGATGGCTACAATCTTCGTGAAAAACTTCCGGCTTCCTTCCGCGACTGGTTTGCGTCAGCCAATCTTCCCGAAACGCCGAAAAGAAATCATGCCGCGTTCGCAAATTCTCATTTTTCGTTGCTACTTACTTCGCATGACCTCTTCCACGCCGCGCATCATGCCGCGGAAGCAGAAGGTTTTCTCACCTGCTGCGACAATTCCACCGATGATTGGCCGCTCGAGCGCGCCGTTGATTTTCTTCTAGCTCAGCTTGAAGAATTGCGCCGCGCAAATCCCGGCCAGCGCGTCGCGCTCATTTCCGACGGCGAAGTCAGCAGCGCCGTAACGGGGCAGGGAATTGGCGGGCGCAATTCCGCCTTTGTTCTCGCTTGCGTTGAAAAGATTGTAGGAAAACCTGTTGTTGTCCTCAGCGCCGGCACCGACGGCATTGACGGCAACTCTCCCGCTGCCGGAGCCGTTGCCGACGGCGCCACTCTCTCCCGCGCACAGGCACAACAGCTCTCTCCTCGCGACTTTTTTGCCCGCAGCGACTCTTTCACCTTCTTCCGCCAATTGGGCGACACCATTGTGACCGGCCCAACGGGCAACAACCTCCGCGATCTTCGAATTCTTTTAGCGCTCCCCTAAAGCAAAAAGGGCGAGCCCTCGCTCGCCCTCGGATTCAGCTGCTCGAAAAAAACACTATTTCTTCGGTGGCAACTTCTCCTCAATCGCTTTCAGCCGTTCGCTCATTTCCTGCAGCAAGTGCTCCAGCCGATCCAGACGCTTTGCCATCGCTGCCGAATCGCCCTCCGCTTTCTCGCCGCCTTCCGCACCGCCCGGCGCATTTCCTTGCGCCTTCTTCAGCCGTGCGATTTGACCCTTGATTACTGGCTCCATCTCAATGCTCAAATCATCGCTCTTCAGCAACTCTTCGAGCGCCGGAATCGCGCTGGCATCTCCGCGCGTCCCTAGCGCAAAAATCGCGCTGAATCGAACAGGGAAATGTTTCTCCGTCAGATATCCCGCAATCTGCTGCGTGATCTCTTTGTTGTTTTTGTCGAGCCGCGCCAGGCTGCTAATCGCTGCTTGTCTTGTATCAATCCGTTTCCCAACGGCGGCCCACTCCCGCAGTGCCGACACCGCCTTGTCGTCTCCTAACTCCCCCATCGAACGCAGTGCCGCATTCCGCAGGAAAGCGTCGGGCGAATCTGCCTTCACTGCCTCTTGCAGTGTTTCCAAAGCATTCGGAGCCTTCAATTTTCCAAGCGCTTGGAGCGCCGAGGCCCGCGCACGATAGGAAGCATCGTCCTTCGCAATCGCGTTCAACTTTCCGATCACTTCGCTGTCGTCCTTGAAATTCCCCAGCGCCGCGACAATTCTGTATCGGATCCACGGTTCTTTCGTGTCATTCAATGCCTCGAGCAAAGCCTTCGCTGCGGCCGGGTTCTTCGTTGGGCCAAGCGTATTCGCCGCTCCCGCTCGAACGCCCCACGTCTTGTCGTTTTTCAGAGCTTCGCCGATTGCCGCGACCGCTTCCGCATCGTCCTTCAACTTTCCAAGCGCATCTACGGCATCGAGGCGATCCGCAACTTCCGTCGCATTCTTCGCCTGGTAGATCCACTCTTTCTTCTCTTTGTGGAACTCCGCGGACTTCAGCACGTTCCCGCCCTTGTCGAACAGCACCATCAGCGGCGCGCTATCCGCCGGCAATTGAAACATCTCTTCCGCCTTCGAAATCTTGATCGGATACGTCTTCGCGCCCGATGCCGTCGTAATTTCCACGTCAACCGGTACGTGAAAAATCCCAACTCTTCCTTCCAGTTTCTGCGTCTGTTTCGTCTTCAGCGTCAACTGGTGCTTCGCATCGTCGTACGTGTAACTCAAATCGAACCTCGGCGCGCCTGCTCCGTAAATCCACTGCGAGAAAAATTCATCCACATTGATGTGCGTGGCCTCTTCAATCGCTTTGGTGAGGTCCGCTGTTACCACGTTCTTTCCGCGATTCACCTCGAGGTAATGCTTCAAACCCGCGTAGAATGCGTCCTCGCCTATCTGGTGCCGCAGCATCAGCAGGACCCAGCCGCCTTTGTTGTACGCGTTCCCATCAAATTCGCCCGAATCGTCAAAATCGTGCCGCACGATCGGTTTCGAATACAGTCCGGCATTTTCAAACCAATCCTTCGCGTCGTTCCACAATTCGTATTCGATCTGATCCTTCGGAAAATTGTGCTCGACCCAAATCCGCTCCATGAACGTCGCAAATCCTTCGTTCAGCCAGATATTTCCCCAGTCTTTGCACGTCACCAGATCTCCGAACCACTGGTGTCCCAATTCGTGCGAAATCAGCGGGTCTTCGCCCGTGGGGTATTCGTGCGCGAGCTTTTCATGCGTCAGGGAAGTGCTTGTGTTCGTTGTCGCACTTGAATTCTCCATTCCGCCTGCGACAAAGTCGTCCACCATCGCCTGCGAATATTTTTCCCACGCATAGTCCACGCCCAGCCGCTTGCTGAAAAATTCGAGCATCTGCGGCGTTCTGCTGTAGTTCACCTTCAGCCGGTCGCCTCGGCCCTTGGGCGCGTAGTAGGTCACGGGCATTCCGCGCCACGCTTCCTTTACTTCATCAAATTCTCCGGCCACTACCGTGATCAAGTATGTCGAACTCGGAACGTTCTCCCTCCACGTCCACGTTTTGTTTCCGCCGCCTGCATCCGACACGCCGATCAATTTCCCATTCGCAACGGTCACCCATGCCGCCGGCACCGTCAAAATCGTTTCCGTTGTCAGCCTGTCGTTCGGATAGTCGTACGTCGGCAAGTAGTAGCGCGTGTCTTCCGACTCGCCTTGCGTCCAGATCTGCTTCGGCCGCTCCGGATAATCCTTGTCCGGCAGAATGAAATACAAACCCTTCTTCGGCTTCCCTTCATACTTGATTTCGACGTCAAATCTTTGCCCGATTTTCGCCGCTCCCGGTAGCGGAACCAGCAATTTCATTTCCTTTGCTTCGAACTTCGCTGCGGATTTGTTCACCGTGACGCTTTGGATCGTCAGTCCCACCGAATCAAACCAGATTTTTTCCGTCCCTTCTTTCAGGATGGTCAGCGTGTGCGTCACGTCGCCGATTACTTTCTTCTGCTCCACATCAAACTTCAGCGCGATTTTGGAGTGCTGCAAATCGTAATCCTTGCTCCGCGCGTACGGCTCATCTGCCCGCGACAGCGGCGCGAGCCCGAGCAGGCTCACTATCGCCAACGCCGTCACAATCGCACTCACTCCAAACTTCTCCTTCAGGAAATTCAACATTCCGCGCTCTCCTCAATTTGGTTACGTATTCTTTTTAGGCCGCAATCCTCTGAATTGCGTGTCCCGCAGCTTCCAAAACACGGACCGCTTTCTCCAGTTCGCCTTCTTCGACGAGCACATAATCGGTGTCGTAGGTTGACACCGCAAAGATGCTCACTTGCGCTTCCGCCAGTGGTGCCGCAATCGCTGCCAGCACGCCCGTCAGACTGAACGGCAGCGTTCCTTCGACTTGCATCAATCGTCGTCTGCGTTCCGCCTGTATCTGCCCCGGAACTCCTTTTTCCTCGCAAACGATCGAAAGTTCGCTCGTGGTCTTGCTGATCGTCAGAAATTTTTTCCCGCCAGCCCACGCCGGAATTTCCGAGCCTGGCTCAAGTCTGCAAATCGCATACAGCTCCGGGTGCACCGTAATCGTCAGTTGATGATTCATTCCGCTTTGTCGAATCCCGTCGTCGAGCTCCCTCTCACTCCTAGATCAACCCCCGCACAATGCCGCCATCAATCGCGATCGATGTCCCATTCACATAACTTGCCCGCTCCGACGCCAAGAATGTCACCACCGCCGCAAACTCCTCCGGTGTACCGATTCTTTTCGCCGGAATCTCTTTTTTCCACCCTTCCACCACTTCTTCGACGCTCGTTTTGTTTCGCGCGGCAATCGCCTCCGAAAGTTCGCTCAACCGATCCGTACCGGTATATCCCGGGCAAACATTGTTGACGGTAATTCCGTATCGCGCGTACTCACTGGCCAGCGTTTTCGCGAGCCCCGTTACCGCTGATCGTACCGAGTTCGAAAGCAGCAATCCATCCACCGGTTGCTTGACGGTAGTGGATGTAATGGTGATGAACCGCCCCCACCCATTCTTCTGCATCCTCGGCAGGGTTTCGCGCGCGAAATATACGGTACTCAAAAGCAAAAGGTCTACCGCGGACCGCCACTCTTCGGTTCGCGTATCGGCAAACAACTTAGACGGGGGCCCGCCCGAATTGGTAACACATATATCCACTTTCCCAAAATGCGCTTCCACCGCCGCCACAAAACTTCCCACTTCTGCTTCATTCCGCACATCCACAGTCTTTTGAAAAACTTCGCCGCTTGTCTCGCGCCTGATCTCTTCCGCGGTTTTGTTCAGCGTCTGTGCTGTCCTCGCGCAAATCGCAATCTTCGCGCCCTCTTTCGAAAGCTCCCGCGCCACCGCGCGTCCCAACCCTGTGCTGGCGGCGGCCACAATCGCGACTCGCCCCTTTAGCCCCAAATCCATCCCACCCTCCGGCAAATCCCTGATACGCTCGCTGCAAGTTGCGTGGATTCTAGCATGCGTCTCTCACAGACCATTGCGCCTCTGTCCTCGTCTAATCCTCAGAACCACGGAACTTTTCGTAGATGCCTGTCGTACACGTAATAGGTGGTCGAACTAGGCAAGCGGGGGTCTCGTATGGCTAGTGTTTCCAATGGCTTAACCAACGGCAAGAACGGCAAGAAACGCCGTCGCCGCATTATCTGGGGCAGCATTGCCCTGGTCGTTTTATTAGGCGGTGGTTTCGGCGTCAAAGCCGCTCTCAGCCCCAGCCACGAGATTGACCCCTCCAAACTCGCCGATGTCGAACGGGGCGACCTCGCCCGCGTGGTCGTCGCCACGGGCAAAATTCAGCCGCTCTCCAAAGCAGAAATCAAATCCAAAGCCAGCGGCATCGTAAAAAAGATTTATGTGGATTACGGGGATCGCGTAAAAACCGGTCAGATTCTCGCAGAGCTCGACAAGATTCAGCTCGAAGCCGCGCTCCGCGCATCTCAGGCAAATCTCGCCGCCGCCGAAGCTGCTCGCGAATCAGCCAAAGCAGCTCTCGAACGCAACAAGGTTGATGCGGAAGGACCCGACGTTCCTTTCCTCAAGCTCAACATGGAGCGTGCCCGCCAGATGTTCAAAGACGGCGTCATGTCCAAGAGCCTGGTCGAAGACGCAGAAAAGAATTACCAACTCGCATTAAACAAGCAAACCAGCGCGCAGCGGAATCTCGTCGTATCGCAAGCGGAAATCTCCAAGTCGGAAGCGCAAGTCTCTCAAGCCAAAGCCGCTACGGATAACGCTGCGGAGGATTTGCGCAACTCCACCATCGTCAGTCCGATTGACGGCCTCGTTCTTTCCCGTGACGTCAACGTCGGCGACGCCGTCAGTTCCATCCTCATCCTCGGCTCGCAGGCCACGCCCATCATGACCCTCGGCGACGTCAGTGAAGTTTACGTTCAGGGCAAAGTAGATGAATCCGACATCGGCAAGGTCTATCTCAATCAAGCCGCGCGCATTGTCGTAGAATCATTTAAGGACAAGAAATTCACCGGCAAGGTCACCAAGATTTCTCCGCTCGGCAAGGAAAAGGATAACGTCACCACCTTTGAAGTCCGCGTTTCTATTTCCAATCCCGGCGGCGAGCTAAAAGCCAACATGAGCGCCAACGCCGAAATTCTTCTCGAAGAAAAGAAGAACGTCGTCATGGCTCCAGAAGCCGCCATGATCTATGACAAGGACCGCAACGCGCAGGTCGAAATTCCGGACGCCAAGGGTCCCAACGGGAAAAAGAAAATCAGCGTGAAGCTTGGTATTTCCAATGGTGTGAAAACCGAAATCGTTTCAGGCTTGACCGAAAAACAGAAAGTCATCCTGCAGTAACCGGAGCGCACGGTGTCTTTTCGCGACCTCCTTCGTGACACGCTCGTGACCCTCTGGGCCCAGAAGCGCCGTACGCTTCTCACCATGTTCGGTATCGCTTGGGGCATCATCTCCATCACCATCATGGTTGCTGCAGGCGAAGGTCTCGGCGACGGCATCCAGAAAAATCAGGAAACTTTTGGCAAGGACGTCATGATCGTTTTCGGCGGCCGTACCAGCATGCAAGCCGGCGGCACTCGCTCCGGCCGGCTCATTCGTTGGCTCGAGGACGACTACATTCAGGTCGCCAAGGAATCTCCCTCTTGCAAATACGTCATGCCTGAACTCGGCAACGGCGCGCAAGTCCGCAGCGACTTCAACAGCGGCACGATCGACGTCGTCGGCGCGCTCCCTCCGTTTCAGGAAATTCGCAGCGTCACCCCCGCCCAGGGCCGTTTCTATAACGATCAGGACAACGAAGAAGCTCGCAACGTTGCCTTCCTCGGCAGCGACACAAAAAAGCAACTTTTCGCCGAAAGGGAAGCGCTCGGCCAAACCATCTGGATGAACTCCATCCCCTATACGGTCATCGGTGTAATGAAGTCCAAGGAACAGAACTCCAGCTACGACGGCTTCGACACGCGCAAAGTTTTTATACCTTTCAACTCCATGCGCCGCGACTTTCCCAACAAGCCACCTGCCATCGAACACTCTGTAGATCGCCTACTCGTCGCTCCCTGGTCCCTCGAAACCCACAAAGACTGTGTCCGCCAGCTTCGCCGCACGCTTGCCCGCTTGCACAGTTTCGATCCGCGCGATGAAGAAGCCGCCAGCATCTGGGACACCGTCAAGAATGCGCAGGCCAATCGCATGATTATCGTCGGCATGGAAATTTTCATGGGCTGCGTCGGCGTCGCCACACTTTTTCTCGGTGGCCTCAGCGTTATGAACGTCATGCTTGTCAGCGTTCGCGAACGCACGCGCGAAATCGGCGTCCGCATGGCCCTCGGCGCGACGCGCAAATCCATCCTTCGCCAGTTTTTTCTGGAGACGATTTTCGTCGTCGCCATCAGCGGCGGCTTCGGCCTTATCGTCTCTTACGGTTTTTGCGCCCTCGTCAATCTCGCTCCCATGCCACCCTTTTTCACCGGTATGCTCACCAGTTGGAAAATCGCCGCCATGTCCATTTTTCTCCTGGGCCTCATTTCTGTTCTCTCCGCTCTCTACCCCGCCAACCGCGCTGCTTCCGTCGATCCCATCGAAGCCCTTCGCTTCGAGGCAGGTGGGTGAATGTTCAAAGAAATCTTCAAACAGGCTTGGACAGCTCTCGGGCGCAATCCCGTCCGAAGCTTCCTGACAATGTCTGGAATATCTTGGGGAATTGTCGCTGTCACATTGCTTCTCAGCTACGGCGCAGGCTTCCGAAGCGTCCTTATGTACACTTTCGAAGTTTTCGGCAAAGGCGCAGTTGTCGCTTGGCCCGGCACCACCAGCGAACAAGCCGGCGGCGAGCGTGCCGGCAAACCCGTTCGCTTCGAAGCCGAAGACGCCGAGTGGGTGAAGGCTCAATCGCCTCTCATCAAGCGCGTTACCCGCGAAACAGTCCGCTTTCAAGGCGTCTCTTATGGGGAACGCCTCTCTGACTCCGCCGTCCGCGGTGTCTATCCCGAATACGGCGAAATGCGTAACGAAATTCCCTCCGACGGCCGCTGGATCTCGCCAGAAGACATCGCCGAACGCCGCCGCGTTATTTTTCTCGGCGCTCGTCTACGCAAAAAGCTTTTCAGCGGCGAACCCGCGCTCGGCGAAACCGTCCGCATCAAAGGCGTTCCATTCACTGTCATCGGCTCGATGGACATGAAGTTTTCCGACAGTTGCTATTTCAACTGCGACGACGAATCCGCCTTCATTCCGTACCCGTCCGCCAACGACCTTTGGGATACGAAATATTCCAGCGTCATGGTCTGGGAACCCATCGCTCCCGTTTTCGAAGCTCCCGCCATGGTGCAATTCCGCACCGCCATCGCGAATCGCCAGCACTTCTCGCCCAACGACAAGCGCGCCATCACCATGTTTGGCCGCGAGGAGTTTAAGCCCGTCATGGAAGGCATCACCATCGGCATCGAAGCGCTCCTCTTTATGATCGGCGCGATGACGCTCGGCATTGGCGGCGTCGGGGTCATGAACATCATGCTCGTGTCCGTCGAAGAGCGCGTGCGCGAAATCGGCCTTCGCCGCGCACTCGGCGCCAAAAAATCTCACATCCGTTGGCAGTTTTTGTTGGAAGCGCTCGTCATGACCATTGCCGCGGGCGCTATCGGCATGCTTCTTTCCTGGGGTCTTACCACAGCCATCGGCACTCTGCCGTTTCTCGGCCCCGCTTACGAAGACGAATCCGGCAAAGTGGACATCCACCTCGCCCTTTCCTTCATGACCATGTTCTTGTCGTCGCTAATTCTAATCGTCGTCGGTGTCCTCAGCGGCTGGCTCCCCGCCATGCAAGCCGCCAAACTCGACCCCGTCGAAGCCCTCCGCTACGAATGAAGATTCTTCAGTAGGGGCACGATATCGAAGATTCCGGGCAGCAGCCGGAAAATCGTGCCTTCTTCGCTAGGTGGACAATTGAACTTGCCCTGAACGAGCCGCGCGGCTCATTTCTGCGGCGCATAAAAATAATAATCCGCCGAATACGAGCTTTCACTCTCCGTCCCGTTCTTGGACGCATCGCAACTCTTCGCAGGATCAACCACGCCGCCTTCCGTATTCACCCGCTGTATCGTCGTCACGCTCTCCAGTGCCCCGCTCCCCTTGTGCCCGGTCACCGTCACCAGCAACCACGGAATCGCCCCGGCTTTCGGCGCATCATGTTTCGCAATAGCTTTTCCCGTCACTTCGCTCCCATCTTTCAACTTCCATGTCGGCCCCGCAAAATGCTCCCCAATCAATTTCCCCTGTTCATCAAACAACTCCGCCTTCGGAGCCTTCAATGTCCACGAGTACTTCCCATCCGTCCCCGCCGCGCAAGAATAAATCTGCACGCCCTTTGCATGCGCATGCAGAAAAACTCTTTCCCCTGCCGGAACTTTCAAATTCTCAGGAACTTCAGGAGCCACAACGGTCTGTGCCGCCACACCAATCAATACCAACGCAAATGCACCAACTGTTGCTGCAGTCTTCCTCGCCATCCCTCACACCTCAGCACTCAATCACATTCAACGCCAACCCGCCCAGTGACGTCTCTTTGTATCTCGACTGCATATCCATTCCCGTCTCATACATCGTCTTGATCACTTGATCTAGCGACACCTTATGCTCTCCGCCTTCGCGCATCGCAATCCGGCACGCATTGATCGCCTTCACCGCTCCAATCGCATTCCTCTCGATGCACGGAATCTGCACCAGCCCGCCAATCGGGTCGCACGTCATCCCTAGATTGTGTTCCATCCCAATTTCCGCCGCGTACTCCGCCTGATGATTTCCTCCGCCCATCGCCGCTACAAGTCCGCCCGCCGCCATCGAGCACGCCACGCCTACTTCGCCCTGGCAACCCACTTCCGCTCCCGAAATCGAAGCATTCTCTTTGTACAGAACTCCAATCACGCTCGCCGTCAAAAAATAGCGGAACAATCCTTCGTCATTTGCCTCCGGCACAAATCGCATGTAGTAATGCGCCACGGCAGGAATAATTCCTGCCGCTCCATTCGTCGGCGCCGTCACCACTCGTCCGCCCGCCGCATTCTCTTCATTCACCGCCATCGCGAACGTATTCACCCAATCCATCGGCGCCAGCGCATCATCTTTCTTTTCCGCCGCCAATTTTTTCGCTGACCGCGGTGCCCGCCGCTTCACATTCAGCCCGCCCGGCAAAATTCCCTCCGTCGCGAGCCCGCGTTTCACGCACTCCTGCATCACGCTCCAAATCCGCGACACATGCGCGCGAATCTCCGCCTCCGTATGCCACGCCTTTTCGTTTTCCAGCGCAATCTCCCAAATCGTCAGCCCGCGCGCATCCCCAATCCGCAGCAATTCATCCGCGCTCGAAAACACAAACGGCACGGGCTTCACCACTTTTGCCGACGCGCTTTCTCCCTCGCGCAAAATAAATCCCCCGCCAATCGAAAAATACACCTGCGTCGCAATCGTTGCCCTGCTCGCGTCAAACGCCGTAAATCGCATCCCATTCGAATGTGCCGCCAGTGTCTTGTCTTTGTGCCACAGCAAATCTGGCGCCTCTTCGAACGCAATCTCCTTCGTGCCGGCCAGCTTCAATTTTTTCGCGCCACGAATCGCCGCCAACTTCGGCTCAATCGTCTCCGGCTCAATCGCATCCGGCAATTCGCCGCTCAAGCCCAGCAAGATCGCCCGATCGGTCCCGTGTCCATGCCCCGTCAGCGCCAGCGACCCATACAACTCCGCCTGCACTCGTACAACTCGTGCCAGCTCGCCCTTTGTCTCGAGCGTCCGGGCAAAATCCGCCGCCGCGCGCATCGGCCCCATCGTGTGCGAACTCGATGGCCCAATCCCCACTTTAAAAATTTCAAATATGCTGGTCTTCACAAAACTTTCACCCAAATCCGATGCTACGCTCATTCCTCGCAGTCCACTAGCCGCCCGCCGCGCGCTCTTTCCCGCCCATTACTCTCCATTTGCGCCTCCCCTCGGACCGATGAGACAATTTGGGGATGAAAAAATCACAAACTTATTCGCTGATTCTTCTGGCCTCGAGCGCGCTCCTCTCCTCAGGAGTCTTCGCGCAAACTTCGCCCTCTTCCGGCTCGGCGCAAACGCCCGCCACCAAGCCGCAAACCGCACCCGGCGCCGCGGCTTCTAAACCTCAATCTGGCCCAGCCGCCAAAAAACCCGGCGCGGCGACGGCAGCGAAGCCCGGCACAGCCGCCGCTCCCGCTCTCAAAACCAATCGCGACAAAGCCAGCTACGCATTCGGCGTCAATCTCGCCCGCAATCTCAAAAAAGAAGGTGTGGATCTCGACAGCGCTCTCGTCGCCCGCGGCTTGAAAGACGGCTTCGGCACCGCCAAACCTCTTCTCACCGATGAAGAAGCGCAAGCCGCGCTCATGACCTATTCCGGGGAAGTTCGCAAAAAAGCGGAGGCGGAACAAGCCGCTATTGCCGCCGCAAACCAGAAAGTTGGCCAGGCGTTTCTCGACGCCAACAAAGCCAAGCCCGGCGTTGTGACGTTGCCCAGCGGTTTGGAGTACAAGGTCATCAACGCAGGCACCGGCCCCAAACCGACTACAGAGGACACCGTTCTCTGCAACTATCGAGGCACGCTCATCAGCGGCAAGGAATTTGACGCCTCAGCTAAGCATGGCGGGCCCACGGAAATCCCCGTCGGCGGCGTAATCAAGGGTTGGACCGAAGCGCTTCAGCTCATGCCCGTCGGCTCAAAGTGGGAACTCTACATTCCCAGCGACCTCGCTTACGGTCCTCGTCAGGCCGGCCCCGACATCGGCCCGGGATCCACTTTGATCTTTGAAGTCGAGCTCGTCTCCATCAAGGAAAAACCGAAAGAGGCACCCAAGGCCGACACTGGAGCCGATCCGAAAGATGCGCCAAAGCCTGCGACTCAACCTCCGCCTCAGGCCACTCCGCCTCCCGCGCCTCAACCGCAACAGCCTGCTCCGAAACCGCCTTCGCGCTGACGCGGCAACGCAATTCGATTCTTGCAGGGGCCGTTCTTGTAGGGGCCGTCTTCCGAGACGGCCCTTTTTTTTGTCGTCCAAATCAAGACTGTCACCCCGGCCGGAGCAGCCCGTTTTTTCTTGCGTTCGGTTTGTGAACGCGAGCTGCGAAGCGGTTCGATAACCTTCTCACAACGCGGACCAGTGTGGTGTGCACTCTTAGCGAGCTTTACCGATTCCTCTTCCTGCGAATCATCATTCCAGCAAGTCCGGCTAAGCCGCTGCTGAGCAGCATGAAGCCGGAAGGTTCGGGAACAGCGGCGGTCTGAGCTACGAATGCATTGTTGTCGTTCTCAAATGGGAAACTACCCGCCGCGGATATGACCACGGATGTGTAGGCCTCGTCGGACGAAGCAGTGAAATTTACAAAGGCTCCGCTGCCCAACCCGAAGGGAACGCCGAGGTCGTTGTGCAGGGCTAGACCAGTGTAACTAAATACAGTCTGGGCGCCATTGAATAGAGTGATCGTGTTGGCGGGGTCGGGACTTCCCCAGTAGAAACCAAAGTAAGAAATCGGCTGCGAGAAGCTAATCGTGAGATCGTTTCCAGCTTGGACGCTTGCGAAGTGCGTTGAGTCATTTGCGATGTCCGGGGGATCGTTAGAGAAGATCAAAACATTCGAGTAATTTGCGATACCAGATGTGAAACTCTGGGGTGCCCCGTTTTGCAGAAAGTCGAAATCCACAGTTGTAGCGCCTACAACAGGCGATACCTGGCCGCTATTGAGTACGGATGTTCCTCCGACAGTAACAGTGGTTGCGTAGGATGGAACAACCATGACACACAGATTCAAACTGCAAAGTATGGCAAACAGAGCAATGGCCGATGGTTTTCGCATAGTCTCCTCACAGGTCTAGCAGATTTTGCATCATAGAAGTTTTAATGGGTTTTATTCAATTTTGGGTCTCCATCGATTGGCACATTGGTGGCCATGCACGCCACCGCTGAGCCGCAATCGGTATCGGGACAGATCTGCGTTCCGCCGATTGGTCCCGGGTCACCGCATATGCTGCCGGGACAGAACTGATAGAAACTGTCGGTGGTGAGAACAACCCGCTGAAGCCAGTGAATGTTCCCGTGACTGCTATGGTGTGTGCTTGAGCTGCAGCCGAAAAAGGGCGCAAACACTACCGGTAGGGTTTGGACTTGGATTCCCTCCGTCAGCTGACCTAAGACCCAGAATTGAATACCTTCCTTGCCCTTACTGTGCCAATAGCGGACCAGCCAGGCGCGCCCGTAACTCTAGCCAAGAGTTGAAGATATGGCATAGAAACCACTTAGCCAACGGGCATCGGTTTCAGTCAACACCAAAAGCTTGCACCATAAGAGACATTGTTGGTCAAGGTTTACAAGACGGGTTTGGATTTAGCTTAGGTCATTTCAAATATCCGCTGCGCCCGCACGTAGTCTCCGCTCTACGGCAAAAACCCCACGCTCTCCCACAACTCCGCCGTCTTGTACATCTTTCCGCCCGTCATGACAAATTCCACATTTCGAATCGCGTGAATATCCTCGAGCGGATTCCCCTTTACGAAAATCAAATCCGCCCGTTTTCCCGCTTCAATCGTCCCAAGCTCTTTTTCCATTCCCATCGCGCGCGCCGGCACAATCGTCGCCGCCTGAATCGCTTCCATCGGCGTGAATCCCGCCATGGTATAGAGTTCAATCTCGCGGTGCACGCTGTGCCCGGGCACCGTCTGATCCGTCCCCACAACCACCGGCACTCCCGCCGCGTGCAGCTTCCCGACCAATGCCACATACTTTTCGAAAACCTTCTCTCGCAATTCCGTGAGTTCTCCCGGAGGTCCAACATCAAGTAGCGCTTGCGCCAATTCCGGCGCCACCTTCGCGGCTCCGGGCTCAAACGTACTGAATGGCTTCGCGGTGCTCGCGGTTCCCATTTCGTAGATCACCAGCGTAGGATCAATGACGGTGTGATGTTCCTTCAGAAAAGTGATCTCCTTTTTCGCGGTATCCGAATCCAAATCGATTTTGCCGAATCTCTCCAATCTCCCCGGTCTTTTCGTACCTTCGGGAAAGGAAGGCTCCATCATCTGAAGCACGTACTGTATGTGGCTGATTTGATCCTGGCCTGCTTCGACGGCTTCGCGAGTGGTGACGCCTTCCGGAATGTGCCCTGTGGCGGTCATTCCGAGTTTGTGCGCTTCGGCAGCCGCCGCGGCAAGCTGCGGAAGTTTCACCGAGCTGTAAATCTTAACCTGCTGAAATCCCATCTGGTGATAACGATCCACCCATTCTTTGGCCTGCCCAGGCGTATCCGCTCGCACCAATCCAATTGCCAGCGGCCCGGAGCCGTCAATAAATCCCGCCGCCAAAATCCGTGGTCCCAGCCCGTGCCCTTCCGCAATCATGTCCCGCACTGCGGTAATAAATTCGAGCTCGTTGCCGCAATCGCGAACCGTCGTCACGCCCGCCGCGAGATAAATCGGCCCCCACTCCACTTGTTCGAAGTGTGCGTGCATGTCCCATAGTCCGGGCAAAATCGTTTTCCCGCGCGCGTCAATCAGCTGCGCATTTTTCGGAATTTCCACCTCGCTCCGCGTGCCCGCCTTCACGACCCGTCCGTCTTTCACCAGCACTACCGCATCCGCAATCGCCGGCTTGCCCGTTCCATCCACCAAAGTTCCGCCCACCAGCGCGATATTCGACGCGCGGCTGCCCGGAATCGTTGCGGACATTTGCGCCAATGCATTCATTCCGTCTTTTCCTGCCAGCGCCACAAACGTCTTCAATCCGTCCTCGTATCCCTCGCGAATCGCCTCAAAATGATCGAACTCCGCGTCCGTCGTCACCGCCGCAATCAAATCCTGCTTCGCGTTGAACCAAAGCCATTCGCGCCCCCAAATCAAGCCCTCCACCAGATATCGCTGCAACGTCTCCGCCTTTCCGCCAAACGAAATTTTGTCCTGCCCGCGCGGCTCGATCCACAAACCGCGCCCTTCCGGATAAATCGCAAGCTCCCGGGGCGAACCGTGCGTCGCCCAATACCGCACCATCAGCATCTGCATCGTCACCGGCGCGTATCCCGCCACCGTAAAAAACTGTTGCGGCGTCTCGCCTTCTTTCCACTCTTCGCGGTCCCGCACGCGAATCTGCTCTCCATTCACTTCCACCGCGCGATCGATCCCGCTCAACCGCGAATTTTTCCCCTTGACCTCGAAGCGAAGCGGCGTCAAATCATTCTTCCCGCGGAAGTTTGCCGTCAGCGGCACATCCGTCCCGCGATCGTTAAACTTAAAATCCACCTTCACCGCCAATCCATCGCCTTCCCGCGAGACCTTGTACGTCTCCTCCCCAATCGCCTGCTCAAACTTATGCAGCCGGAATTTTCCATCCTCCACCTGTCCGCTGGCGGCACTTTGACTCTTCGCAAGGAGAGGGAATAGCCCGGCGATCACCATCAACAAGATCGCCACTCGCTTTGCCTGATTCGATTCCTTTGTCATGGACTCTCTCAAAGGCAGGTGGGTTTTCTTTTTCGATTCCGAGTTCCTCACTGAAGCGCCGCCCAACGCTTACATGCTGCCGCAGTGATCATCTCCAGCATTGGTTCTCCCGCTTTGAACCGGATCACTCCATCCGAGGTCACACAAAAGCTCCTCGTTCCCGTGCTGCTCGAAACCGGCGTCGCCACCACCACAAACTCCGAGCATTTTCTTTGTTTGCAGCTCGCCGTGATCTGGAATCGGTAGCCTGATTTGACGCACCATTCATTCGCCGTGCATTTCGCTCCACCCAGCGTCCCATCAATCAGGTTCGCGTGTTGTGGCGTCTCCTTCATGCTCCCGTCAGGATTCGGGCCCAGCGTCGCCAGGTTCGGCGCAAAACCGCGCAGCGGATTCTCCGTAAAGTAGGCAATCTGCGCCGTCACTACCGTTCGCAAACTCCCCACTGCGGTCGCTTCATTCGCCGCCATTTTCGATTTCACCAGATTCGGGATCGCGATCGCCGCCACCACCAAGACTCCGCCAACGTCAAACGGCCCGCTCGCGCTCTCCTCTCGTATCGCAGATTCATCTCCATATGCCCATATTGTCGCCGCCTGTTTACCTTGTGCTTCACCGGTCCATGCGCTTGCAAGCCCCGGCATCAGCCGTCCGAATTGCAGTGCAGCCACTGCCCCGGGATCTTCATAGAACATTCCTGACGCTTCCGTGGTCCGTCCAGGCGGCAGCGAAGCCAAAAACGTCTTTGACTTTGCCAATGACTCGCCGGATTTATGCCCTCTAACCGATTCCGCCACTGCCTCACTTCTTGACCCCACAATCAAATAGCCGTCAACCATCGCATAGCTGATCGGCATACCGTTCGGCGCTCGAAAACTGTACGTTGCGGCACCCTCGGCCTCATCTCGCTTCACGGCGATGTTCATGGCGATGAACAGTGTGCTCAGCGTCTTTTGCAGGTGCGCCGCATCGTTAACTTTCAAAATTGCTCGCCACACCGGCATCGCCGGCGGCAGGGTGTCCACTTCGAGTGTCAGCTCTCCGCCAAGTTCGCCTAGCACATCGTCCCGCAGGTTGATATTCAACGCCTGCTCTAGAGTCGGAACCGCTGCGAACGTGTCTGCATGTACGGCTGCCGCCATCTCTTTCGCTTCGTCATAGATTTTGGCGGGATCTTTCAGTCCCAGCGTGACCGCCAGAATTGCCTTCGGCGAAACGAAGTCCAGGCTATTGAGTGGACGCTGCTTTCCCAGCCATGACGCAATCCCATGCCGCGGCCCCGTAAAACTCAGTTCGGCCTTGCTTACTTCTGCGCCCGCAGCTCCCCTGTGTTCCCATACGGCATACTTCATGTCTCCAAATCCGCTTTCGTTCAGGCTCGTTTGACTCGGCTGGAACGTCGGCATGGTCGTGCTCAAAATCTTCTGCAGGTCGGCCGCCGCCAGAATTGTTGCTCCGCCTTCATACGCTTTCGCTACCCGCTGTCCAAACGCAGTGGAGGCAAATTTGCCGTTCTTTTTATCGAGCTGCGCCGTAAATTCTCGCAGCGCTGTTACGTTGTCTCCCGCCACCAAATAGTCCGACCGCACCACAAAAACGAGGTCTTGCACCGTGCCCGATTCTTTCATTCCCGCCAATCCCTGCGCATCCACGACTCGCCCCGCGGGCTTTCCTTTTTCGCCGAGCTCCGCAGTCCATTGCTCCAAGAACGCCTTCAAACCCGGCTTACGAATCTCCGCCACAATCAAGAACTTTGGCTCTTTTCCCGCAAACGCGCCGCTAAAAGTCATCTCGTCGCCGACGTATTCTTCGAACTGCGAAAATCTCTCGAGGCATGCTTCAATTTTTGGACCCGAGGTCGCCATTTCGCCGCTCCCCCACCATTTCCGCAGCGGTTCACTCTCTCTCAATTCCTCTCGAAAAATCTTCAGAATCTGGCGGCTGGTCTCGCCGTAATTTGAAAACGCCGCGTACGACATCGTGGTCTCCGGCAGTACCGGCAACAGCCGGCTCTCCTTGCGCCCTTCCGGATACTTCAGCTCCGCAATTACGCGCTGTAGCAACTTCCCAAATTCCCCGGTAAGTCCAGGATATTTTTTCATCTCCTGCGAAATCGGAGACTCGGGTGTTTCGATGCCAACTCCCTGCGCGCGGCAAGTGCCTGCTCCCACCAACATCATCGCCGCAATTCCTGCGGCGCGACTGGCCAACCACCAATTCCTAAAAATGCTGGGCGTAATTCTCATCTCGACTCCTCCGACTCCGACCTCACACCACGTTCCATCCACTGTTTGTATCACGATTACATTGCAGAAAAGGGACACGCCCGCGTCACGTTGCGCCACTGCAACATCCCTCGCGCAAAGCCAATCGCCGTTTTGCGTGCTATGCTGCCACTCCCATGCGCCGGCTCCTCGTTGTCGCCTTGCTCTTCTATCCCTGTGTTTGTGTTGCGCAAACAAAACCTGATTCGCTGGATGATTTAGCCTCGCAATTCTGGTCCTGGCGCGCGAAGTACAGGCCGTTTACAGGAGACGATATACCGCGCATCGAGCGTCCGGGCGGCATGCGCGACTGGTCTGGCGCGGTGATTACCAAGCAACGCGCGGATTTGAGCGCCTTCGAGCGGCGTTGGAATGCGCTGGACACCGCTGCCTGGCCTGTTGCGCGAAAAGTGGATTTTCAGTTGATAGACTCGGCAATCGCACGCGTGCGCTGGGAACTGGACCTCAATCCGCGGTGGCAACGCGATCCAACTTTTTATATCGAACAGACCGTCGGGGCGCTGCAGGATGCGCTTCTGCCGCCGCCACCATTTGACGAAGCGCGCGCCGCCGAGCTTGTCGTGCGGGCCGAAAATATTCCTGCGATCCTCGAACAAGCCAAAACGAATCTGAAGCCGGTGGCGCCGTTTGCGAAACTCGCGATTGCCGCGCTTTCCGATATCGAGGCGCGCATGCAACGCGTGCAGCGGGGCGTCTCGCCGCTTCTCCATGACGACGCGCAACGTGCACAGTTTGGATCAGCCATCGGCAGAGCGAGCAAAGCTATCGCCGCGTTCCGCGATGATCTGAAACACGGCTTGCCGAACATGCAGCAGGAGTTCGCCCTGGGAAGGGAAGCGTACAGCTTCTTTCTCCACCGCGTCGCACTTCTGCCATATTCTCCGGAGCAACTGCTGACGATGGCGCGGCAGGATTTTGAACGTGTCATGACCGACGAGGCGCTTGAGCGCCAGCGCAATCTCGGCGTTCCGGAGTTGACCCTGCCCGCAAGTCCGGAGGACGAAATAAAACGGATGCAGCGGGCCGACGCTGCGATTCGCAGCTACTTGGTCGCGCACGGAATCCTGTCCGTGCCCAGCGACGTTCCGCACTGGACCATGCGTGTCGCACCGGATTATCTGATCGCGCTCGATGGATTTGGCGAGCTCGATGATTTCACGGGGCCTTCGCGACCCAAGGAGGACGGAATACGCTGGCTGATTCCCGCAAATCCGGGATATTTTCATCGCGCTTATGCCCTGGATCCGCGCACAACCGGAGTGCACGAAGGCGTGCCCGGACATTTTTTTCAGTTGTGCTTGAGCCGGCGGAACCCCGATGCGATCCGGCGTTGGTATTACGATTCGGGCGCCAATGAGGGACTTGGATTCTATGCCGAAGAAATGATGCTTCAAGCCAGACTATACGATGACAGCCCACACACGCGCGAAATCATTTACAGCTTTGCCCGGCTGCGGGCGTTGCGTGTGGAAGTGGACGTGAAACTGGCGCTGGGGCAGTTCACCATGGAGCAGGCCGCGGACTACCTCGCGCGCACGGTACCCATGGACCGCGCGACCGCGGAATCCGAAGCGGCCGATTTTGCCACAGCCCCCGGGCTCGCCATCGCTTATGAAATCGGCAAGCTGCAAATAGAAGCGATGCTAGCGGAACGACGCCTGCAACTCGGCGATAAATTTAACCTGCGCGAATTCCACGACTATGTCTGGGGCAACGGCAACGTGCCGTTTTCTCTGCAGCGCTGGGAACTGCTGGGCCTCGATGACGAAATCCGAAAAGTGAACGAGCTCGCGAAGTAGATGGTGGACTTTGGGCCCAGAGTTGGGTGGGACCTCAGGGAGAGAAGTTACCGAAACCATGCAAGAAGCGGCGAAAAATCTACTCCTGGTTCTCGTTGCGCTCTTCCCCATTGTGGATCCGCTCGGAGGCAGCCCCTTCTTTCTGGCGCTGACGAGGGAATACTCACCGGAAGCGCGCAAAGCATTATCATGGCGCATTGCCATGAACAGTTTTTTCTTGCTGGTTGGGTCGTATTTTGTTGGGACTTACGTGCTTGATTTTTTTGGGATTTCGCTGCCAGTGGTGCAGGTCGGCGGAGGTCTGATCGTCATCGCTACAGGATGGGCGCTGCTGACGCAGCGAGACGACGAAAAACATGATATGCACAGAACCGTCCAGCCGCAGGACACATTCCGCCACGCATTTTATCCCTTGACGATGCCACTGACAGTAGGCCCTGGATCAATCTCCGTGGCGATCACGCTTGGCGCGAACGCGGCCCTCCATCACTCTTACCATCCTTTGAATATCTTGGCTGCATTCATTGGATTAGTTTTGATCGCGATCAGCATTTTGCTCTGCTATGGATTTGCCGACCGGCTGGCGCGAATCCTGGGAGCAACGGGGATGACGGTGATCACACAATTGTCGTCCTTTTTCCTGGTTTGTATCGGGGTGCAGATAGCCTGGAATGGGATCAAAGCATTACTGGAGTCGGTAACTCTGCATTTTGGCTGACCAAGCGTCTTATCCTAAATCCGTTTGAGCTTCCTAATTGTTCCTTGATGGGTGATTGGCGGAGACATACAGCTAAGTCTTCGTGAACCACGCCCCTCGATTGCTCTCTCGTTAACTAACAAGGCCGAATCCCAGTGAATATCCAGTTTGAACTTATATTATGGTGTATCCGATCACCGAAGTCGTTTCATTGCTCTCGGGCGGATCAGGAGGCGACGCGGATCTTCGATGGTGATGCCAAGCTTGAAGTCTGGATGTGGTGCCGCTCGCCGTCGATTCTGGTTGGCGATGTCCGGCTTTGTCATGGCGCTGGCGCTTATGCCCTTTTCCTACAAAGTCGAACGTCGCCTGGAGACAGCTGCTCACATCAAGGGCGGAGAATCTGAAAAAGTTGACAAGGAACTGGCGCAGCGTTTCCAGTCTCCCTACGCCCACCGCTTGGTTGTGGTGATCAGCGGTATTCTCAATCCGGATTCTGCAGAAAGCGCAGATGCATTGGGCTTCTTAACCAGTTCATTGCGTAGCGTGCCGGGAGTATCGGGCGCGGTCTCGAGTCTGGATTGGCCAGATCCTCTGTTCACTGGGAACAATGGCGGGGCCTTGATCATCGTCGGGTTGGACCCGCACGATAAAGCTGTCGAGGCGTTGGTCCCGATACTGAGGGCAAAAGCAGACTGGATGGAAGGTCAGCTTAGGTCCCAATACCCCAATATCAAACTGGAGATCACGGGTGAAATACCACTGACCTTCGATCTTCGCAAGGTCAGCGCCGATGATGTCAGACATGCCGAAGAACGAGCAATGCCGGTAACGCTCTTGCTGCTGTTGCTGGCTTTCGGAAGTCTTGTGGCCGCGCTATTGCCGCTGGGAATTGGAGTACTCTCCATATCAATGGCGCTGGGCGCGGCTGCGCTGCTCGCGCCCTATCTGCACCTGTCGATTCTGGTGCAAAATCTGGCGACGATGCTCGGCCTTGGCTTGGGCATCGACTATGCATTGCTGATAGTGAGCCGATTTCGCGAAGCATTAGCCGAGGGATATGATCCCGGCCAGGCTGCCGATATTGCTGCCGGGCAAGCGGGGAAGACACTGCTAATCTCGGCCACGACAGTGGCGATCGGATTTTCAGCGCTGCTGACTGTGCCCATCAGCGAACTGCGCTCCATCGGAATAACCGGCTTGCTGGTCACCGTTCTGAGCGTTGTGTTGTGTACATTCATTCTGCCTTGGGTGCTTGGTCTGCTCGGGCATCGCATTAATGCCGCCAGAGTGCGTCTTCCGGGCAAACGATTAAGAACGCGCGAAAGCCTCCGCGCGGCGGGTGAGCGGTGGGTACGGTGGGGCAACGTCATAACGCGCCGGCCCTGGACAGCTCTGTTTGTGGCCGGGGTTCCGCTACTGATCCTTGCATTCCAGGCAAGGAGAATCTCTCCCGGGATTCCTGACCACGATTCGCTTCCGGCCGCAGCCGAGTCGGTGCGAGCACTGCGCACACTGCAAGACATGGGGCGGTCGGGTATTGTGGAGTCCCTCCGAGTGGTCCTGGAGTTGCCGCCGCAGTCTCCGCCGCTCTCACCGGCTGGCTGGCTGGCCGTCAGCCGCCTGACGAAGCGCTTCCAGACCGACCCTAGAGCGGAAGAGGTCTTATCTCTTCCAACCCTCACGGGAATGTCTGAAACCGCGGATGCTGTCGACGATGTGCCCCAGCCAATGCGCGAAAGTTTTCTTAGTAGTGATGGCCAAGCTACGTTGATTGAGTTGCTGCCCACCGCCACCCTTCCACCCAACGAACAGATACGATGGGTACGAGAGGTGCGTTCCTCTGATATCGCGGCGATAACCGGTGTGCCCGGCGCGGTGCTGCGCGTCGGCGGCATACACGCACTCGACGCAGATTATGACTCGGTCGTAAAAGCGCGGTTGCCGAGTGTGGTCCTTGGCGTCGTATTGGGGAGCTTGCTGGCGCTCCTGATCGGGTTACGTTCCCTATTTGCGGCTCTCAAAGCAGTTTTGCTTAATCTGCTCTCTGTTGGTGCTTCTTTCGGCGCGTTAGTTCTCGTTTTTCAGGAAGGCCACGGTAGCAAACTTTTTGGGCTCGCCGGACCGACCGGCACCGTATACCCGATCGTGCCGATTCTCTCGTTTGCCATCGTCTTCGGATTGAGCATGGACTATGAGGTCTTCCTCGTCGCCCGCGTCCTGGAAGAACGGCGGCGCGGCCTATGCGAAAAAACAGCGGTGATCGAGGGCCTCGCGCATACGGCCGGGCTCATCACGAGCGCCGCGGCGATTATGATTGCCGTGTTCACCGCATTCACCGTGCGAGGCTTTCTGGTCGTCCAAATGCTCGGCTTTACGCTCGCCGTGGCGGTGTTCATTGATGCGACAGTGGTGCGGATGATTGTCGGGCCGGCACTATTGAAACTTGCTGGCGACTGGAATTGGTGGCCCTTTGGCCTATATGGGGCTCCAGCAACTTCCGAAAAGAAACTCATGCCATGACGGCGAGCACCACGGAGCTCGGGGTTTGTACTTGCAAACCCCGAACTGAAAATGTCAAAGATTCAAACTGATCCACTACCGACAGAACACGGTTTTGCGACAGCCTAAGCAAGCGCTCCGATTTATTTCATTTTCTCGTCTTGGGCGCTGAACTGGCTAAGATCAAAATCCTTGCGCCCAAGATGTGCCCTTCCCGAGCCCCCTTCGACTTCAAGAATCGAGAAGCCGGGCTTGCCTTGCAGCTTTGCCTCCACTTTCGACGCACCCCAAGCGCCGCCGTTCTGCCGAAGCCCATAGTAAATGAATTCCTTCTGCTGCCCCGTCCCGCGAAGCGTCTTCACCACATGCAGAGGAAACAAAATGCTGCGGTCAATCCAGGACGTTGCCGAATCATAGTGAGTCCGGTCTTGCGAGCCGGGCTTGCTCTTCAGGACAAAGCAATCCCGTGCGCCATATTTCTCCGGCGCCAGGGTTTCCTGATTCTTCCAAAAGAACTGGTTCTCTACCATGTCTTCATAGGAGAAGTCAGTTCCCACGAGTGGGTCGTTCCAACGTTCGAATGGCAACGCGCCGGCGGTCTTCTCGCCAGGAAGTACCGCCTCGATGGTCACCTGCCCAGTCCCGCTCATATGCAAAAGAAGGCTCGTCTTCTCTGCGCCAGGCCCCGAGATCTCGCATAGCAGACGCAGACCATCGGGAAACCAGTGACCTTTGGCGACAAACTTGTAGTTCGTGCGCTTGCCATTGCCATCCACCCGTGTGAGCCGCCCGCTCAGGCGGTAGTCCAATTTCTCAATACGCTGGCGCGAGCCGGTCAGCGCCGTATCCTGGTCAGGATTCGCCGCAAAGGCCCGCGATGGATGCACCAGCGAGAACAGCACGAGCAAAGCAATGGACCATTGAATCGTCCCAAAGGTGCAATTCGCCCGTCTCGCCGCTGGATACCGGCCAAACTTGCGGCTGCGAGAGAGCACTACGACGCTGCACAGGAAGGTCATATCTCTATGTTATACAGACAAAGTCCATATAGTGCTATCCAGAGCGACGCGCCAAGCACCTTTCCGATACTGGGCAACTAGTCAGACAAACAAATCAAATCAGGGAAGCTCGACATCCAATAAACGAAGCGCCCGAAGCCTGAGACTTGCCAAATGCCGGAGGGACGATCGGTGAACGTCAACGCGCCACAACCAGGCAACGAAGCCTTGCGCCCGAGCGAACAAGATTGTCGGCTAATCGTCGATAGCATTCCGGGACATGTTGTTACTTTGACGCCGCACGGCGACATCGAATTCGTCAATCAGCAATGGCTGGATTACCTTGGAAAACCGCTTGACGAGGTGAAAACTTGGACCAACGGCATTGTTCATCCCGACGACCGCCCTCGTGCGGTGGCCACGTGGAATCGCTCGGTCGAAACCGGGCAGCCATTTGACTCTGAGTGCCGTTTCTGTCGTGCAGATGGCGTATTCCGCTGGTTCCATGTACGCGCTATCCCCGAGCGGGACGCGGAAGGACGCATCGTGCGCTGGTATAGCTTGCGCACGGATATTGACGACCGCAAACAGGCAGAAGACCGGCTGCAGTTGCTCCTCGATGTCACCAATCAAGTCGTCTCAAATCTGCGAATCAACGATGTCCTTCGCGCCATTTCGGCGAGCGTCCGGCGGGTGATGCAATGTGATGTCGCGTACGTCTGCTTGCCCGGTTCGGATGTGAGCAGGTTGCGGGCCTTCGTGCTCGATTTCCCAGAGAGCAAGGGATTCATTCGAGAGGACTCTATTTCGATAGAGGGGTCCATCGCCGGTATTGTTCTCCGCACCGCCAAGCCCTGGATGGGCAATGCCGCCAACTTGCTTCAGTTAGGCCTGAAGGATGACCCTGCCATTGCCGAGGGCCTTAACACCGGCTGTGTCCTGCCACTTATTAGCCGGAATCGTGTCCTCGGTGTCTTGGCGCTCGGCCGCCGCGAGGACCATGGCTTTACTCACGCCGATTTTGGGTTTCTTATCCAGGTAGCGCACCAAATTGCTATCGCGATAGAGAACAGCTCTGCATATCACGAAAGTACGAGCGCCAGAGCCTATCTGGAAGAATGTCTCAAAGAAATTCAGAGCCTGAAGGACCGCCTACAAGACGAGAACTTGGTACTGCGCGAGCAAATCGATCAGGTTCTTATGTTTGAGGAGATTGTGGGTACCTCATCCGCCCTCAAAGCAGTGCTCTCCCTCGTATCCAAGGTGGCGCCAATGGATTCCACGGTTCTACTCACAGGCGAAACGGGCACAGGCAAGGAGTTGATCGCCCGCGCCATCCACAAGAGATCTCGGCGGTCCTCGCGTCCTTTCGTCGGCGTGAATTGTGCCGCGATTCCGGCGTCACTGATTGGGTCCGAATTGTTCGGTCATGAGAAAGGGGCTTTTACGGGCGCCTCGAAGCGGCGGCTGGGGCGCTTCGAGGTTGCCGAAGAAGGAACCATCTTCCTTGACGAGGTCGGTGAACTGCCGGCGGAAACGCAAATTGCACTGTTGCGCGTTCTGCAGGAGCGGGAGTTCGAGCGTGTGGGTGGCAATCAGCCAATCCGAGCTAACGTACGGGTTATCGCCGCAACAAATCGGGACCTGGAGGCGGCCGTCGCTGCGGGTACATTTCGTTGCGATCTATTTTACCGTCTCAACGTCTTTCCGATTGAGATTCCTCCTCTGCGGGAAAGAAGAGAAGACATTCCGCTGCTGGTCGAATACTTCATAGGTCATTTCGCGCGCAAAGCGGGGAAAAGCTTCCGTAGAATCAATAAAAAGACTATGGCGCTTCTTCTGTCGTATCCTTGGCCAGGTAATATTCGCGAATTGCAAAATGTTGTCGAACGTTCCGTCATCGTATGCGAAACAGAGAATTTCTCGGTGGATGAGAGTTGGCTTTCGCAGCGTCCTCTTGCGAGCGAGCCGAGCGGCCACCTGAAACTAACGCACAAGCTTGCTGCCCACGAGAAAGAGATGATTGAGGCTGCCCTGTGCAAGAGCGAAGGGCGGGTGTCCGGACCGTCCGGGGCAGCAACAAAGCTGGGGATTAGTCGATCAACATTAGAATCGAAGATTCGGTCACTGAAGATCAACAAATACCGTTTTAAGACTGCAAGAGCCTCGAAACATAGTTAACAGAGCGGTCTTCGCTTAGTCGGGTTCGTCATACACTCCAACTTCGGCAATATGAGGCATTTCCTTGCTGCTCTCGAGCAGTAGCCGGACCCTCTGAGATGAGACGCGCGGAATGCGATGAATTGTGGTCGGCGCCGGTGTTTCGCCGCTTGTCAGAGTGATCCATCTAGCCCCGTTCCAGTGTTCGAAACGATAGCTCCGGATGCGGCTCTGTGGGTAGTCATCCCATCTGCCGACGGGCTCCACCAGCGACACAACGTTGAAGCTCTCCTGCTTTCTCAGATCCACTTCCAACCAGCCCGATGTTTGTCCCTCATCCAGGTACCAGCTCGATCGGAAGTCACCATCGTTCGCCTCATCCGGTCCCACGGTATCCGGGTAGGAGCTGGCATGAATGGGCTTGCCGGTCGCCAGGTTCCGCGTCGTGATCACAACGTGCTCGCGGAGTTTTGCCATGGGGCCGGGATGTTTCCACGCCTTGCCGATCTCTTCCAGTCGGCTCACAACGTTTGGCGCAAGGCGTCCTTCACGGGTCGGGGGAGCATTCAGAATCAGGTTGCAGTGTCTGCGATTCAGCGGCTCAAGCCACTCCTCCACCACGGTCGTCACCGCCTTGAGATGTCCATTCGCGTCTCGCTGTTTCCAGAACCAACCGTCCGTAAGGGTTACACAAGAAAGGGCCGGCACGTCGCTGTCTTCCGGGACCTTCTGTCCGGCATTCTGCTCAAACGCCTTCACATCGGAATAGTAGAGTCCTCCCGAAGGATATTGACTGGCGTTGAGGTCGCAGAGCAGGCAGTTGGGTTGCAAGTTCTTGATATGTTCATAGATCTCCTGGAACGGTACCTCTTCATATGTGATGCGGCTCCACGGCGCATCCCATCCATCGGTGACGAGGATGTCGACCTCTCCATAGCCGGTGAGCAGCTCCGTCAACTGATCTTTGATGAGTTTTACTTTGGCCGGAGTGATGTTGAAATGGCGGATATCGTCGCGCAGCGACAGGATCGAATAATAGAGTCCCACGCCGAGGCCCGCCTTGCGGAACGAATTCACATAGGCGCGCACGACGTCGGTGGAATGCGATGTCTGCCCCACGTTTGCCACACCCGTCTTTGTCGGCCATATGCAGAAGCCGTCGTGATGCCGAGTCGTCAGGCAGCCCCAGGTCATGTTGGCCGATTGCGCCGCCGCGGCCCATTGATCCGTGTTGAGTGCGCTGGGATGAAACAGATCAGGGGGCGACGTCGGGTCACCCCATTCGCGGTCCTGAAATGTCGCCATATTGAAATGCACGAACATGCCGAAACGCAAATCTACAAACCGCTGTTGCAGATCGAGGAGCGGCCGCCCGCGACGCGGAGTTACGCGATGTGCTTCGCTCTGTTCCGTTGCAACGCTCTGATTACCGGCCAGCATCGCAACCGTCGCAGATTGCGCGGCCAGCCGGAAAAACTCTCTTCTCGTCGTCATTTTTGATGAAATCTCTGTTTGCACCGCTCCGCTTTTATTTCTGCGCTAGCAAATCGTCAAAATACGCAATCATCTCCGGCGAATCCCACTTCTGTTCGCCGATGATCTTCCGCGCAATCTTCCCGCGTTGGTCAATGATGTAAGTCTCCGGATACGCTGACGTCCCGTAGTCGAGCGCAATCTTTGACTTCGTGCCTTCCACCGATGGATCTCTCCACGTCGAAAACACAACTCCATGCTCCACCAAAAAGTTCTGGTACGCAGCGGGATCCTCATCCACATTCACCCCGAGCACCACTCCGCCCTTCGGTTCAATTTGCCGCTGCAAATTATTCAAATATGGCGTCTCCGCAACGCACGGCCCACACCAGCTCGCCCAAAAATTCAGCACCACCACTTTTCCTCGATAGTCGGAAAGCTTCATCGGCTTTCCATTCATCTGCATGGAAAAATCCTCCGCGGTTTTTCCCGCAATCGACGCTTCGCCCTGCCGGTAACTCGGCAGCGCAAATGCCACCAGCACCGCCAAACCCGCGCAAAACGGGCCCCAAATCTTCAGTTTTCCAGGAAAATTCATGCAAGTGCTATACTAACTTAGACGCCCCATTTGAAGAAACGTCCGGAAAAATCTCCGGGAAAACCAGGAAAAACGCGCCCCTCCACTCACTTCATGCCAACCGAACCCACCATCAGCGCCATTGTCCCCGCCCGCAACGAAGAGCCCGTCATCGCAGGTTGCGTTCGCTCCATCGCTCGTCAGCCGGAAGTTCTCGAAATCCTTGTCGTCAACGATCAATCCACTGATCGGACCGCCGAAATCGTCCGCAATCTGATTCCCGAAATTCCTCATCTCCGCCTTCTCGAGACTTCCGATCTTCCCGCCGGCTGGGTCGGCAAAAATAACGCCGTCTGGCTCGGCGCGCAGCAAGCAAAAGGGAAGTGGCTTCTCTTTACTGATGCCGACGCCGTTCTCGCCGAATGCGCCACAGCGAAAGCTTTTCAACTCGCGCAAGAAAATTCCGCCGCCCTCGTTTCATTTTCTCCGGAACAGTCTCTTAAGACCTGGTACGAAAAAACACTGATTCCATTTGTTTTCTGCCGCCTCGCGCGCAAATTCTCTTACGCCGATGTCAACAATCCAAATTCTCCCGCTGCCGCCGCGAACGGCCAGTTTCTTTTGATCCAGCGTTCCACCTACGACGCCGTTGGAGGCCACGCCTCCGTCGCTGGAGAAGTTTTGGAAGACGTAGCACTCGCCCGCCGCGCGAAGCAGGATAGTTGGGGCATCTGGTTCGGTTCCGGCGCCGGATTCGTCTCCGTTCGAATGTACCGTTCGTTTCGCCAAATGTGGGCAGGTTGGCGCAAGAATCTCTATCAATTGATGGGCGGCAATTCAAAGGACGTTTTCCACGAATTCGAATCCGCATTTCCCTGGATGACTCTTCTCGTTCTCCTCTTCGGGATTAAATTCCCCCTCGCCATGTTCATCGGCGCGCTGCTCCTGATTTTTCGCCAACTAAACTATGGCCTCGAATTGGCGCGTAACCAATTCCCCTTTAAATTCGTCATTTATTACTTGCCTGCTGTTTTTCTTTACGCCGGAGTTTTGCTCGCCTCTCATCTCAGCTACGCCAGGGGTAAGGTTATTTGGAAGGGCAGGGAATACGCGGTCGGAATTCCCAGTGCATCCACAAAGGTGTGAAGCGAATCAAATTGTTATGGTTTATCTGACGCGCAAAATCGAGTTCTCCGCCTCGCACGTTTATCACAACCCAACGCTATCGCCGCGCGAGAACAAGCGCATTTTCGGGAAGTGCAATAATCCGCATGGGCACGGGCACAACTACAGCCTCGAAGTTACCGTCGCGGGCGAGCCCGATCCGGTTACGGGAATGGTTCTGGATTTGAAAGAGCTGAAGGAAATTCTCGAACGCGAAGTCATGCAGCGCATGGATCACCGCCACTTGAACAAGGAAGTTCCGGAGCTCAAGGGACAGATTCCGACGTGCGAAAATATCGCGCGCGTGATTTGGAATCTGCTCGATCCAAAAATCACGCAGGGAAAATTGCACCGCGTGCGGCTTTACGAAAATTCCGATCTCTTCGCCGATTGTTATCGCGACGGCGCGGGAGCGCGCGTATGAGCAAAGAGACGCTGCATATCGAGCTCGGACGCCGTTATCGTTTTTCCGCGTCGCACCGCCTGCACAATTCCAAATTGAGCGACAAAGAAAACAACCGCGTCTACGGCAAGTGCAACAATCCGTTTGGCCATGGCCACAACTACACCGTGGAAATTCGGGTGTCCGGGAAAATCAATCGCGACACGGGAATGATTTCCAACCTCGCGGATCTCGACAAATTCGTGAACGAAAAAGTGATCGAGCCGTTCGACCATCGTTCGTTGAACGAAGAAGTTGCGGAATTCCGCAACACCGTGCCGACAACGGAAATCCTTTGCATCGAAATTTTTAAGCGCTTGAAAACGTTTCCCCATGCGAAGCTCGAAGCTGTTCGCGTCGTGGAAACTTCCAACAACAGTTTTGAGTACGCGGGAAATTGAGCGAGGAAAACAAAGTGGCGAAACCAACTGAAGAGATCATTCTGAACGAAGACAAACCGCTCGATGCGAAAGGCATCGCGTGCCACATGCGCGAAATCATCAAGCTGGTGGGCGAAGATCCGCAGCGCGAAGGTTTGCGCAAAACGCCGGAGCGTTTTGAAAAGGCGCTGAAATTCCTCACTAGCGGCTATCACCAGAATCTCGACACGATTTTGAACGGCGCGACCTTCAGCGTTTGTTACGACGAAATGGTGATTGTCAAGGACATCGAATTTTTCAGTCTCTGCGAACATCACATTCTTCCGTTTTTCGGCAAAGCGCATGTCGCGTACCTTCCGGACAAAAGAGTTCTCGGACTCAGCAAAGTCGCGCGGCTTGTGAACGCGTTCTCGCGGCGGCTGCAAATTCAGGAGCGCATGACCAGCCAAATTGCGAAGGCGATCGAAGAAAAAATCGCGCCGCAGGGCGTCGGCGTCATCATCGAAGCGCGCCACCTTTGCATGCAGATGCGCGGCGTGGAAAAGCAGCACGGCCAGGCCGTGACCAGCGCGATGCTCGGCTGCTTCCGCCACAACAAACAGACGCGCGACGAATTTCTCGCGCTCGTTCGTTCAAGGCAGCACTAGGACCTTTACCTAAATTCCTGCTCCATTTTGGCTCTCGCACTCTTTTTACAATTTGCTAAAGTGAACTATGGCAACCGGGTCTGCCGCCGCTCCCGCACAGGCGAAAGAAACTCTTTCCGCAAAAAATAATGTTGCGCAAAAATCGCGCGCGCTCACGATTGCTTCGTTCTTCAGCATTTACTTCATCTGGGGTTCCACGTATCTCGGAATTCGCTATGCCGTGGAAACCATTCCACCTCTTTACACCGCCGGACTCCGCCACCTTGTCGCCGGAACGATCTTGCTGATCTGGGCGATGGCGAAAGGTTTGCGTCCGACTGCGAAACACTTGCGCGCGAGCGTAGTCATCGGAATTTTCTTTTTCCTTATCGGCCACGGCACTTTGCACTGGGCCGAAACGCGCGTGCCGTCCGGATTCGCATCGCTCATTATCGCTTCCGAGCCGATCTGGGTTTACCTGATGGCTTCGCTTGCGGAACGCAAGTGGCGAATGAATTTCCCGCTCGCCTCCGGCGTTGCGCTCGGACTTGCGGGCGTTGCGATTCTGCTCGGCCGCGACGCGATTTCTTCCGGCTCCGGAATGTTTCTCGGCGCGTTGGCCGTTTTAATCGGAGCGATCGGATGGTCCGTCGGAATTATTTATTCGCGACGATCGCATCTTTCTGGAAATCCGCTGCTGCTTTCCGCGCTGTCGTTGCTTTCCGGTTCTTTGCTGCTGCTCGCGACGGGCACTGTCGCGGGCGAAGCGCGCGGATTTTCTTTTTCGCAAGTGACGCCGCGTTCGTGGTTCGCGCTTGCGTACTTAATTGTGTTCGGGTCGGTGATTGCGTTCACAGCGTACAACTGGCTGATGGAACACTATCCTCCGACTTTCGTCGCCACGCATACGTACATCAATCCGGTCGTTGCGGTTTTTCTCGGCTGGTGGCTGGCCGGAGAAAAAGTGACGGTCAATGTGGCCATCGCCGCGGGCCTGGTGATTGTCGCGGTGTTTCTCGTGGACCGCGGGATGGCGCGGATTGAAGCCGGACGTTTGAACGTTGAAACGTCGGAACGTTAGAACGTTTTTTTCAAGAACCTCCAAAAAGCGGCGGGACTAGAGTCCTCGCCCTACACAAAACCAGAAACTACGAAGTTACATCGTGCCTATGTCGACTGAGGCAGTGGTGGTGTCCCAGGCCAGTTTCAGGGTACAGCCCTTGCCGCCTTTGTCGAATGAGATGGTGAAATTTTCGACGGGCGTGCTGGAGGTACCAGCCTTCATGTCGATGCGGGCGAGATCCTCTTTTTCACCGGGGTAGTCGGTGCCCCACTCGCCGGTCTTTTTGCTGATGACGAGGGTCCATTTGTCCTTGTTGGGGACGGTGAAAATTGTGTAGCTGCCTGCGGGAACGTGCGTGCCGCCGACCATTACGTCGCCTGAAGTGACGAAGGTGGTGGCTTCGTTCGCGCCGGTGCGCCAGACTTCGCCGTACTTCACGACGTCCGTGAAGATGGCGCGGCCCTTTTTGCGGGGGCTGGAATAGTCGATGGTGACGGATTTTCCGCCGGCGAGCTCACACTTGGCGGTGGCGGGCGGGCTGGGGCGTTTGGATTTGTCCTGCTGGGCGCGGACAAAGACGGCGGCGATCAAAACAAGAATGACGGCAGAACTGATAGTCAAAACCTTACGCATGAGAATTCCCTCCAGGGGCAAGAATGTAGCACGGAACGGCAGATGCCATGAGGTAAGGACGCGGCTGGCTGGAGAATGGGGAGCAGCCATGACGAGAAGTTTTGAGTGAATTGAGTAGTGCCATCCCCCATGTTTTCCTGAAGTGTGCGCAAGCAGAAGAAAAGAAAGGAGTTGCGGCACTTTTTGACGCGGCGGTTTGTGATAAGTGTGCGCAAACGATTCAAAAGAAAGAAGATGAGTTGCCGGGGCTGTGGAAAGCGAGCGAGGCCTGCGCGAAGGGCCACTCCCCGGCATTTCGCATGATTATCAAAAGAAAGGAGATATGGGAGGAGGGTTTTGTAGGATTATCAAAACAAAGAGATTCTGAATCGTGGCACGGGCTAGAGATTGAAAGGGCAGAGTTCAGAAAGGGGAGCGGGAGCCGCGGCGAGTCGAGTTTTGATCACCGCACTTTCGCACGATAGCACAGTATTTACCAAATGTCAATCGAAATCGACCATGTACTAGATTTGAAACGATTGCGCGGAGGGAAAAAGGCCGCACCTTTTTGAAACCAAAAGGGATACGCCATCCAAAATCGTCTGAGCGTGCTATGGGGCTGCCACGCGCCTTATTTCGACTGCATCCTTTCGTTGACGCGCGCGTCTAATCTCCGTAGAGTCAAATAGGCAATGCGCGATAGACTATTCATTCTCGTGGCGATGGTCGCCCTGTTGGGCTTGCAATTTGCGGACTGTATGTCCGCGATGACGCAGGACCCGCAGAGTATGAAATGCTGCGGTTCCATGCCGTGCGATCCGTCAAACCAAAGTCATGATTGCTGCAAAGGGATGGTTTCCGCGCAGTCACCGAACGTCGTGCCTGTTTCGCATGTAACGTTGCACACGCCTGACATGGTCGTCGCGGATGTTCTCGCGGCTCCGCAAGTGGTGTCCTACGCACAAGTTTCGCGCTTCGAATTCGCGGCTCCTCAGCATTCGCCGCCCGAACTGTACACTCTCTACGCCTCCCTCCTGATCTGATCCGCTTCTGAAGTTCACTCCTGAGCTGTCTCTCTTGGTGTCTCTCTCGGCTTTTCAATTTGGAGGCATAGATGTGGGCATTACTTGGAATTTCTTTAGCAGACAGGGCCGCGTTTTGCGCCGCGCAGGACGCTACGCATGATCGACCGGCTCATTGAGCTCTCGCTGCGGAACCGTTTCCTTGTGGTCGCGCTCTGGATCGGCGTCGCAGGGTGGGGATTCTGGGCCATGCTGCGCGCGCCCATCGATGCGATTCCCGACCTGAGCGACAACCAGGTGATTGTCTTCACAGACTGGCCCGGCCGAAGTCCTCAGGAAGTCGAAGACCAGGTCACCTATCCGCTGACCGTCAATCTGCAAGGGCTGCCGGGCGTCAAAGTCGTCCGCTCTTCCTCGGCGTTCGGGTTCTCCATGATCTTTGTCATTTTCGAAGATAACGTGGACCTCTACTTTGCCCGAACCCGCGTTCTCGAAAGATTGAATCTCGTCACCAAGCAACTTCCGGCAGGCGTCATTCCCACGCTCGGGCCGGACGCAACCGGTGTTGGCCATGTTTTCTGGTACACGGTCGAGGGCGGCAACCTCAACTTGCGCGACCTCCGTTCACTGCAGGACTGGTACGTTCGCTATCAGCTCAATTCCGTTCCGGGCGTCGCGGAAGTCGCCAGCGTTGGTGGCACCGTCCAGCAATACCAGATTGATATTGACCCCAATCGTTTACGCAGCTACGGACTGCCGCTCAGCACCATCGTACGCGCCGTCATTGCCAGCAATTCGAACGTTGGAGGAAACGTCGTCTCTCAAAACGGTTCCTGGTCCATCGTGCGTGGTCTCGGCCTTATCGAGAGTCTCGACGACATTCGCAACATCGTCGTCGCTTCGCACAACGGAACTCCCGTGTATGTGAAAGACCTCGGCACAGTGCGCATCGGCGATGCCTTTCGCACCGCATCTCTCGTGAAGAACAGCTCAGAGACTGTAGGCGGCGTCATCGTGGCGCGGACCGGAGAGAACACAAAGGAAGTGATCGACCGCGTGAAGGAAAAGATTCGCGAGATTGAACCCGGCCTTCCGGCAGGCGTGCACGTCGTTCCCTTTTACGACCGCTCCGAATTAATTGAGGCTACCGTCGGAACGCTACGGCACGCCCTGATTGAGGAAATCCTGCTCGTTACTCTCGCGCACATCATTTTCCTGATGCACTTCCGCAGCATCCTGATCGTGACGCTCCCTTTGCCGCTTGCGGTGGTCTGCTCCTTTCTCCTGATGCACTACACGCATGTGACTTCGAACGTGATGTCGCTTGCGGGAATTGCGATAGCCATCGGCGTCCTCGTCGATGCCGGCATCGTCGTAACGGAAAACGCCTTCCGGCACCTTGAAGGAATCGACACGCACGACCGTGGAAAGGTTCTGGATGTTGTTTTGCGAGCGACGAAACTCGTAGGCCGTCCGACCTTTTTCTCGATGGCCGTCATTGTTCTTGCTTTCGTGCCGGTGTTCGCGCTGACGGGGCAGGAAGGCAAACTCTTCCATCCGCTGGCGTTCGCGAAAACCTTTGCGATGGCGAGCGCCACAGCGATCGCACTCACCCTGACGCCGATTCTCTGCACTCTTCTCTTGGGCGGGAAGTTCCATTCCGAAGATCGGAATCCGGTCATGCGTTTTCTGCAACGGCTCTATCGTCCAGTACTGTCCTGGGTGCTCGACCACCGGCGAATCACAATGGGTCTCGCGCTGGCGTTCTTCGGTGGAGCGGTCGTACTCGCCGCAGGGATCGGCAGCGAGTTCATGCCACCTCTCAACGAAGGCGACATCATGTTCATGCCCATCGCCGATGCCAGCATTTCGCTCGCGCAAAACACCGACTACGCGAAGAGGCAAGACGAAGTCCTGAGCCGCTTTCCCGAAGTTGCCTACGTTGTGGCCAAGGTCGCACGCGCGGAAACCTCGACCGATCCTGCAGGACTCAACATGACGGAAACCATCGTGCACTTGAAGCCGCGGGACCAGTGGCGTCCGGGCATGACTCTTCCGAAGCTCAAGAGCGAAATGGACCACGCGGTCTCGCTCCCCGGCGTCGCGAATATCTGGACGCAGCCCATCATCAACCGCATCGACATGCTGACAACCGGCATTCGTTCGGAGATTGGCGTCAAAGTCTTCGGCTCCGATTTGACGGTGCTGGAAAGGAAGGCGCGCGAAATCGCCGAAGTGGTACGAACGGTGAAAGGCGCGAGTGATGTTTACCCCGAACAGGTCACAGGCGCACTGTATCTCGACATCCGCGCCAATCGCGAGGCAGCCGCCCGTTACGGGATTGATGTTGGCGCCGTCCAGGATGTGATCGAAACCGCCATCGGTGAAAACAACATCACCACGACGATCGAAGGTCGGAGGCGTTTTCCCGTCCGCGTGCGATACGCGCCGGAATTCCGCCGCGATCCGAATGAAATTGCGAATGTCCTCGTGACCGGTTCCAACGGAGCGCAGATCCCGCTTGGGCAGGTGGCGTATATCCGGCAGGTTTCCGGGCCAGCCATGATCAACAGCGAGAACGGCTTGCTCGAAGTTTCCGTGCTCCTTAACGCACGGGGGCGCGACCCCGGCAGCGTCATCGCCGACGCGGAAAAGGCCATCCGCGCCAAGATCAAGATGCCACCCGGCTACTACTACAGCTGGAGCGGGCAATTTGAAAATGAAGTGCGCGCGAAAAAGCGTTTGCAGATCGTATTGCCCGTCGCCATCGGTGTCATCTACATCCTCTTGTTCTTGACCTATCGCTCGTTCAGCGAAGCGGCGCACGTGCTGCTCGCCGTGCCGTTTGCGCTTACCGGTGGGCTCTACCTATTGTGGCTCCTCAATTACAACTTTTCCGTCGCGGTGTGGGTCGGCTTCATCGCTCTCTTCGGCACGGCCGTGCAGACGACGGTAGTGATGGTGATCTACCTCGAAGAAGCGGTCGCACGGAAGAAAAGAGAGCGAGGCAGTCTCACCACCGCCGATCTACGGGAAGCCGTCATGGAAGGAGCGCTCCTGCGCCTGCGTCCCAAACTGATGACGGTTTCCACGGTCGTCGCAGGTCTCTTGCCGATCTTCTGGAGCGCCCGCGTCGGCTCGGAAGTGATTCGCCCGCTTGCCACTCCCGTTCTCGGAGGCATGGTCAGTTCGCTAGCGCATGTCCTCATCGTGACGCCGATTCTTTTTCTCTGGCTGCGGGAGCGAGAGCTTCGGGGCAGCCACCAACTCGCTGTTCAATCAGCTTCGACGGAAACAATTTCGTGATTTTGGAACTCAACTCAAGGAGATAGAACCATGAAGAAGTTGTCGGTTGTCTTGCTGATGTCGTTTTTCCTACTCGGTTTTGCTGGTTGTGGCGGAAAAAGAGTGGACACCCAGAATCTGAAGGAGGTCACGACGCACGTGGTTGGCAGCGTCACCGTCGTTCTCCTCAACGGCACTGGAGAACTCAAACAGGGACAGAACGAATTCGTCGTCCAGTTCCGCGACTCGAAGGGACAGTCCATCGATGTGGGGAACGTTCAGCTTGGATCCAGCATGTCCATGCCGAGCATGGCGCCGATGTCCGGCGATTCGGAGATCACACCAACCGGCCAGACTGGAACCTATCGCGTGAAGTCGAACTTTGCCATGAGCGGCGCGTGGCACTTTACGGTCTCGTGGGACGGTCCATCCGGCCAAGGCAGCACCGCGTTTAACAGTAATGTGAGGTAGCGCAGATGCGGAAGAACATCCATTTCACTCGATTGCTTATGGCACTGTTCGTGCCACTGGCGTGCTCGGCAATTCTGCGAGCGCAAGCGACGAATTCGTCTCCAGCCAATCCTTTCCTCGATCCACAAACTGGACTGACCGAATCCGAGTTGGTTGGGCGTGCCCTGGTGAACAATCCCGCCCTCGCCGCGGAACGGCAGGCGATCGACTCCGCGAAGGGCTCAGCCGCACAAGCGCGACTCCGCGCGAATCCTTCGCTTGCTGTGGGCGGAGTCAAGGAAGCGAACGGAGACGACAATCGTTTCAGCATCGGTACGGAGATTCCGCTCGAACTCTTTGGCCGGCGCGCGCGCCGCAGGGAGGTAGCTGAACAGAAACTCAACAGTACCCGCGCGACAGTCACCGACAAGGAGCGATTGCTGGCCGGTGAAGTCCGACTGCGTTTTGCCGAGACTCTCGCGGCCGCGCGCAACGTCGAGTTTGTCGAACAACTCCTTCTAGCGAACCACGAGTTTCTCAAACTCATGGAAGACCGTGTCCGCGAGGGAGCCATTCCTTCTCTGGATGCAGAGGAAGTGCGCGTCGAAACGAACCGCATCGAGAGCCTTCGGATCGACTACCAAGCGAAAGCGGAGATC
>Ga0137404_10000123_pt1 | contig 46595 bp, 40 predicted proteins | sample CZOMad2_1_16fung_FD_108285 | JGI IMG/M metagenome (GOLD analysis project Ga0137404, IMG submission 108285) | Vadose zone soil fungal communities from Angelo Coast Range Reserve, California, USA - CZOMad2_1_16fungal (Illumina Assembly) | ecosystem: Environmental > Terrestrial > Soil > Vadose... | reverse complement strand
GGTTGTTTAGAGGCGGGCTACTGCCCGCCAGTTGAGAAGAACGTATTTTGTGCTGGCACCGCCGGTATCTTATCGACGGTTCACCGACGTCGTTAACCGCTTGCTACCGCAAGCGGTTCTGTACCGACTTGTTGAGCTCTAGAATTCGACGAACTCTTCAGGGTATTGCGTTAAATCGAGTCTTTCTTCATCGGGCACGGGCCTAATGCCCCACTGCTGCATCGCCAGGGCGCCAAAGAGAATCTCGATGGGCTTGCCATCCTCATCCTTGCCGATTTCGTCGATGACGAGCGCGTGAGTTGAGATCGGGTGGCCTTGAATTTCGGCTTCGAGAATCGCCGACGTGTTTGTCTCCTGAACTGCTCCGACCAGCGCAGTACGGAATCCGCGAGGCATTGTAGAGGTCTTCAAGATGTGTGCGACCGACGGAATGACATAGGTATTCCGAGCGCCGGTATCGAACAATGTCCAGCACTCTTGGCCATCCACTTTGATCGTTTGTCTGATTCCGCTAAAAATCACTAAAAATTTGCTCGGCCGAAATGATTCGCGACGTCAGCACCTTCACTTGATCGGAAGTCTACTTCGCCTTGATCCGCTCGACTTCACGGATCATGGGGAGAAATCTCAACTTCTGTTGCGACCACAACATATTTGATGTCTGAAGGACCAAATGATAGTCTCGGCAAGTTTCTCATCTCATCGTTTGCTTCTCTTAAGCGCGCGAAATCGAGATAGGCTTCGCGAGGTAGAGTCTTGAGCTTATCGAACCCACCTGGTAAATAGCGCCACTCGCGCTCGTCGTAGAATCTTACGTTCGGGATAATGCGACCTCGTCGAAGGAAGGGACCTTCATAAGGCTTCAGAAGTCCAACCAACATTGCGAGATTAGAGAGCAGCGTCATACAGCAGTTTCTTCGCCGCGTTGTTCATAAACGAGTTGGCGCGTGGCTTGCACTTCCCGCCGGAGAAAGGGATTTCGGATTGATTGCTCAGTTACCAGATCAACGCGTCGACCAAAGAGTCGCTCGAGAGCTTCGGCTAGACCGAGATAACGATCCGCATAACTCTTCGTGGGTTGACGGTCGGTCAGTTCGACAAGGAAATCTAGGTCGCTGGTTTTGGCATCGAAACGCGCATTTGTGCCTGAGCCAAAAAGATATAACCGGCGCACTTCGAACCGTCGGCATAGCTCGGCTAATGCGGGTTTGCTTTTTTCGATGAGAGAAATCATGGCAGATCTATTCTAAACCAAACCAGCGAAGATTTCTTCGAATCTGGGTTGGGTTTCAGGTTGCGCTAGCAGCTTCCTTCGGTTTCCATCTCAGCACTGGCTTCCTCGCTGCGGCGGCTTCATCCAAACGCCCGATGCGCGTCGAGTGGGGCGCGTTCAGAACTAGTTCAGGATCTTCAATCGCTTCACGTGCGATCGCGCGCATCGCCTCGATGAATTGATCGAGTTCCTGGCGACCGACTGATTCGGTCGGCTCGATCAGCATCGCTCCCGAAACAATCAGAGGGAAGTAGATCGTCATGGGATGGAAGCCGTAATCGATCAGGCGCTTGGCGATGTCGAGGGTGTGCACGCCCTTGCGTGACTGGCGTTTGTCGGTAAAGACCACTTCATGCATCGGCGGCGCGTCGAAAGGCTTTTCATAATCCGAGATCAAACCGTGCGCGATGTAGCGCGCGTTCAGCACCGCGGCCTCAGTGGCTTCGCGCAAGCCGTCGCGGCCATGCGTGAGAATGTAGGACAACGCGCGGAGCATCATTCCATAATTGCCGAGAAACGCTTTGACGCGACCGATCGATTGTGGTTGATCGAAGTCGAGTTTGAAAACGAAAGAGTCCTGAGTCTGGAGTCTGGAGTCTGTAGTCGAGCTGCCGGTCCCATGGTCGATCTTCACTACGCGCGGCACCGGCAGGAATGGTTCCAGTTCTTTGGTGCAGCAGCAGGGGCCAGAGCCGGGACCGCCGCCGCCGTGCGGCGTCGAGAAAGTCTTGTGCAGATTCAAATGGATGACATCGACGCCCATGTCGCCCGGCCGCGCGACGCCCACCAACGCGTTCATGTTGGCGCCGTCCATGTAAACCAGACCGCCGGCGTCATGCACGATGGCGCAGATCTGCTGAATGTTTCGTTCGAACAAGCCGAGCGTGTTGGGATTGGTCAGCATTAGACCCGCCACGTCGCCGTGGGCGCAGAGCTCGCGCAGATGATCTAAATCGGTCAGCCCTTGCGGAGTTGAACGAATTGTTTTGACCGTGAACCCGGAAAGATGAGCCGAAGCTGGGTTAGTTCCATGAGCAGAGTCGGGGATCAGCATCGTGCGGCGCTGGGCCGACTTCTCCTTACCATCACGGGCATCGATAAACGCACGAATGATCATGATGCCAGTCATCTCGCCGTGCGCGCCGGCGGCGGGTTGTAAGGAAATGCCGGGCAGACCGGTGATTTCGGCAAGATGCTGCTGAAGTTCGTAAACCACTTGCAGCGCGCCCTGTGCTTCGCCTTCCGCAGCCAGTGGATGCAGATTGGCAAAGCCGGCAATGCGCGCGACCTTCTCGTTCAAACGCGAATTGTATTTCATCGTGCACGAACCCAGCGGGTACATGCCTAGATCGATTGAATAGTTCCAGGTAGACATGCGCGTGAAGTGCCGCACCACGTCGACTTCAGTGACTTCCGGCATCCCTCGGAGATCGTCTTCGCGCTGAAATTCAGCGGGAATGAGTTCATCGAGGGCGATTTCGTCAACGTCTAGCGCCGGCAGCATAAAGCCCGCCCGGCCCGGCTGAGAGCGTTCGAAGATCAGCGACTCGTTATGGCTGATGTGCGTGGTTACTTTGGTGATGTTCGATTCCATGAATAAGTTGAATCTGTTTAGAGGCGGGCTACTGCCCGCCATGGGCGCGTAATCAAACCGGCGGGCAGTAGCCCGCCTCTAAACGATATCTAATCCCGCAACCAGCGCATCGATTTGTGCGCGCGTGTTAGTCTCAGTCACGCAGACCAGAAAATCGTTGGGCCGGTTCGCATCGAAACGCGAAAGGGCAATGCCGCCGTCAATTCCTTTTTCACGCGCCAGTCTGTCGAGCAGCGGCGCGGCCGGCGATGGTGCGCGCACCACAAATTCGTTGAAGAACGGACCAGAGAAAGGAAGTGACCAGCCGGCAACCTTCGCGATCTCGCGGGCAGCGTAATGCGCTTTTTGCGCGCATTGCCGCGCGGCTTCTTGTACTCCGCGACGGCCCATCGTTTCCAAATAGACGGTTGCCGCCAGAGCGATTAGGCCTTCATTCGTGCAGATGTTCGAAGTCGCTTTCTCACGACGGATGTGCTGCTCGCGGGTTGCCAGAGTCAACACAAAACCGCGCCGCCCTTGCTTGTCATAAGCTTCGCCAACCAGACGGCCAGGTATCTGGCGCGCATACTTTTCGCGGATCGCAAACAAGCCGACATAAGGACCGCCGAACGAAAGCGGCACGCCGAACGATTGTCCCTCGGCGACGACGATGTCGGCGCCGGAGGCTCCGGGCGAACGCAGCAAGCCGAGCGACATAGCTTCGGTTATCGCCACGATTAAGAGCGCGCCTTTTGCATGGGCTTTTTCGGCGAGCGCTTCGACATCTTCGATACAGCCAAAAAAGTTTGGCGACTGCACCACGATCGCGGCAGTTTGATCGTCGATTGAATCAACCAGGGTTTGACCAGTATTCGAGTCAAACTGCGCGTGCTGTAACTCAATCCCCGCGTGCTGTACGTAGGTGTGCGCGACTTCCAAATACTGCGGGTGGATCGCGGCCGACGCGACCACCTTGGAACGCTTGGTCACTCGCTCAGCCATCAGCACGGCTTCGGCCATCGCGGTCGACCCGTCATACATCGACGCGTTCGCGATGTCCATGCCCGTCAACTGGCAGACCAGAGTTTGGAACTCGAAGATCGATTGCAGCGTGCCCTGGGAAATTTCCGGCTGGTAGGGCGTGTAAGCGGTGAAGAATTCCGAGCGCGAAATTAAGTGATCGACGATCGTGGGAACGTAATGCGAGTATGCGCCGCCGCCAAGAAAGCTGATGCGGCGCGCGGCCTGATTTCGCGTGCCCATTTCGTCGAATGCGTTTAGCAGTTCGATCTCAGACATCGCTGCCGGCACGTTCAGGTCACGGCGCAGGCGTAAATCTTCGGGAATTGAATCAAAAAGACTTTCAATTGAAGCGGCGCCGAGTTGTTCCAGCATCTCGGCGCGTTCGCGGGGCGAGTTGGGAATGTAACGCAATGCTATTCACTCTCTGCTTTCGTAAAGTCTTCATATTCAGCGGCGGTCAAGAGGCTGTCGACTTCACCGGGGGTGCTCATCTTAATCTTCAGCATCCAACCGTCGCCGTACGGATCGTGGTTAACTTTCTCAGGCTCATCATTCAACGATCCGTTGACCTCGGCAACCTTGCCGGAGACCGGCGTGAAAATTTCCGAGACCGCCTTGACCGATTCGACCGAGCCGAAAGACTCGTGGGCGGCAAACTCTTCGCCGGCCTTCGGCAGTTCGACGTAAACCACATCGCCGAGTTGCTCCTGCGCGTGATCGGTAATGCCGACTACGGCGGTGTCACCTTCGACCCGCACCCATTCGTGGTCTTTGCTGTAGTGAAGATTCTCTGGAACGTTGGCCATGATGCTCCTAAAGTTTTGAGTTTTAAGTTGTCAGTTTTTAGTTTCAGCCCTCTCGCGCGACGCTCGAACAGATATTAGAGAGTCTTAACTGAAAACTCAAAACTGAGAACTGAAAACTACCTCGGTCGCTTATAAAACGGCAGCGGCACAATCTGCGCGCCGACCAGCCGGCCGCGCACGTCGATTTCAATCGCGCCGCCTTCAACCGCCGACTCAAACGGAACGTAAGCCATCCCAATGTTCTTTTTTAAGAAAGGCGCGGGGCTTCCGGAAGTCACCTGGCCTATGCGCCGGCCGCCGATCAAAACATCCTGGCCGTCGCGGGCGATGCCGCGATCAGTGACTTCAAAGCCAACGAGCTTTCGCTTGATGCCTGCTTCTTTCTGAGCAGCCAATCGCTCGCGGCCAATAAACTCACCTTTATTCAGTTTACAAATCCAGCCGAGGTTGGCTTCGAGCAGCGTCGTCGTCTCGTCGATCTCATGACCGTAGAGAGACATGCCGGCCTCCAGCCTCAGCGTGTTGCGCGCGGCCAGGCCGCACGGCAGGACGCCGTCGGCTGCGCCAAAGTTTCCGGCCTCGAGAATCTTGTTCCAGATCTGTTCGGCTTTGTCTGCCGCCGCATAAACCTCAAAGCCATCTTCGCCAGTGTAACCAGTGCGCGAGACGATCGATGCTACGCCATCCACTTCGCCTTTGCGAAAGTGATAATACTTAATCTCGTTCAACGGTACGGCGGTCAAAGTTTGCAGGATTGAAAGCGCGTCGGGACCCTGGATAGCGATTTGGCAATAGTCATCACTGACATTCTTCAACTCGACGTTTTCATCGCCGTGGTGTGATTTGATCCAGTCCCAATCCTTCTCAGTGGTGCCGGCATTTACCACCAACAGCAGACGATCTTCGGCAAAGCGATAGACCAGGAGGTCGTCGATGACAGTTCCTTCGGGGGTAGTCAGTGCCGAGTACTGCGCCTGGCCATCAATCAGTTTAGAGACGTCGTTCGAAGTCAGATGATTGACGAAGGGAATTGCGTCAGGGCCGCGCACGTCGATTTCACCCATGTGCGAAACGTCGAACAGCCCCGCGTGCGTGCGCGTGCGCAGATGTTCAGTCATGGTGCCGGCGGGGTACTGGACCGGCATGTCCCAGCCGCCAAATTCAACCATGCGCCCGCCCAGACGACGATGCGCGCTATTGAGCGGCGTACGTTTCAGTTCTAATGCGGGCGCATTCAATCGCGTGCTCTGCTTTCTGGCAAAGGATCAAAAACTCATCAAGTTTTAGGCAGACCCGCAACCTAGCATGCTGGTTTGTGAAGCGTCAAGTTATGGGTTGTCTCCTAATCAAGAACTTTGCCTGAGAATTGCGCAGAGAAGCAAGCACCATTGCACGAGACAGCATAAGCGCCGTTAGGCGCGTGATGTTTATAGTCCGCAACAATCAAATATTCCCAGCTCCTCTAGGAGCGGTATAACATTTCGCTCATAAAGGAGCTTGGGTTTCATTTCAGACTTATTTCTATAAACATTTGGCTCCTAACGGAGCCCGATCCTGCAGCTTTCCTGGATTGAATCAGTCCCGCTTTTATTGTTAACCCCGCCCGTCTTGCCTACAATGCATGCCGGTCAAACATGCAATTGAACCTGCGCTCTGGAATATTGATCCGCTATGGCACGCCGGTGCTCTCCGTTACGCTGGCTTTACTGGTGACGTCTCTGCTATGGCCGCTGATCAAGCCGCAGGCGTCGCCGCTCTTTCTGGCCGCCATAATCATCAGCTCCTGGCGAGGCGGCAAGGGACCGGGGTTCCTCGCTACCATTCTGTCCGGTCTGACTCTTGATTACTTCTTCATTTCGCCACTGTATCGTCTGGGCGGTGGCTGGGATGACGTAAGCCGTCTGATAGTGTTTGGCATTGAAGGGTTTGTTCTGAGTTGGCTGATCGACTCGCGGAAACGAATTGAAGATCAGGTGCGAGACTCGCGCGAGGAATTGCGCGCTCTTTCAACTCACCTGCAGTCAGTGACTGAGAAAGAACGAACCCGAATTGCGCGTGAGATTCACGATGAATTGGGACAAGTTCTGACCGGCCTCAAGTTTGATGTCTCGTGGTTGCGCGACCGGGCCAAAGAAGACACGCGCGTTCCCGAGCGCGAGAAACTGAATGCCACGTTGAAAAACATTGACGGGGCAATTCATTCGGTGCGCCGGATCGCCACTGAGTTGCGGCCACCGGTGCTCGACACACTCGGTTTGACGGCGGCCATTGAATGGCAGGCAAAGGATTTCGAAACGCGGACGGGGATTAAGTGCCAGCTCGATCCGATGGCTGAAGACCTCCCAGTCGATCGCGACCGGGCCACGGCCATCTTCCGCATCTTTCAGGAAGCGCTGACGAACGTGGGGCGGCATGCCCTCGCTACCCGCGTTACAGTAGGATTACAGAGGGTCAACGGCCACCTGTTCTTGCGAATCGAGGACAATGGAAAAGGGATTGAAGCAACCAGAGGGTCCGGCTCTCATTCTTTGGGTATCCTGGGGATGCAGGAGAGGGTACGTTTGCTGAATGGAGAAATGAGCATTAGCGGAGAAGAGGGTCAGGGTACTGTCATCAACGTAGACATTCCGCTGAACATCTACAAGTACGAGGTTGAGATCAAGCAAAAATGATCGGCGTTTTGATCGCAGATGATCATACGGTCGTCCGCCAGGGCTTGAAGGAAATACTGTCGCACGACGCGCAGTTGTGCGTGGTTGGCGAAGCTGCCACCGGTGATGAAGTTCTGCGCCTGGTAGAGGTTCTAAAGATCGACGCGCTGGTCCTGGATATTTCGATGCCCGGCAAGAATGGCCTTGACGTGCTCAAGGAATTGAAGCGAACCCACCCCAGTCTACCGGTGCTGGTACTGAGCATGCATCCGGAAGATCAGTTCGCGATTCGGATTCTAAGGGCCGGCGCCGCTGGCTATGTCACCAAAGAAAGCGCGCCTGACGAATTGATCGGCGCGCTGCGGAAAGTTTGTAGCGGCGGCAAATACGTCAGCCCTCAGCTCGCCGAAAAGCTGGCCATCTTCGTTGAAAAAGAGAAGAGTGGGCCGCTGCACGAACAACTGTCGGATCGCGAATTCCAGGTGCTGCGGATGCTGGCGCTCGGCAAAACGGTATCCGAGATCGCCGACGAATTGTTGCTCAGCGTTAAGACCATCAGCACCTATCGCACGCGGGTGCTCGAAAAAATGAAGATGAGCACCAACGCCGAACTCACGCGTTATGCGTTACAGCATCAATTGGTGAGTTAGATACAGAACCGCTCGCGCTAGCGAGCGGATCCCACACCCAACAGCTGTTCCACTGGTTTCAATCGAGTATAAGACCCACTCGCTACCGCGAGCGGTTCTGTAACGGCCCTTGTAGGACATACTCTGACACTCGCTTGCGCGAAATTCCCACGAAAGAATCCGCGTTCGCCGATACCGCCGCTGGTTTTCTCGCTGTATCCTCCGCCTCGTCTTAGACAAGTCGCTTTGCACGAAATCGAAAAAGAAAGATCTTTCGGTGTTTCCTCAGGTGAGAGAACTGAATCCCGACCAAAAAATCGTTAGATTTAGCAGGGAAGAGGCGCAAGCCCTGCTCGGCCGCCGCGTGCTGACGGTGGCGGGAGTCGATGGCGTGCCCACGGGAACGTTCGGGAACGTGATGCATCTTGATGAAATCGAGAAGGATAATTTTGAGTTAATAGTCGAGTGGTACGTCCTGATTGACGGCAAGCGCCAACATGATTGGTTCAGCAAGGAACAGTACGAACAATGCCTGATTGACGCCCCGGAACCGGATCTGTCAACCAGAATCAATACGGCTTAAATACAAAGAGTTTTCGGTTTTTTTCAGTCTCGACGGAAAAATCGTTTCAGTAACCTGGAGAATCAACGATGAATGAAGTACGCAAGCGAAAAAGCAAGGGCCCAAATTTCAACGTGTATGTGGCGGTCAGCTTTCCCAACGAAACTTTTTGCGAAATCGAAGTTCTCGGCGAGCAGAAAGGCTTGGCCAAAGCTCAGTTGGTGCGCGAACTATTCCTGCGCGGGCTGGCGGCCTATCATCGCGATGGCCGGCTGAGCGAGATAGCCGAACACGATCGCAGCGTGCCAACCGTGCGTCAGTTCACCGCCGAAGGAGCGGTCGAAGTTGCCGCATAACTCAGCGTACACGATCCAGACTGATCGCCGCCCGAAGAGACTAATGCAGGTTATCGAACTTCTCACCAGGCATCTGTTTCGCTCTGAAGAGCGAGCGAACGATGCGCAATACCGCCAAACTGTCGCGCAGATCCAGACCCTCCAGCGACACGTCTTCAGACAGATCCGGCTTCGATTCCTGGAGCGGCACGGTCAGATTGAAGGAAGCCGGCTGGCCCAGCTTACCGTTGACAAGCTGTTTGGCCGGGCCGCCTCGCGCAATGGCGATGACGGTCTTTCTGCCGATCAATTCGCCGCCGAGATCGCGATCGAAAATCAAACCATTCGCGACATCTCCTTCATTTGCCTGCTCGCCATGCTTGAACTACAGAGCGCAGATAACCACGCCGCAGCCAGACAGAGAATTGCGGACACCATTCACTGGCTGCAACAGTTCGGTGAAATTCCTCCACATGCTTCGGATCCGAATGCCCTGGCTCTGATCAGCGAGACACTGACGCTTCCGACTCGTGACCACTAATGACCCTCGTTGGACGATGAATACCTCAAGACCGGCATCACAGATCGGGCGGTTGCGAAGCGTGCGGAACTGAGGGAAGACAAGAACCGCGAGCCGGGAAATGTTTCTGGTCCGCAAGAAAAAAGTCGCTATTCCTCCTTCATAAGAAGATGCGAAACCAGAGAGACCGCGTCTGACGTCTTGAATGCCTTTCATGCAGCACTGCTTGAATCGGGAGTCTCATTCATTAATGCAAGGGCCACTGAAACGCGACGTCTTATTGTTCGACCTCGACGGCACGCTGACCGACCCGAAGGCCGGCATCGTAGGATCTATTCGATTTGCGCTGGATCAACTCACCGTTGAGTGCCCGGGCGAAGACGTGCTCGGCCGCTTTATCGGGCCGTCGTTGCGAGCTACGTTCGCGTCACTCCTAAACACGCGCGACACCGATCGGATTGAAGATGCCATGACGTTGTTTCGGGAGCGATTCGCTGTGACCGGGCTCTTTGAGAATCAGGTCTATGACGGTGTGCCGGCGATGCTGGAGCGCGCGAGCCGGGTGTGTGGCGCGACATACGTGGCGACGTCGAAGCCAGCGGTGTTTGCCGAACGCATCGTGAAGCACTTCGGCCTCGATAAACACTTTCGGAAAGTGTATGGTGCAGAACTCGATGGCCGCTACGATGACAAGGCAGAACTGCTGGCCCACCTGCTGGCAGCCGAGCGGGTGGCGCCGGAGCTGGCGGTGATGATTGGAGATCGCGCGGGCGATGTTCGGGCAGCCAAGGCGAATGGCCTGCGATCGATCGGGGTTTTGTGGGGCTATGGCTCAGAGCAGGAACTGGTTGATGCCGGCGTCGAGATTCTCTGCCAGACTCCGCTGGAGTTGGCGAATCATCTGTCCTTGGCTTGAGGTCTGTATCGGAGCGCAGGGACCCGGTCGCAACATTCCGGTTGGCCCGATGTCGCCAGGAAGGAACCCGGTCGCTCCGCTCCCGTTACTGACCTCATTACGAGATCCGTCTGGTGGCCACGCCTCGGGCGGTGCATCCAAGTCTTAGCTCTGATGCGTACATTCAGTACGCCCTGGACTTCGTTCATGGATGTGAGCGATAACGTATCGGATCTTTGGAGGTTATTTTGATGTCACGCTTTCTTTCTTGCCTCGTCTCAGTTTTTCTCGTTGGTACGACTTTAGGTTGCCATGCGGCCGCTGCTCCGGTCGTTGGCGCGATTCCGAACCCAGCGATTGACGCGCCGCTGGCGGCGGCGAAAGGGGAGCGAACCGCCGTGGTCGCGGGCGGCTGCTTTTGGGGAATTCAAGCAGTCTTCCAACACGTTAAGGGAGTCATCTCGGTGACTTCCGGCTACTCGGGAGGATCGGCTGACACGGCTCATTACGAAATGGTTAGCGATGGGAATACCGGGCACGCCGAATCGGTCCGGATCACTTATGACCCGTCCCAGGTTTCCTATGGCCAGTTGCTCAAAGTATTTTTTGCCGTGGCCCATGATCCGACGGAACTCAATCGACAGGGACCTGACACGGGCACCCAGTATCGTTCGGCGTTCTTCTACGCTGACGAAGAGCAAAAGCGCATTGCCCAGGCGTATGTTGGGCAGCTCAATAAGGCCAAAGTGTTTCCGCGGACGATCGTAACGCAGGTGGTCGCGCTCAAAGCTTTCTATGCGGCCGAGGCTTATCATCAGGACTATGCCATGAATCATCCCGATGAGCCGTATATCGCAATCAACGACCTTCCCAAAGTAGAAAACCTGCGCAAACAACTTAGCGATCTGTATGTTCCGAGCCCGGCAAGGAGATGATCAGTCTGTAACGCAGAATTTAGCGGAGAAGCCGAACATGAATGATGAAACAGTGCGATTCACCGTCGCGCTTTCGATTGCCGAGGGCAAACTCGAGGCGTTCGAAGCCATCGCGCAGACAATGGTCGCGGGGAGCGAGTCAGAGGCGGGCACTCTCGTATACGAGTTCTGCTTGAGCAATGACCGCAAGCGGTGTCGATTGGTTGAGAAGTACGCTGACGCAGATGCGACCGTGGCGCACTTCACCGGCCCGGTGGTCCAGGAGCTCGTCCCCAAGCTACTTGAGGTGTCCACGATCAGCGGCTTCGAGGTTTATGGAGATCCTGGCCCCAAAGCCGCGGAGATGATGATCGCGATGGGAGCAGAGATTTTTGAACACTGGCACGGATTTAGTCGCTGAGAAGAGGCTTAAGCCGCTTCCAGCTGGAAACGCGGACTGTCCCGTCCGCACAGCCTTCACAGCGCTCATTTTTTCTTCACCAAAATGTTGTTTGCGCTTCGCGCTCAATACGGACGAGATGTCCGCGCTCAAAACGAAAAAAAAAAGCTGCGCCTGGTTTCAGTCCGGGAACTGAAATCAGACGCAGCCTGATCGCTGCTTGACGAGCAACGGCTCTTAGAGAATCTGCTTGAAGCCGGTCGGTTCTATGTGTTGGAACAAAGGTGTCGACGGGGGCAGTCTGTTTGGATCTAGAAACGACACGTCAAACGCCCAGTCGCGGATGGGTGGCTGATAAATAATGAAGGGGGTCACATAGGACCACGGGCCGACAGCTTGGGTGGCGTGATAAAGCGGAATGAAAGACCCTACACAATTCCACCGGCGGCCCTGTGAAAGCCAGTCTTCAACAAACCGGGGAAAATTGATCATGCCGCCATTCAGACGGGATTCGAAGCCGTTGCCCTGGTCCGGCGTTCCCGAGAGGGCCGACAGGTTATTGCCGGCAATAATTCCGGCGCGCACGGATGTTTCGGCCGCGACGTTCGGCAGATTGAGGTCGGCTAATCTGTTGGTGCTCGTATCCGGATACATTGCGCTCGAGCTATCAAACCATGTCTTTGACATCGGAGAGAAAGCATCGGTGACGACTGAAGCGGGTATCTGATCACCATTGTAATGATAAGTCGCAGCTGGATCGTTCAACGCGGCAACCCCGGCGGGAGGCGCGCTGTTGATGCCAGTCGTATTGTAATTTCCCCACACATACATCAGGTTTTCGGTAGCAACCGTAATACCCAGAGTTGACGACAGCTTTCCGGTAGCGCCGCTTAAGAGCATGTCTTCGCCGTTGAATAATCGCACCGAACGGCGAAAGTAATTGTTTGGATTTAACCAGGCGGCGACTGCAATTGCTCGCTTGGTGCGATCCGTGCCATAGCTGCCGGCGAGAGCAACGGGATCCGGGAGTTCGGCAACATCCTTGACCAGCGCGCCGGTCTCCTGCACGTCTTCACCTGGATCCAGCGAACCGTTGGGACCGTAAATGTCCTCGTTGTCAGCCATTCCGTTGGTGGCGCTAATCGTGGCGCCTGAGGAATCGACAAACGTCCTGACGTTGTCACCCCGGCGATCCGAAATGTACAAAGTATAGCCATCGGGCTTGGCAATATTCGAGCTGACCGCACTCGTGCTCGCCAGCAGATTACCGTCGTAGGCGCCATCAACCCAGCGAGCGAAATTCTTCATGTTGATTTGCACGACACTCATGATACCGCGCTCATAAACAACATTCTGCGACATCGCGTTGCTGATACAGCCTTCCTGCACGTTATAGACATTGATCGGAACGATAGCGTTCCAACTGGCCCAATTGGCCCCGGGCGTGCCGGACATCAAGGTCGCTATTGCATTGGACGGTGAAATATCCGATCGCGACGATTGGCCGGTCGAGTCATCGGCTATGTTGGTCATGTATCCATAAGTCGCATCCAGCGTCGGATGCGAGGAGTCAATCTTGATCTCGCCATCGCCTCCGATGTAGGTGCTGTTCATGATGTACGTTAAATAGTTCTGACCGCTTGAGCTGCTCGCGTCGCGACTGCCCTGGGTAAAGGCCGCCCACAGCGGTCTCTGCAAGGCCACGATCGCATTAGGTTCGCCTTCAGTCATTCCCATGCTCAGGATTTCTCTGGTGACATCGCGAGCTACGCCATTTCCGTCAACGATCTCAATAAGTATCCGGCCCTTAATGCCGGACCCTGACGGAATCACTGTCCCATTGGGCGATTTCGGCAGCGAATAGACCGTCCCACTGTTCGCCGTGTAGGTTGCGTTACCCGCGCGGCCATTCAGCGTGAAGGTGTTGGCGTCTACGACCGTGATTGCATATTCGCCATTCGCGTTCGTATTGCCCGTAACTCCGCTAATGTATACGAGGTCGCCGGTCGAGAATCCGTGGCCGGCGCAGGTAATAGAAATAGGATTGGTATTCGTTGCACCTGTTATGTTCTTCAGAACAGGGGCCTTCACACCTCGAACTGTGTCAGCCTGTCGCGCGGTCCCATTTTGGTTTTGCAAGACACTGGTAGCAGATGTATCGACATAGTTGCCGCTATCGTCGAGGCGCCACAAGGCTCGGCCGCCGTTGGATGTCGTAGCCGCATTGGGTAGCGGAATCGGATCGAACGTCGACAAATCAACACCCTGGCCGGACGGAATGCCGGCCGCATCCGTCACGCCCTCATCGTCAAGCAGAATACGAATTGCGGACTTGGTATGAAATCGGGAGCTGCTGAGGGTCGCAGCGTCGTTCGGGAGCCGTCGCTTAATAATTTCGCGCGTGAAGTTGCCCTCGAGCTGCATTGGCAACAGCAGCTTGGCGCCGCCGGTTGTGCCGGTCAGCAGTTGCCCGCCGAACTGGTCGGATACTCCGGATTGGGCTGCGGCCACGGATTTTGTATTCCACGTGGAATTGACGGTTCCGTTCGGCGAGCCTGGCCAGTAACCACGTTGGCCGGCCGTCGCCGTGGTGATGTTTGGTCCGTTTACCATGCTGCCCATGGTGATCGGCACGTTAATACCATTTACAGTCATGAAGACGTGGTCCGCGCCGGTAGCAGTTCCATTACGCCATACGTCCGTTATGAATTCATTAGCGGTCGTCACTTTGGCCTGAAAAGTGAGACTAACACTGGCACTGGCATAGATATTACCGTTTGCATGGACGCGGCCGTTGATGGCCATCGAGGGCAACGGGTAGAGTTCAACATCCTCGTTGCTGAACATGCCGAACTGGAAAATAGGGATCAGATAGTTGTTGACCTTGCGCTGAAGGTTGACCTGGGCCCCGGTGGCTGTCTGGGTGGCGGTCGAATTCAGAATGTAAGGCGTGACACTGGCAACCAAACCGGAAAACGGGCCGCTCTGGATCGTCACGGTGCTGTTGGCAATATTCGGGTCTGGCACCAACGTCTGATTGAAGCTGAACCCTTCGTCGAGTAACTCAGTCGGATACCCTGCCGCGATCGTGTTGAGTTGTGTGGTTGTTGGCCGGGAAGTCTTGGTAAACAAGTTCGAAAAATCGTTGGTCATCTTTTCTATGCCCGCGGCTGACGCATAGAATGTCTGGGTGCGCTGCAGATCGCTGCCGGCGATTCGTGATTCATGAGTTACAACTGCCAGTACCGTCATCGAGATGGCGGCCAGCAGGGACATGACCAGCAAAGCAGTGGCGAGCGCGGCGCCTCGTTCGTTCGTCTTGAACGAGACCTGACCTGAAAAGTTTGACTCTGAGTTCTTGCGCATAAGACTTCCTTCCATCGGGTTCTGGGTTCCAGTGCAATCCGCGGGTTGATTTCGATTCGTTATCTTTACAGGGCTGTGCGGAATTGCATGTTACGAACGGAGGTGGCCGTGGTCGTGGAGATCGACTGGCGACCGTTATTATTCGCCGTGACGGCGTTGACCGCTTTCGCTGTTTCCACCGTAACGGTGGTTTCCACCTCGCGAACTCTTTGTTGATTGGCATTCGACAGTTGTCTTACGGGTTGCGGTACAAAACCGTTTGCATCCGTCATGTCGAGCAGGTACCGGAACTGCAAACCGGTAACGTGCTCGGCCACCACGCTGTCGACGAAAGTAACGTTAGGAACGCCGAAGACTCGCTTGATGAGCAAGTTGTTCGCGTTCAAATAGTAGTGAATGATCTGCAGCCGCATGAGCGATGTCGGTTGTGTCCCGCCCACTGATACGAGGTTAATCGGCGTCCCCGATCCGGTTTGGTTTATTCCGTAGGTGTCGCCATTGGTAAAGGTCAGAGTCGAGCCGGCAATGCTCGAAACTATCCCAAAAGCGATGGAATTACCCGACGCGATCGCGTACATCTCTCCCGTATGAAACAACGTCGCGTTGGGCACGAGGATGTTTGTGTTGCTGCCTGAGAAAGTAATCTTTCCAGCTAATAGCGTGACTGCCTGGCCACCGTTGAACGACGTCTCCTGAGTCAGCATGGTAAGACGATCGGCTCCGGCCATGACATTCACCGCCGGACTCGCCTGCGGTACGGCGATGTTCGCCGGCACATTGTCGTCCGAAACCACCAGTGCCAGGTTGACGTAATTCACGTTGAGAGGATCGACGATGGGTGTTTGGGTCAGATAGTTCTGCACAAAGGTCTTGGGCACCGAGATATTGCCCATGCCTTTTAATCCACTGCCGGCCGTCGTTAGATCGCGATTGATGATCTCGTGGGCCGTGCGCAAACTTTGCTCTGCATCGGTAGAATTGTAAGTGCTGCTGGCAAATCTAATGCTGCTGCCTACCAGGGCAAACGCCGCGCCGGTCACGATTGTCGTGACGGCCAGTGAGACCAGCAACTCGATCATTGAGAAGCCGCTCTGGCTTTTGAAATTGTGCTTAGGGGACATTGCCGCCTCCAATATTGTCGAGCACCCAGGGCTCGCCGATTTACGGTTACTCATCTAAAGTTCGACCGGCTGTCGTTGTTGAGATAGCTGACTCCGACCATGTCTCTTAGCTGGCCGCCTGCGTCCGGATAACGCAAAGTGACTTGAACGCGTTTGAGATTCGGGTTAAGGCTGGTAATTAAAATTTGTCTGGTGTATTGACCAACCTTCAACGAGTTGTCGACCACATCGTCCGCAGTTCCGTAGACATTGTCCGGGCCGGCGCTGATCAAATCATCGGTCGTGCCAAAAAGGCCGTCCGGTCCTGGATTACTCGAAACAGGTTGAAACGTGGTGGGAAACCCGGGAAAGGTACGCGTTGCTCCAGTATCATCAACCGACCCGGTGTTCGCGATCTGGCCAAAGGTCAACTCGCTTACGTCTCCGGATTGCGTGTTCCTGAGGGTTTCCATTTGCTCAAGCATTGAGACCACCATCAGCTTGGTGTTGGTAATGTTGCGTCCTTTGTTACTGACGGTCACGGCATAGCCGATTGACGCCGCCAGGCCGAGGAGGCCGATGGTAAGGATCAGCATAGCTACCACCATTTCCAGAATCGTTACACCGGACTCCGGGCCAAGTTGCTTTCGTGGATCGGGTCTCCGGAAATGTTTATTCAGCATACGCACTTGCATTTGTGTCATACCTCCAGACTCTAACTCTTCCGGAAACTCCTAGAACTGAAACCGCGCTCGCGGTCTGAGTGGGAACCTTGTTGTTATAGAAAAACAGTGCTCGGGAGAGTGGTGCGCCGGCCGCGTCAATCACCGAACCATCAGGTTGAAATGTGATGTAGACTTTGCTGCTGGTGAGCGCGGTTGGCGGCGTGGTATCGCTCAGCGTCGTCACGGATATACCCGCAGGAACACCGTATGAAACCTCCGAGGTCGGAAGGCCCCCACTGCCGGCGAGCGGAACGGAAAGTAGCGTCGTGGTGCAGGCCGTCGCTGGGAAACCGCTGGCGGCAACGAGCTGAGTCCAGGTCATGTTGCAGCCCCCATTGTTGACGTTGTTGTGATCGTAAATCGTGACTTGCTTGGTAGCGTCGTCATACTGGAAGGTAACGGCTTGTCGCTGGGACATGGCTTGCTGCCTGGCATATCGTATGTGAGAGGCAACTTCGCGAGGCAATGCGGTAGAGCGAATTAGCCTTCGCGCTGAAATGACTTGCGGCACGGCGACCGCGGTCAGAATGCTTGCGATTGCGACAACGGCAAGCATCTCCATAAGCGATCTGCCGCTGTTTGATTGCCAGCCTTGAGCTTTTCCCGTGGCGACCTGAGCTTTCATTGTTATCACCTGTCAACCTCGATTTGCTGCTGCCTTGCCAATTCTTCCCGGCCGTCCAGTGATGGCCGAGCCTCTGCCAAGAGCAAGGACGATGCCACCCGCGTTTGCTAATGAAATCAGTCGAACGGCTGGTGAGACACGGGATTCTTGTCACCTTGAGTAACAGGGAAGAGAACAGAGTTACCCATGTTGGCAGACTCGTATGGCCCAGCATGCGGCCGTCGATTTGCGGCTGACGATCCCTCACGACAAAAAGCTAGGCGCGGGTCTGATCTTTTTGCTATAGTCAATTCAGCTCCCGAGCGGTTTCGCCGGAGCATGACAACTAAGACCGAGACTCACCACAAATCGATTGACGTCGATCGATGAGTCAACTCGGCTCCTTTCCCAGGGACTGTAACGTCCTGCTTCCTCGGATTCACACGTTAATGATTGCTGGATCTGGATGATTAATCCGACAGGCAACTTCGCGTAGCAGCACCGACTAATCCGGGAGCTGATCGATCTCCGGTTCAGATTGAGATTTCACAATGGCCAGAATTGATGACCTTCTCAGGCAGATGAAACAGCATGGCGCTTCGGACCTCCACCTGACGTCGGGCTCTGCTCCTTACATGCGGATCCATGGGGACATGGTGAAGCTGAACTATCGCAACGTCACCGCTGAGACCTGCCAGAGTCTGCTGTTTGAAATTCTCACTGAGAAACAGAAAGAGCTTTTCACGGAAAACTGGGACCTGGATCTGAGCTATCCGCTGCACGGAGTGGGCCGTTTTCGCGTAAACGTATTCATGCAAAGAAACGGGATCTCCGCGGTCTTCCGGCTGATTCCCGAGAATATCAAGACCATCGATGAACTCGATCTCCCCGAACAGCTTTCCCAATTAATTGATATTTCCGAAGGACTGATTCTGGTCACGGGTCCGACCGGCTCGGGGAAGAGCACGACCCTGGCCTCTCTGATTCATACCATCAACCAGAAACAGCAGGCTCACATCATCACGATCGAAGACCCGATCGAATTTGTGCACGAGAATAACCGCTGTTTGATCAGCCAGAGAGAACTGGCGAGCCATACGAAATCTTTCGGGGCCGCTTTGCGCGCAGCGCTGCGCGAAGATCCGGACATTATCCTCGTGGGCGAGATGCGCGATCTGGAAACGATCTCACTGGCTATCACGGCCGCCGAGACCGGTCACCTGGTGTTTGGCACGCTGCACACCAACAGCGCCATCAAAACCATCGATCGCGTCATCGACGTTTTTCCTGAAGGCCAGCAGGCCCAGATTCGCGTTATGTTGTCTGAGAGTTTGCGAGGCGTCGTGGCCCAGGCGTTACTTCCGCGGCCCGATCGCCAGGGACGCGTGCCGGTGGTTGAGATTCTGATCAACGTCCCAGCCGTCGCGAACCTGATTCGCGAAGGCAAGACACATCAGATCGCCTCAGTCATGCAAACCGGAAGGACGCACGGCATGGTGACCTTCGACGGGGCCATTCACGATCTAATTCAAAAGAATTTGATTTCGAAAGAAGATGCCTCCAGCTTTTTGCGTCGCCGCAGCGCGGGCAAACAGCTCACTGGCTCCAGCGGTCACGGTATGCGTCTCGCGAACAGTCCGGTTGTGGTCTGACCCCACTTACTCATCTCGCCCGAGTTGCCTCACGGCCCGTTCCCACGCGCTCCGAAAAGGAAAGCAGTAAACAAGTACTATTGCCGAGACGCCAACGGCCCGCAGCATGTTGGTCCAATCGCCGCTCAGTATCGTAATCACGAATCCCATCAGGGCGATCGCGCCGGCCATGCAGGCCAGCTGAATCGTCGTGTCCCGCAGTGTCTTCAACAAACCCGAGACGCCTTTGACGGCCGCAATATCCTGCAAGCGCATCGCTGAGAACTTTGTTCGTCTGATGATAAAGGCGCCCAGGCCAAACACCAGCACCGCAATCCATAAACCCATGATGATTTTGGAGTCCCGGCCTGGATCGCCAGGTCGAAAAATGCGATCGATGGCAAAGAAGGTGATGGCCAGCAGGACCATATCCATAACCAGAAAAGCGGCGACCACGAGCGTGGCGGTGCGATGCCGCCGCGCCAGCTCGTTTTGCAGGCCTGCGGAGTTCAGGGTCATATCAGAGCGGCAAGATTGCGCGCATTCCGGGCTGATGAATCAAGGTTTCGGCGTCGGTGTTTGAACCGCCCGTGGTCGTGTGCTCGGCGTCGTGCTGGGATTGGCCTGAACCGGCGCAGGTGAAGTGGCCGGCGTTGGTTGCGTCGCTGGAGCGCGCGCCGGACCTCGCTGAATCACCGGCTGCAACGCGCTGTCCGGCAGTTGGCCGTTATTCTGAATCGCTTTGTCGATCAGGTCGTTGCCGTCGCCTTTCCTGGAAATCAGAATTCCGTCGTGACTGGTGGTGACGTTCGGGTTGCCGCTGATCTGCTGCATCATGTTCTGGGTGAACGTGGGCTTTTCGCAGACAGGTAAGTCCTTCTTAATCGGATCGGGTTCGGGGACGGCCGCGCCGATGATGTTGAGTTGTTCTTTAGCCTTCTCGACGAATTCGCTGTTCGGATGATCGCGAACCAGTCGCTGGTAATACTTTGCGGCCTCATCCGGCTCTTCCTCCAACTGGTAAGTCGCGGCGTAACGGAACAGCACTTCATCTTCCCTACAGTAGTTTGGATATTTGTCGAGGATCTCTCTAAAACGATCCTGCGCACCCTTCAGGCCGCCGTGTTTGTCTTCGTAGCGAACGCGATAGAACTCGGCAATAACAAAACTGTGATTCGCCAGGATGTCCTGACTCTCGCGTAGGCGCTTTTCAGCGTCAGGCCGCAGGGGCGATTTCGGGCACTGCTGCAACATTACCTTCAAACGCTGTTCGGCTTTGCGCGCGTGCGTGACGTCACGATCGGCCAGACCCATCTGGCGCATTTCGGTTTCGGCGACCTTCAGCATCGCATCACAAGTGAGCGCGTCAGTAGGGAAGAAGGTCAACCAATCCTGATAAGCCTGACCCGCCTGAATGAGCGAACTCGTTGTACCTTCCAGATAGAATGAATCGGCAATTGCCAGCTTGGCCAAGGGCAGGTAAGGCGAGTCGGGATAAGTAGTAATGATCGTGGTGAAAAGCAAACGCCCGGTTTCGTGATTGCCCTTCCGCACTTCGCGCGCGGCCTCGACGAACAGGACGCGATCGCGGCCTGGGGCGACCGTGCCGGTCAACTCGGCGTACTTATCACTGCTCTTACCGGGCAGCAAACCAAACAGGCGGCGCTTGCCCTTCTGCGGTTTCGGATGATAGTCGGACGACGTTTCGCTGGTCGCGGTTCTGGCCGAGGCCGTGGATTGCAGAGCCGCCTGGACACGCGTATTCAGTTCGGTAACCGAAGTTTCCAGCCCATCGAGTTTGGACGTGTCGTACTTATCCGCGCGCTCTTCTTTGTTACGCAGATCGTTGACCTCGCTCAGCACCGAGCCAACTTCCTTGTCCAGTCCGCGGAGACGTTCGCGCGGATCGTCAGGGTTTTTGGTCTTGCTGCCCGTGTCCTTTGAATTGACTGCCGCAATCGCGCTGTCGAGTGAGCGACGCATCGATTCGAGCTTTGAACGCATGATGTCGATGCGCTGGAGGTTCGATAGCCCGGCTTGGCCGGATTGGGTCTTGTCCTGGCCAGATGCGACCCCTGACGTCAACAAAACCATCGTCAGCAAAGCCAACGAAATCAGACCAGGCGCGCGGCGGGGAATAACTCTTTGCACAAAACGAAAAGACATGAAAAACCCTCCAGAAACAATTCGTGACCGCTCGGATTGTAAACTGATGACCGTCCAGTTACCACCCGTAAGCGACCTCTCGATCAAGACCGGCATTGCCACCGAAAATCGCAAATCAGAATGCGGTCATAAGTGACGGCTAGACCCACAGAACCGTCGCTTCGCGCAACTTACGTACGGCAACTGCTGGGTCGGGGGCGCCAAAAACTGCCGAACCAGAAACAATAATCTCAGCTCCAGCACTGGTGACCTCGGCAATATTATCGCTATCGATACCACCGTCGATCTCAATGCGGGTCTTCAGCCCGCGTTCGTCGATCATTTTTCGCAGACGGCGGACCTTGTCGAGCGAGGCCGGAATAAACTCCTGGCCCCCAAATCCGGGATTGACGGACATCAGCAACACATAATCAGCAAACTTAATAGCCTCGTCCACCGCCGACAGTGGCGTAGCGGGATTGATGGCGATGCCCGCCAACCCGCCGGCAGCTCTTATTGCAGACAACGTGCGGTGCGCGTGCGGGTCGGCTTCGATATGGACTGAAACCATTCGCGCTCCTGCTGCTACAAACTGTTCGGCGTACCGTCCAGGCTCGACGATCATCAGATGCGCGTCAATGGGCAGTCGGGTTGCACGGGAAATCGCTTTTACTACCGGCAGCCCAACAGTGATGTTCGGCACAAAACGCCCATCCATGACGTCAACATGCAGCAGAGAGGCTCCGGCGCGCTCGACAGTCTTAATTTGCTCACCCAGGCAGGTGAAATCGGCGGATAGGATTGATGGGGCAATCTCGATCATCATTAGGGCTGCCGTGGAGTCGGCGCAGTCGTAGGCGGACGGCGGTTGGTGTTTCCTCTCGGCACGTTGTTCGAATTGATGTTGCTATGGACGGGAGTTGCCGCCGGATTTGCGTTCACATTCCCATTCGTGATGCGGTTAGCATTGCCATTGCTGTTACGGTTTCGGTTCGCCGAGTTCGCATTCGAATTATCGTTGGCGTTTTTGTTCGCCGGCTTCTTTTTAGGCTTGTTATCGTTTGAGTTCGTGTTGGAAGTCGTGGCGTTGTCGTTTTCCGGCTTCTTCTCGGTATTTGAGTTTGCGTTCGTATTAGCTGCAGTTGAAATCTCGCCCTCTTTAGTAGGACGGCTGATGTCCACCGCGACTGTCTGTCCAACTTTGACGATCTCGCCGGCATGTGGCAGTTGGATCAGCACCGTATCAGGTTTTGCTTCGCTGGTTGGGCGGGTAGCGCGCACACGAAAATTCAAACCGGCTGAGCTAATCGTGTCTTCAGCGGAAGTCCGATCTTTGCCTATGATATCGGGCACCCGGGTCTCAGAACTTCGCAGCGAGAGATAAATCGCGCCCAGGAGACCGAAGGTAAAGGCGATCGCGATTCCGATTACGATTAAGACGCGTTTCAGCGAAGTAAGTGCTTGAGTGATGAAAGACACGTTGGAATTAGTTCTCTTTTCGCGGCGCAAATCAATCCGGCGCAGGTCAGGGCGAAGTCTAACACCCACGCGTAAACACCCGCAACCGGGCCGTGCTAAGCGCGGCGGCGAAGGGCGATGATGAAAAAGCCGTCCACATCATGACGGTGTGGCCAAGTGCGAATAGTGCCGGTCGCGGTTCCTAAATCTGCCAGACCATTCAAGAGTCGCGGGTTCAGTTGCGACGGTTCGAATTCGGAATAGGTGTTCATGAAGTCCGCGGCCACGGCTTCGTTCTCTTCAATTTCCAGTGAACAGGTCGAGTACAAGAGTCTTCCGCCAGGCCGGACCATCACCGCGGCCTGCGCGAGAATTTGCTCTTGCTTAGCAGACAGCTCGTCGATATCTGAAGCCTTAAGCCGCCAGCGAATCTCGGGATTCCGCCGCAGCGTACCGGTTCCCGAACACGGTGCGTCCACCAACACACGATCAAACGATGCCTTAGCGAACGGCAAGACGCCGGTAGCATCAGCGACCACCGCTTGAATGGAGTCGTTGCCCTGGGCGGTCGCCAGTTCGCGTAGCACCCGCAAGCGATGCTGGTGTAGATCGCCGGCCACGATCATTGCGCGCGGCGCCAGAGCACCGATCAGAGTGGTCTTGCTGCCAGGAGCCGCGCCAACGTCGAGCACTCGATCACCCGTTCGAGCATCAAGCAAGTGCGCCACCAGTTGTGAAGCTTCGTCCTGTAAGTAAATCAGACCCTCGCCGGTCAGCTTACGAAGAAGCGCGTGCTTGTGCCCGATCACCCGCCAGGAGTTGGGCGCGACTTGCGATGGCCGCACCTCCACACCCGCCGCGGTTAGCTCACCAATAATCCGTTGTGCCTGATCAGCATCTTCGATCGTTCTGCTTGTCAAACGAAAAGCCACCGGCGCGGGTTCGTTGTTCGCCAGAGCCAGACGGCCAGCTTCTTCGAGACCCAATGCATCAGCCCATCGTTCGACCAGCCATGAAGGATGAGAAGATTCAATTGCCAGCTTCTCAATGGGATCGGAAACCTTCGCCGCCGGATCGTAATCCGGTTCGCGGGTTGCTCGGCGCAGGACCGCATTCGCGAAACCGGCTGCGGAACGCAGACCCGCCGCGCCCACCAGATTTACCGATTCATTCACTGCGGCTGAGGGCGGAACACGAGCGAGGAAGCGAAGTTGGTAGAGTCCAAGGCGCAGGGCCAGCCTGACCGGTAAATCGACGCTCTCAATCCGCCGATTCGCGAAATGGTCAAGCACTCGATCCAGCCACAACTGTCGCCGTAGAACACCCAGCACCAACTCGTGACAAAGGGCTCGGTCGTCACCCCGCAGGCGTTCATCCATCGTGGCCAGCAACGAAGACGCGTAAGCACCTTCATTCTCAACCCGCCGCAAAATTTCGAATGCGGTGCGACGTGCCGGCGAAAGTGACATGCTCGGATTGTAGATTATTGGGCGCTAAAGTTCTTGCATGGGGCAAGCCTGGACCGCACATAACTGCCAACGCCCGGCGCGCTCGGCAAAGACCTGGATGATCTTATATTGGCCAGAGAGTTCGCGCCCGTGATAAAGCCAGGTCGCCGAATCGCGGGCTGTCAAAACGGCCGTGCTGCCAAAAACTCTGACGCTGGTCTGTTCACGACTGATGTGCTCGATCTTAAGATCGCCGGAAGTTACGTCAGCGATGAATTGCGCCTTGTCGTCCCCTTCCAGAGGGTAGGTGAAGAAAAAGTCATCCGCCATGATCCGTTCTAGTGTCGCGCTGTCGCCGCGCATCATTGCCTTCACCCATTCATCATTGAGCTGCCGGATGAGCTGCTCGACTGCAATCGGTGGATGCTGGATTTGATCTGAACTGTCCATTAACGGATCTTGTCGGAGAACGTTGGTAACAGGCTTCTACGCCAGATCGATGGCGAGAGTCAACCGAGAAATCTGACTGCTGCCGAGTGAATTCCCCGTCATTACTCGCTAATCGCGTTGTCCTTCTCTCGATTAAACTGCATTGGATTAACACATTTTCTCATGGCCCATGTCGTTTAAGTTGACACGATTTGGAATAAGAACTGCACCGGCGGGATTATTTTCACCGTCAGAGCAGGTGTGGCATATCCATTGCCAGAACGTCCGTCGGAGGTAGGGAACATGAAACTTTTTAATGCAAAGAATATTGGAGGGGCACTCCTGGGATTCGTGATGTTATTGGGCATTGTAATGGTGTCTGGCACTACGACCCAGGCACAGTATTATCCGAATCAGGATCAATATCGTCGTCAGCGTGATTACGAGCGTGCTCAGCGCGAGCGCCAACGGCAGGCTGAGATCGAGCGACAACGCCAACAGCAGAATGACCAGTGGAACCCTAACGATCAGTGGAACCGCAACGATCAGTGGAACCGCAATGGTCAGTGGAATAACCGTCGAGGACGGAACGACAATTACGGAAACTTTGGCGGATCATACGAACTGCGGCAGACGGCACTGAACGCCGGCTACAATGAAGGCCGCAAGGCGGGCCAGAATGATCGGCGCAGTGGCCGCTATGATCCGACACGCAGTAGCGCATACCGCAACGCGATGAAGGATTACAATTCGCGAATGGGAGATCGTTACGCGTACCAACAGTACTTCCGATCTGCGTTTGAGAATGGCTACGCGGACGGATACAGAGGTTACTAAACCACAGCGGCATGCATAGCCGAAGAAGAGCGGGACGGGGGCCTTTGGTCTCTGCCCCGCTTTTTTGTGTGACTGTCACAGGGCTTTCGAATTGATTAGCTTGAATCGCGGAATGCGTGAGCTAATAGCCGTTTCTTATTGGTACAGCAAAACGCCAGTGAAGGGTTATTTCGGGTATTCGCATGTCCAAAAGAATTTTGATTATCGAAGATGACGATGTAACGCGCGAACTATTACGCATGGCGCTGGAGAAGCGCGGCTATCAGGTGACGGTGGCAGAGGACGGCGTGCGTGGTTACGACACAGCGCTTTTCCTGAAGCCGGACCTGATTGTTACCGACATTCAAATGCCTGGCGCTGATGGCGTCCACGTCGTTCGGCGGGTCCGCGACACGGCGACGCTGGAAAAGATACCCATCCTGGTGACTACGGCATTCGGCAACGGAACGGCCACCTTTGCGTTGCAACTGGGCGCCAACGCTTACGAGCCCAAGCCGATCGATCCGGAAAGCTTTCTGTCTACGGTCCGGCGACTTCTTAGTGACCGCGATTCCGTGAAGGCAGCGTAGCCGCCACGACTTTTCCACACCTGAATCCCAAATAGAAAACCGCGCAGCGGTTCTGACCTCCAGCCCAGGGTTGCCGTTGCGGCTATCCTGGGTCAGCGAATTAAATGCGGCACAACCCCGATGGGGTTGCGTCCTCTGTGATACGCCGTAACCCAACGTAGCCGCCCAGCGGCAAAGTTGGGCTGGAGGTCGCAAACGCTTCGCGGTATAACTCCTCCTCATGTCCTACTCGCCAAAATCGCCCTCCACGAACTATCTTTATCAAAGCGAGAGCACAAAAGAGTCGGTCTCGGAAGGGATTGTTTTGAGAGAAAGCCTTCCGATCGGGTAAGAAAAACCTGAAACCTTTGTTTGTCACGACTCACTAACACACCGGAACATGATGAAACGGCTGGCCCATGAGTTAAGCCTTGAAGGGCAGCCCGGAGCGTTCGCGGCATCTCTGATGAATAGTTCAGCAGACCTGGTTGCGCGTGCGTCCTCGGGCGACCAGGAGGCCTTCCGCCTGATCTTTGAACGATATTCGCGGCCCGTGATCAGTTTTATCTTCGATCTGGTTTCGGATCGAAGCCTGGCGGAAGAGTTGACCCAGGAAACCTTTGTCCGGGCCTTCCGCAACCTGCACGCCCTGCGCCAGGAAACAAAACTTTCAACCTGGCTGTTTGGAATCGCGAAGAACGTGGCGCGGGAATCGTTGCGGGCCCGCGCCAGGGACAGCCGTCGCGTCGAACTTGATGACAAAGCGGTGCTCGACTTGAGCGACAAAGGGCCTGTCCCGGTCAACCAGCTTCTCAATAAAGAGTTGAACGAACTGATCCAGCGCTCGCTCGCAATGCTCGATGACGACAAGCGGCTGGTCTTTACGCTGAAGATTTTTCAGCAGTGCAGTTACGAAGAGATCGCGGATATCACCGGATTTTCGATTTCCAAGTTGAAGACGGATTTGCACCGGGCGCGATCGGAAATGCGGCGACGAATTAGTCCCTATGTGAGGCTTTAGTATGAAGTGTGATGACTGTTTGAATCAGTTGGCAGAATACATCGACGGCGAAGTGGTCGCACACGAGGCCGAGCGAATCAGCGCACACCTGATCAACTGCGCCGGGTGCAGCAGCGAATTCGAGTCATTGACGGCGGAACAGGAAATCTTCGCCCGGTATGATCGCGAACTCGAAATCTCGCCGGCGATGTGGAGCGCAATCCAGGCACGTACGGTCAGCGAGTGCCGGCCGGTTGACTCAAGTCCGAAATTCAATGCGCGATCCTGGGTGGCTGGACTATTCGCGTTGCCACGTTTGGGATTCGCTTTTTCAGGAGCGTTGGCAGTCGTAATTATCGCAGTCGTAGTTGGCGTCATGTATTTGAAAACGCATCAACAGACTGCGACGCCTGAAACGGTCGCCGGAAATTACAAGCAGATCGTGCCGCCCGTAAGCCAAGCAGGTGGCGCCGTCCCGTCCGTGACGCCCACGGCTCCCGTCGAGGAACCCTTCAAAGAAAGCGTATCGCAGAGAAAAACACCGAAAGGGACTCGCCGTCCGACGAGACCCGATGATCCCGGCGTGTTGTTCAACGACGTAGCTTATTCCGATCTGGCGGAGCGAGACACCGCCGAACACATTCAGCAGGCTGAGAATCTGCTGCGTTCGATCCGAAGTCTTCAGTCGTCGGACGATGATGGCGAGATCGATGTTTCCTATGAGAAAGCAATGTCCCAACGGTTGCTGAGCGAAAATCAGGTGTTGCGCCGGGATGCTGAGGCGGCCGGGAAATTTCCGGCGAAGGAACTACTGGGAGATCTGGAACCGTTCCTGATCGACATCTCTAATCTGCCGGACAAGGCGACTCCGGATAAATTGCGCGCGCTTAAAGACCGCGTGCAGAAAACTGAAATCGTCGCGGCGCTGGTCAGTTACTAAACACTCGAACAATTAACAGACCAAAAACACGAGGCAAATTATGTTTGAACTTCAGACCATGAAAAGCAAAGTAAACAACTACAACCTAATCCCCCGCCGGATGCTTTCGCTGGCGCTGCTGGTCGCATTGACCGTTTTGGCCGGCGGGATGTTCCGCCAAAGCTCAGCTCAGGAACCTTCGCCCCGCAAGGTGGTGGAGCCGCGCGTCGTCGTGGCCCCGCGCGTGGAGGTGAAGCCAGTGCCCAAGGTCTACGTGGACCGTTCGGACGTTGACATGGATTTTTCCTATCTCGACAAGATGGATTTTTCGTTCATCGATAAGATGGATCTCTCCTTCCTCGACAAGATGGACTTCTCTTACCTCGACAAGATGGATTTTTCAGATCTAGACAAGATGGACCTTCCATCTTTCGATAAATTCGGCAAGCTTTCAGCTCTCGACAAGATGGATCTTTCATCACTCGACAAGATGAAGTCCCTCGATAAATTCAAGTCTTTCGATAAATTTGAGAAGCTGATTCAGCAGGGCCGAGGCGCCGGCGTTGGAGCGGGCGTCGGTTCCGCCGTTTCTCAGACAGAAGAGGATTCGTGTGAATTCAAGATCGAGGTACTCCAGGCGCTCCTCCGCAACGATGCGCAGCGCGGCATCGCCGTCGCGACTGACTGGCTCAAGCCGGGATCGCCGCAGACTGTACCGTGCAAACGGGCAGCGCTGTCGCTGCTGGCGCATTACGGTGGCAAGGCAGCCACGCCGACGATTTTGAACGTGGCCCGGAACGAGACCGATCTGAAGCTGCGGACCAAGGCAATTTCCGTCCTGGGCGCCACCAACGACGAGAGCGTAATCGATACGCTGCGTGACTTCACTCTCAACTCGCCCCAAAACGAAATTAGTGAAGCGGCGCTCTACGCGTTGAGTCAACATACCAGCGAACGCGCAGTTAGCGTCCTAACCGAAATCGCCATGAGTAGTCGCCCGATCCCATTGCGTCGGGCCTCCATCTCGAGCATCGCGAGGCGCCCGGGTGAACCGGCGGTCGATGCTCTGTTCAAGATTTACGACGGCGCTCAGAATATTGAGATTCGGACACACGTCATCGCCGCCTTCTCTCAGCGGAAGAGTGAGCGTGCCGGCGCCAAGTTACTCGCGATTGCCAAAGGCTCCGGTAACGTTGTCGAACGCAAGGCCGCGATTAACGCAATTGCCCGGCGCAGCGGCGAGCAGTCAGTCGATATTATTCTCGATCTCTATGGCCGCGAGACGGATCTGGATTTGAAGGCACAGATGCTCAACTCGCTGTGCGGCTCGAACGATCCTCGGGTGACAAAACTGATCATGGAAGTTGCCAGAAACACACAGACGCCGCTCGATCAACGCCGGCGCGCCATCGGTTGTCTCAGCCGCAGCAAGGATCCCGAAGTCCTTAAATTCCTTGAAGACTTACTGAAGTAGACGGTCTTTGAGGGAGGTAACGTCGTGAACAAACTGGTAAGGATCATCTTTGCTATCGCTATCGGTGTCGCGAGCGGCGTCATTGTCACGGGGCAAACGAAGAATTTCATCCCCGTCGAGGGCGCCAGCCTCAAAGTAAAGATCGACAACGCGGTCACCCAGGGCCGTGCCGGCGCCGCGCAAAGCGGCCGGTTCTGGGTCGGCTATCAGTTTGAAGCGCGTCCGGGCGTGGCCGTTGACTTTGAAGTCGTCGACAGCAATGGCGGCGTTTACTTTTCGATCGACGGCATGTCGATGAGTTTCGATTCGCGCTACGAGACTCGCGAGCTGGGACTGTTTCTGCTCTTTGACACACAACGCGATTTGTTTAGTCGCGCGGAAGTCTACAACCTGCGCCGCACGCACGAATTCAGCAGCTATCCGGTTTACTGGGCGGGGCGAGCGAGCAATGAAGAGAGCCTGAACTATCTAAAGGCGTTTATCGATTCAGCCGCGCCCGAGATTAACCGGCTTGCTGATCGCGCGACGTTCGCGATTGCGCTGCACGATGACGCGCGGGTGGAGTCAATTCTTACCGAGTTAATCCGGCGGCCGGTCGCGGAACCGATTCGTTCGCGCGCCATTAACTGGCTTGGTTACACACCCGAAAGCCCGTCCAAGAATAATCTGTTGGCCGAAATAGTGCGGAACAATCAGGAGTGGGGCGAGGCGCGCAAGCAGGCGATGTCAGCGCTTGGCATGAGTCGCGCCGCGGCGACTTTGCCGCTGCTCGAGAATCTTTTCGAGACGATGACTTCGAAGGATTTGAAGCGCGGAGCGCTGGGTGGAATTGCCCGCAACGACAACCGCGACGGCGCTGCGGTGTACTTGATTCGCGTGGCCGAAACAGAGAAGGAACTCGACTTGCGCAAGAGCGCGATTTCGAGTCTGGGCCGGATTGCCGGCGAGAAAAGTTTGGGCGCGTTAACCAACACGCTCGACTCTGATCCTGAAACTGAAATCCAAAAGCAAGCGGTGATCGCAATTGGCCGCCGCCCGAAAGACGAAGCCATTCCGATCCTGATCCGCACGGCCCGCAGTCACCCGAAGATACAGGTGCGCAAGACTGCGATTCAGATGCTCGGCCAGACCGGGGATGAACGGGCGGTGACGTTCTTCAGGGAACTGCTCGGTAAATAATCGTACTTAGATCGTATCCCCAGACCATTGTGTTTTCAGCAAACGAAACCAGGGAGGTGACGAAATGAGTAGTGCATCTATTTGGAGGGGTGAAGTGCTTTCGTCAGCGCTGTCATCGGCGAGGGCCGCTCAGGGTCCCATGTTGCTGCGTGAAGCGACTATAGACAGCCGCCTCGACGCCCTGAAAGAAGTGGCGTTGACGCTGCTGGGCGCGGTCGACTCGCTTCGAAGTGCTCAGCCAACCCGCGACCACAACATCAGGCTTCAGGACGAAGTGCAACGATTTGAAACTGACCTGATTCGCACAGCTTTGGAAAAGACCGGAGGCAATCAGGCCCGCGCTGCCCGCCTCCTGGGCGTCAAGCACACAACCCTGAATGCGAAGGTCAAACGCTACCGGATTCGCTGTGATGGTTATGCCGAAAGTACCGATAAAGACATCGCCAGCCGTGAAAGAGCTGCGTAAGTTTTTGCCCCCACGGTTTGAAGTTTGGAATTCATCGGCGGTTCCGAAACGTATCTGAGATTTCAGACGTCCATCCATGATTTTAGAGTTCACACTTGTTCTGTGTTCGTCGGAACCCCAGCGCGCGAACATAGTTAACACTTAGCCATTTCGAAACGTCTCGGATCGTGGTACCGACTGCGGTCCGCTTCGTTAATACCAACGGCGTCTTCTTGATCGCACGAGAAATCTCTTTCTACTTGCCTGGCGAGAGGTCATCATGAAAAATGCTCTTCTTCTTCTGGTCATCCTGGGCCTGAGTTCGATGGCGGCTTTCGCTCAACCATCGCCGGGCACGAACGCTAAGCCGTCAAGCGACGCAAAAGGCAACAGCTCTCCGGCGAAAGCCGGATTGGCCGTGCCGCCGGAGAAGGCCCAGCCGCTGAAAATGCCGAAGTTCGACAAGCCGCCGGTCATCGACGGCAAGCTCGACGATGAAATCTGGAAGCAGGCAATTTTGCTCAAGGATTTCCATCAGGTTCAACCCGGCGACAACATCGCTCCGTCCAAACCGACCGAGGTAATGCTCGGTTACGACACCAAGTTTCTTTACGTCGCCTTTCACTGCTTTGACGAGCCCGACAAGGTGCGCGCCAACATACCGAAGCGCGACAACATCTTCGACGACGATTATGTGGGCATACTCTTCGACACCTTCAACGATGGCCGCAAGGCTTACGAGTTTGATTTCAACCCGCTAGGCGTACAGGCGGACGGCATCTGGACCGACGGCCAAAATGAAGATTTCAATCCTGATATCGTGATGGAATCGAAGGGGATGGTGACCTCCGATGGCTGGACCGTCGAGGTTGCGATTCCTTTCAAATCGCTGCGCTATGTAGCCGGCAAAGACAAATTGTGGGGCGCGCATTTTTGGCGGCGCATCAAACGGTTCAACAACGAACTGGATATGTGGATGCCGCTGAACCGCGACATTTCCAGTTGGCTGGCGCAGGAGGGACATCTCGCGGGGCTGGAAGGAATCTCGACTGAGCGCACGCTGGAACTGATTCCCAGTCTGACTCTGTCTGAGACCGGCAAACGCAAGGGCACGCTGAGTCAGGCCCAGTTGGCGGCAGGAATGCTCGATCCAGGCCGAATGGTGAATCAGCCGATCAAGTTCGATCCCGGACTGACCGGCAAATACAGCATCACTCCGAACGTTACGCTCGACTTTGCGATCAATCCGGATTTCGCTCAGGTCGAATCCGATCAGTTGGTGGTGCAGGCGAACCAGCGCTTTCCGATTTTCTTTCCAGAGAAGCGTCCGTTTTTTCTCGAGGGCGTCGATATCTTCACTTCCCAAATTGCCGCCGTTCACACCCGGACGATTATCGATCCTGATTTCGCCGTTAAGCTCACGGGCAAGGTCAATCGCAATACGTTCGGCTTACTGTTAGCTTCGGATAACGGCCCGGGAGATTTCAGTCCGGAAGAGCAGCTCACCGCGAATCCCCGGCTCATCGGAAAGAATGCTTCGATTGGAATTCTGCGGTTGAAGCATGACGTCGGTAAGAAGGATTCGTTCATCGGATTTCTTGGGACTTACCGCAGGTTCGTTGACGTTTACAACGAATTGGGAGGATTCGATTCGCGCTTTCGCATCAATAAGCAGACCACGTTCACCGCGCAAGCGCTGGTGACCCGGTCGCGCAACTTATTCTTCTATCCCGATCAAGGGCAGACGCTGGATCGACGGGAGAACGGCTTTATCTACGCGACCGATTACAACATGAGTGGTCGTCATTTTGGTTATGACTATTCGACGGTTGGCCGCACACGCTACTATCGCGCCGACGTCGGCTTCAATCGCCGCAAGAACACGAACAATCACAATCTGTTTGTTCGCTATAACTCGGAACCCAAGCCCAAAGCCAGGCTCATTTCGTGGCGAGTCTACAATGCTGCCGGTACAAACTTTGATTGGCAGGGTCGTTCCCAGATCTTCAACAACGAGTCGCAGATTCAGTTTAGCCTCAGACGGCAAACTTATTTCGGTATCGGTTTGGACAAAGGTTACGAGCGAGTGTTTGAAGAGGAGTTCGGACCTACGCGCAAAGCGTTGGGATCGAGTTGCGAAATCACGAACACCTGCACCTTCTGGGGCGGAGACAGCGAACGATCTGCTTCAAACTGGGGCATGTATGTTTTCGCCGGCTCGACGCCAACCAAGAAAATCAACTTCAACTTTTTCGTCAATCAGGCCTACGGCAGTCTTGATTTCGATTTTGGCGCCGGCCCGCGTTATCCGCGAGTGAGCATACCGGCAGTCGCCGCGCGGAATGCGCAGGCGGCGGGCAAGTGCAATGGTCCGGTAGTTCCGGCGGTTTGCCGGGCGCCGTTGGATCCGGGGCCCGGGGCGTTCTTTAACGCGAACGGAAGCGTCACCTATCAGCCGTCAAACCCGCTCAACATAAGGCTGAGTATTACCAAACAAAGGCTGCGCAGGGATGACACGCACCTGCTGGCCTTTGATGACAATATTGTGTCGCTCCGCAGCACCTATCAATTCACCCGCTTTATCTTTGCCCGCGGACGCATCGACTATGACACCCTGGCTTCGAATGTTAAGGCACAGTTTCTCTTTGGCTACACTCCCAATCCCGGGACGGCTTTTTATGTCGGCTACAACGATGATCTGAATCGCAACGGCTTCAATCCTTTTAGTAGCCAGTTAGAACCCGGCTTTCGCCGCAACGGCCGGACTTTTTTCGTCAAGATGTCATACCTGTTCCGCAAGAGCTTCGGTTAATCGTTTTCGTAGGAGTCTACTGTCAGGAGCCCGACCGTGAGGGAGGGCCACTTTCGTAATGGGCAACTGTTTGTCGGAGGCCTGGCAGCGAAACTGGCCCTTGCTTACGCGCGGGCTTCTGACACAAAGAGAGCTGAACAAATTCGCTCTCTCCTGCGTAACACTGGAAGAACCAATCGGGCATCGCCGTCTAACCTTCTGACATCAAAACGCGGCATTCCAGGTTTGGTTCAAGACTCGCCAGAAATAAGACCGAGCGCTACGTTGGTTGACGGACAAGTAATCGATGATTGGAAAGCCTCTGTTCTGTCTGATCGGCGCCCTCCTTGTTTGCTGCACCGCTGTGGCTGCGCAGACTAGTTCTCCTTCTCCAACACCAGCTGCAGCCACGCCGAACCAACAGGCCAATAGCGCTGATGCAAAAAGCCGGGCCGTCATTCCGCCAGAGAAAGCCAAGCCGATCGTCATTCCACGTTTCGATAAGCCACCCGTGATCGACGGCAAGTTGGACGATGAGATCTGGAAACAGGCGATCGTGCTCAGGGATTTCCTGCAAACCAGTCCGGGCGACAACATCGCACCATCAAAACCCACCGAGATGATGATGGGCTATGACTCGAAGTATTTCTACATGGCTTTTCATTGTTACGACGAGCCGGACAAAGTACGCGCCACGGTAGCCAAACGCGACGAAGTTTTTGGCGAAGACAACGTGCGCGTGTTCCTCGACACCTTCAACGACCAGCGCCGGGCATACGTCTTAGGCTTTAATCCGCTCGGAGTCCAGGCTGACGGCATCATGTCTGAGGGGTCGGGAACTGACTTCAGCGTGGACATCGTGATGGAGTCCAAGGGAATCCTTACCAGCGATGGGTGGACGCTGGAGGTCGCGATCCCTTTCAAGTCGCTCAGGTATGAAGCAGGGAAGGGAAAGCTGTGGGGAATTCACGTCTGGCGCAACATCGATCGCTTCAACGACGAGATCGATTCGTGGATGCCCAACTCGCGCGAAATCTCTTCGCTGCTAAGCCAGGAGGGACACCTGACGGGATTGGAAGGCATCTCGACCGAGCGCACGCTGGAGATCATTCCCAGCGTCACGCTTTCTGAAACCGGCAAACGCGTGAACGCACTTTCGCTCGCCCAGGTGGCGGCTAATCCAACCATGCTCGATCCCGGAAGAATTCTGAACCAGCCGATCAAGTTTGATCTCGGACTCACCGCAAAATATTCGTTGACGCCGACCGTCACGCTCGATCTGGCAATTAATCCTGACTTTGCCCAGGTCGAGGCCGACCAGACCGTAGTTACTGCCAATCAACGGTTCCCGATCTTCTTTGACGAGAAGCGGCCATTCTTTCTCGAAGGCATCGACATCTTCAAAACTCCAATCCGCGCGGTCCACACGCGTGCCGTTGTCGATCCTGATATCGCCGTGAAGCTTTCGGGCAAGCGAGGGAAGAACACGTTTGGGATATTGCTGGCCAGCGACAACGCGCCCGGAAATTTTTCGGCAGACGAAAGAAATAATTCAAGTAGTTTACCGGCGATCCAGAGGTTCCTCGACAAGAACGCCTATATCGGGATCCTCCGGCTGAAGCGCGACATCGGCACCGGATCAAACATCGGGATTCTGCTGACGAGCTACAATTTCATCGAGAAACATAACCAGCTTGGCGGTATCGACGGGCGATTCAGAATTAGCAAGCAAAAAACGTTTAGCTTCCAGGTACTCGGCAGTACTTCACGCCGCTGTTTTCCCGAACCGGCATTGGACACGCACCGGCCCGGTCCTTCGGATGGATGTTTTGTGGGTTACGATCCGAGCGCGACGAATCCGTTCCGGCCCGGCGAGACTCGCAGCTACTATCGCACCGGCAATGGTCTTGCCTACGCCTACAATTACAACCGCGATGGCCGCCACTTCTACTATGGCTTAAACGGCAACGGCCAAACGCAGGACTATCGCGCGGACGTTGGCTTCACGCGCCGCCTTAATACAAACTTTGAGGGCGGCTATATGGGTTACAGCTCAGAGCCCAAACCCAAGGCCAAACTCATCCAATGGAACTTCAGCGATAACGCCGGCATGAACTTCAACTGGCAAGGCCTGAGTCAAAATATCTATAACGAGACGAGCGTCAACCTTAATTTCCAACACAGTACTTACCTGGGCGCTGGGTTCGGCGAGGGATACGAGCGACTGTTTGAAGAAGAATTTGGTCTGAAACGAACAGCGACGCATGCGGGCGCGTTTTTCGGAGGGCCTGAGCGCTCGACCTACCAATACAATCCTTACTTGTTCGGCGGCTCCAGACCGAGCAAGAAATACGCTTTCAACTTTTTTGTGGGCGAGTCCTACAACTCTTTCGATTTTGATTTTGGGGCGGCGCCAAAGTATCCGCGGGTGAGCCCAGCGGCGTTGGCCGATCCTTCGGCAGCACTCGATCCCGGCCCCGGCACGTCTTTCAATCTGGAACTCAGCGGCGAATACAAGCCTCTGAACGAGCTCGCCATGTCGCTAAGTTATTCCAAGAATCGACTGCGACGTAACGATACTCACCTGCTGGCGTTCGAAGACGACATCTATTCGTTTCGATCGACCTATCAGTTCACGCGCTTCCTCTTTCTGCGGGCGCGGGTGGACTATGACACGCTCGGGTCAAATGTTCGTGGCCAATTTCTGTTTGGCTATACGCCCAACCCCGGCACCGCTTTTTATCTTGGTTACAACGACGACCTCACCCGCAACGGTTTTAGTCCCTTCACCGGCCAGCTCGAGCCGGGCTTTCGCCGCAATGGCCGCACTTTCTTCATCAAGATGTCGTACCTGATTCGCCGCAGCTTCGGGAAATAGATCACCGGCGGCGTTGCAAACTTTATTGGATTGACGAAAAAGCGGATCGCGGACATCCTGTCCGCCAGCGGGCACAGCCCGCTCAGCTTCACCGAAGAAGCACCCTGAAAGAAATCCGCGCTGCGCGGGCGGACAGGATGTCCGCGATCCGAGTTTAGTTGGCACTGTAACCCAACTCAGCCCACCAACGTCTTACATGCTAAACTGTCCTTCGACTTACCCGATCAAAATAACGAACATGCCTTTGCATTTGACCAGATATTGCACGTCGCGCGCTACCGGCCTCGCTTTGCTTTTACTAATGTCGCTGCTGGTGCTCGGCACCGGCGCGTGCAAGAGCGACTACCCCGCTGCGGGCAAAGCCGCCAGCCCGGATAGCAAAGCCCAGCCGCGCCAGGTTAAGACGGTCAGAGTAGCGGAAATGCCGATTGGCCAAACCGTCACGGTGAACGGAACGCTAGCGGCATTCGATCATACGACTTTGAGTATTAAGGTGCCCGGGCGGCTGCAAACGATTTCAATCGATCTCGGCAGCGTCGTCCATAAAGGGCAGGTGATTGCGCAAGTTGAGCAGCAGGATTACAAGTTGCGCGTGCAACAGGCTGAAGCAGGCTTGGCCCAGGCGCGTGCGCGCTTGGGGTTGTCGCCAGATGGCAAGGACGATCGCGTAACGGCTGAAGAGACCGGTACCGTGCGACAAGCGAAGGCCGTTCTGGAAGATGTGAAATTGAAACGCGACCGGGCTACCAAGCTGGTGCAACAGGGCGTGATCCCACACGCCGAGTACGACACCGTCGATTCAGAATACAAAGTCGCGTTGAGCCGTTATCAGGACGCCCTCGAAGAAATTCGCAACCGCCAGGGACTGCTGGCGCAGAGACGTTCAGAGCTGGCGCTGGCGACACAGCAGCTCGCCGACACGACGGTGTACGCCCCCTTAGACGGCGTAGTGCAAGAGAAGAAAGCGAGCGCCGGAGAGTACCTGGCCGCCGGCGCGCCGCTCGTCGACATCGTGCGCATCGATCCGTTGCGTCTGCGCGTCGATGTGCCTGAGCGCGAGTCGCACAGCATTCGCAACGGACAAAGCGTGCGGGTCACCGTCGAAGGCGATCCGGATTCGTACCTTGGCTATGTCAAACGCCTCAGCCCGACTATCAGCGAACAGAGCCGCGTCCTCGCCGTCGAAGCCGACGTGCGCAACAACGGCCGCCTGCGTCCCGGAGCGTTTGTTAAGGCCGAGATAGTTACCGATCAGACCAGCACGGCAGTCACCGTGCCCAACACCGCGGTCGTAACCTTTGCCGGGATCGACAAAGTACTGGTGATCGAAAATGGCAAAGCGATTGAAAAGACAGTCACCACCGGCCGCCGCGGTTCTGATTGGATCGAGATCAAAGCCGGAGTCAACGTTGGTCAAAGCGTGATTGTCGATCCGGGAAATTTGCAGTCCGGACAGCCGGTAATTGAATTTTAGATTTTAGATTTTAGATTTGCGATTTAAGACACTCAGCCTGAACTAGATGACAGAAGATGATCTGAAAAAGCGGACCAAGCTTTTTGCGCTTCGGATTCTGAAACTCGTTGCGGCGCTTCCAAAGACTCTTGCCGGAAGAACAATCGGCGGCCAATTGGTGCGATCTGGGACCTCGGTTGCAGCCAACTACCGAGCCGCTTGCCGCGCTCGCTCAAAGGCGGAATTCATTTCCCGGTTAGGTGTTGTTGAAGAAGAAGCCGATGAGAGTGCGCTTTGGTTGGAACTAATAATGGAAGGCGAATTAATGAAGAAAGCCCTAGTCGAGCCATTATGGATAGAAGCCGACGAAATCGTAGCGATCATGACAAGTTCTCGAAAGTCAGCAGGGCAGTCATTGCTGGCGGCGAAATCAAAAATCAAAACTCCAAAATCTAAAATCTAAAGAGTGCAAAAGCTAGCTGAAATCTGTATTCGCCGCCCGGTCTTCGCCGCGATGATCGTCCTGTCGCTGGTAGTGGTCGGGTCGGCGAGTTATTTCAAGCTCGGCGTAGATCGCTTTCCTTCGGTCGATCTGCCCACCGTCAGCGTGCGCACGCAACTGCCCGGCGCCTCTCCTGAAGAAATCGAAACGCTCGTCTCGCAACGCATCGAAGAGGCCGTCAACACCGTCGACGGCATCGACAACCTGCGTTCAGTCTCGGTGCAGGGAGCTTCGATCGTCCTGGCAACTTTCAATCTGAATCGTGATATCGACACCGCGGCGCAGGACGTGCGCGATCGCGTCAGCACGGTCGTGCGCGATTTGCCACCCGACGCCAAACCGCCGGTGGTGGCCAAGTTCAATAACGACAGCACGCCGGTCGTGACCATTGCGCTATCCGGTAAGCGCTCAATTCGTGAGCTTACCGAATACGCGGACAAGGTCGTGCGGGTCCAGATCGAGCGAGCAGGTGGCGTCGGCGCGGTCAACGTGTCCGGCGGGCTCGAGCGCGCGATCAATGTCTGGATTGATGCTGAGCGTCTCGCCGCTTACAAGATTCCGATAAGCCAGGTCCGCGACGCTTTGCAGCGCCAGAATGCCGACGTTCCCGGCGGCAATGTCGAGACGGGCAAACGCGAACTGGTGCTGCGCACGCTGGGACGTTACACCGATCCGCGTGAGATGGAAGAGTTGGTGGTCGCAAACATCAACGGCGCTCCCATCAAGGTTCGGGACATCGGCCGCGTCGAAGACGGAACGAAAGAGCAGCGTTCTATTGCGCGCTTGAACGGCGTGCCGACAGTCACACTGGAGGTTCAGCGTCAGTCAGGAGCGAATACGGTCGAAGTTATTCACAACGTCAAGGCGCAACTGGCGCGCGTGGCCCCGCAACTCCCGGCGGACGTAAGGATGGAAGTGATTCGCGATCAGGAGCGATACATCGGCGCCGCCCTGCATGAGATCACCCGCCACCTGGTGTTAGGCAGCATCCTGGCCAGCCTGGTCGTACTGCTGTTTATGCGTTCGTGGCGATCGACTTTGATTGCGGCGATCGCGATTCCTTGCTCGGTGATTTCAACTTTCGCGATGATGCGCGCGATGAACTTCACGCTCAACGGCGTAACGATGTTGGCCCTGGTCTTAATGGTCGGCGTCGTGATCGATGACGCGATAGTAGTGTTGGAGAACATCTTTCGCTTCGTCGAAGAGAAGCGGATCACGCCCATGCGCGCAGCCAAAGAAGCTACGGCCGACATCGGTCTGGCGGTAATGGCCACGACTTTTTCGCTGGTCGTCATCTTTCTGCCAGTCTCGTTCATGTCGTCGATTTCCGGCCGTTTTCTCTTTCAGTTTGGCATTACGGCCGCGGTCGCGGTGCTCGTGTCCCTGCTGGTCTCGTTCACCCTCACACCGATGATGAGCGCGCGTTTGCTGCGCGCCAAAGACGCCGCTGCCGGTCATGTGTCAGAGCATGGCCATCATCACGATACGCTCTCGTCGGCTTCGTCGCGTCGTGGCTTTTATTCGTTCATTGATCGCTTTTACACCTGGCTGCTGCGGCTGGCGATGCGGCATCGGCTCGTCGTCGCCGTGATCGCGATTGCGGTGGCCCTCTCCAGCATTCCGCTCTATCGGGTCGTCAAACAGGAATACATTCCGACCGACGTCGACGAAGCCGAATTCGATGTGAACATAAATGCGCCCGAAGGAACCAACATCGAGGCGATGAACGATGCGGTACTGGCGGTCGAAAGAGATCTGCTCTCAACGCCAGGCGTCCGTTTGATTCTTTCTTCGTCGGGCGGTTCGTTCCTGGGCGCAGTGAACCAGGCAGGTGTCTACGTACGCATCGCCCCGCACGACGAGCGAGTATTCTCGCTAACGAAACTTTGGGACTCGATCAAGAGTGGCCATCCGCTGGCGGCATGGCGTGGCAACTACACACAGCGTGACGTGATGTCGGAAGTCCGGCGCCGCCTGCAAAAGTATGCTCCGCTGCGTTTCAGCGTGCGCAACGCGCCGAGCTTTAATATTGGCGGCGGCAACAACGATATCGACTTTGTCTTTCGCGGTCCCGAACTGGTGCAGCTCGCCAAGTACGCCGATGCCTTGCGAGAGAAGACCAAAGAAATCGGCGGCATCGTCGACGCCGACACGACTTTGAAGCTGGACAAGCCGGAACTGCGCGTGCACATCAATCGTGATCGGGCCGCCGATCTGGGCGTGGACACCTCGAACATTTCCACCGCGCTGCGTTTGATGGTTGGCGGCGACGATCAGGTCTCGCGCTTCCGCGATCCTTCGGTTAATGAAGACTATGATGTGCAGTTGCGTCTGACTGAACAGGATCGCAAGGACACCGCCACGATCTCTCGTCTCTATGTGCCGTCGTCGCGCGGCGGGCTGGTCCGCCTCGACAGCCTGGTGGACATCAAGGAAGACTTTAGCCCTTCGCGCATCGATCGACTTGATCGACAAAGGCAAGCATCAATGCGAGCAGGTGTGGCGCCCGGATTCGCTCTGGCTGATCGGCTGGAGGCTTTGCGCCAGACAGCGACGGCGATGAATCTGCCGCCGGCGTATTCGACTACGGTCGCCGGCCGCGGCCGCGAACTGGAGAAGACGTTCGTCGAATTCCTCTGGGCCTTTCTGCTTTCGATCATTTTCATGTACATGATTCTGGCTTCGCAGTTCGAGAGCACGATTCATCCTTTGACAATTCTTCTCAGTCTGCCACTCTCGGTGCCGTTCGCTTTGCTTTCGTTGTGGTTGATGAGCGACACGCTCAATCTTTATTCGGCGCTCGGCGTGCTGGTCCTGTTCGGTGTGGTTAAGAAAAACGCCATTCTGCAAATCGATCACATGAACAGTCTGCGGACGCTGGGGATGGAGCGCGAACCGGCCATTATTCAGGGCAATCGCGATCGTCTGCGGCCAATCCTTATGACCACGCTCGCCCTGGTCGCCGGCATGGCGCCGCTCGCTTTGGGCACCGGCCCGGGTGCGGAAGAGCGTCGCTCAATCGCGATCGTAGTCATCGGTGGCCAATCGTTGTCGTTGCTGCTGACCCTCGTCGCCACGCCCGTGGTCTATTCTCTGCTTGATGATTTGAGTTCAACCGCGCGCTGGCGGCGTTTCGCGGTGGTCGCCGGCAGGTTTACTGCGCCGGTCACCAACGTCGTGCGTAAGTTGGCGCCGACGGGCCGCGGCGCTGAGCGGGTGGTTGAGAAGGAACCTATTAGAGATTCACCATCGTTACCTGCGCCAGAAAAAGGCGTTGGCCAAACCGAGAAGAAGTATCCGTTGCCGGCCGGTGGCGGTGAATGAGCAGGCTCGCTTCGTGGAGGCCTTCGGCGCGAAGCGCCAAAGGCGCGAAATGTAAAAGCCTGGGGCAACGCCCCAGGTTGCGTGTCACAAACCGACCAAGCGCTGAAGGCGCGAAATGAAACTCAATCCCAAACATATCGTTCGTCGTAATCCACTCGATAAGCCTTGAGGAATTTGCGGTACTCATCCTGAAAGGTGACGCGTTTGTGGTGCTTCTTTTGGCCGAGAATGTAACGCTTCAACAAGGCTACGTTTGATTGACCAATCGAGAATGCTCCGTAGCCTTTCTGCCAATGAAAGTTTCTAAATTCGCACCCCTTGGTTTTGATCCATTTCGACGAACCAGTTTTGATTTCCTCCACGAGGTCAGCAATGGTGATTACTCGACCGAGTGCGAAGAGAATGTGAACGTGATCTACGGTTCCGTCGATTGCCAGCGATGGTGACGTCAACTCCCGAAAAATTGACGCCATGTATCGGTGCAATTCTGATTGAGGCATTTTTTTCTTCTCGCTTTCGGTGTGATTTCGCGCCTTCAGCGCTTTTCGGCTTCCAATGGACCGCAAACCTGGGGCGTTGCCCCAGGCTTTTACATTTCGCGCTTTCGGCGCTTCGGATTGTAGACGATTCTGTGAAACGTGTGGTGGTAAGGATTATTGCATGCCGGCAGGCGCCCATTCTTTTAGAAACGCCGTAAGCCTTCCCAGGTCGTACGATCGGCCGTTCTCGAGAACTGCGGTGTCCTTCGACAGCAGGAGCTTGCCGTCAGCATCGAGCACGAACAGGTGAGGGAAGCTCTCAACTGGCCCGTAATGCGCCAGCACCTCTTTGTTTTCATTTTCTTCGCTGAAGTTTATCTTCACTGTCACAAAGTTCTGGTTACGCAGGCGCAATAGTTCAGGATTGGCGTCGAAGAAGTCGTCAAGAGTGTGACACCAACTGCACCAGTTGCCACCTACCTCGAGCAGGATGCGCTTGTGACGGATTTGTGCTTCCTTGATGGCGTCCTGGATGTCCCCGGCAGCGTTGCGCTTCGGATCGTATTTGGCTATGGGAACGTATTTCGATTGACCCACGCTGGCGGGAAGCAGCCAGGAATTGACGGTCACCAGGATTAGGAACGCCGCTAGAGAGTATTTGAATATCATTGGTCTGAGCTTAGGGCGTGTCTGCGGAGCAGCGCAAGACCTCAGTTGCTGCACGGCGTCAACGCGCCCGGGAGAATCTCCACTTTCTTCGGACTAACAGTCGGCATGAGCAGGCGAGGATAGGCGTCGTTGGGCATGATGTACAATTCGACAGTGAACTGATCGCGATAGCCGCCGTCAGCGGCGATGACGTTGTCCGGAACGGCATCCCGCACAGTCAACAGATAATTCCTGTAACAGGTTGCGATCGTACTGGCTTCCCCGGCCTGGGCCGATCGACCGGCATAGACAATTATAAAGCCTCGATAGCGAGGTGCTCCCTGGTTCAGATTCTGTAGTTCAACTTGGAAGTTGTCGAGTCTCGCTTCAGCATCTTCAAAGTCGATCCTGCCATATGAATCGAACGGGTACTGTTCAAATTTGTTCTTCGCCCCGGCCGGAACTGGAGCGGCGTACTTATATTCGCCGCATCGGAGTTTTTTGTCATCAGCCTGGGTACCGAAAAACGTCGTCGTTTGCACCGAGCCGTCGTTCGTTACGAAGCGGGCGCCTTCCTGAACATCGACATAGTCGATCATTTGCGGTGTATGGACCCGGTAAATTCGGTCGTAATTCGTTCCGGAAACCAAAACGTCGGCCAGCTTTATTTCCTTCGCTGATGATACCGAGATACTGACAACTGTATTTGCCGGGACGTTCCAGCCTCCAGGCAGTCCCTCCTGGCAGCCCTGAGATGAATAATTTATCTCCACGCGCTGGCCGTCAATATCGTAATTCGAATCCTCGCCGCTTGCCGGGCCCAGTATTCTTTCCACATCGGCGCGGGTGGAATGCAAAGGAACGATTCCTTTCCAGGGCCTGCCATTAGCAGGTCGAGGCGTTAACACAACCACACAAGCGAAGATCGTCACTGTCGCCGAAAGCTTAAAGCGCATAACCAAAATTGGACCGACAACTCACTTCACCTGGGTCAACTCTTCCGGCATTTCTTCCGGTAGCTGTAAAACTTTTTCCCAACCCGAACTGTCGGCCTGCATCCTTTCCGTTAGCTCATCGCGCAGCTTCGTCAAGCTGGCGCTCAGGGTGCAGGGATAGTTGTGCAGATCGCCGAAGCGTCTCAACTGATCTGCGACAAAGGCCTTCTGTTTTTCGATGGAGGGAATTGCCGAATGCTGGCCGTTCTCCCAGAACGATTGCAGCAATCGCTCAATGGTGACGGCGCCGGGAATGTCCACTTGTTCGCCGTCGATTCCGGTCACGTCCGCGACATAATTTCCAGCCGCGTCGATGCCGCGAAAGACCTGAAGACAACCGGGTAAGGTGGTCTTGTCGAGCGAATTGGAAGCTTTCAGCGTCGGACGGCCATCGATTTTGCAGGCCTTGAAGATCACGCCGGCCACGTTCTTAACTTCACTGGAGAGTTTCGTGCCGATGCCAAAGCCCGCGGCCTCGGGAAAAGTCGCGACGATCCGTTTCACCTTTTCGACGTCGAGATCGCCAGTTAAATTCGGCCGCAGACCCATCAGGTCATTGGCTTCGAAAAAGCGCAGGCACCACTTGCCTAACTCGGCGAGATCTCCTGAGTCGACCCGGAAACCTTTGAAGGCTTTGCGCCGGCTTTCATTCGAAGTCGCGGACATCGCCGCGTGCACCGCGCCCATGTAAACGTCGATGGTATCGAGCAGGAGGGTGGTGCCGTTTGGATTCGCATCGAGCCAGCGCTCGAATGCGACCTGCTCGAAATGCTTCGGTTGCCCGGTGCGCGGTTCGATCTCCGGCTCGTATAAATATTCGAGATAGGCCTGCTGCCAGTAATGCGCTTCGGTGCCGACCGCGGGTATGTCCAGACGGTGCGCGGCTTCCATGTTCGAAGTGTCGTTAAAGCCGCCGATGAAAGCATAGGTTGCAATGTCTACCGCGCGTTCGATGTCGCCGTTGCGCCGCAGCGAAAAATCAGACAGCCAGCGATCGCCCGCGGCCATGCGAAATTGCATGGCGACACTGGCGGTCGTCATGGGCAGATCGAAAGCGTGTTCGAACTTGATCTCCTGTGCCTGCGTCAGACCGAACTTTCCGGTGATGTCGGCGACGGGCTGCTGCGGAAACATGATCGTCCCGGGCCGCACCGTGCGAATGGTTCCGGCAAACTGGATGTCTTCGATGGCCTTGGCAAATCGTTGCAGTCCGCCGCGGTCCTGCTCGAGAAAACGCAGCCGTGGACGATCAATCTGGCTGTCAACGAGCAGGCGGATTAGCCGCTCATGACCCAGAACCGGGGCGAAAGGGAGCTTTCGCTGCGTCACATAAAAGGTGGCGATGGTTTCGCTAAGCGGCTTGCCGTGAACGCGCGTAACGTCCTTGTAAGAAGCGTCGCCCATCGCGGCATGGTAGCGATCGATATTCAGCGTGCCCATTCGAGGCGAAATCATAGCACGCCCGTTCACGGTCAAAGAACCCAACCGGTCTTTTGATTGCGCACCAACAGTAGTATCCTAGGGTCCTCTCCTCCAGAGTTTCGCCGTAACCCCCGGGCATTGACTTCTTATCGGCACAGCGGAATATCGGCGTGCAAAATCAGTTGGACTGAAAAGGAGAAAAGTGTATGAAGCCGACTACGATTGTTCTGCGATTAGGTTTGGCGTTATTGGTTTGCCTCGGAGCGTTTACCACGAGTTCGTTGGCGAGTGGCCGGAACGACTGTAAAGACCGGTGCAAAGATCGCTACAATCTGCGAAAAGATATTTGCAAAGCTATCCCTTACAAGCGCCAGAGGCATGCCTGCGAAGATGCTGCCAAGCACACGCGAGATGAATGCAAGCGTCGGTGTCGGTGAGAGCAGTGAGTCATCCCGCGCGATAGAATCCGCGAAGTGGACGCTTGATAATAGCCCAGCGCTTCAGTGCTGGAGTCACTGTGACAAAGTCTTCATGTTAGCGTGGGATCCCACCGATGAATCGGTGGGCTATTAGCAAGCGTCCGCTTGCGGACTCCGGACGGCCTTAGGCAATACCGGCAGCTTTGCTTTCATTGCCAACCACCTCAGCCCCTGCGCGTCGCATCTCTTCGATTGCCTGCACACCGTCATTTGGTTTTAGATTAACCGCGCGCATCGCATCGGCCAGCGCCTTCACTTCAAAGCCTTCTCGGCGCGCGTCAAGCACCGTGTGCTTGACGCAATAGTCGGTCGCGAGTCCCCCAACCCAAACTTCTTTCACGTCTTCTTCGCGCAGCACCTGGGCGAGGTTCGTGCCATCGAATGCCGAGTATCCATCGGCGCTTTCATCAATTCCTTTTGAGATGACGGTAACGCGCGCGTCGTCCGACAGGTCGGCGTGAAATTGGGCTCCGGGCGTGTTCTGAACACAATGAACCGGCCAGATGCCGCCGAAGGCCTGAAAGTGTTTCGCAGTCGCGGGATGCCAGTCACGGGTTTTGAAAACCGGCTCGCCGCGATCCAGAAACTCTTTCATCAATTCATTTAGTGGCGCGACGACTTCATCACCGTTCGCCACGGCCAGAGAGCCGCCGGGACAGAAGTCATTCTGCACGTCTACTACTATCAATGCTTTCTGGCCGTGGCGAACGGTGATGAAGTCGTCGCGCCACT
>Ga0137404_10000122_pt1 | contig 46699 bp, 47 predicted proteins | sample CZOMad2_1_16fung_FD_108285 | JGI IMG/M metagenome (GOLD analysis project Ga0137404, IMG submission 108285) | Vadose zone soil fungal communities from Angelo Coast Range Reserve, California, USA - CZOMad2_1_16fungal (Illumina Assembly) | ecosystem: Environmental > Terrestrial > Soil > Vadose... | reverse complement strand
CGACATGGAAAAATTTTACGGCGACAAAGGCAGCGTCTCGTGGGGCAACCAGATCCGCAGCTACGTTTTCCAGCCGTATCGCATGGTGAAAGATTTGCGCACCGGCGTGGAAACGAGCAATGTTCAAGGCGTGATGGACGGCGACCTGGACCTGTTCGTGAACGGCTGGCTGCGCGCCGGCTGCCCACTCAAACGGATGCAGGGCGTGAAAGATGATGAGGAATAATTTTCGAAATGCGAAAAGATTATAAAATCTACAAAGGTGCAAAATTCTTTGCCGGAATTTGCGGAGGATGGCTTGGGCTTATGAGCAGTATTCCGTCAATTCCGCTTCTGCTCGCTGGATTTTATTATACCGGCACTCAAAGGGATTGGTTTTGGGTATCGGCGTTTATATGTCTTTGGTTTTTTGCAATTCAAGTTTGTTGGAAAAATTATCAGTTAATGGGAAATGGCGACAAAAAGGAAAAATCGAGAAAGGCGGTCGAACAATTAACACAATTTGGTCAAATTATTATGCGGCGGATTTCTGCAATTAAAGGAATTGATCCAAACCGATACGATCCGAATAAAGATGATGAAAGCTGGAATGTTATTAGCGAAGCCGCAGGTTATATTTTTATGACTTTAACGCACGAAGCGGTTGTGGCTTTTGGTGCCGGAATTGAGGACATTCACGGATATAGCATTCCACATTCAGGATTGGGTTCTACAATGTATGAGGACAGGTATCGTGAAATGCTGGCGAAACTTCATCGAAGATTTATGAATCTCAAGAGCATTGTTGATGAAATTGATAAATACATAAAATAGTAAATTCGTTAAATGAATTGTTCTATAAATTCCTCTGCGTCTCTGCGCCTCTGCGTTAAAATAAATCCGTGAACATTCTCGACAAAATTGTTGAAGAAAAGAAACGCGAAGTCGCGAAATTGCCCGCGCGAATCATCGCCGCCGGTGATTTGCGCGACGCGATGCTGGAACATGGTGAGCGGCGTGATTTTATTTCCGCGCTGAAAAATCCGCGCGGCGACATCGCGCTGATTGCGGAAGTCAAAAAGGCATCGCCGTCAGCGGGCGTGATTTGCAAAGATTTTGATCCGATAAAAATTGCGAAAGAATACGAAGCGGCGGGCGCAAGCTGCCTTTCCGTTTTGACGGACGAAAAGTTTTTCCAAGGCTCGCTCGATTATCTCCGCCAAATCCGCGCCGCCGTAAAAATTCCCTTGCTGCGCAAAGATTTCATCATTGATGAACGCCAGATCCTCGAAGCCATCGAATGGGGCGCGGACGCGATTTTGCTCATCGTGGCCATTTTGAGCGACGAGCAATTGCAAAAATTTCATTCGCTCGCAATCGAAGCCGGACTTGCTGTTCTGGTTGAAGTTCACGACGAGGACGAATTGGAACGTGCGCTGAAAATTAATCCCGCGCTTATCGGCGTGAACAATCGCGATTTGAAAAATTTCAAAGTGGATTTGGCGACAACTGAAAAATTGGCAAAAAAAATCGGCGACGGAAAAATTCTCGTCGCGGAAAGCGGAATTCATACACGCGCAGACGTTGAGCGTTTAAAAAAATGCGGCGCGAAAGTAATTTTGGTTGGCGAATCTTTGCTTCGAGATGGAAATATACAATCAAAAATCCGCGAGTTGATTGGTTGAATTTGGTAGGGCGGCGCTGCTGTGCCGCCGGTCGCGCAGCAGCGCGACCCTACCGTTTATTTTTCGCCAACTGCTTCGCCAGCCGAATCGCCGCAATCATGCTCGAAGGATTTGCGATTCCTTTTCCGGCGATATTGTAAGCAGTGCCATGGTCGGGCGACGTGCGGATGAATGGCAATCCCAAAGTCCAGTTCACGCCGGTATCAAACGCGACGGCTTTCAGCGGCGCGAGTCCCTGGTCGTGATACATCGCCACGACGGCGTCGAAATCCCCTTGCAGCGCATGATGAAAAACGGTGTCGCCGCTCAACGGGCCGGTGACATCAACCCCTTTTTTCTGCAAAGCCAAAATCGTCGGCGAAATAATTTTTATTTCCTCGTCGCCGAATTCTCCGCCTTCGCCGGCGTGTGGATTCAAGCCGCAGACTGCGATTTTTGCGCGGGGCAATTTCAGATCGCGGCAGGCTTGGGCGGCCAATTCAACCGCCAATGAAATTTTTTCCGCCGTCAATTTTTCAGAAACCGTTTTGATCGGAATGTGGATTGTGGCGAGCGTGACGCGCAGCCAGCGGTTTTTGTCGTCGTGGCCGAGCAGCATCATCGCGGTGCGATCCGTTCCGGCAATCGCGGACAAAAATTCCGTCTGGCCGACGAATTTTTTGTGCCCGGCGCGGATGATGGATTTTTTATTCACCGGCGCGGTCACGAGCGCGTCCAATTCGTGCCGCAAACAACGGTGCGTTCCGTCGTGCAAGCACGAAACCGAGGCATTCGCGGCTGCTGGTGAACCGGGGGGCAGATTGTCCGGCAATTTTTCCGCAACCGGATTTGTGACAAAGAAACTTCCTGTGTCGCCATAATTGGAAAATCTTTTCAGCGGCAGGTTCAGCGACAGTTTTTTGTTAAGGCTCGAAAGTATGTTTTCATCGCCGATCAAAAGATATTTTATCTTGTCGTTTTGAGCTTCGGCGGCGACGGCTTTGAGCGCGACTTCCGGGCTGATGCCGGTGACATCGCCGAGTGATATGCCGACCCAACCGGTCATGCGAAGATGCGGATGAATGTTTTTTGCTTCAGCGACTCAATCCATTTTTTCTGGAGAAAGTCGTGTTGCCGGGCGCGAAGCGTTTTTTCGATGTCGTCGCGAACTTCGTTGATCGGCCTGACGTGAGCGGGACGTTTTTCTTCGACGAGCAAAAGATAACAGGCATCGGGTGTTTCGATGACGTCGCTGGCTTCGCCGGATTTGAGCGCGAATGCGGCGTCGGCGAGTTCTTTGCGCAGCATGGAACGTTCGAGCCAGCCCATGTCGCCGCCGTGATTTTTTTGCGAGCCTTGCGAATGGACGGAAGCCATTTCTGCGAAGGACGCGCCGGTCTTGATTTTTTCCTGAATCTCTTGTGCCAGCGCCAGCGTGTTCGTGTCATCGGCGGATTTGTTCAGCACAATCATGCGCACTTTGATTTCGTCCTCGACCTTGTAGTCATCCTGATGCGCGCTGAAATAACGTTCGATTTGATATGGCGAGACGACGATTTCCTGTGAAACATTTTTATTGCGCAGCGCGGATTCAATGTATTGGTCGCGCACATCTTCGCGGAATTGCTCGAACGTCATGCCTTCCGCCTGCAAGGTTTTCATCAGCGTCACGCGGTTGCCAAAACGTTCGCGGACACGCTCCTGAACAAGATCATCCACGGCGCTGTCGGGCAGGCGATAACCGGCGGTGTCGAAATAATGCAAAATCAATTGGCGCTCGATGAGCAGTTCGAGGCTATTGGTCAGCGCGTCGTTGATTTTTTGTTGGAACTCGACGGAATCAGCCGGGTATTGGCGGCGCAACGAGTCAATCGCCGGCGTCGCAATATCCTGAACCTGCTGTCGCGTGATGACGGCGTCGTTGACGACGGCGACAATGCCGTCAATCATTTCCGCGCGCGACGACACGGCGGAGCAAAGCGTTAAAATCAAAAAGATGAATTGAAAAAATTTCATCAACCGGCGCGCAGTTTAACAACAACCGCCAGCCGGTCAAGCAAACGGCAGCCATTCAGCGAACCTAATAAATTTTGGAACATTTTCTTTGCGCGCGGCGTCTTATTGCGGAAAATAGGCCGTCGGGCTTGCTCGGGTGCGAACACTTTACAACATTTTATTTGCGATATTTTTCGCGTTGTCAGCGCCGTATTATTTCCGGCGGATGTGGCGGCGCGGCAATTGGCGTCCGGGTTTTCCCGAGCGTTTCGGAAAATTTCAACCCGATCTCAAGCAGGCCCTGACCAACCGCCAAGTCATTTGGCTTCACGCCGTCAGCGTCGGCGAAGTCAACCTTTGCACGCAACTCATCCGCGCGCTCGAATTGCGACTGCCCAACATCAAATTTGTCGTGTCCACGACGACGACGACCGGCATGGCTGAACTAAAACACCGCCTACCGACGCACGTCAGCAAAATTTATTATCCGATTGACCGCCGCAACTGGGTCAAACGCTCGATCTCCGTCATCAATCCCGAAGCCATCGTTTTGGTGGAAGCGGAAATCTGGCCGAATTTTCTGTGGCGCGCGAGCCATTTGAACATTCCGGTTTTCCTTGCAAACGCGCGATTGTCCGACCGTTCATTTCGCGGTTACAAACGGTTCGGATTTTTATTTCGTAAATTATTTGAATCGTTCGCCGGCGTCGGCGCGCAAAATGAAACCGATGCGCAACGATTGCAGGAAATCGGCTGCAAGCCGGAGGCGATTCACATCGTCGGCAACCTGAAATTTGACGCCGCAAAACTGGACGAGCGCCGAAATCTCGATGTGCCGGCGTTGTTCCGTCAACTTGGCGTTCCGCCGGATGCGCCCATTTTGATAGGCGGCAGCACGCACAACGGCGAAGAGGTGATTTTGGCGGAAATCGCGGAACGGTTGCGCAAACAATTTCCAAAACTGTTTTTGATTCTGGTTCCGCGCCATTTCGAGCGCAGCAATGAAGTGGGACGTCAATTGCGCGAGCGGAATGTTAAATTCGTTTATCGCAATCTCGTGGGCGAGAATTCCAAATGGAGCGACGGCGAAGTCAATTGTCTGCTCGTCAACACGACGGGTGAGCTGCGCTTCTTCTACAAACACGCGACAGTGGTGTTCGTCGGAAAAAGTCTGACGGCGATGGGCGGGCAAAACCCGATTGAGCCTGGCGCGATGGGCAAGGCAATGGTGTTTGGGCCGAATATGCAAAATTTTTCGGATATTGCCAGAAATTTTATCTCGGCAAACGGCGCGGTGCAAGTGCGCGACCCTGAAACGCTGCAAAATGCAATCGCCGGGATTCTTGGCGACGAAAATCGCCGCAGGCAATTGGGTGAAAATGCGCAGGGGATCGTCCGCGAAAATCTCGGCGCGATTGACCGGACGGTGGAAATGATTTTGGACAAGCTGAAAACGCGCGGAGCTTATATCGTGTCAAAAAAATAATTTGAAATTTTTTCGTTCGCCGCTTGACGAAGTGGTATTGTGTTTTCATATTGCACCACGCTTTCCGGTTTTTGCCGGAAATTTAAGCCGTATGTCGAACTCGAAGGTGAGCAACCCTGAAACGGATTCCTTGAAAAAGGGAAATCCAGCCGTCGAAACAAACCCACCCGTTGCCGTCCATTTCGTCGTTTCCAAAAAAAATCCCGACGCCGAGCTTGCCGAAAAAATCAAGGAATTGGTCCGCCTCGCGCGCGAGCAGGGACATCTGACCTACAACGACGTCAACGACGTGCTGCCTGAAAATGTTGCGACGCCGGAAATGCTGGATGAAGTTTTTTCAAAGCTCCGCGCTTTGGAAATCGAAGTCGTGGACCAGGCGGAAGTGGATCGCGTCAAAATGCCGGACGAGGAGGAAGACACGCGCCATCTGGACGCGCTGGACGATCCGGTGCGTATGTATCTCAAGCAAATGGGACAGGTGCCGTTGTTGACGCGCGAGCAGGAAGTGGAAATTTCCAAGCGCATCGAAGCCGCCGAAAACGAATTGCGCAAAGTGATTTACAGCCTCGGCTTTGCCGGAAAAGAGCATATTGCTTTGGCGGAAAAGTTGATCGCGGATCCGCCGCGCGAACGTTTCGACCGCGTGGTGGTTGATAAAAAAGTCGAAAATCGCGACACGCATCTGGTTGCGCTCCGCCAGTTGCTGGCATATGTGCGCAAATTGGATGCCGACGTTGACTCCAAATACATCGCATGGCGTGGCGTTCATGCGAAAAATAAACGCCAGCGCGCATGGAAAATTTTCAAGGCGGCGGATCAAAAATTGCAGGCGGCATTTTCAAAGTTTTTTTTCAAGCAAAAGGTTGTCGAGGAAATGACGCTGGTCGCGGAAAACATCCATGACAAACTGCAATACAGCCTGCGCGCATTGGCGGACGCCGAATCCCAGCGCGAATCCAGCGCGCAACAGCATCTGGTCGAGGCCGAAAAATACAAAATCCGCGCGCTGGAGGAATTTGTGCGGATGCCGCACGAAGATTATCTGAAAACTTTCGACCGCCTGCGTGAATTTTCCACGAACGGGCTTCAGGCAAAAACGGAAATGGTCGAGGCCAATTTGCGCCTCGTCATTTCCATCGCCAAAAAATACACGAACCGCGGGTTGTCGTTCCTCGATTTGATCCAGGAAGGCAACATGGGCTTGATGAAAGCCGTCGAAAAATTTGAATACAAGCGCGGCTACAAATTTTCAACTTATGCGACGTGGTGGATTCGTCAGGCCATCACGCGCAGCATCGCCGACCAGGCGCGCACGATTCGCATTCCCGTGCACATGATTGAAATCATCAATAAACTCATGCGCACGCAAAAAGTGTTGCTTCAGGATTTTGGCCGCGAGGCGTCGCCGGAAGAATTGTCCGATGAATTGCAGATGCCGGTGGAACGTGTTCGCGCCGTTTTGAAAATGGCGCAGCAGCCAATCTCATTGCAGGCGCCGGTTGGCGACAGCGACGAGGCGAACTTTGGCGATTTCATCGAGGACAAAGCCGCCGAAAGTCCGCTCGACATGACGAGCTTCAGTTTGTTGAAGGAACGATTGGGCGACGTGCTGTGCAGTTTGAGCGGGCGCGAACGGAAAGTTTTGGAGCTGCGCTTCGGCCTCGGCGACGGTTGCGCCCGCACGCTTGAGGAAGTCGGCTGCCAGTTCAAGGTCACGCGCGAACGCATCCGCCAGATTGAAGCCAAGGCGCTCCGCAAAATGCGCCACCCGACGCGCATCCGCCAGTTGAACGGTTTCCTGGAAATCGAAAAAATTGAAGCGGGATGAAGCCGCCGAATTAACTTGTCGCCTTCGCGGGACGCAGCAAAATGGTTTTGTTTCGGGCCCGTAGCTCAGCGGTTAGAGCAGGCGACTCATAATCGCTTGGTCCTCGGTTCAAATCCGAGCGGGCCCACCAAACCAAAATTCCAATTGCAGAATCTAATTTTCCAACTTCGTTCCATTGTCGAGCCGCTCGATTTGGCGGAATTGTTTCCAAAATCACAGCCATTGGAAGTTGAACTTGGTTGCGGCGACGCGTCGTTTCTCGTCGAATACGCCCGGCGAAATCCTGAAAAAAATTTCATCGGCGTCGAACGATTGCTCGGCCGGATCGCCAAGCTCGACAAAAAAGGCCGTCGCGCTGGATTGAAAAATTTGCGCGGCGTTCGCATCGAATCGTCCTATTTTTTGCAGTATCTCTTGCCGCCGCATTCGGCGACTGCGCTGCACGTTTATTTTCCCGATCCGTGGCCAAAAAAACGGCATCACAAAAATCGTTTGATCAACCAAAATTTTCCCGCGTTGGCTCGCATGGCGCTCGCGCCCGGAGGAACCATTTATTTGCGGACGGATGACGCTGCTTATTTTCAGCAAATGACGGAAGTTTTTGATGCGGACAAAAAAATTCAAAAAATCGAAACGCCAATCGAACTTTCTGAATTGCTCACGGATTTTGAACGGGAATTTTCGGCAAAAGGAATTAAAACTTTGAGTGCGGCGTATCAGCGAACTTAAACATCAATCACCGGCTTGTCGTCGTCATCGGATTTTTTCGGCGGCGGCGGACGGCGCTGGATGGTGACGCGCGCGTTGCCGGTCATGACGTTCAGCGCGATGGATACGACGCTGATAATCAGCGCGCCGAGAAATGCGAAGCCGAAACTATCCACCTGAAAATGCGGCGCCATCAGCGTGCCTACGAAATAAAGCAGCAGCGCGTTGATGACCAATGTGAAAAGTCCGAGGGTGAAAATCAGCAGCGGCAGCGCGAGGAGCATCAAAACCGGCCTGACGAATGCATTGAGGATTCCCAGCAACAGCGATGCGATGAACAAATCGCTCCAGTTTTGGTAAGTGATGTGTCCGTGCAGCAACGCAACGGCCACCAGCACGGCGAGCGTGTTGATGAGCCAGCTTTGCAGAAAGCGCAGAAATCTTTTTTGTCCCGGCCGCATAATTTGCAAATCAAATTGCGCCAGCCTGCGGCGAAAAACAAGAAGCAAACTACGGCGGGAACGGTGTGTGATTTCATTGATTTTTTCCCGCGTTCGTTGCAACCTGCGTGCCAGCCGTGAAATCCTTGTTTTTCAACGTCGCCATATTTGTTGCCTCGGAATTGTCGTTGCGCGCAGAAAGCGTCATTGCGCCGGGCGCGAAACTTCAAAAACTTGCCGGCGATTTTGCGTTCACCGAAGGGCCGACGTGCGACAGAAATGGAAATCTTTTTTTCGTGGACCAGCCGAACAACCGCATCATGGAGTGGAGCGCGGACGGAAAATTGTCCACGTTCATGGAACCGTCGCAACACGCAAACGGCATGATGTTCGACGCGAACGGAAATTTGATCGCCTGCGCCGATGAACACAATCAGCTTTGGTCAATTGCGCCGGACAAAACCGTGACCGTTCTCGTCACGAATTACGAAGGCAAATATCTCAACGGTCCGAACGATGTTTGGATCGCGCCGAACGGGGCGATGTATTTGAGCGACCCGTTTTACAAACGCAAATGGTGGGATCACGACACGATGGCGCTCACCAATCAGGAGGTTTTTTATCTTTCGCCCGACCGGAAAAATTTGACGCGCGTGACCGACGACTTGAAAAAGCCAAATGGAATCACCGGCACGCCGGACGGAAAAAAACTTTTTGTCGCCGACATGCAAGCGAACCAAACCTGGCGTTACGACATTTTGCCGGATGGTTTGCTGACGAATAAAACATTGTTCGTTCCGAAAGGCTCGGACGGCATGACGATTGACGCCGAGGGAAATCTTTATTTGTGCGCGACAGGCACGACGAACGGCGTTTCAGTTTTTGACACTGCTGGAAAGTTGGTCGAACACATTGACGTGCCGAAAAAATGGTCGGCAAATGTCGCCTTCGGCGGCAAGGAACACAAAACACTTTTCATCACGGCCAGCACGTCGCTTTATTCCATCCAGATGCGTGTCAAAGGCGCAAACCCATCAAAATAAAGCAGTTACAGATTTTAGTTGCTATTCCGCAGAAATCAGCGATAATGCCCGTGTCTGTTAGATAGCTCAAAGCTCCATAACATGGTAAATCTTCAGGTGAACACAGTTCAGTGATGATTTGAAATCCCGATAGTCGGGAACGGTTTGGCAAGCACGGCGATCAAGGACAATACATCACATGAGTAATAAATTGTTTGTTGGAAACCTTTCCTTCAACACCACTGAAAACGACCTGCAGGACGCCTTTGCGGCGCACGGCACGGTCACTGAAACGAACCTGATGATGGATCGCACCACCAATCGCCCCCGCGGCTTTGGTTTTGTGACCATGAGCACTGCCGAGGAAGCGCAGAAAGCCATCGCCGCCCTGAACGGCGTCGAATTGGATGGACGCGCCCTCACGGTCAACGTCGCCCGCCCGCGTGAAGAACGTCCGGCTGGCGGTGGTGGACGTGGATTCGGTGGTGGTGGCGGTGGAGGCGGTCAACGTCGCGAATTTCGCGGCGGTGGACGCGATCGCTATTAATTAACAGCGTTCAATCTCACGGCGGAGTTCGGATAAAACCGGACTTCGCTTTTTTGTTTGCAAAAATCCGTTTTCAGCCGCGGAGCGGCGTTAAGATAGTAGCCCACGGCGGTCAGCCGTGGGTTCGCTGAAAAAAAACAAATCAAGCCCCGGACGGGGCGGTAGAGGCAACCATTATCTTTCTGTCGCTCCTGCCGGAGCTTGACCCTTTTGGCGGAATCAACCCACGGTTTCACCGTGGGCTACTATCGTGCGCGCCTCCGGCGCTAACCCGAAAAATGTTTTAGCTCTTGCGAACGGAAATGCTTTTGGGAAGATTTAATTTGTTGCCGAAGAAATAGTATGACCGATTGTCTCCTATTAGAATTAGACAGAATGGCTTTGTCTCAATAATATGTTAGGCATCATTGCATTTATGATAGTGTTTTACCTAATTCACGCCGTTGCAATTCTGCTCTTGTTTGGATTGCCTTGGTTATTGATTAGAAGACGCATTACCAATCTTGATTTCAAGAGAGCTTTGTCTTCTCTGGTTTTTGCGTTGGCTTTTACTCCCAGTGTTTTCGGAGGTGATTTGGGTATTGTTGGATTTGTCCCTGCAATCGAGATGCTGGTGAGGTGTTTGTTCGGTTACTTTGGCCCACCGTTTTTATTTACCATTGGCAGTATTGCGCTTGTTTGGGGGTTGATATTTATCGTAAGAAGTATTTTCGCCATGTGGCAAAACAGAGGTAAACACCATGACGCCTAATAAGGAGATAGGCAATAAGTTCTAAAAATTGTCGCCACAAAAAATCACTTTCTCGACACGCACGGATTGCCTTTGATGTAAAATCGCAAGTGCCGTTTCGCCCAATGTTTCGCGTAATCCACACCGATGCGCGGACGTTTGACGGTTTTGAAAATTTCCGATTTCGTCGGCGCGGCGATGAAAAAGTCGTCGCTCAATAAATCATGGCCGTTGAGCCGCTTGTCAATTTTCATTGCGCGGCAAAGCAAGCCCGGCCCGCAAGTGCAGCCTTCGATATTTTTCACCGGCTCGATGGCGCGCAGCAAAACGGCGGACGCATGGCCTTCGCGCTCGGTCACGACGTTCATGCAGAAATACATTCCGTAAATGAAATAAACATAAGCGTGTCCGGGCGGGCCGAACATGATTTTGGTTCGCTCTGTCAATCCGCGCGCCGAATGCGCCGCAAGGTCGTGCGGGCCAAGATAAGCTTCCGTTTCGACAATTTTCCCGACGCGCTCGACGCCATCGGAAATGTGGACTAGAAATTTCCCGAGCAATTCTTTTGCGACGATAATCGTGTCACGGTCGTAAAATGGGCGCGGCAGTTTTTGCATTGCGAAATGAAATGGCATTGCATTATGCCGATACAAGCGGATTTTTTGCAGCAGGAAATTTTCGGATTCCGCAAATTTTTCATGGCATTGCCGATGCTTTTTAGCAAGGCATGAAAACAAGTTCTCAATTCAAGAAAAACGTCGCAGCGCTTTTGGCAGTCGCATTGACGACGACAGTTTCGGCGCAAACGACGGGCGGCGGTGGTGGTTCAACGAGTGGCGGCAGTTCGACCAGCGGCTCAACGGGAAGCGGCACGACGAGCGGCTCCACAAGCCAGCAAACAGCGCCCGCACCGGGCACTCCGGTTCAATCGCAACCAATGACGCCTCAAGAACCAACTTCGCCCAACACCGTGCCGCCTACCGTTCCTCCGCAGGGAGCAATGCCGCCGGCATCCACGATGATACCCGGCGTGACCAATCCGCCGCCGGCAATTCCGCCGTGGCAAACAAATCGTCCACCGTGGACAACAAATCGTCCGCCTTGGTTGACCAACCGTCCGCCGCGGATGACGAATTCGCCAGCGTGGATGACGAATACTGCCGGAGCGCCGCCATGAGTTTGCGGCATTATCTATCTACAGTTTATTTTTTCGGCAAAAATGCAAACGCTACCGCCGCCATGAGGCAGACGAATGCGGCGACGTAATTCCAGCGGATGCGTTCGCCGAGAAATAAAATCGCGAACACGCAAAAGACCGAGAGCGTGATGACTTCCTGGATGATTTTGAGTTGCGTGACGGTATAAACCGAACTGCCCCAGCGGTTGGCCGGGATCATGAAAACATATTCAAAGAAAGCGATGCCCCAGCTCACGAGGATGACCAGCCAGAGCGGCGAACTTTTGAATTTCGGGTTCAGGTTGCCATACCACGCGAACGTCATGAAAATGTTCGAGCAGGTCAGCAGCACGATGGGCAGCCAGCGGGATTGAGTCAGGTCATTCATGGGCGCAAAAATGAATTCGGCAACCGGAAGTGTCAAATGCGAATATGCCAATGGCTCGTGCGCGCAAAAATCGCTTCGTGCGGATGATTTTCCTGTTCGTGCGGGCAAATTTCCTTTCCGTGGGCTGAAAATTCATTCCGTGCGACCGTTTTTCCATTCCATGCGGCGAAAATTCAATCTGTGCGGGACGTATGCCGTTTCGTGCGAGCCAACTTTCCATCCGTGCGGACAAAATTCGATTTGTGCGGCCATTTTTCAATCTGGGCGGGCTGTTTTAATCTTGTGCGGCGAAAACCTTTGATTTTTAGCATTTTTTGCAGTCGCGGAGTGACGAACGACAGTAGCCCACGGTGAAACCGTGGGTATCATTCCCAGACAAATAAAGTCCCGGATGGGGCGAAAGGAATTTAGTTGTTGGATTTTCTGCCGCCCCTGCCGGGGCTTGAAATTTTCTTGAACGATTAACCCACAGTTTTACTGTGGGCTACTTTCTGCCGCGCCTCCGGCGCTGGGGCTGGCCGGGTTTGAATCCCACGCGAACGTCATGAAAAGGTTCGAGCAGGTCAGCAGCACGACGGGCAGCCAGCGGAATTGAGTCAGGTCGTTCATAAATTATTTCATTGGTTTGAATAAAATGTCAAAAAATTCTGAAGTCTTCCCTGCTTGAATTTGTTTCTTTAGGTCATTAAACATTGTTTCTTCATTTGATGCTAATGTTCCGTTCAGAACTTCAAGCAAAAGCTGCTTATTCATACCCGCAATCGTATCTGCCGCATATAACTCGTCCGATTTATCTCCATTTGCAATTTTCATTCCAAGCTCGTCGTATCTTTTGATGGTGCTTTCAAAAATGAAAATTCGTGGATCGGTAGCCGGAGGGAACTTGTCTGACTGAACTAAATTTATAGCAGCTTTCTCAACAACTGTTGCTACCGCGACATATTCGTCGCGGCTGCCATCGCGCTTTACAATCGCGTCAAGATCATCGGTCTTGTGCAAAACACTAATTAACGAATTTTGTAATTTGGCCGTAATTGGCGAGAGGCCGTAGGTCGGTGCGGCCATTGGTTCGTTCAAACTTTGGCTGTCAGAACTGCGATTGAAGTGAATAGCAAACCAAGATAACAAAGCAATCATGCTAAAAACCAAAATGCTGATGACCGCCATTTTTGAACCACTTTTGAGTTTTACTGCATTAGATGGCGACGTGATTCGCGGTATGAAAATTATGGTTTCAAGATGGCAATGAGGACATTCAACGGTTTGTGTTTCACTTACTTCAAGCTGGTTGCCATCAAACTCAATGTCTCCGTTGCAGTGTTGACAGGGACAGATTGAAAATTTTTCTTTGGATTCATTCATAAGCGCACCGGAATTTTTTTCTTCGCCAAAAATTGTTTCACGTTACCGACGGTATAGGTGCCGAAATGGAAAATGCTCGCGGCGAGGACGGCGTCGGCTTTGCCTTCGATTAACACGTCGGCCATGTGTTCCAGCGTGCCCGCGCCGCCGCTGGCCACCACCGGCACGCCCACGGCTTCGCTCACGCGCCGCGTGATGACCAAATCAAATCCAGCTTTCGTGCCGTCGGCGTCAATGGAGTTCAAAACAATTTCGCCCGCGCCAAGCGCTACGGCGCGTTTCGCCCAATCAATCGCGTCGAGGCTGGTGTCTTTGCGTCCGCCGTGCGAGAACACTCCCCATTTGTCCGGCGCAATTTTTTTCGCGTCAATGGAAACGACGATGCACTGGCTGCCGAATTTTTCCGCGCCCGCTCGAATCAAATCTGGATTTGCGAGCGCACTTGAATTAATTGAAATTTTATCCGCGCCAGCGCGAAGCATCGCATACATATCGTCCACGGATTTTATTCCGCCGCCGACGGTGAGCGGCATGAAGCATTGGTCGGCGGCGCGTTCAATCACGTCCACCATCGTGGCGCGGCCATGCGCGCTGGCGGTGATGTCGAAAAAAACCATTTCATCCGCACCCTGCTCGTTGTAGCGCAGCGCGAGCGCAACGGGATCGCCGACATTTTTCAATTCGCCCGCCTCGGCTTTTCCAAATTGGACGCCGCGCGTGACCTGGCCGTCGTGAACGTCGAGGCAGGGGATGACACGTTTTGCAATCACGCTTCCATTGAAAACGGAGTTGCGCCTCAAAGCAAATTTTTAGCGCGCGAAATTTTACTTGCAAATGAGGTGAAGCGTTTTAGAATCGAAATCAATCAGGCATTTGGCTGACAGGTAAAATTGCAGCTATGAAAATTTTTCGTTCAACGTCGGTTTTTCTATCCGTGACGGCAGGCACTTTTCTGCTGGCTGGCTGTCAAAGCACTCACACCAGTCCTTATCATCCCGGTCCTGTTGCAGGCCAAGCTGTCGGGACAACTGTTGGCGTGGCAGCGGGCAATGTCGCAGGTTTCGGAGTCGGCGTCGTCGAAGGCGCAGGCAAAGGGTTCGCCGCGCCGTTCAATCCAGATTATCACATGGTGCGTCATTGGCGCACGGAAACGACATCGGACGGACGCACGATCCAAGTGCCTTACGATGTCCTTGTGGATAAAAACGGTCAGCCGGTCAAAATGCCCGCGCCGACAGGAAATTAATTGTCTATCCGATATTTATGCGCACGCTCATTGCCCTTTTCATTGCCGCCAATTTATTTTCGACCGGAAAATTATTTGCCGCCGACGCCGCGCCGCAACGCAAGACGGCCATCATCGTGGAAAACCGCGCGGGCGAACAATTCAACGACAAAGTTTCCGTGCTGGAAGATTTGTTGAGCACGCGTGTCGCGGGCAAAGGTTATTCCGTCATCAGCCGCGACGTGACGGTCAATGCGTTGAAATCTTATTCTGCGGCGGGAATCACGGTTTCTTCAAAGTCTTCGGCAAATGTCAAATCTGGTTCGACCTCCGACCATGCTGCGGTTTCTCTGGAAGCGAATGCAGGACAAAAGGACACGGCGGCTCAAGGAGTTTCACAATCCGCAGAAGCCAACGCCAGCAAGTCCAAATACAACGATAATTATCAGGACACGTGGAAGCCGGAAGACAGCAAAAAAACAAAAACATACGCGGAGAACGAAAAAGATAATTATTCGGATGCCGATGCCGCAACGCACGCTTCCGTCGGCGTGAATGCGACGCACGAGGAATCTTCCGACGCCGCGCTCAATGCTAAAATGAAGAGTTCGGCGCGGCAGGATTCCGCAACAATGGAGGGAGCGAGTTCTGATTCCATGCACGTTGCCGTGACGCCGGACTCGACGGCGCTCGACGACGCGTTGAACAACAACACATCGGCGCTCCGCCTCGCGCAAAATCTTGGCGCGGATTTCATTTTGATTCCGGCCATCACGTCTTACGGCACGGAAAAGAAAACATACAACGGCAATGGCATCAGCACCGTCAACGTCATGCACACATTGCGTGTCAGTTACAAAATTGTCGAAGCGGGAATGGGCGGCGCGATGCAGGGCGGCATGGTCGTGGCAACAAAAAACATCCGCCAGACGGAAGGATTGCAAACTGAAGACAGCGACCTCATCAACGGATTGCTCGACGACGCGGCGATGCAATTGGCCGACGCCATCGCGGAAAATGCAAAGACGCTGCCGACGGAAATTGCCAAGGCCAAAATGGTTTCCTTCAGCGTCGCTTGCACGATGACGGATCCGCGCCAGCAACCGATTATGATTTCGACGCCTGAAGTCAAAGACAAACGCGTGGTTGAAAAAAATCCGCCGGTGGCGGTGCAGGCGATGGATGTGACGGTGGAATTGGACGGAGTTGCGCTCGGCTCGACGCCGGGTCAATTCAAGGCGCAGCCCGGTTTGCACAAAATCAGTTTGTCGCGCGAAGGTTTCGACACATGGTCGCGCACGATCAACATTTACGACGGCCAAACTTTGAGCGTGGCGCTGCAAATGAGCGAAGACGGCTACGCGCGTTGGGCGGACACGACGGCATTTCTGGCGACGCTCGACGCAAATCGCAAGTTGACCGACGCGGAGGTCAATAAAATCAACGGCCTCGCGGAATTTTTCAAGAACAGCCATTATCGCGTGGACACGAAGGAAAATACCAAAGTGGACAATAATATCATTGTGAGATGAACCGAGCAAAACCCATGAAACATTTTTCTTTCCGCAAAATTATTTTCGTCGCACTGGCTGCTGCATTGTTGCCGGCGGTGGCATCGGCGCAGGAAAAAGCGACGCTGGCCATTTCCACCATTAAACCCACGTCATCGCTGGACGCTTCGGTGAAAGGCGGCAAATCGGTTGAGATGAACCGCGTCATTGAGTCGCTTAACAGCCAGTTGATTGACCGCGTCAATGCGACGCGGAAATTCGATGTCGTCGGGCGCAACGATTTGGACAGCGTCATCAAGGAGCAGGACCTCGGCGCGTCCGGCAATGTGGACGCCAAAACTGCGGCGCAGGCGGGAAAGTTGGCCGGCGCGAAATATCTGCTCGTGACGACGGCGGATGATTTTCAGGATTATGTCGAGAAAGCGACGTTTGAAGGCACGGGCAACACCGCGACGAAGCGCGTGTTCCGTTTTTCGGTGATTGGAAAAGTTTATGATTCTTCGACGGGCAAACTTTTGGAATCGGCAAATTTCCAGACGGGCAACGACCGCTTCAAACAGATCCAGCAGGAACGCAATTACTCGGTCAAGGACGGCGAATTGAGCGATGAGATGATGATCGCGGTTTCGCGCGAGATGGCGGAAAAAATTGCCAACCACGTGGCCGACGTGATTTTCCCGATAAAAGTTTTGATCAAGCGCGACAGCGAAGTCACGGTCAATCGCGGCGAAGGCGGCGGCGTGGCGGTGGGCGACACCTTCAATGTTTTTGCGCTGGGTCAGGAATTGATTGACCCGGACACAAAAGAATCGCTCGGCCATGAGGAAGTGAAAGTCGGAAAAGTGAAAATCACGGAAGTGGATCCGAAGATGTCGAAAGCGCAAATTTTGGAAGACACGGGCATTGACAAGGGCGCGCTCCTGCGGAAGCCGCAGTGAGCGGCGCGAAAAAATCAGCAAAATCAGAAGGAATCAAAATGACAACACTTGTTCGTAAAGTGGCCGCACATATCCGGCCATTAACATTCGTCGCCATTCTCGGTTTGTTGGCGACCGGATGCCAGACTTATCAGCAGCAAAACAAAGCCGTTTTGTATTGGCGGCAAGGCAATTTGACCAATGCTGTCGTTGAGGCCATAAAAATGGCAGACCAAAATGCCAAGAATAAAGACGCCATCATCTGGCGTTTGGAAGAAGGAGCGGTTTTGCGCGCGAACGGACAATATGACGACAGCAATAAAGCATTTGATACCGCAGAAGAGCAGATAGATAAATATGCAGAAGCCGCAAAAGTCCATGTTGGCGACGAAGCCGGCGCGCTGCTGTCCAATCAGGCCAATCTGAATTACGAAGGCCGTTATTATGACGGCATCATGCTCGACACATACAAGGCGTTGAATTATTTGGCGCTCGGCGACATTGAAAAAGCGCGGCCGGCGATCATCCGCGCCTATCAACGCGAGCAGGACGCGGTCGAAGACAATAAAAAGCGCATTGAGAAAGTCCAGGAACAGGCCAACACGCATACCAACAGCGCTGCCATCCAAAAAGCGCAGAGCAATCCGAAATTTCAAACGGCGATGCAGACCAATTACGCCGCTCTTGATAATCTCAAGCCTTACGCCGATTACGTGAATCCGTTCACGGTTTATTTGGACGGCCTGTATTTCATGGCCAATGCCGCAGACGCATCGGATTTGGAGCGCGCGCATAAATCGTTCGAGCGCGTCGGTGAATTCATTGGCGACAACGATTATATCAAACAAGATTTGGCGGCGATGGATAATTTAATGAACGGAAAACCGCTGGAGCCGACGACTTATGTGATTTTTGAAACCGGTTGCGCGCCGGTTCGCGACCAATTCCGGATTGATTTGCCTCTCGTTTATCCCGGATTGGGATTGGCGTCATTTAACGCTGCGTTTCCGACGCTGAAATTTCAGGACAATTATGTCCCGAGCCTGACGGTTTCCGCGGGGACCAACATGCTGAACACCGCGATGCTTTGCAGCATGGACAGCGTCATCGGCTTGGATTTCAAAAATGAATTGCCGCTGGTGACGACCAAGACGCTGGCATCCAGCATTACCAAGACGATTACCGAACAGTTGAGCGCGCAGGCGGCGGGACAGGCAGGCGGCGATTTCGCGAAACTGTTCGTTCAATTAGGCGGTGCCATTTACAACGCCTCGGTCAACATCGCCGACGAGCGCACGTGGACGACGCTGCCCAAGGAATTTCAATTTTGCCGCATTCCCACGCCGCCGGATCGCAAGCTGGAAATTTCCATGCCCAATGGCTTGCCACAAACCCTGACGCTCAACGACGGCGCAATTAATTTGGTCTATGTCAAATCCATCAATCCCGCTATGCCGTTGTTGGTTTCGCAGATCAAATTAAATGGTTCAACAATTTTCACGCCAAGCGTGGCCGCGACTCCAATAAAAAGTGTCGAGCCAACTCCCGCAACAATTCCAACGGCGAACCCGACAAACGAAAGTCCAACGACAACAACGCCAGTCGAGCCAGCGGTAAATGAGAGTGCGACCAATGCGGTTGTCGTCGCAGCAGCGGAGTCGGCTACCGCGTCAGCAACAACCAATGCGCCCGTCGAACCGGCAGAGACAAAAACGCCGGAGCCGGTCGAGATGACGGCGACCAACGTTCCAAGCCAGCCGGAAATAACGACGCCTGTCAGTTCTGGAGATAACGGAACAACCAACACGGTCGTGGCGATGGCTTCGGAATTTACGATGGATGTTCCGACAAGAGTCACGACCAATGCGCCCGTCGAACCGGTGGAGACAAAATGATTTGCAATGTCGAGCGTGAGATTCTTGACAAAATGACCGTGTATAATCAACAATCACAAAAATGAAGATTCATCATTTCCTTGCTCTTTCCAGCCTGTGCTTCGTCGTCTGTTTGTCCGGCTGCACGACTGTCAATTCTGTTGAAAACGCCAACAAAGAAGGCCAGCGCAACATGGTCACCGACCAACGCGCCGTCACCGACGCGAGCCTGAACCGAAAAGTTTCCATCGTCGGCGTCAACACGGCGCTGACTCCCGGCGGTTTGTTGCGGGTGCAGGTGGAGTTGCAAAACCGCACGCGTTCATTGCAGCGGTTTATGTATCGCTTCGAATGGTTTGACGCCAACGGAATGCAGGTGAATAATGTCATTTCCGCGCAGCTTCCTGATCAAATCGAAGGCAAAGAAAATAAAATGATTTCCAGCATCGCGCCGAACCCGAATTGCAGAGATTTCCGCGTCAAATTTATCGAAGCCAACTAAAATTTATGAAAATTAAAATTCTTCTACCACTCGTTGCTGCCGCCGCGATTCCGTTTGTCATGGGCGGTTGCGCCACCGACGCGCATTATGTCCAGACCGGCGACAAGGAGCAGATCGTCAGTCTTGGACAAATCAACATACAGGATTATGCGAACGCCGCGAACGCCGCCGTGAACGACTTGCTGGCAGCCGGCGCGCTCGACAAAGTGTCCAATCCACCCGCCGTGCTGTTCGTCAGCCGCATCGTCAACAACACCGGCCGACAGATTGACACCGACCTGCTCACCAAAAAGATTTCCATCGCCTTGCTCCAAAGCGGCAAGGCCGTGACCACCAGCGTAGACCCGGCAGCCAAGGGTTATCGGCAGGAAAATGAATTCATGAACGACCAAAAGGCCACACGACTGCCGGACTTCACTCTCTCGGGAAAAATCATTGAAACCATTGACCGCGCCGGCAGCACAAGCCGTCATACTTACAGCTTCCAACTTTCGCTGAATGACAACAAGACCGGCTATCAGGTTTGGGAAGGCGAAAAAGAAATCGGCAAGCAAGGCACGCGCTCGACCGTCGGTTTTTAATTTTCCTCGAATTATTCCAGCGCCGGTTGGAAAATTCCGACCGGCGTTTCTTCTTTTGTTGTGCTGAAAATGATTTACTTCGGGTGGAACTGAAAATATACTCGCGGCTGGTTGCCGATGTGGCGGAATTGGCAGACGCGCTAGACTCAAAATCTAGTATCCGCAAGGATGTGTGGGTTCGACCCCCTCCGTCGGCACCAATTGATTTCGTTGGCTATTGCACGACTTCCGCAAATCCGGCTTGGCAGCCGGAAAGCGTTCTGTTTAATTGGCCGCGCTTAATGAGAAGATTACCCGCCATTGTTCCCGCAATTTTTTTGGCGGCGATCTTTTCATTCAATTCTTCCGCGCAGGAGCAAGCGATTGAAGTTCAGTCGTTGAACCAAATTCTTCCGGGCCAGCCGACTGGCGAATTTGCAGTTCAAGGCAATATCGCAACCATGACCAATGGCGCTTTTGCCCGTTACGGCGACACGGTGTTGATGGCGGACAACGCGGCGGTCAACATGGAAACCGGAGATACGATTGCCGACGGCCATGTGCGCATCGAGCAGGGCGAAATGCTTTGGACGGGCGAGCACATCAATTACAACTTCAAAACGCACCAGATGCGCAGCGAGCAGTTTCGCACGGGCAAATCGCCGATATTCGCCGCCGGACACGATTTGCAGGGCGACATCAGCAACAAAGTTTACAACGCGCAATGCATCATGGTGACTTCGGACGACGTGAGTGATCCGGCTGTCTACATTCGCGCGCATAAAATAAAAATCGTTCCCGGCAAATACTTTGAGGCATGGAACGCGGTTTTATTTTTGGACGGCGTTCCGGCGTTTTACTTTCCGTATTACAAGCGCAACCTCGGCGATCACGCGAACAATTTGACTTTTCTGCCCGGTTTTCGCACTGCCTACGGGCCATATTTATTGAGCACTTACACATGGTGGTTGAACGATGAAGTGGACGGCGCGTTTCATGCCGATTATCGGGAACGTCGCGGCGTCGGCGCGGGTCCCGACTTGAATCTGCACTTCAACCGTTGGGGTGACGCGTCGTTCAAGTATTATTATTTGCACGATCAAAATCCAAACATCGGCACGAACGGTTTGCCCGGCACAATTTCAATCCCGCAAAACCGCCAGCGATTTTATTTCGGCTGGCAGGCGACGCCGTTCACGAATTTGAACGTCAAATCCGTCGTGAACTACCAGAGCGATCCGCTGGTGTTGCATGATTTTTTTGAAGGCGCTTACACTGAAAATCCACAACCGAACACATTTGTTGAAATCAATCGTTATTGGGACAATTGGAGTCTCGACGCCGAAACGACGCCGCGCATCAACAATTTTTTCGACCAGGTCGAGCGTTTTCCGGACGTGAAATTGACCGGCTTTCGCCAGCAGGTTTTTGACACGCCGGTTTTTTACGAGAGCGAAAGTTCCGCCGGCTATTATCGAAAGATGTTCGCCGAGACGAATTCGCTTTTCGGCGGCACGAACGGGCCGGGCTTCGATTATTCCGCCGCGCGCGCCGACACGTTCCAGCAATTGTTGCTGCCTTACACATTTTTTGGCTGGCTGAATATCACGCCGCGCGCCGGTGGACGGTTCACTTATTACAGCGCGGAAACCGGGCCGGGCGGGACGAACAGCGAAACTTACCGGAAAATTTTCAACACCGGCATGGACGTTTCGTTCAAGGCATCGCGGCTTTGGGCGGGCGCGACCAATTCACTTTTGCAGATTGACGGCCTGCGCCACATCATTGAGCCGTCGGCAAGCTACGTTTTCATTCCGCGTCCGGACACATCGCCGCCGCAATTGCCGCAATTCGATTCCGAATCGCCAAGTCCTTTGCTGCTGCCAATTGAATTGCCGGATTACAATGACATTGATTCGATTGACAGTGAAAACGTCATCCGCTTTGGCCTGCGCAACACGCTGCAAACCAAACGTGGCGGTGAGATTGAACATTTGATTGACTGGAACATCTTGCTCGACTGGCGGCTGCGCCCGAATGCGACACAGCAGACGTTCAACGATTTGTATTCGCAATTGGAATTTCATCCGCGCACGTGGCTCACGCTGCAATCGCAAACCCGTTACGACATCAACGGCGGCTCGTTGAATCTCGCGTATCATGAACTCACGTTCACGCCGAACGAATGGTGGAGCTGGGGCATCGGCCACGAATACTTGCGCGCCGGATTTGTGGACAGCGGCGACAATCTCATCAGCAGCACGATGTTTTTGCGCGTGAACGACAATTGGGGCTTCCGCACGACGCATGATTTCAACGCGCTGGACGGCCGGTTGCAGCAACAATTTTATACGGTCTACCGCGACATGCGGAGTTGGACGGCCGCGCTGACGTTTCGCGTGACGGACAATGGAATTGGTCCGAAGGATTACACGGTCGCATTCAGCTTTTCCATCAAAGCGCATCCGCGCCACAATGTCGGCCGCGATGCGGTCGAGCCATATCACCTCGTCGGGGAATAACTCTAAATCGCCGGCAGCAAAATCGTGAACGTGGAGCCTTTGCGGATTTCGCTTTGCACCTCGATTTTGCCGTGATGCTCATGGACGATGCGCTGCGAAATGGCGAGACCCAAACCCGTTCCATTTTTCTTCGTCGTGAAAAACGGCTCGAACATCCGCGACAGATTTTCAGTCGAAATGCCGACGCCGGTGTCGTAAATTTGAATTTTCAAACTGCGTGCGCCACTTTTGTCATTCGTAATTTCCGTTACGATGGTGAGAGTGCCATTTGCGCTCATCGCTTCGAGCGCATTGAACAGCAGGTTCATGAAGACCTGCTGCAATTGCGCCTCATCGCCATGAACAGTGTGCGAAACGGCTTTGTAGTCGCGCTTGACAGAAATCATTTTGGCCGTGATTTGATGCTGTAAAAGCCGCAGCGAATGTTCCAGCACGTCGTGAATGCGCACGCTTGCGAAGGCCGCCGGTTTTGGAGCGCCAAACCGCAACATCTGGCTGACCATCGAATTGATGCGCGTCAATTCCCGCGCGACGACTTCGGCGAGTTCCTTTTCCTCGCTCTTTTGCATCAGCAATTCGATGAACGTTTTGATCGCCGTGAGGCCATTTTTGATTTCGTGCGCGATGCCCGCCGAAAGCGTGCCGAGATTGGCGAGTTGATCCAATCTTTGGAGATTTTGCTCTGAAATGGGAGACGGCTTCCACGAAGTGGTTTTTTTTGACCTGATATTTTTTTTCCGTGCAGTTGACATATATAAACAACAATACGCCCCTTGTCGCCGGTATTCTGACTGGAGAAAACTTAAACTGTTTTGTTTCGGCGACAAACAAAAAAACATTCAAATGATATTTTTCGTGCTGTTTTAAGACTGACTTTTCGCGGCAAACGGCTACGCTACATTTGCCGAATGAAAAATAATTTCGATAAAATCGAATCCGTAGTCGCCGACATACGCAAAGGCAAAATGGTCATCGTCGTGGACGACGCCGACCGCGAAAACGAAGGCGATTTGATTTGCGCCGCGCAACACATCACGCCCGCCGCCGTCAATTTCATGGCCAAGCACGGGCGCGGCTTGATTTGCGTCGCCACAAATTCCGAACGCTTGCAACAACTCGGCGTTGAGCGCATGGTCAAACAAAACCGCGAAAGTTTTCGCACCGATTTTCAAGTGAGCGTGGATGCCGCGCGCGGAATCACCACTGGTATTTCCGCCGCCGACCGTTCGCAAACGATTCAAATCATGGCCGCGCCGACCGCCGTGCCGGAAGATTTAGTCCAGCCCGGCCATGTTTTTCCGTTGCGAGCACGACCCGGCGGAGTTTTGCAGCGCGCCGGCCACACCGAAGCCGCCGTGGATTTGGCAACGCTCGCCGATTGCAGGCCGATTGGCGTGCTATGCGAAATTCTTAATGATGACGGCACGATGGCGCGCTTGCCGCAGCTTTTGAAATTTGCGAAAAAGCACAAACTGAAAATCTGCACGATTGAAGATTTGATCCATTTCCGCCGCACGCGCGAAAAGCTCGTTGAAAAAATTGAAGTCGTGAAATTGCCGACCGACTTTGGCGATTTCGATTTGCATTTGTATCGCTCGAAGATTGACGAGAAACATCACGTCGCCCTCGTGCGCGGCGATGTTGCCGGGCAGAAAAATATCCTCGTGCGCGTCCACAGCGAATGCCTGACCGGCGACGTTTTTGGCTCGCGCCGCTGCGATTGCGGGTCGCAACTGCATCAGGCGATGAAGCAAGCCGCCGAAGCCGGTCGCGGCGTGATTGTTTATATGCGGCAGGAAGGCCGCGGCATCGGCCTCGCGCCGAAGATCAAAGCCTACAAATTGCAGGAGCAGGGTTTGGACACGGTTGAAGCGAATGAAAAACTCGGCTACGGAATGGATTTGCGCGAATACGGACTCGGCGCGCAAATCCTCGTTGACCTCGGCTTGAAAACCATCCGGCTGCTGACGAACAATCCGAAAAAAGTCGTCGGGCTGGAAGGTTACGGCCTGAAAATCACGGAGCAAGTGCCGATCAAAATAAAATCCAATCCGCACAACGAACGCTATTTGAAAACGAAGCGGGAAAAGCTGGGGCATCTTTTGTGAACGAGACACAATTTAGATTTCAACAAAAGAGAAATGCTAATCCGCGTCATTTTTTGATTTATGCGGCAAGTGCTGAACTTGCAGTCGTCGAAAAAATCACAAAGGAAGAAAAAGGAATTTCCAAATGGACGCCACACGAACTGGCGGCGATTATTTTCTCCGCCTTTGCACTTGAAGCTATTTGCAATTCTTTTGGCGACAAATTATTTGGCGAAAGCTGTTGGAAAGATTTTGAAACCCGAAGTCCAATTGAGAAGTTGCAAATTGTCTGTGAAAAATTAAATATCAATTCGAGTTTGGATTTTCGGAACGAACTCTGGTCGGATGCAAAATGGCTGGTTGGTTTTAGAAACGAGGTTGCACACGCCAAGCTCCAACCTATCGACCAAGAAACAACAATTCCCATTGCCCAGTGCAATTATTATCCGATCAATTCATGGCCTCTGTCAGATGTCGAAAAGGAAATTACTATCGGAAATGCAAAACGAGCCATAAAAGTGGTTCAAGAAATTCTTGCCCAGTTCTATTTGAAGATAAAAGAAGAAGATAGAGGTTCATTGTTTTTTGACATTTCATTTACCACAGGATCATCACGTTAAAACCCATCAAAACCAAAACGGCTCGTGCCAGCGGCGGCACATTCGCCATCGTCGCGTCGCGCTGAAATTTCTTTGTAGGAGTCGAGGTAACGAGACTCAAATTTTTCTGAAAAAATAGTCAGAGACTCCTCACGTCGTCTCCTGATTTTTCAAATATTGTCGCGCTTGCGTGATTTCGTTTTGGCGTTAAACTTCAGCCATGAGCTTTGAACAACTCAAGCGGGAAGTGGTGACATTGAGCGACCGCGAGCAGGCGGATTTGATCCGGTTCACGCTCCAGTTGCGCCATGAGCACGACGCGGATTATTGCCGCGAAGTCACCGACCGGCTCAATGACGGCGACAAGTCCCGCTGGCTCACGCCCGATGAGTTTGAACGCCGTCTCGGCAACGCCTGACGGCCATGCGGCCTTACGCGATCTACATCAACGAAGCCGCGCTGGCATCCGCGCCCAAGTCCGGCTGGCAGCGCGAAAAGGTCATGGGTTTCATCCGCTCGCTCGCGGACAATCCAAACACGCCCGGCGATTTTTCAGAAAAGGACGGCGCGGGCAGAAATGTGCAGGTCAAGGTGATTGGCCGCTACGCGCTGACATTTTGGGCTGACCATGCGGTTTCGGAAATCAAAGTGACGCACATCAAACTGGCCGACCAGTGAAATCGATTTTTTAATTTTATCAGTCACCGATAATTTTCAAATGCTTAAAAAAGTTAAAACCAAAATGGCACGCGCCAGCGGCGGCACATTCGCCATCGTCGCGTCGCGTTACAATTCAGAATACGTGGACGCGATGCTGCACGCGGCGCGTGAGGAATTGCTTCAAGCCAAAGCGCACATCCGCATCGTGCGCGTGCCGGGCGCATTTGAGATACCCGTCGCGGCTTCACGATTGGCGCAATCAAAATCGCGTCGTTACGATGCCATCATTTGCTTCGGCGTGATTTTTCAAGGCGAAACGAGCCACGCGCAGCACATCGGCAAAGGCGTGACGCACGCGCTGGCGCAAATTCAGGTGCTGCACAAAACTCCGGTCATTCACGGCGTTTTCGTTTTTGAAAAAGTGAAGCACGCCAAGGTTCGTTGCCTCGGCAAAAAACACAATCGCGGCACGGAAGCGGCGCAAACGGCGTTGGAAATGGCGCGCGTGATGAAGGGTTTGTGAAAATTTTCACAAACGGCTTGCAGCATGAATGGGCGAGTGTTAAATTTTTCCAGCCATTTTGGATTAACCGCTTTGTTTGAGTATGAAAAAATTGTTTTTATTTTTGGCGCTTGGAATTTTTAGCGCGGGACAAATCGTTTTCGCAGCCGACATCACGGGAACCATCACACTCAAAGGCACGCCGCCCAAGGAGGTCGAAATCGCGCCCATCATGGACGACGCGACTTGCGGGCAAATGTATTCCACGGCGCCCACGACGCATTTTTATGTCGTCGGAAAAAATGGCGAATTTGCGGACGTGATCGTTTCGCTCAAGGACGCTTCGGGAAACGAAATCATCGGCAAATCCACCGGCGCGACGGCCAAGCCCGCGATGCTCGATCAAAAAGGCTGCCTTTATATGCCGACGATTCTGGCGATTCAAACCGGCCAAAAACTCATCGTCAAAAATTCCGACAATTGCATTCACAATGTCCACAGCATTTCCACTGCCGGCAATCCCGAGCATAACGATGCGCAAATGTCCGGCGGCGCGGATTTGACTTATACCTTTCCCAAACCGGAAATGTTTTTGAAATTTCAATGCGACGTGCATCCGTGGATGTTCGCGTGGGTCAGCATTTTTGACAGCCCGTATTTTTCCATCAGCGGCAAGGACGGCAAATTCACCATCAAAAACGTGCCGCCCGGCAGATATACTGTTGTGGCCAATCATCGTAAACTTGGCGAACAAACACAAACCGTCGAAGTCGCAGGCAAAGACGTGCCGGTGAAATTTACGTTTGAAATCAAATAACCGAATCAAAACGACCGCTGCAAAGAACCGCAGCGGTTTGTTATTTTTTCATCAGGCAGAATGAACGCAAATTGTGAGGCAAACAACAATCACCGGCTGCACCGGTTCGCCGTGCTGACGGCGGTTGCCACATTTTTGCTGCTCGGCGCCGGTGGACTCGTCACGAGCCACGAAGCCGGAATGTCCGTGCCCGATTGGCCGAACAGTTACGGCTACAATATGTTCGCCTTTCCGGTTTCACAATGGACCGGCGGAATTTTTTACGAACACACACACCGCCTTTGGGCCTCGGCGGTTGGTTTGATGACGACAATGCTCGCCGTATGGATTTGGCTCAAAGATTCACGCAAATGGATGAAATGGCTCGGCGTTATTGCTTTTTTTGGCGTCGTCGCGCAAGGCATTCTCGGCGGACTGCGCGTGACAATGAAAATGAACAGCCTCGGAATTTTTCACGGCGTCATCGCGCAGGCATTTTTCGTTTTGATTTGCGCGATCGCATTCTTCACCAGCGGCACATGGCAAAAAATTTCCGAACAAACGAAATTAAATGTGTCGCGCCATTTGCGAACGCTCGTGCTGGCGGCAACCATTTTAGTTTTCTTCCAACTGGTTCTCGGCGCGACCATGCGGCATCAGCATGCGGGTCTGGCCATTTCGGATTTTCCGCTGGCACACGGACAAATCTGGCCGGACACAAATCCCGATGCGATTCAGCGCTACAACGCGCAGCGCATGGAAATGACGAACGCAAATCCAATCACGGCGTTTCAAATTATTTTGCAAATGATTCATCGCTTTGTCGCGTTCGCCATTTTTCTGGGCGCGGCGGCGGCAGCCGGATTGTCTGCGAAAAAACTCGGCAAGCAGGATGCGCTGACAAAGTTCGCGTTTTTTTGGCTGGCGCTGATTATTGCGCAAATCGGTCTCGGCGCATGGACGATTTGGTCAAACAAAGCCGCAGATATCGCGACGGCGCACGTGCTTGTCGGCGCGCTTTCGCTCGTGACAGGCGCTCTCTGGTGCATTATTGCTTTCCGCCGGTCGGCTGTAGCGGCGGTCTGTGACCGTCGTTCACAGAGCGACGCTACAGTTGGCGCATTTGGAACTTTTGCCGCAAATAAATGAAAGATTTTTCCGCTGAAATTTTGAGCAATGCCGCCGCTGAAAAAAGTTGGACGACAGTTTTTTCCGATTTGGTCAAAGCGCGATTGACCACGCTCGTGCTGCTGACGACTGCGGTTGGTTTTTACATCGGCGAAATCGGCGCTATCAATTTTGTTTTATTTTTCAATACTCTTGCGGCTACTGCGCTCGTCGCTGCTGGCGCGGCTGCGCTGAATCAATTGCTCGAACGCGAATACGATGCGAAAATGCGCCGAACGCAAGATCGTCCACTGCCATCAGGGCGTTTGCAGCCAGCGACTGTTGCCATTTTCGGCGGCGTCACTTCGGTTGCCGGTTTGATTTATCTCGCGCTCGCAGTGAATTTGCTCACGAGCGTTCTCGGCGCGGTCACGCTCGTCAGTTATTTGTTCATTTACACGCCGCTCAAGCGCGTGACGTGGCTGAACACGGCCATCGGCGCGATTCCCGGCGCGTTGCCGCCGTTGATGGGCTGGACTGCCGCGCGAAATGAATTGACCGGCGGTGGTTGGACGCTTTTCGCGATTCTTGCGTTCTGGCAAATCCCGCATTTCTTCGCCATCGCGTGGATGTATCGCGAAGAATACGCGAAAGCTGGTTTCGTGATGCTGCCGAACGTCGAGTCCGGCGGCCAGCGCACGGCGCAACAAACCGTCAGCCACACACTCGCGTTGTTCATCGTCAGCCTGTGTCCATTCCTTTTCAAAATGGCCGGAGTCATTTATCTTGGCGGCGCGATTTTTCTGGGCGCGGCATTTTTGTTTTGTGCGATCCAATTTTCACGGCAACTGACTTTGCCGCGCGCGAAGCAATTATTTTTGGCCTCAATCCTTTATCTGCCGCTGTTGCTGGCAGTGATGTGTTTGGACAAGTTGAAATAAATTATGGACGCGACCGTTGAACAATTTCCGCCGCATCGCAAACATGATACGCACGATGAGCACGCGCATCACGACGCCGGTTTTTGGCGCGGCTATGTTTTTTCCAGCGACCACAAAATCATCGGCATTCAATATGGTTTCACGGCGTTGTGTTTCATGCTGTTCGGATTTTTCCTGATGTTGTTGATGCGCTGGCAAATCGCGCATCCGCAACAGCCCGTGCCGTTGGGAATCGGCTGGCTGCTCGAAAAAATTCTTGGCAACGTCGCGGCGGGCGGCGCGATTTCGCCCGACCTTTACAATTCCTTCGGCGCAATGCACGGCACGATCATGGTGTTTTTGGGAATTGTGCCGCTGGCATTTGCGGCATTCGGCAATTACGTCGTGCCGCTGATGATCGGCGCGCCTGACATGGCATTTCCGCGCGTCAACATGGCGAGCTATCAGGCATATTTTCTCGGCGGCGTAGTCATGTTCGTCAGCTTTTTCATTCCCGGCGGCGCGGCGCAAGCGGGTTGGACTTCGTATTCGCCTCTGGCAACTTCGATCCCGACACACGGACAATTATTTTGGATCATCGGGATGGTGTTGCTCATTTCGTCATCGCTGCTTGGCGCGGTGAATTTCATCGCGACGATCATCCAATTGCGCGCGCCGGGCATGACGTGGATGCGCCTACCGTTTTTCGTTTGGGCACAATTGATTACGGCGTTCATTTTGCTGCTGGCGTTTCCGCCGCTCGAAGCCGCAGCCGTCATGCAATTGATGGACAACGTCGTGCACACGAGTTTCTTTTTGCCGACCGGCCTTGCCGTAAGCGGAAATCTGGCGCACATCAGCGGCGGCGGCAGTCCATTGTTGTGGCAGCATTTGTTCTGGTTCCTCGGTCATCCGGAAGTTTACGTTTTGATTTTGCCGGCGATGGGAATTGTCTGCGAAATTATCGCGTGCAACACGCGCAAGCCGATGTGGGGCTACAAATCGCTCGTGTATGCTGTGCTGGCAATCGGTTTTCTTTCGTTCATCGTGTGGGCGCACCACATGTATCTGACAGGCATGGGCACAAAAATTTCCGCGTTTTTCCAGGCGACGACGATGATCATTTCGATCCCGTCGGTCATCATTTTAACGTGCCTGTTCATCACGCTTTGGGGTGGCTCAATCCGTTTCAACACGCCGATGCTGTTCGCGCTGGCGTTTTTGCCGATGTTCGGCATCGGTGGACTGACCGGCCTACCGCTGGGCTTCAACGCAAGCGATGTTTATCTACACGACACTTACTACATCATCGCGCATTTTCATTACGTCGTCGCGCCGGGGACGATTTTTGGTTTGTTCGCAGGGATTTATTTTTGGTTTCCGAAAATGACAGGGCGGAAGATGAATGAATTCTGGGGACGGATGCATTTCTGGTGCTCGTTCATTTTTATGAATCTGGTTTTCATGCCGATGTTCGCGCAAGGCATGAAAGGCATGTTGCGGCGCATGGCCGATGGCGGCGCGAATTATTCCGCCGCGCGCGTGCCGAACGCGATGGACACGCTGCCGACGAGCATCATGGAATTACACGTTTGGATTTTGTGGGCGGCAATCGCGCTGGGCATCGCGCAAATTCCGTTCATCATCAATTTGTTCTGGAGCATCAAGCACGGCGAAAAAGTTGGCGACAATCCGTGGGAATCCACGACGGTCGAATGGCAAACGCCCACGCCGCCGCCGCACGGAAATTTCGCGCACGCGCCGCAAATTTATCGCGGGCCTTACGAATACAGCGTGCCCGGCCACGCCACCGATTTCACGCCGCAAACCGAACCGGAAAATGTTCCGTCGCCAAAAATTTCACCTGTTCCAATCGCGCATTAAAATTTCATGGAAATTCCCTACACAATTCAACCGCGACCGGACACCGGCATTTACAACGCCAAGCTCGGCATCTGGCTTTTTCTTGCATCTGAAGTCATGCTCTTCGGCGGACTTTTTTCCGGCTACGTATTGCTGCGCGTCGGTGCGCCGGACGGCTACTGGCCGCACGGCTGGCTCGACGTTCGCTTCGGCACGGCCAACACAATCATCCTCGCGCTTTCGGCCATCACGACGTTGCTCGCATGGGCTGCGTGCAAAGTCGGACAATTCGGGAAATTCAAATTTTTTCACGCCTGCACGCTGGCATTGGCGCTCTCGTTTCTTTGCGTCAAAATGTATGAATACCACGACAAATGGATTCATTACGAAATCAAATTGACGGACGGAACATTTGCCGACGGCCATCTTGTCGAAAAATCCACCGACTTTAATCTGGCCAAAAAAATCGGCAGCGTCACCTTGCACGGGCGCATCGTGAACGACGAAACGTTGCTTTATGATTTGCGTTCGCAAAAGAACATCAAGCTGGACGAAGTCACCGTTAAAGCGGCTGACATCACTTCGATGGAAAATTACGGCCCGTGGCATAACACTTACCTTGCGCTTTATTTTACGCTGACGGGTTTGCACGCGCTGCACATTCTCGGCGGCAGCATCGTCATCGGCTATCTTTGGGGGCCGGGACGCAAAATGTGGAAGACCAATCCCCAACAATTCACCAATCGCATAGAAGTCTCCGGCTTGTTCTGGCACTTTGTTGACCTGGTCTGGATTTTTCTGTTCCCGGTTCTATATTTAACCTGAAAAATTTATGAGCGAGTCGCATGAAATGAAAACTGTCGCGCAACCGGATTTGCAGGAACATCCGGTTGAATTCAAAAGTTACGTCCGCACCTGCATTTACGTTTTCATCGCCATCCTTTGCGCGACTGGCCTCATGATTTACGCCTCTTTTTTGCCGCACTACTCATGGGCGGTGAAAGTCTCTTTGATTTTGGCCGTCGCTTGTGGCAACGCATTTGTCGTCGCGGGTTTTCTGATGCACTTGATTTCTGAAAAGAAAATGGTCTATATGGTTCTTGGATTTACCGTGATGTTCGTGGCCGGTTTGTTCTGGCTGACACTTTACGCGATGCAGGATTTTCCGGCGGGAACCACGCATTGATATGTCGTTGAAAGCGTTTCATCTCATTTTTGTGACGTTGTTGACGGCGTTGTCGTTCGGTTTTGCGGCGTGGGCATTCGCGTCGGGCAAAATTCTGTTCGGCATTGCCGGAATCGTGACGGGAATTTTGGTCATCATTTACGGAATTTATTTTTTGAAAAAACTGAAAAAAATCAGCTATTTATGAAAACCTTGCGCAAAATTATTTTTGCAATTGCTGTAATTATCGCGCTCGCGCCGGTATCAATGATTGCTTGCCCGGCGTGTGGCAGCGCCAATCCTAATTTTCATTCGTCATTGGCCGATGGCATGAATCTGGGCATTTTGACGTTGCTTGGCGTTCTGGTTCCTGTGCTGGGCTGCTTCGCATTTGGTCTCATCCGCATGATTAACAAAGACGAATCATCCGGCAAAAACGCCGATGCGCCGAAAAACATCACCGACGTATGATTGAATGGTCTGCAAAACTTCTCGGAATGCCCGAACTCGCCTCGAAAAACGGCGAGCAGGTTGACGCGCTGATTGTCTATGTCCATTGGCTGATGCTGGTGCTGTTCGTCGGCTGGATCATTTATTTTGGCTATGCAGTCTGGCGTTTTCAAAGCAAAAAAAATCCAAAAGCCGATTACGAAGGCGTCAAAAATCACATGTCGAATTACATCGAATTCGGCGTCGTCCTTGCTGAAGCCGTGTTGCTTTGCGCCATTGCAATTCCAGTTTGGGCGAAAGCCGTGGATCATTTTCCCGACGCGAACGAATCCACCGTCGTTTATGTCATGGCGCAGCAATACGCTTGGAATGTCCGTTATGCGGGCCCGGACGGTTTATTTGGGAAGCAGGACATGAAATTAGTTGCGGTGAACAATGTCTTTGGCGTTGACCCGAATGATCCGAATGCAAAAGACGACATCCAATTGCTCAATGAAATTCATGTGCCGGTCGGCAAACCTGCCATCGTTTACGTCAGTTCCAAGGATGTGATTCATTCGTTCAAAGTCGTGGCCATGCGCGTTTGTCAGGACGCAATTCCCGGTCTGCGCATTCCGTGCTGGTTTATACCGACAAAAATTGGCCGCTATCAAATCAATTGCGCGCAACTATGCGGCAACGGCCATTCGGCGATGTCCACCGGATTTCTTGTTGTTGAAAGTCAGGAGGATTTTAACAAATGGATAAAATCCAAAAATCCTGCTCCTACTGCGACCGGCGGAAAAAGTTTATACGAATAAACTGTCGCCGCGATTTTCATGTCTTCATCAAAATTGCCTCAAACAATTTGGCTGGGCATCGTCCTGCTTTTAGGGTTTATCGGGCTTGCCTACTTGCTGTCGCTCGCGGAATTCAAGCAACAACACCCGCTGCCTGTGCTCGGACAAATCGCTGATTTCACGCTGACAAATCAGGACGGTAAAACCGCAACGCTCGCGGATATGACCACCCATGTTTGGGTCGCCGACATCATTTTCACGCGCTGCGCCGGCCCATGTCCGCGCATGACCGCGCAAATGAAATCGTTGCAGGACAAATTGTCAAAAAATGGCAATGCAAAACTCGTCACGCTCACGACTGACCCCGATTTTGATTCGCCCGCTGTTTTGAAAAAATATGGCGAACGCTTCGGCGCGAATTTCAACCGCTGGACATTTTTGACCGGAACGAAAAGTGAAATCGGCTTGCTCGCCGCCAACAGTTTGAAATTAGGCTCGACCCCGATTAAGCCGGAAGACCAAAAAAATTCCGCCGACCTTTTCATCCACACCACGATTTTTGTCGTCGTGGACAAGCATGCGCAGTTGCGCGGCGTTTTTGAGACCGGCGGCGAAGGTGTTGATTGGACGAACGCGGTGCAGCCGAAATTGCTCGCCACAATCCGGCGGCTTGAACGCGAACCATGAGCATTCACGATTTGCCCGCCGTCAACGCCTCGCTCAATGCCTTGAGCGCGATTTTTCTGACCGCAGGATTTATCTTCATCCGCCAAAAAAAAATCATCGCGCACCGCAATTGCATGATTTCCGCATTCTGCACCTCGGTCGTTTTTCTGATTTGCTATCTGACATATCACATTTATCTCGCCGTCGTTTTGCATCAAGGCCCGACGCGATTTCTGAATCCGCCGTGGTTTCGCCCGATTTACCTGACGATTTTGCTTACGCACACTGTTTTGGCCGTCACTATCGTGCCGATGATTTTAATCACCTTGAGCCGTGCGCTCCGAGAAAAATTCGACAAACATAAAAAAATCGCCCGCTGGACATGGCCGTTGTGGATGTATGTTTCCGTGACTGGCGCGATAGTTTATTGGTTGCTCTACATCAAATTTCCGCAGCATTGAATCGCGCATGAAATCCATTGCCAGTGTTCTAATTCACAAAAGCCAGTTTCCCGAAAATGTCCGGCGCGATTTGCTGCAATCGCTTCGTTCGCGAAAAATAAATCACAAATTCCACTACGACAGTATCAAGCAAACCCACAAATGGCTCGCGCTGCACCAAATCTATGCGCCGTCGCGTAGCGATAAAAATGTCCACGCCATTTATAAACAAAGTTTTGAAGCCGCTGTCGCAAAAATAAAATCCAGAAGCGTCCATGTCATCGGCCTCGGCTGCGGCGGCGGACAAAAAGACACGCGGCTGTTGAAATTGTTGAAGACACGCGGCAAAGTAGTTTTTTACACGCCGTGCGATGTCAGCGTTGCCATGGTTTTGACCGCACGCCAAACCGCGTTTGCAGTTTTGCCGAAAGGAAATTGTTTTCCATTCGTTTGTGATTTGGCAACGGCAAATTTTAATTGGGAGGGTCGCCGTGTCGGCGACCCTGATTTATTTGGGACGGCGGCACGCCGTCCCTTCCCCAAAATCGTCACTTTTTTCGGCATGATTCCGAACTTCGAGCCACAGGACATTTTGCCGAAGCTGGCATCGCTCATTCGCCCGAAGGATTTTTTATTGTTCAGCGCCAATCTCGCGCCGGGGAAAAATTACGACGCCGGAATGGAAAAAATTCTGCCGCAATACGACAACGTGCCGACGCGCGACTGGCTGATGACGTTTCTGCCCGACCTGGGAGTTGAAAAGCGCGACGGCAAATTGTGTTTTGAAATTGAAACGGCGCAAAATGGATTGAAGCGCGTTGTGGCCGATTTTCATTTCAAACGCGCGCGGCAAATAGGAGTTGAGGGACGGACTTTCAATTTCAAATCCGGCGAGACAATCCGGCTTTTCTTTTCCTATCGCTACACGCCGGAGCATGTTCGCAAAATCCTTGCTGCGCACAAATTGGAAATTTGCGGACAATGGATTGCAAAATCAGAAGAAGAAGGCGTTTTTCTTTGCCGCAGAAAATAATCCGCGTAATCCGCAGTTAAAATACTCTCATTGTGTCGAGAACGGCTTTGACGCGCGGAACTTCGTGCGTGCGGAACAAGTCGGTTTTGCCAAGAGCGGCAAGGACGGTGAAGAACGGCTCGGCGCAGCGGACTTCATCGCCGAAAAATTCAAAGGCATGGGGCAGGGCATGGCAAACGGGAAAACCAAGTGCGCGCAATCGAAATGTGTTTAGGAAAATGTTCATCTGATGCCGCACGCGAATGGCGCTGTCCTGCAAGTTGCGGTAGTAAAAGCCGAGTCCGGGATCGAGAAAGATTTTTTCGACGCCACTACCTTGAGCGATTTCAATTTGACGCGAAAAATATCTCCGCATCATTTCAATCGGATCGGCACCGAAATCAAAATCATCAACCTCGCGGACATTTTTGCCTTGAACGTAACAAATGATGACTGCCGCATCGTGTGCAGCGGCCATTTTGAAAATTTCCTTTGAATTTGTATTGCCGGTCAGATTCAAAATGTTCGCTCCTGCTTCGAGGCTGGCGCGCGCGACTTTGGGTGAATAGGTTTCGACGGAAACAAGAATTTTTTCCGCGCGCAATTTTTTGATGACGGGTATCAATTTGTTTTTTTGCACTTTGTCATCTACGCGCGCGGCATGGGCGAGCGTGGATTCCGCGCCGATGTCCACGATGTCTGCGCCTTGCGCTGCAAGAACTTTTCCACGCTGGATCGCAGCTTCTGCCGATAAACAAACGCTTTCGCGATACCACGAATCCACGGACAGATTCACAACGCCCATGATTCCGGGCTGCGAGTTGAAGTTAATTTTTTTTCCGCCGATGGAAAACTCTTTCACGCGCGCGGACGCGGCAGCGCGATTTTGTTCGAGCAGTTCTGCAAGATTTTCCAGTTTGAGCATTTTGAAAATCGTAAATCGCCTGTCGCGCTGAAGCAAAGCGAAAGCGGAAAAATCGCCAATCATAAATAAGAAGTGGCGCGCCCGGCGCGATTCGAACGCGCGACCACCTGCTTAGAAGGCAGATGCTCTATCCAACTGAGCTACGGGCGCAAAACACAATAAAATAAAGGTTCTATTGCTATAATAAAATAACGAAATTTGACATTTCAATACTGCTATTCTATACTGATAGTATGAGAACAAAGAAAGGCCAAAAATCCGAGGCGGTTTGGCAAAAAACGCAGTATGCGAATTTGATTCGTTATGTTCCATCGGGCACGTATTTCGCACGTTTTCGGGTAAAGGGCAAGCTTGTTTGGAGAGGACTTAAGACCGACAAAATCAGCATAGCCCAGCTTCGTCTTGCCGACGAGATGGACAAGGAACGTAGGAAAGCCGAAAATGCGACTGCAATTGCCAAAGGCAAAATGACGGTGGGTGATGCTATCCATATCTACGAAGAACGGGTCCAAGGGAGGATAGATTTTAAGCCGCGCACAAAAGCATATCATGTCGAGCGCATTGAGAGCTTGCTCAAATCGTGGCCGGACTTGAAAGCGATGGACATTACGAAGGTGACGAAATCGGACTGTCTCAAATGGGCGGCACGATATGGTCAAGGCATTAGCGCGACGACATTCAATCATGCGCTTGGTATTTTGCGCGCCATTTTGGAGATTGGAACAGAAGTTGGACTCCGCTTCGACAATCCAGTCAAAGCCGTTAAACGTGTTAGCGAACGCTTAAAAAAACTTCAATTGCCGGAGCCGGAGCAATTCCAAAAATTCATTCGCGAAGTTGGAAATTCCGGCAGCGGCTTTTCAAAGCCTTGTGCGAATCTAATTCGATTTCTGGCTTTTGGCGGTTTCCGAATTAAAGAAGCCAGTCATGTGACATGGGCAGATTGTGACTTCAAGCGAGGTTTAATCATGGTTTATGGTGAACCCGAAACGGGCACGAAAGGCAGAGGCGACGTGCGCGTGGTTCCGATGATCCCCGATATGAAAAATCTGTTGCAACAGCTTCGGGCGGAATGTCCAAACGTAAAGCCGCAAGAATCTGTAATGCGCGTTTGGGAATGTCAGAAGGCAATGGACCGTGCAGCAAAAGTTATTAGCATGACGCGAATCACTCATCACGATTTGCGCCACCTGTTTGCGACGCGCTGCATTGAAGCTGGCGTTGATATTCCCACAGTTTCGCGTTGGCTTGGACACAAAGACGGTGGCGCTTTGGCAATGCGTGTGTATGGACACTTGCGCGATACTCATTCCACAGCAATGGCGCAGAAAGTTAGTTTTCTCGAAAGTGAAGTGACGACAAAAGAGGCATCAGCAAAATTTCATTCCAGTTTTGTGAGACGATGACGGTTGATTGATGATTTTTGAAATGCTCCAAAAAATGCTCCGTCAATTTCTGTTGTTGATCAGCAAGCGAGCAGGAAACGATTGCATCGTGTCTGTCCAATCTATCGAATGACGCGCCGAGCTTGCCCTGCCGCGCTTCATTGACGGCGAGCCGGTATTGCGTGAGCCACTGGCGTTCGGCGGCATCTTTGGCCGTCTCTGGATTTTGACGCCGGATGTTTGTCAGCACGGCAAAACCAAGTCCCGAATACTTTTCAATCGCCCGCAGCGCGTCGGAAGCCTCGACCGCTCCGTGCTGGCGCGTGTCCCCGGACAGAATGAGACGGCCATCGTGTTCTTTGACGAACGACAGCAGTTTTTCCATTTGTTCACCGCCGATTTGCCCGGCCTCATCCACGACGACGACCGCGCCGCGCGTCATTGAGCCGCGAGAAAGAAACGCGCTGACTGTTTGAGCAGAATAAAAGCCGTCCCCGGCCAAATCGTGAACCTGCTGATGCTCTGCGGCGCGATGACTTGGACGCGATGACCTGCCTTGTCGAGTCCGATTTTAACTTCGCGCAGCGTATAACTTTTGCCAGTTCCCGCGCCGCCGCGAAACAACGTGACGAAATCCCGCGAGGACAAAATATGTTCGACCGCTTTACGTTGCTCATCATCCAATGTGACTGTTGATACGCGATGTTTGGGTGCAAGCGGTTTATATTCGTTCATCCGATGTTGAGCCGGCGTGACAATCTTTGCTTCACGCTCCAAAACTTCGCGCGTTGTTATTTGCGCGGAAAATTTTGTGTTACGGATATAATCGCGCTGGCGTGATTCGCTTTGAATGTCGGCTATGCTGATATTTTGACCGCGAACGTGTTCCAGCGCGTGACGCCAAAGCTCGTGCAGATGGACAACCGAGCGACGCTCGAACAGGTGATTTTCCGCCCACTCGATTGCATCCGCCGCCGTCATGCGCGATGAAATTTCCGGCGATTGCCCTTTGTCCAAACGATTGACCTGCCACCATTCGCCCCACGACAATTGTTTGTTCCAAATGGACTGCAATTTCGCAATGCCAACGTCCTTGATTTTCCGGGCGCGTTCCTTGTGCGCGATGTTGGCGCGAATGACTTTGATGTTTTGATTCGCCTTGTCCGGCTCGCGTTCGAGCAGTTCTTTCGTCTTTTCGTCAATCTCGCGGTGACGCTTGGAAAAGCGTTCCACCAGTTCCGGTGAGACACCTTCAATCTCAAAATCGCCGCGCGGATTGTTTTGGATGCGGTAGCCAAATTTTTGGAGTGATTTGACCAACTCGTGATAATAGACGTTCTCAATAAATTTTTGCGCCGGAAACATTTCGCACGTCTCAAGTGCTTTCCAACGATTTTCTTTCGCGTCAAACGTCGCGTTGAAAAGGATGCAATGACTGTGCAAATGCGGGTCTAATGCGCGTGACGTATCGTGACGGAAAATCGCGCCGACCAGATTGGACGTAGGCCGGTAATCATACTGGCCGTCTGTGCGAACGCGCGTTGCGGCGAATGATTCAAATTCGTTCATTGCCGCATGAATCGCTTTATCGTGCGCCTCGATAATCCGTTTGTCATTGCCAACCAGCGCGGCGATTGAAACGGATTTCGGCGGTGAGATTGTGAAATCGAAAAATATCCGGCGATTGGCGTATTCGTGAACAATGCCGTTTTTATCCACGGTGACACGCTTTGCGTTTGATCGTTGAGTCAGTCGCTCACCTGTTTGCGGATTAACGTTTCGGCAGAGATTCAAAAAATCTTTTTCATTGGTAATGCCGGACAGATTTAATTTTTTTGCACCCGCGCCGATCCATTCACCTGAAACCGTTCTGCCTTCCATGTAGTAATCGCCGGTTTTCAAATGCTCTCTGAAATACGATTCAGCATTTTTCAAACTGTATTGAGTTTTCGATCCCAACATGAAGTCAATGTTACTTCATTGCTTCCAAAATCCCGTGCTGTGGAGAGCACGAGTTTTTTATGAATCAGTGTTATTAAATGTTGGACGCTGCACTCCTTGTTTTTAACAAGGTCAGCCGTAACAGCAAAAACAACGGAGAAAAGTTTATGAATGAATCAATCGTATCAGCCGAAGCGAAGGCTCGCTTAACAGAAGCCGTCAAGAATTACGCGCCGCCAGCGCCGGAGAAATATCGCGCGCTCGAAGATGTGAAAGACTGCATTGCCGAACTGCGTAACAAGAAAGCATCGTATCAAACGATACGCACGATGTTGAAGGACAACGCTGGCATTGAAGTCTCGCATCAAACCGTCGCCCGCTATTGCCGTGAAATGCTTACGCCACCGAAAGCCACGCGGAAAAGCCAGCGTCAACAAAAAACGACTGACAGGCCAGCACCGGCCAGCGCGCCGTTTGAAACCCGACGTCCGCGCGGCCCGCGCATTGCCGACATCAAGCCGCTTTAACGCGCGCAACGCAGGTGCCGCCTGTCGCGGCGACCGCAGAGCGACTATCCAGCAAGAAACACTTCTAAAAGCAAAAAAATGTTTCATTAACAATAGGCCTTTACCGTTTTGAATTGCCCATAATCAGTTTTGAAATACGATGCACGCACTTGAATCAATGAATTCATTCCGCAATCATCGGCTCCGCGACATGGCCTTGCCTACGAGCACAACCTGGTTGCTGACGGACATTGCCGAGGCCAAAGGAAAGCAGGAGCTTTACACACGTCAGTCGCCGCAAGTTTTGAAGGCGCTGCGCGACACGGCTATTATCCAAAGCGCGGAATCTTCCAATCGCATCGAAGGCGTGACGGTGGAACGCGACCGTTTGCGTCCGCTTGTGCTCGGCCATGCCCGCCCCCGCGACCGTTCTGAAGAAGAAGTTCTCGGCTATCGGCTCGCACTGAATGAAATTCATTCCAAAGCTGCACGCATTCCCATCACGCCGGAAGCACTGAAACATTTTCACGCGCTCTGTCAGCAGGCCAGCGGCGATGCGGGACAATTCAAGCGCGTGGATAATGACATCATTGAACTTGTTGCCGGCAGCGCACCGAAAATTCGTTTCAAATGTGTTCCCGCCAAACAAACGCCAGCAGCCGTGGACGAATTGTGTTTACTCTACCGTCACGCGCTCGATCAGGAACGCGTTCCGTCGCTCATCGCCACCGCCGCACTCGTGCTCGACTTCACTTGCATCCATCCATTTCGTGATGGCAATGGCCGTGCCTCACGCCTGCTCACGTTGCTTGCGCTTTATCAGCATGGCTATGAAGTTGGCCGCTACATCAGCCTTGAACGGCTGGTCGAAGAATCGAAAGAAGATTATTACGAAGCACTGCAACGCAGTTCGCAGCGATGGCATGAAGGCAAACATGACCTGATTCCGTGGTTCAATTTTTTCCTCGCCATCATTCGTCGCGCGTGCGGTGAATTTGAACAACGCGCCGGTCAAATCAAAAGTCCGCGTGGCGCAAAATCCGCGCTGGTGCTCGACGCGATTCAACGGCAACCCGGCGAATTCAGCATTGGTGATTTACAAAAAGAATGTCCGGGCGTAAGCCTCGACATGATACGGCATTTGCTGAAAAAATTGCGCGGTAAGGAAGTGGAATGTCTCGGACGGGGCAATCAGGCTCGCTGGCGTCGGCTGACAAATAGGTAATAACTCGGTCAATTGGGTAATTCAATGGGTAATGTGTTAGGAACTGACCACCGTCATGACCACCGCGCGCTTTGTTTGACCGTGCTTCTTTCGTCCGCGCGGCACGCACCCCGCACGCGCTCGTCGTGATCGGAATTTTGCTTTGCCGCAGAAGCGGCGTGCTTCCGTTTGCGGCTCGGCGTTGGCGTTGCGCTTCGGCCCCGCTCCAGCCGTCTCTCCATCTGCGCTTCACTTTTTTCCAACGCCGACCGCAAACCGAAGCAAACAGACAAAAATTATAAGTATTTTGTTGCCGTGATATTGGCCGACAATTTTCGATCCAATTCAGAAAAATTGGGAAATAAGCTCAAGGCTTTTTCAAAGATTCTGTTTTGTCGTCCAAAAGTTTGAACATGGTCAAATAAATTCCATTTCCGTTCGCGCCGTCTCCGCCCCATCCCACCACGAGATTGCCATTCCCCAAAATTGCTGTGTGAAGACAAGCCTCCCATCCCAATGTGCGATTAACAGAGACAATACAGCTAAAATCGTGGCCGCATAAAATTTTGATGGCTTGATCACGATAACTTGCGGCGGAATGCTTCACGTCCTGAGTTCCAAGTCGACCAATACACCGTCGGCCGGTTTTGTTGATACACCGGCTTTCGGCTGAGTTTCTTTATTAACGGCGGTGAACTTGAACATTTTCACCATAGCGCCCACGACAAGTCCGACTTCAAGCAGTCCAAGGTATCTGCCCGGACAGAAACGCGGCCCATGCCCGAATCCGAAGTGAAGCATATCTCTCGAAGTAATTCCTTTTTTGGCGAGAACCTCCCAGCGGTTCGGGGCAAACGATGTTGCGGGATGACCGGTCACCGCTTTTCCCCAAAACTCCTCGCACCGGTTCGCGTGCCACACATCGAGACGGAGCTGTGTCCCTTTTGGGAGAAATATCTTTCGCTGATCCGCTGTCTCAATCCAGGTATCGGCCGTGGTCCGGCGCGGGAGAAAATAGAGCGCTGGGGTCAGCCGTAGGGTTTCTTCGAGCACTCGGTTGAGAGTCACCGCGCTCATCAGATTGTCCGGGTCATAGACATTCATGTCTTTCACCTCCACATAGATTTGTTCCTGAATCTCGGGTGCGTGCGACAAATGCGAAATCGTCCAGCTCGCGAACGAGGTTGTGGCCTCCATGGCTCCAGCAAGAAAAACACGGATGTTACTGCGGAGCGCATCATCCGTGGCGTCGGACTTGAACTGCTTCCATAAACCCAAACCTTCCGAGCGCCCGGAAAGCGCGATGTTGGTCAGGGCTTCAAAGTCAGCCGCCTTTTGTTTTAGGATTGCGTTGCGACCCGTAAGCATTCTGTAAATCGCCTGGGAGACCGGGGCGACGGTGTCGCTAATCATGTGATCAATAAGCATCTCGATGGCGGGAACAAAACGATTGCGCAATTCATTTTCGGAAACATTGCCGCCAAAAAAATTATTCACCAGCATCTCAAGCATCACGACTTTAATTTCTGGCTCAAGCTGAATCCGGCTTACTTTCTTGCCGCTCGCCTGCTGAAGGGAACGGAGCGCTTCGAGTCTTTCCGCAACCGTCTTGCGGAACGTTTGCTCGAAGCCGTGAAATTTTTCAGGCTGAAACAGATTGGCGCGGCTGAATGGTTCGGCGGACAGCCTTTTCTGTCGCCGCCATGTCGGGCCATTCGAATACAACAGCGAATCCTCACCAGTGGCACGAGCAATTCCAGCCATCGGGCTGGTATCCCGATCAAACTGGCCGGGCTTGTCACCAGTAGCGGCGAGCACCGCTTTGATGACGGCTGGCTCGCGGGTCAACAATACGGGCGGTAATCCAGCCACATAGATATAACGATTATGTTTTCCAAAACCTGTTTCCTTTTCGGTGTCCCAGTAGAAGGTTTCAAAAATCTTGATCGGATTTTTGTAATTCCATAGGTGTGGAAACGGTAAGGTCGGCCGCCCGAATCCGAATAGAGAAACCCGCGTCGGCAGACAGTCGCCCTCAAAAGGGTTCACCCCTCTGATTTGCTGCAAGAAGCGCGTTGACCAGGCTTGGAAGGACATCTAAAGGTCTCCGTTCATTTTCGTTGAGTTAGACCCAAATCACCAGTTTTGGCAAGCACGCGGTTGGACGGAATTTCATTGCCCGAAAAATTTCTGAATCTCTTTCACCACGTCCACAAACCGGTCCACCTCGGCCTTGGTGTTGTAAAAATAAAAACTCGCGCGGGCGGTGGATTCCACGCCGAGCTTGTGCATGAGCGGTTGCGTGCAGTGATGCCCGCCGCGCAACGCCACGCCCGCCTGATCCGCCAGCGTCACCACATCGTGCGCGTGAACGTCCTTCAGCAGAAAACTCACGAGGCCGGCGCGGTTGGCGGAATCTAATTTCGGGCCGAACAAACGGACGTTTTGGAGCGCGGATAATTTTTCGTAAGCGTATTGCGCCAGTTCCTGATCATGCTTCCAAATGTTTTCGCGGCCAATGGCGTCGAGATAATCCATCGCGGCGTGCAGACCGATCGGGCCGGAAATGTCCGGCGTGCCGGCCTCGAACCGGTGCGGCGCGTGCTTGAATTCCGTCTTGTCGTAGCCGACGGTCAAAATCATTTCACCGCCGCCCTGATACGGCGGCATGGCGTCGAGGATTTCCTGCCGTCCCCACAAAACGCCGATGCCGGTCGGCCCGCAGATCTTGTGGCCGGAGAACGCAAAAAAATCGCAGCCGATGGCCTGCACGTCCACGGGCAGATGCCCCGCGCTTTGCGCGCCATCCACGAGCGTGACGATGCCCAATTTTTTTGCGCGGGCGCAAAGTTCGGCCACAGGATTCAACGTGCCAAGCGAATTGGAAATGTGAACCATCGAGAAAATCTTCACCTGCTTCGTCAGCAACGAATCGAGCTTGGACAAGTCGAGCAAGCCTTCGTCGCCGGTGATGGGAACGTAAGAAATCTTCGCGCCGGTTTTTTGCGCGAGCAATTGCCACGGAACGAGGTTGCTGTGATGCTCCATTTCCGTGAGCAGAATCACGTCGCCGGATTTCAGATTTTTTGTTCCCCACGAATTGGCGACGAGATTGATTCCTTCCGTCGTGCCGCGCGTGAAAATAATTTCTTCCGCAGTTTTGGCATTGATGAATTTTGCCGCGCGCGTTCGCGCTGCTTCGTAAGCCGATGTTGCGCGATTGCTCAATTCATGGATGCCGCGATGGACATTGGCGTTGTCGCGTTCGTAATAATGCACGAGCGCATCAATCACCGCGCGCGGTTTTTGCGACGTGGCGGCGTTGTCGAAATAAATCAGCGGCTTGCCGTGGACTTTCTGATCAAGGATCGGAAAATCCTTTCGCAACGCAGACCAATCAATTGTTTTCACAGCACTCATTCAAAAAATTTAACCACAGATTAACACAGATTAAAAACGCGGATGAAAATTAAGGCAACAACACGGCGTGGATGAATTTTTCAATGCTTGGGACTGACCCCTTCATGTCTCGTCTGTCATGGGTTGTTCGAGTTCCTTTTTCATGGAGCAGGATTATTCAACTTCATCGCCATAACATGAAATGGGCATATCAATATTCAAGGCAGCAATGCGCTTCAACTCCTCTTTTGAAAATGCAAAATTACACTGACCGTCATGATATAAGCTGCATGAAATCCAGATTTCATCAGCGCCTGCTTCTCGTAAAGCGTTGATACAACTTTCCATCATCGTTAGTAAATCATCAAAACGCGACCAATCTGCTTCAGCTTTGTCAGAAATCTCAATGGTAGCAGATCCGCCTGGTGTTGGTTTTCCACGATTGCGCCCTCTTGTGCCGATGTCCCCCGGCTCGTTGGTATCAATGAGTTTGACTGAACTAATTTTTGCAAATGCCGCGGGTGAAAAATTATCACCACATGCACAACCAAGACGCTTGGCAACGGCGACATAAAGCATCGGCAACGAGGCGCAAGTGCCATAATGTTTTCCTGTCAAAAGACCGTTAATGAAATGGTCTTTGGAATCGGCAAAGATAATTTCGTCAGATTGTTTTCGGACTGATTTGCCATTTTCGTCCACGAAATCATTTTTGCGTTCAGGATTGTATTGAACGCCGAAATCCTCCTGCAAAACTGTGGCGAGATACATCATGCGGAAATAACCTTCTGAATTTTTGAACCGTGCCGGATTTTCTGTGAAGTAATGGCGGTTGCGTTCGGTTTCCTCTTTGACGTGCTGTGCCAAAGCATCAAGCGCTTTAAGACATTGTTCAACATTCAAATCTTCCGAGCCTTGCAAACCTTCCGCGCACAAAAGGTCAATCCGCGCAATGTCAACTTTTTCGAGTTGTTCGGGCGACAACGCCAGCAATTGAGCAAGATTTGTGGGCGTGATTGAAATGTTTGTCGAAACAAGCGCAACTGAATTGAAAGTGTTCGTTTCAGCAAAGGCAATTGTTGTTGCCAAAACAATTGCCGCAATCGCAAATACCAATTTTCGATTCATGGCCGAAATCTTTCTCCGTTCATTTGCAGTTGCCAAGTCTTTTCGCAAAAAAGCGGCCTTCGTTCCCGAAAGCCGTTTTTAATCCACGCTCATTGCTGATTTGCTGGAATGAATCTGCCTTTGTTCGCCGTCCACCATTCGGCTTTCAATTCATCTGCCAACCGATCTGCATCCGCTTCGGTCAATTGACTGCGTTGGGCAATTTCTTCGAGACGTTTGCGCGCGTTTATTTCACATTCGGCGAGCAAATTATTTTGCTTTAGAAAATCGTCGAAGTCAGAGCCGATGTGCTTTTCATTCATGGCTTAAATTTACATCAACCCCAATTGCAGCTTCGCCGCCTCGGTCATCATGCCTTGATTCCACGGCGGGTCCCAGACGAGTTCGACGTTCGCCTCGTCAATCGGTTCGAGCGAGAGCAATTTGTTCTGCACGTCCTGTGCGAGCACCGGTCCCATGCCGCAGCCGGGCGCGGTCAAAGTCATTTTCACGTCGGCCTTGAAATTGTTTTCGCCGGCGGGCGTGAGATGGCAATCGTAAATCAGGCCGAGGTCAACGATGTTGACGGGAATTTCCGGGTCGTAACACGTCTTGAGCGCGTCCCAGATTTGCTTTTCCAATTGCTCCTGCGTGACCGGGCCGGAGACCGCGCCGGAAATGGCCGTGGCGGGCGCGGATTTGATTTCGAGGCCGAGCGCGTCGGCGTCCTTGCCGTCAATGCGGAACAT
>Ga0137404_10000120_pt1 | contig 47011 bp, 35 predicted proteins | sample CZOMad2_1_16fung_FD_108285 | JGI IMG/M metagenome (GOLD analysis project Ga0137404, IMG submission 108285) | Vadose zone soil fungal communities from Angelo Coast Range Reserve, California, USA - CZOMad2_1_16fungal (Illumina Assembly) | ecosystem: Environmental > Terrestrial > Soil > Vadose... | reverse complement strand
CGGTCCTCGGTTGCCCTACTTCTGTCCTCGGTTGCCCTACTTCTGTCCTCGGTTGCCCGATCTCTGTCCTCGGTTGCCCTATCTCTGTCCTCGGTTGCCCCATTTCTTTTTCTGATGGCCCTACTTCTGCTCTCGGTTGCCCTGCTTCGGTCGTGAATCCCCCTCCTTTTCCTCAGAATCCCCCCACTTCTGATTCCCAGCTCCCCATTTCTCGCGCCGGAGCCCCCTGCTCGGGCGCCCAAGCTGCCCATTTCTTCCTTCGAGATCCCCTCTTCTGGCGCCGAGCTCCCTCATCGGGCTGTGGCGCTGCCAAATCCGTCGACACCGCCCCGGCGGGTTGGATCTTCGGTGCGATCCCAACGCCCAGCGCCCGATACCGCGTCCCTCCCGGCCCTCTCTACGGCCAAAGTTAGCGCCTATGGGGCTCACCCCCCCCGCCGGCCTGCCCCTGGGCGGGATCTCGGCTCTCGGTTGCAGATTTGGGAGCAACTATGCTCGGATAGAGAGCTTGACGACAGACATAGAGAGCTACACGGCAGACATAGGCAACTCCGGAACAAATAGAGGACTATGGCGCCAAATAGAGAACCCGACGCCAGAAATAGGGAACTGGGCGGCCCGATAGAGGTATTCTGGCGCGAAATAGACTATCGGAGCGCCGGATAGACTATCCGGGCAGCCAACTGGGTAAATAGCGCGCCGGATAGACCATCCGGGCGCCCGATAGCGCTATCCGAGCGCCGGATCGACGATTCTGGCGGCCAACTCGGTACATGGAGCGCCGGATAGGGAGCTGGAGCCAGGATACGGTGTCTCTACCTTCCGTTCCCGAGGTGCCCTTCCGATGAAACAGAACGTCCTGTTGACCCTCACGTCTCTGCTCTCGATCCTCTTCATGACGTTTCACCTGGCGGACGACATCGTGCGCGGGATGGAACGGAGAGGGCCCTCGAATCTCCTCGCGGTATCCATCCTGGTCACCTGGCTCTACGGAACGCTGTTGCTCGCCGAACGGCGATCGGGGTACGTCATCACCCTCCTCGGATCGCTCCTCGGGGCGTCCGTCCCCGTCATCCACTTCAGGGTGGTGGGAGGCGTTGCCGGCCGCGGGATCGCGGAGTCCAGCGGAGGCTTCTTCTTCGTCTGGACGCTCGTCGCGCTCGGCGTCACCGCGGTCTTCTCCTCCCTCCTTGCGGCGCGCTGACTGTGGAGCCTGACCTGGGGCCGCCAAGGCCGCTCTATCTCGTTGAAAACACTGAGAATGCTACCCGTTCCAAAAGAGCCGCACCCATTTCACTAAGCGTGCAGCTCCTCTGTTGGGTAAGCGTCTGGGCCCACTTTCTCTGGTCGTTTCGCTTATACGCCATTCTCTCCAATGTTGACGTTGATCCCGAACTAGGGTAGGGTGCCAGCAAGTCAAACGTTCACAGGGAGATAGCTCAATGCCAGCCGCAGTGTGCAGCGCCAAGGCAGACAGCCGAGGTGGGTGCTGTCGGTCACACCTAGGTTAGGCACAGCTCAGCAGGATACTCGTCAGTGTCTATCCAGGCCCTTCTTACCCTATTTGGTGGCGCTCAGGTGGTCCTCGTTGGCGCATCTGCCTGGCTAGGGAAACTTTGGCTAGAAAGGATTCTCGAACGAGAACGCCACGAACGGCAGCAGGAGCTTGAGAGGCTCAGGACCGACCAGCAGTTGGCGGTTAGTTCGCAGTTGGAGAGGCTGCGTGCTGAGCTATCGCTGCAACAGGCCACCGTAGCTGTCTCAATGGCAGCCGCCTCTGCGGCAGCGGGCCTTGGCCACAAGGAACGGCTTAAGGCAGTCGATCAGATGTGGCGAGCATCCCGGTGCCAACGTAACGCCGCAGTGAGCGCCATCACATACTGGGATCTCATATACTCCTTCGAAAAGGGCCAAGCACTCACCGCCAAGGGCAAGGCCCACTATCGAGATCTATTGAAAGTGGAAGACCTCGCAGAGCGATGCAAGTCCCAGGACGATGAGACGGAAGCGCTCAGGCCCTTCCTTGGAGAAGAGCTCTGGTCCCTTTACTACGGGTACCGAATGCTTGTTGGCCGCGCTTCCATTCCACTTGCAATTGCACTTTCCAAAAACGAAGATCCCGCGGATTTCTTCGCCGACAAAGATATTCAGAGACTTCTGCAGAGAATTCTGACACCTGCCGAGCAACAGGAGTACTCCGCTTCAAGGAGTGATCGACTCCAGTGGCTACTATCCCGTTTTGAGGCCAAGATCATGGCTGCTGCCGAGCAGGTCCTCGCTTCAGCCCGCGCGCGCCTTCTCTGTCTGGAGCCCACCTGGAAGAAGATCCGCAAGCTCAGGCACAAGCTTTTCGCGCATAGGGATCGGTATCTGGACTATGAGGCTGTCCTCGCGGAGGTCTCGATTACCTACAACGAGTTCCAAGATCTCATCGACCAGTTCTTCGAGCTCCTGAACGAGGTTCTCTACTACCGGCAAAGGACGACGTGGCCTCGGGATAAGGCGACGGTTCGGGATACACACAAGATGCTTCAGGCTCTAAGGTCGCCACAACGATTATAGAGCGCCCAACCCTGCGCCTGCACCGGCCGGCTGCCGCCGTCGGTGAGGGCGCCAGAGCGTTGGCCGGCAGGAATGTGGATGGCAACTGAACTCGAAGCTTTCGAACGCACACACCCTCTCTGGGGATTCTCACCCTATCTCTGGGGCCGTATTCGCGTTCTCCTAGCTCTTTCACAGGAGATACTGGCCGACCTCGACTGCGCTTTTTCGTCCGATCTTCGAATGGAGGAACTCGCCCGAGCGGAAGCAAACCTCTGGCTCTGGTGCCTCGGTGCATACGAGATGGTTCGCACAATGACTCAGGAGCAGGCATTGGCCTGCTTCTCGCTTCGGCTTCGAGAGCCACTTCGAGAGCTGAAGCGCCAGTTGAAGGAAGTACGAATGCCGGCCGCCAAGATGGAGTTGAAGCGGTCGAAGGGCTCTCGATTTGGCCCACCGGTCACCTCCTGCAGGGCTCCTGCTGACATTGATGTGGAGTCAATGGACTTGCTGGTTGGAGACCCTGATCGACCAGTTTCTGGCCGTTCGCTATTATCGCGTTTCGGAACCGTTCTTGCCTCGATCGAGCCAGAAGACGTGATCGACCGACACGAAAGCGGCTATGACGCCCGAAAGGCTGTGTGATATTTCTTGTGGCGTGGTAAGGTCGTGGCACGACCTGCAAGAGGCTACGCCCCTTTCTACCTATGCCGCACCCACAATGACTCGCAGCTTGGCGCCTCCGCTACGCTCCGGGCCAAACTGCCTTGCAAATGGCTCTCGGTATCGAAGGGGCCGAAGTCGCGGAGTACAACCAGAGTGGTGGAAGCGGCCAACACCGGCGTTGGTCCACTCTGCACGCCGGTTCACTTAGATCCGAGGAGGAGACGTTCGGCTTCCTCCTGGGAAACAACTTCCCCTCTCGCCTTCCCGGCAAGGCCTTCGCGGATGGCGGCCCGATCCTCCTCGGTCATCGGCTCGTCGTCTAGGGGGGCCTCATTGAGGAACACGCGTAGCGGATCTTTACTCCGGAATCGAAGGTACTCAAGGAAGCGCTTAGCCGCTACCAGTTCGTCATCAGGGAGCTCGTCGACCAAGATATGGATGCCCTGCCTCTCTTCCATGTCCCCATTCTACACGCCTAGGACTAGGCCGGGCATGTGGGGTGGAGAGGCCAGGGTTGCCGAACCCCGCGCTCGCGCCGGCTCTGACGAGTTTACAGGGTCGGGTCATGGGGTCGGTCCCAGACGTCCGACAACCCGAACCCGGAAGGGCCTGGGAACCGCGGGTTCCGGGATCAAGAGCGTGACCGTTAGGCGTCAAGCACGGCGCCGATGCGGCGTGCTCGCCCGAACCCGACGCAGCTCCCTGTTTCCAAGTTGCAGCTCCCTATCTCTGAGCTGTAGCTCCCTATCTCCGGGTTGTAGCTTCCTATCCCTGAGCTGTAGCTCCCTATCTCGGGGTTGTAGCTCCCTATCTCGGGGTTGCAGCTCCCTATCTCGGGGTTGCAGCTCCCTATCTCGGGGTTGCAGCTCCCTATCTTGGGTCTCGGGTTCCCTACCTTCTCGGCTGGGGCTCCCTATCTTGGAGCAGGAGCAGGATGTCCCGATCTCGGATCCCGATCGACCCACGCCTGCGGAGGAACCGATCACAACGCGGACATTCGACATAAGGACCGATCTGCAAGACCCGCTACACTAGCCTCGACAAGGGGTGAGGAGAACGACATGCGCGCACTGTTGGCAGCAGTCGGAACGCGGGGCGACGTGCAGCCCGCGCTCGCTCTGGCGCTCGAGCTGCGCAAGCTTGGGCACGCGGTGCGACTGTGCATATCGCCGAATTTCGTCGGCTGGGCGAAGAGCCTCGGGCTCGAAGCGGTACCCATGGGCGTCGAGATGCGGATGCCGGCGCGAGGGTCCGGCACCCTGCCGAAGCTCACTCCCGAGGAGCTGCGGCGGCTCCGCGATTCGATGCCGGACCTCATCACCGACCAGTTCGAGACGATCGGCGCCGCGGCCGACGGGTGTGACGTCATCCTGGGCGCCAATGCGCACCAGTACGCGGCGCCGTCGATCGCCGAACGCGCGGGCATCGGTTGTGTGACGGCGGTCTATGCCCCGGTCGCGCTGCCGTCACCCGACCTCCCGCCACCGCCGCCCCCAGGTCAAAGGGCCGGCCCGGAAATCGCCGCGAGCATCGAGGAGCGCTGGCGCGGCGCGGCCAGGGTCTGGAACGAGCGCGCGCTGGATCGCATCAACGACAACCGCGCTCGGCTCGGCATGGATCCCATCCGTGACGTGCTCGACTATGTCCTCACGGATCCCACCGGCTGGGACGGTGCCAAGGTTGCGGCGCGGCGACTCGCGGCCGAATACGGTCCTGCGAGGAGCTGAGGGAGCGGCATGCATCCGGATATCCATCTCACGCCATGAACGGATATCATTCACGGCGTGAAGGATCTCGTCTTCCCTCGCCTCGCGCCAGCGCTCGGCCCCATCGCGCGGACGGCCCGATGTGCCGTCCGGCCGCCCGGGGCCTGAACCCTTGAGCGACGCCCTCTCCTACACCGCTTCCTCCGACGCGCCCGACGGCGCGGCGGGGGAGCTCTACGTCGCCCCGACCTCTTTCGCCCAGCAGCGGCTCTGGCTGGTCGACCGGCTGGCACCCGGCCTCGCCACCTACAACGTACCGCTCCTCCTGCGTCTGTCGGGACCGCTCCAGCCGGCCATTCTCGCGGCAGCTCTGCAAACGCTGGTCGATCGTCACGAGAGCCTGCGCACCGCTTTCGGCGAAGAGGAGGGCGAGCCGGTCCAGCTCATCACCCCGGATCTCGTCTTCCCGCTGTCCCGCGTCGACCTGTCGCGGCCCGATCCCGCCGAAGCAATGCTCCAGGCGCGGCGGGAGGTGGAGCGCCCCTTCGACCTCACCCGTGCCCCCCTCTTCCGCAGCCTCCTCTTCCGGTTGAGCGCCGGGGAGCACCTGCTCCTCCTCACCCTGCATCACATCGTCACCGACGCCTCCTCGCTCGGCATTCTCGTCCGCGAGCTGTTCGCGCTCTACGAGGCGTTCCGGGCCGGCCAGCCCTCGCCCCTCCCCGAGCTGCCCATCCAGTACGCCGACTTTGCCGCCTGGGAGCGGGAGTGGCTCTCCGGAGAGACCCTGGAGCGCAAGCTCCTACCCTGGAGCCGGCGCCTCGAAGGCGCGCCCGAGAGCCTCGCCCTGCCCACCGACCGGCCCCGCACGCGGACGGGGACCGCCGCCTCGGCCCTCCTCGACTTCGCCCTCCCGGCAGATCTCGGGGCGGCCCTGCGCGGCCTCGCCCGCGAGTCCGGGCTCACCCTCTTCATGGCCGTCCTTGCCGGCTTTTCGGCCCTCCTCTGCCGTTTCACCGGCCAGGGGGACCTGGTGGTGGGGAGCCCGGTCGCCAACCGTACCCGGCTGGAGACCGAAGGGGTGGTCGGCCTCTTCCTCAACACCCTGGCCCTGCGCGTCGAGGCCGGAGACGACCCGAGCTTCCGCACCCTTCTCTCCCGGACGCGCGAAGTGGTGGCCGAGGCCTTCGCCCACGCCGACGTGCCGTTCGACAAGCTGGTCCTGGAGCTCCGCCCCGAGCGGCGGGCCGATCAGACCCCGCTCTTCCAGGTGCTCCTCGCCTTCCAGCAGCCGACCGTCCCCGCCCTGCCGGAGGGGAGCCTCGCCGTCGCGCCGGTCGAGATCCACGCGACCGTCGCCAAGTTCGACCTCGTCCTCCACCTGGTCGACGGGCCGGTCCTGGCCGGCGGCTGGGAGTACCCGACTGACCGCTTCGACCGGACGACTATCGGCCGCCTCGCCCGGCACTTCGCGGTCCTGCTCGCCGACGCCACGGCGCATCTCGACCGGCGGCTCTCGGAGCTCACCCTCCTCCCGGAAGCCGAGCGCCATCAGTTGCTCGCCGAATGGAGCGGCGATATCCCCGCCAGCCCTGCCGGCGTCCGGGGCCTCTGCCTCCACGACCTCTTCGCGGCGCAGGCGGCGCGTACCCCCGAAACCCTGGCGGTGGTCTCGGCCGGAGGCGCTTTCACCTACCGCGAGCTCCATGCCCAGGCCTGTGTCCTCGCCCATCGCCTCGCGGCTCTCGGGGTGGGGCCGGGCTCGCGGGTGGCGCTCTGCGTCGGGCGTCACACCGGCCTCGCGGTGGCGGTCCTCGGCATCCTCGAAGCCGGCGGCGCCTGCGTCCCCCTGGACCCCGAGTACCCGCGCCAGCGTCTGGAGCTGATGCTCGCGGACGCCGGGGTCGTAGCTCTCCTCACCGAGGAGGCCTGGCGCGACCGCCTGCCGCACCCTGGAATCCCGGTCCTCCTCCTCGACCGCCTGCTCGACGATTTCGCCGGGCCCGCCGATCTCGCCGCGCCGATCGTGCCCCTTGCGCCGAAACCCGCTGGCGCCGGGCCGGACGACCTGGTCTACGTGCTCTATACCTCGGGCTCGACCGGTCGTCCCAAGGGGGTCGGGATGCCGCACCGGGCGCTGGTCAACGTCATCCTCTGGCAGATCGCAGCCCCCGGCGGTCGGGGGCTGCCGCCCGGGGCTCCGACGGCGCAGCTCGCACCCCTCTCCTTCGATGCCTCCTTCCAGGAGATCTTCGCCACCTGGGCCGCCGGTGGCACCCTGGTCCTCCTCCCCGAGGAGGCGCGGCGGGAGCCGGCGGAGCTGCTGCGGCTGCTGGCCGAGTGGCGGGTGGCGCGCCTCTTCCTCCCCTTCGTCGCCTTGCAGCAGCTGGCGACCGCCGCCGAGCTGCCTGGGGAGCCGCTGCCCTTTCTGCGCGAGGTGGTGACCGCCGGCGAGCAGCTGCAGATCACCCCGCAGATCCGCAGCTTCTTCCACCGGCTGTCCGGGGCCTCCCTGCACAACCAGTACGGCCCCACCGAGGCCCATGTCGTCACCGCCCTGACCCTGCCGCCTGACTCCGAGAGCTGGCCCGCCCTCCCGGCGATCGGCCGGCCGGTCGCCGGGGTGCGGATCTTCCTCCTCGATCCCTGGGGAGGGGGCCGCGACCCCGTCGCGGCGGGGGTCACCGGCGCCCTCCATATCGGCGGCATCTGCCTCGCCCGCGGCTATCACGGCCGCCCGGAGCTGACCGCCGAGCGCTTCGTCCCCAGCCCGTTCGGCGGCCGGGTGGGCGAGCCGGGCGACCGCCTCTACCATACCGGAGACCTCGCCCGCTGCCGCGCCGACGGCACGATCGAGTTCCTCGGCCGCGCCGACCAGCAGGTCAAGATCCGCGGCTTCCGGGTCGAGCCGGCGGAGGTCGAGGCGGTCCTCGCCACCCACCCCGGGGTCGCCGCCTGCGTCGTGGCGGCCCGCCCGGCGGCCGCCGGCGGCCTGCGCCTGGTGGCCTGGGTGAGCCTCCTCCGCACCACCCCGCCGAGCCCCCCGCCCACTCCCCAGGAGCTGCGCGACTTCCTCGCCGCCCGGCTGCCCGACTACCTGGTGCCCGCGGCCCTGGTCGAGGTGGCGAGCCTGCCGCGCACCCCGAGCGGCAAGATCGACCGCGCCGCCCTGGAAGACCCCGGGCCGGAGGCCGCCGCGGGGACGACCGGCATGGCGCGCCCCCTCACTCCGGTCGAGGAGGTGCTGGCGGGGATCTGGGTGGGAATCCTGCGCGTTCCCAAGGTCTCGCCGGACGACAACTTCTTCGACCTGGGCGGCCACTCCCTGACCGCCACCACGGTGACCTCCCAGGCCCGCCAGACCTTCCAGGTCGAGCTTCCCGCCCGCACCCTTTTCGAGTCGCCCACCCTGAGCGAGCTGGCCGCTCGCATCGAGGCCCTCCTCCTCGCCCGGGAGGGGTTGACCCTGCCGCCGATCACCCCGTCAGACCCCTCCGGCGACCCGGCCCCCCTCTCCTTCGCCCAGCGGCGGCTGTGGTTCCTGGACGAGCTGTCGGGCGGGGCGAGCCCGTTCTACAACATCGCGGCGGCCCTGGCGCTCGACGGCCCCTTGGACCCCGGGGCATTGGCCGCCGCAGTCGCGGCGATCGTCCGCCGCCACGAGGCCCTGCGCACGACCTTCGCCGCCGGCCCCGATGGCCGGCCGGTCCAGGCGATCCATCCGCCGGCGCCCTTCCCGCTCCCCGTCGTCGATCTGCGGGCGCTGCGGGCGGTTCCGATGGCCGAGATAGCCGAGGCCGTGGCCCTCCGCCTCGCCCGCGAGGAGGCGGCCCGCCCCTTCTCGCTCGCCGCCGGACCGCTCCTCCGGGTCGGCCTGGTGCGCCTGGCAGCCGAGCGGCATCTCCTGACCCTCACCCTGCACCACATCGTCGCCGACGGCTGGTCGCTCGACGTCTTCGTGCGCGAGCTCGCGGCCCTGTATCGGGGCCAGGGGCCGCAGGGGGGGAGCCCCGAGCTGCCGGCCCTCCCCGTCCAGTACGCCGATTTCGCCCGCTGGCAGCAGCGCTGGCTCGCCGGGCCGGTGCTCGACGCCCAGCTCGCCTACTGGCAGCGGCAGCTCGCCGGGGCGCCCCTGGTGCTCGAGCTGCCCACCGACCACCCCCGGCCGGCGCTCCAGACCTACCCTGGCGCCAACCACCCGCTCCACCTTCCCCCGGCCCTGGCCGAGGCCCTGCACACCCTCGCCCGCGAGCACCGGGTGACCCTCTTCATGGCCGTCCTCGCCCCCTTCGCCGCCCTGCTCGTGCGCTGGGCCGGGCAGGACGACCTCCTCGTCGGCACGCCGATCGCCAACCGCACCCACCGCGAGATCGAGGGGCTGATCGGCTGCTTCGTCAACATGCTGGTCCTCCGCGCCGATCTCTCGGGCGACCCCGAGTGGCGCCAGCTCCTCGCCCGCTTGCGCGAGGTGGCGCTCTCCGCCTACGCCCACCAGGACCTCCCCTTCGAGCGCCTGGTCGAGGAGCTGCAGTCGGGGCGCGACCTGTCGCGCAACCCGCTCTTCCAGGTCTCCTTCTCGATGGGGAGCACCCCCTGGCACGAGCTCAACCTCGCCGGCCTCACCCTCGGCACCCTGCCTGGGCTGGAGGCCGGCCCCGAGGTCGAGCTCTTCGACCTCACCCTCCAGATCTTCGAGACCCCCTTCGGGCTCGACGTGCGGCTGGCCTATAACACCGATCTCTTCGACGCCGCGACCGTCGGCCGCATGGCCGGGCACTTCCGGGCGCTGCTGGTGGCGCTGGCCGCCGACCCGACCCGGCGGATCACCGCGGCCGAAATTCTCTCCCCGGCCGAGCGGGAGCAGCTCCTCGGCTGGGCGATGTCGGCCGATCCGGCAGATCTCCAGGCACCGGGGTCGGCCTCGGTCCTCCCCGGGATCGCCGAACAGGTGCGCCGGCAGGGCGCCGCGCCGGCCCTCCTCTGGGCGGACGGCGAGCTCTCCTACGAGGAGCTCGACCGGCGGGCAAACCGGCTCGCCCGGCGCCTCGCCGCGCTGGGGGTGGGTCCCGAGCGGGTGGTCGGTCTCCGCCTCGACGGCGGGGCCGACTTCGCGACCGCCGTCCTCGCCGTCTGGAGAGCCGGGGGGGCCTACCTGCCGCTCGACCCACGCCTGCCCGCCGAGCGCCTGGCCTTCCTGCTGGCCGACAGCGGCGCGGTGGCCCTGGTGACCCGCGGGACGATCGAGGGTGCCCATCTCCCCACCGTCCGCCTCGACGCCGACCGGGCCTCCCTGGCCGGCGAGAGCGCCCGTCCTCTCCCCGGCGAGCCGCTGTCGGCGATGTCCGGGAGCGCCGCCTACCTGATCTACACCTCGGGTTCGACCGGCCGCCCCAAGGGGGTGGTCGTGCCGCACGGCGCCCTCGCCGTCCACGCCCGCGCCTTCCAGCAGTGGCTGGATCTGGGTCCCGAGGACCGGGTGCTGCAGCTCGCCGCGTTCTCCTTCGACGTCTCGGTCGACGAGCTGGTGCCCACTCTCCTCGCTGGCGCCGCCCTCGTCCCCTGGCGGCCGGAGACTCCGGAGCCCGCCGGCCTCGCCCGCCTCCTTCGCGCGCGGGAGGTCACGGTGGCCAACCTGCCGACCGCCCTCTGGCACCAGGCGGCGCGCGCCTGGGCGGCCGCTGGCGGCGAGCCCTGGGGCACCCTGCGCTGGGTGCTGGTGGGCGGCGAGGCGATGCCGCCCGGCGCCGCCGAGCTTTGGGGCAGAACGCCGTTCGCCGCCGTCCCCCTGGTCAACGGCTACGGCCTGACCGAAACGGTGATCACCTCGACCCTCTACCGGGTCCCCGCCGAGACCCCGGAGCGCGACAGCGTCCCCATCGGACGGCCGCTCGCCGGGCGCTCCCTCCACCTCCTCGACGCCCGGGGCGATCTCGTTCCGCCGGGGGCGGTGGGGGAGATCCACCTGGGAGGGGAGGCACTCGCCCGCGGCTACCTCGGCCGCCCGGACCTCACCGCCGCCGCCTTCGTGCCCGACCCCTGGGGCCGGCCGGGGAGCCGGCTCTACCGGACCGGCGACCTCGCCCGCTTCCATGCCGGCGATGGTGGCGGCAACCTCGAATTCCTCGGTCGCCGCGACCAGCAGGTCAAGGTGCGCGGCTTCCGCGTCGAACCGGCGGAGGTCGAGGCGGCGCTCCTCGCCCACCCGCGGGTCGCCGCCGCCGCCGTCGCCCTGCGCCAGGGGGACGGGCCGGAGTACGGGAGCCTCGCCGCCTACGTGGTGAGCGAGCTGCCCGTCCCGGAGCTCCGCGCCTTCCTCGCCGGCCGCCTCCCCGCCTACCTGCTTCCCGCGTCCTGGGTGAGCCTCCCCGCCCTGCCGCTCACCGCGAGCGGCAAGATCGACCGCCGCGCCCTGGCCGCCCTCGCGGTCCCCCCGCCCGCCGCACCAGCGATACCGGAGACGCAGGAGAAAGTGGAACCGGTTGCGCCGGCCCTACCCGGCCCGCCGGCGGTCGATCCCGCCGAGACCCTGCTGACCGGGATCTGGCGCGAGGTGCTGGGCGACGAGGATTTCGGCCCCGAGGACAACTTCTTCGAGGTCGGCGGCCACTCCATGCTCCTCTCGATCGTCCGTGTCCGGCTCCAGCAGGCGCTGGGCACCGATCTGTCGATGATCGACCTCTTCGAGCACCCGACGATCGTCTCCCTCGCCCGCCGCCTGCGCCAGGAGGTCGGCGACCGCCTCCCCGCCCCGGCGCCGGAGCCGCCCGCCGCTCCTGTCGCAGATACCGATATCGCCAATATCGCCAATACCGCCGATATCGCCATCGTGGGCATGGGCGGCCGCTTCCCCGGGGCGCGGGATGTCGCGCAGCTCTGGCAGAACCTGCAGGGCGGCGTCGAGTCGATCTCCTTCTTCCTCCCCGGCGGGGAGGCGGCCTGGCAGCGTCCGGCGGGCAGCCTCTTCCACGTCCCGGCCGGCGGAGTGGTCGACGGCGTCGACCTCTGGGACGCCGGCTTCTTCGGCGTCGACGACCGGGAGGCCGAGCTGCTGGACCCCCAGCACCGGCTCTTCCTCGAAGGCGCCTGGGAGGTCCTGGAGGACGCCGGCTACGATCCCTCCCGCTACCCGGGCCGGATCGGGGTGTTCGGCGGGGCCACCAAGGATGACTACTTCGCCCTCCTCGCCGACCACGGCCTGCTGCAGGAGATCGCGACCAGCACGCTGGCCAGCCGGGGGAACGACAAGGACTTCCTGACCACCCGGGTCTCCGGCAAGCTCGACCTCCGGGGGCCGAGCCTCGCCGTCCAGGCCGCCTGCTCCACCTCGCTCGTGGCGGTGCACCTCGCCTGCCGCAGCCTGCTGGCCGGCGAGTGCGAAATGGCGCTCGCCGGCGGCGTCTCGCTCAGCTCCCCACCGGGCCGCGGCTACTACTTCCAGGAAGGGGGCTTCCTCTCCCCCGACGGGCACTGCCGCTCGTTCGACGCCCGAGCGACCGGGTCGGTCGACAGCGACGGCGTCGGCCTGGTCGTCTTGAAACGCCTGGCCGACGCCCTGGCCGACGGCGACCGCGTCCACGCCGTGATCAAGGGCAGCGGGATGAACAACGACGGCGCCGTGATGCGGGCCGGCAGCCGCGCCGAGCTGATCCGCCAGACCCTCGCCCGGGCCGGCGTCCCGCCCGACAGCGTCACCGCGATCGAAGCGCACGGCAACGCCTCGCCCTGGGGCGATGCGATCGAGGTCGCCGCTCTGACCGAGGCCTTCCGCGCCGGCACCGCGCGCCGCGGCTTCTGTGCCCTGGGGTCGATCAAGTCGAACCTCGGCCACCTGCAGGCCGCCGCCGGCATCGCCGGGCTGATCAAGACCGCCCTGGCCTTGGAGCATCGGCAGATCCCGCCCAGCCTGCACTTCGAGCGGCCCCACCCGGAGGTCGACCTGGAAAGCTCGCCGTTTTACGTCAACACCCGCCTCCGCGCGTGGGCGGGAGAGGGGCCGCGGCGGGCCGCCGTGCTGACCGTCGCCACCGGGGGGACCAACGCCGTCGTGGTCCTCGAAGAGGCGCCGCCACCGCCGGTCCCCTCTCCCGCCGGCTCCCCCTGGCAGCTCCTGGTGCTCTCGGCGCGGACCGCGAGCGCCCTGGCCGCCGCGGCCGCGCGCCTGGCGGATCACCTCGCAGCCCACCCCGGCCTCTCGCTTTCCGAGATCGCCGACATCGCCTGGACCCTCCAGGTGGGACGCCGGGCCTTCGAGCATCGCCAGGTGGTCCTCTGCCGTGACCTCGGCGAGGCGGTCGCCGCCCTGCGCTCGGGCGATCCGGCGCGGGTCTTTACCGGGATCGCCCAGAGGCGGAGCTGGCCGGCGTCCGAGGACCTGGAGCAACTCGTGCGCCGGGCCGGCTCGGCGGGGACCACCGAGGAGCGGGCCGCCGCCCTCGCCGCCCTGGGGCAACAGTGGATCGCCGGCGCGGAGATCGACTGGCCGGCCCTCCACGCGGGGGAGAGAAGGCTGCGGACGCCTCTGCCGACGTATCCTTTCGAGCGACGGCGGTACTGGGTGCCGGGGATGCCAGCGATTCCGGAGATTCCAGGTAAAATCCCCTCCATCACGCCAGAGACCCGCCCGATCGAGGAGACGGAGACCGCAGCGGCGGGGGCCTAGGGAGCGCCCCGCCCGGTACGACGGCGGGGGAGTCGAGAGATGCCAGCTGAAAGGAGTCCCATGGAGATTTCGGAAACCCCGACGGCCGCGCCGGCCGGCCCCGAGGCCCCGGCCGCCCCTCTCCCGGCGCGGCTGTGGAATCGCAACTTCTATCTCCTTTGGCAGGGCCAGACGGTGAGCCAGCTGGGCAACCAGGCATTCGCGGTGGCCATGATGTTCTGGATCCTGGAGAAGACCGGCTCGGCGAGCGTCATGGGTCTCATCATGGCCCTGTCGACCGTGCCCGGGGTGATCCTGGCGCCCTTCGGCGGCACCTTCGCCGACCGCCACAACCGGGTCCGCATCCTCGTCCTCTGCGACCTGATCGCCGGGCTCGGCATCCTCCTCCTCACCGGCCTCCTCTACACCTCTCCGCCGACCTCGTTGTTCTTGAAGGCCCTGTTCGGCATCGCCATCCTGGGCGGGATCGTCCGCTCCTTCTTCATGCCGGCCATCCAGGCCGCGCTCCCCGACCTCGTCCCCCGCGAACGGCTCGCCTCGGCCAATTCGCTCAACCAGTTCTCCATCCAGACTTCGCTCCTCCTGGGCCAGGCGGCGGGCGGCCTCTTCTACCAGTTCTTCGGGGCGCCGCTCCTCTTCCTTTTCGACGCCCTCTCCTTCCTCTTCGCCTCCGGCAGCTCGGCCTTCATCTCCATCCCGCCGATGGCGCCGGTGCCGCCGACCGAAGGCGGCACCTGGAAGGTCCTGCGCGGGTTCTTCGCCGAGACCCTCTCCGGCGTCCGCTACGTCTGGGAGCGCCGGGGGCTCCGGGACTTCGTCGTCATCGCGGCGCTCCTCAACTTCCTGTTCTCGCCGGTCATCGTGCTCCTGCCGTTCTACGTCCACAATCAGCTGGGAGCCCAAGCGGCCTGGTACGGCTATCTCCTGGCGGCGATGAGCGCCGGCTCGATCGCCGGCTTCGTCCTCGCCGGCTCGCTGCGGCTGCGCGGCAAGGCCCGCGGCTGGACCCTGGTGGGCGGCCTGGTCATGGGACCGGGCCTCTTCGGCGTCCTGGGATCGGTCCTCGTCCCCTGGCTCTCCCTGGTCGTGGTGTTCCTCGGCGGCCTCGCGATGGGGGTGGTCAACATCTATCTCATCACCACGCTCCAGTCCTCGGTCCCCAGTGAGCTCCGCGGGCGGGTGCTCGGCCTGCTGGGAACCCTGGGCGGGGGGCTGGTGCCGATCGGGATGGCGCTCTCCGGCTGGCTGGGCGACCTCACCCACAAGAACGTTCCCCTCCTCTTCGGCGTCGCCGGAGCCCTCTCGGTCGCCTCGACCCTCCTCCTCGCCACCCGCAAGGAGTGCCGGGCGTTCCTCGCCGAGTCGTAGGGGGAGGCCGAGACGCACCATGGGTCTGATGAGCCTGGCCGAAACGACCTTCCAGGATGCGGGCTACGCGGCGCGCAGGCTCGCCAGGAGCCCCGGCGCGACGGCCGCCGCCGTGCTCACGCTGGCTCTCGGGATCGGCGCCAACACCGCGATCTTCAGCGTCGTGCAGTCCGTCCTGCTGCGCTCACTGCCATTCCGCGATCCCGACCGCCTGACCATGATCTGGCTCGCGGATGCCGAGCACGGGTTTCCGCGCGACGTTTTCTCCTATCCGCGCTTCCTCGACACCCGGGCGCACAGCGCCTCGTTGCGCGATGCCGCGGCCTTCTCGCGCGCGACCTTCGCCTTGAGCGGAGTCGACGAGCCCGAGCAGCTCTCCGGCGTGGCGGCGAGCGCCAACCTGTTCTCCCTCCTGGGCGCCAAGGCCAGGGTAGGGCGGACGTTCCTGCCCGGTGAAGACGTACCAGGACGCGACCACGTGGTGGTGCTCGCGCACGGCCTGTGGGTGCGGCGTTTCGGCGCTGACCCGCGCATCGCCGGCCGCCGCCTCCTGCTCAACGGGCAGCCTTACGAGGTCATCGGGGTCATGCCCGCCGGCTTCGCTTTCCCGGAGCGCCGGCAGGAGATCTGGGTGCCCCTGGCGCCCGTAGGCGAGGACCGCGACTCCCGCGGCTCACTCTGGCTGGACGTCGTCGGCCGCCTCCGGCCCGGCGTCCGTCCGGCCCAGGCGGACGCCGAGCTCGCGGCGCTGGGGCGGCGCCTCGGCGAGCAGTATCCCGCGACCGACCGGCGTTCCGGGGTGGTTCTGGTGCCGCTGCGCGACCAGCTCACCGAGAAGGTGCGCGGCGGACTGCTCCTGCTGTCGGCCGCGGTGCTCTGCGTGCTCTTGGTGGCGTGCGCCAACGTCGCCGGCATGCAGCTCGCTCGCGCCGCCGCCCGCCACCGCGAGATCGCGGCACGGCTGGCCCTTGGCGCGGGTCCCGGCCGGCTGCTGCGCCAGCTCCTGACCGAGAACCTGGTCCTCTTCGCCCTGGGCGGAGCCCTCGGCCTCCTGGTCGCGGTCTGGGGGGTGCAAGGGCTGGTGCGCATCGCGCCTGCCGAGCTCGAACAGATGCAGGGCGTCCAGGTGAACTGGAGCGCCGCCGCCTTCGCCCTGGCGACCTGCGTGCTGACCGGCCTCCTGTTCGGTCTCTCGCCCGCCGCCCAGGCTCTCGGCGGGCAGCCCGCCGACGCGCTCCGCCTGCGCGGCCCCGGCGGCCCGGCGGCGCGTTCTTTTCCTCGGCACGGCGCCGGGACACGCCGCTACCTGGTCGTGGCGCAAATGGCCCTCGCCGTCGCCCTGCTCACCGGCTCCGGCCTTCTCGTGCGCAGCTTCCTGCGCGTGCAGCAGATGGACCTCGGCTTCAAGCCCGACCACCTGCTCGCGGCCACACTCGTCCTGCCCCCGTCAAAGTACGGCGATGGCCCCAAGATCGAGCAGTTCTACCACCAGCTCGCCGCCCGCCTCGCGGTCGATCCGCGGGTGCGCTCGGTCGGGGCCGTCGAGCACCTGCTCCTGGGATCGCTCCCCAATGCGGCGGGCTCTTTCACCATCGAAGGCCAGGCGGCCGGGCCCCAGGTCGTTCAGCAGCCCATCACGTGGGATTCGGTCCTGCCGGGCTACTTCCGCACGATCGGCGAGCCGCTCGTCGCCGGACGCGATTTCAGCCCGGCCGACGGACCCGGCGCGCCGCCGGTGGCGATCATCAATGCCGGCCTGGCGAAGCTCTACTGGCCGGGCCAGGACCCGATCGGCAAGCGGTTCTGTTACGGCAGCCCGCAGCCCGGCGCCACCTCCTGGCTGACCATCGTGGGAGTGGCGGCGGAGGCACGCCGCAGCGAGCCGGGCGCCGCCGACTGGCTCCAGTCCTACGTGCCGCTCGCCCAGCGCCCGCGCTCGCGCCAGACGCTGCTGCTGCGCACCCAGGGCGACCCCCTGGCTCTTGCCGGCACCGTGCGGCAAGCGGTGCGGAGCCTCGATCCGGCGCAACCGATCTCGACGCTCACCACGGTCGAGCGCCTGCTCGCCGACCGCCTCGCCCCGCGCCGCTTCAACATGTTGCTGCTCGCCTGCTTCTCCACCCTGGCCCTGCTCATGGCCGCGATCGGCCTCTATGGGGTGATGTCGTACCTGGTCACCCTGCGCGCCCAGGAGATCGGCCTGCGCATGGCCATCGGGGCGCGGCGCGCCGACGTTTTGCGCCTGATCGCCGGCCACGCGGCGACCCTGGCCTGCCTGGGCGGCGGTGCCGGCATCCTTGCCTCCCTGGCCGTGACGCGCTGGATGTCCTCGCTGCTCTACGGCATCGGCTCGCTCGACCCGCTCTCCTTTGCACTGGCCCCTCTCGCCCTTGCCGCCGCCGTTTCCGCTGCCGCCCTCTTCCCCACCTGGCGGGCCCTCCGCGTCGACCCCATAAGCGTCCTCCGCCAGGAGTGACGACAGCCTTGCATTTTTAGCCATCGCTGCAAGTCCTGTGAACCACTTTTTACTCAGACTCGGGGGGCCGGCGGGCTCTCCCCCGGGGGAGGCGCGTGTCCGGTTGGTGGAATGCTTATTGCACTGTTCGGGAGCAAAGATGAGGTCTCTTTGACGCAGCCTTGCCATCCCTAGCTATCAACCTTCCCCTACCCGTTGGCGTGGGCGTCCCACCCCGCCAGCCGGTGGAGAGCGCCGTGGAGAGTGGTATTCCATCGACAATGGCTGGTGCCCAACCGCCAGAAAGGAACGCACCGTACCATGCTTCCCATCCCTGAGCTCGCTGCTGCCACGGTGGCCCACCTGGTCTATCTTGCGGACGTCGCGACCGATGGGACGAGAGCGCGCCGCGGCGATCGGCTGATCGGCAGTTATGTCCGGTTGAAGACCCGGCTCACTTCCCAGGTCGGCCAGGAGGTGCTCGCCAGCTTCGAACAGCGGAACGCCGCCCCGGACGCCCGGGCGGCCCTCCATCAGGCGCTCAAGAGCCGGCTCTCCGAGGACCCCGCGTTCCGCGCCGAGCTCGACGGGTTGGTGGAAGAGATCTCGCCCTGGATGTAGGATGTAGGAGACCGCCGGCCCACGCAGCCACACCGTCGCCCACCGCCGCCTCTTCCGGGACGGGCTGAAACGCTTCAGCCCGTTTTGACATATAAAGGAGAGCGGTTGGTGATAGAACCCTGGGGAAGGACCAGGTTGACGGTGGAGGAGGTTCCATGCGGGTCCGTACGACGTTCGGCGCACTCATCTGGCTCGGCAGCGTTCTCTTGGTCGTCGCGGCGACTCCGCCTCTGCCCGCCGCCCCCTCCGTCCCTCTCCACGAGCGCATCGCCAACGGCCTGCCCACCCAGCAGCACCCGAGCACCGGCTGGCTGATCCACAATTCTGCCTTCGGCACCAGCTATTGCAGCGGCGTCCTCGTCGGCTGCCAGACCTTCCTCACCGCCGCCCACTGCATCTGCACGGATAACGCCGGGAACCCCCTGAGCGGCAGCCAGTGCCTGGCGCAGCCCAGTCTCCTCGATCCGAGCGGCCTGGTGGTCTTCCTGCAGAACGCCGGCAACTTCAGCGTCGCGAGCGTCTCCGTCGATCCGCAGTTCAACTTCGGCGTGGATGGCGACTTCGCCGTCCTCCACCTGACGAATCCGGTCACCGGAGTGGCGCCGAGCCCGCTCAACTCGACCGGCCGCCCACCGGCGGGCACGGTGGGAACGATCGTCGGTTTCGGTCTGTCCGGCGCTCCCGCCTTCGACGTGGGGATCAAGCGGGTGGGCAAGGTGGCAACATCGGCCTGCCCGGCGGGGTTCGTCCCGGACGCCACCAACCTCTGCTGGGTCTACCAGAACCCGATCGGCGCGCCAGGCACCGACTCCGACACCTGCGAGGGCGACTCCGGCGGTCCGCTCTTCGTCGACCTCGGGCAGGGCCTGGTCCTCGCCGGCCTCACCTCGGGTGGCGATACCAACTGCGTGCCCACGGATCACTCCTTCGACTCCGACGCCTTCGTCAACCGCGCCTACCTCCTGAGCGCCGGCGGCGCGGACCTTGGCACCGCGAGCTGCGGCGGCCTCCCCGCGGTCGGCGACCCGGGCAGCACGGTGGTGACGGGCAGTGGGACATTGAGCGCCGCGGCGCCCAGCCAGCTGTTCACGGTCGACGTTCCCCCGGCGACCGGCACCCTGCGGGTCATCGTGAACGTCGAGCCCACCGGTGGCGCCAACCTCTTCCTCAAGCTCGGGACGACGGCGAGCCCGGTCAACTTCGACTGCCGGAGCCTCGACAACGGAGAGCCCAACGTCTGCGAGGTCCTCTCCCCTGCCCCCGGCCCCTGGAGCGTCCTCGTCCAACGTCACGCGGGCAGCGGCGACTTCCAGATGACCGCCACCTATTTCGCCTCGACCGTCCTGCCGGGGCAGCAGTTCTATACCCTGCCCCCCTGCCGCCTGGTGGACACCCGCAACCCGGCCGGCCCCCTGGGCGGCCCGGCCCTCCTGCCCAATGCGGTCCGCAACTTCCCGCTGACCGGAGCCTGCGGCGTGCCGAGCGACGCCAGGGCGCTGGCGGTCAACGTCACCGTGACCCAGACCGCCGCGGCCGGCTTCCTCCGCCTCTATCCCGGCGACCTCCCGAGCCCACCCCTGGTCAGCTCGCTCAACTTCCAGGCCGGACAGACCCGCTCCAACAATGCGATCCTGCTGCTACCGGCCACTCCGGGCGCCGGGACCAGCGTCAGCGCCGACTCGGCCGGCAGCTTTCATTTCATCCTGGACGTGACCGGCTACTTCCGGTAGCTCCGCGGACCCTCCGGGAGCGACCGGAACCTCTCCGCCAGGGTCCAAAGAACCTCGGAAGGCTCTCCGGGCGGCTGGAAATCGCGAAAAAGTCCCTCCGGCAGGCTGCGCCGCCCCTCCACGCATCACCGCAGGCTCCGGAGATCTCCCCAAAACGGCTCGAAACTCAATTCGGGTGGCTCCAAATGCATTTGGAGTGACGCGAAATACATTCCGTGCCACTTGAAATTGAATTGGAGCGTCTCTTTTGCCATTTCGAGCCTCGCGTTTTAGGATTCGCAGCGAGAGAAATGCATTTCGAGCGGCTCGAAATACATTTCGGGTGGCGCCAAATGAATTTCGCGGGACTTTAATTGCATTTGGAGGGGCTGGACCCTCTGTTGGAAGCACTCAGAGACGTTCTCGAGAGGTCTCTTCCTTAGCCGCTCCCCTTGAGCACCGTGCACACGCTGGTAAACCGCGCCACCGCCCGGCCCTCGCCGTCGACCACGTCGCACTCCAGGTGGCCGACCGTCTTACCGCGGTGGACCACCCGGCCGGTGGCGATCAGGCGGCCCTCGCGGACCGCGCGCAGGTAGCTCGCCTGGAGTTGGAGGGTGGCGAAGCTCTCGCCGTCCGCCAGGGTGTAGGCGAAGGCGACCCCCATGGCGGCGTCGGCGATGTCGCAGAAGATGCCGCCGTGCACGATCCCCATGGGGTTGTGGTGGCGGGGGCCGGCGTCGAGCTCGACGCGGATGACCCCGCCCTCGCAGCTGGTGAAACGGAAGCCCACCAGGTGGCCGATGGGGGCGAGGTCGACCTCCCCGCTGACCCAGCCTTCGATCATCGTCTGGAAACGCGTCTTCTCGCTCATAGGATGGCGGGCAGTATAGCCGCACCGGAATTCGGACGAAAGAATCGGGAAGACGCGACCCCGGCACTTCCTCTAAGATGCCGGCCATGCCGGCCAGGACAGCGCTCGAAGCCCCCGACCCGGACCTCGACCGGGTGATCGACCTCGCCGCCCGGGTGCGCCGGGCACCCGGCGACTTCCCCGGGGTGGCGGCCCTGGGGAAAGCCGCAGGGATCGGCTCGACCCCGCTCCGCCTCCTCTTCCTCCGGCACTACCACACCACCCCGGCCGCCTTTTTGGAGCGGGCGCGGCTCGACGCCGTCTGCCGCAACCTGCTGAGCGGCCGGCGTCCCCTCCTCGACCTCGCCCTGGAGGCGGGCTGGGAGAACACCGCGACCTTCCAGGACCGCTTCCGCCGGTCGACCGGCCTTACCCCCGAGGTGTACCGGAAGCTGGCGAAAAAGCGCGAATTCGTCCTGCAGCTGCCGGCCGGCTACCGGCCCGAGGCCACCCTGCGCTACCTGGGCCGCGACCCGGAGAGCCGCGCCGAGCGGGTCCAGGGGACGGCCTTCGCCAAGGCGGTACGGCTCGCCGGCCGCCCGGCTCTCCTGACCGTCGAGATCGGGAAGGGGATGGCGCGGTGCCGGATCGAGAGCGTTGAAACGCTCCCTCCCGAAGCCGGAGCGGCGGCCCACGCAGCGGCCCTCCGGCTGCTCGGCCTGCAGCTCGACCCCGGTCTCTTCGAGCGCCAGGTGCAGAAGAGCCCCGACCTCGCGCCCCTGATCGCCGGCCGGCAGGGGCTCCGCCTCCCCCTCTCGGCCGAGATCTTCGAGGGGCTGGTCTGGGCGATCGTCGGCCAGCAGGTGAACCTCACCTTCGCCGCCACCCTGCGCCGGCGGGTGGCGGAGCTGTACGCCGAGCCTCTCGGACCGGAGGCCGGGGGTCTCCTCGCTCCCCCCTCCCCGGAGGCGGTGGCCCGGCTCGACCCGGCGGACCTCGCCGCCCGCCAGTTCTCCCGCCGGAAGGCTGAGTACCTGATCGGCACCGCCCAGGCCATCGTCTCGGGGCAGCTGCCGCTCGACCGCCTGTCCGAGGAGCCGGCGACCGTCGTCGAGCGCCGGCTCCTTGCCCTGCGCGGCCTGGGTCCCTGGACGGCCCAATACGTGATGCTCCGCGCCTGCGGCTTCGCCGACTGCGTGCCGGTCGGCGACTCCGGGCTCGCCGCCGGCCTCGTCCGCTTCTTCGCCCTCGACCACCGCCCCGGGCCGGAGGAGACCCGGGAGCGGCTCACCGTCTTCGCCCCCTACCGCAGCCTGGCCACCGCCCATCTCTGGGCCTCACTCGGGAGCGCACCATGAATCTCTATGCCGACTTGATCCCCACCCCGCCCCTGCCCGGGCTCGCCGGCCTCCTCGCCACGGTCGACGAGGCCGGCGCCCTGGTCGGGCTCGACTTCCTGCCCGTCCTCCCCGACCGCGAAGAGATCGAGCGCCGGGCGGCGCTGCATGGCGACCATCTGGTCTGGAACCAAGAGCGCTGCGCCACCGTGACCGCCCAACTCGCCGAGTATTTCGCCAAGCAGAGGAAGGACTTCGATCTCCCCTTGGCCCCGCGCGGCACGGAGTTCCAGCGCCGAGTCTGGGAGGAGCTCTCCCGCATTCCCTACGGTGCGACCCTGAGTTACGCCGAGCTGGCCCACCGCGTCGGCCGCCCCGGCGCCGCCCGCGCCGTGGGCCGGGCGAACGGCACCAACCCCATCCCCGTGATCATCCCCTGCCATCGGGTGATCGGCGCCGACGGCTCGCTCACCGGCTACGGCGGCGGGATGCCGCTCAAGAAGGCGCTGCTGATCCTGGAGGGCGTGCTGCTGGGGTGAGAGGGTGGCGAGGTGGCTTGACCTTAACCAGGCTCTCGTTCCCATGGGCTCAGCCGGGCGAGCATGGACTCGATCGCCAGCTTGAGGGATGGAATCTCAACCTGAGTGATCCTCCAGATCGCCTCCAGGTCGATTCCGAGATAGTCATGGACCAGGATGTTTCGAAAGGCGCTGATCTTCTGCCATTCGACGGTTGGCTGTGAATCTTTCAACGCCTCGGAGAGCCTCTGGGTCGACTCGGCGAGAACCTGCAGATTCCGTAGGACGGCGTCTTGGGGGGTATGGTGGGCCATGAAGTGCTCGCGGCCCGCGGCAACATCCTCCTCAATGCGGTGGATACACTCCAGGATGTGCTTGAGGTAGACCGCGTCATCCTTCATAGCGGGATGGCTTCGCGGAGAACCCGATCTCGGAGAAGCGGGCTCAATCCCTTCTCGGTCACGACCTCCACGGGATAGCCCAGGACCTCTTGCAGATCCAGCACCAAGCCGGCGGGAAACCAGGAGCTCGGCGTTGGCCCTCTTTCGACCAGCAGATCGATGTCGCTGTCGGGACCGGCGTCCCCCCGGGCCACCGAACCGAAAACGCGGACGTTGTGGGCGCCATGCCGGGCGGCAATCTGTAGAATCAATTCCCGCTTCTGGTTCAGTAGCTCTCTCGGGCTCATGGCGTTCCAACCTCCAGGCCAACTATAGCCTACGCCTACTGCCGCCCCGCCGGGGCGCCCTCAGCCCTCGGGCAGGAACGAGCGCCAGAGGGCCTCCCCGGCGTCGACGTCGAAGCGGCCGCTCGCGAAGAGCCGGGCGAAGGCGGCCGCCACCACCGGGCAGAACTGGCTGCCGGCCCCGTTCGCGATCTCGGCGGCGGCACGCTCGGGAGGGAGGCCCGGGCGATAGGGACGGTTGGTGGTCATCGCATCGTAGGTGTCGGCCACGGAGATGATGCGGGCGACCAGGGGGATGGCGTCGCCGGCCAGGCCGTTGGGGTAGCCGTGGCCGTCCAGCCGCTCGTGGTGGTCGCGCACTCCGGGGAGGATGCGCTGCAGGCCCTTGATCTTGGCGATGATCTCGGCGCCGTCCACCGGGTGGCGGTTCATGATCAGGCGCTCCTCGTCGGAGAGCGCGCCGGGCTTGCCCAGGATGTCGTCGCGCACGAAGATCTTCCCCACGTCGTGCAGGGTGGCGGCGAGCCAGAGCTCCTCCAACGCCTCGCGGGAGAGGCCCATCTCGTCGCCCAGGAGGACCGAATAGGTCGTCACCCGCCGCACGTGGCCGCCGGTGTAAGGGTCCTTGCGCTCGATGGCCTGCGCCCAGGCCATGGCCGTATCGAGGAACTGGCGCCGCCGCGCGGTGTAGAGCCGGGCATTCTGCAGCGGATGGGCGAGGATGGCGGCGAACAGGCGCATGCGCCGCAGGTCGTCGGCGGAGAAACGGTCGCGGCCCACCGGGTTCAGGAGCTGGAGCACCCCGATGACCGAGCCGTGGGCGACGAGCGGCACGGCGAGGATGGCGCGGGTGGTGAACACGTCCTGGTTGTCGCCGCGCCAGCGGGGGTCGGCGGCGACGTCGTTGACCACCTCCGCCTCGCCCGAACGGGCGATGCTCCCCACGATCCCCTCTCCCAGGGGAACCCGGAGGTTGCGGATCTCCCCCTTGGCCCGGCCCCGGACGACGCGGAAGAAGAGATCCCCCTTCGCCTCGTCGAGCTCCCAGATGGAGCTGGTCTCGGCCCGGCAGACCCCCTCGGCGCGGATCAGGGCGAGATCCAGGACCTGTTCCAGGTCGAGCGTACCGGCGAGCTGGACGCCGATGTCGAGGAGGTTCTCGTACTCGGCGACGCGCTGCGCGAGGTCCGGCACGAGATCCGGCGGGGGCGAGGAGTGGGTGATCGCTTCCATGAGACCGCCCGAGTCTAGGCGCTCAGCCCTTCTAAATCATGCTGCAGCTCCAGGACGGTAGGGTACCGCTTTCCCGGCTCTTTTTCCAGGCAGCGGAGGATAATCTGTTCCAGCCGCTCCGGGATCTCCGCCCAGTGGGAGCGCGGCGCCCGCGGCGGCTCCTTGATGTGCTTTAGCATCAGCTCCATCGCCGTCGGGGCCGAGAACGGCAGCTCGCCGGTGAAGATCTCGTAGAGGACGATGCCGGTCGAGTAGATGTCGGCGCGGGCGTCGACCTCGCCGCCCTGGAGCTGCTCCGGGGAGAGGTACTGAGGGGTGCCGACGATGAAGCCCGCCTGGGTCTGCCCCGGAGTGAGGCGCTCGATCGGCCGGGCGATGCCGAAGTCCATGAGCTTGGCGTTGCCGGCGGGGGTCAAGATCAGGTTCTCGGGCTTGATGTCCCGGTGCATCACCCCCACCGCGTGGGCGGCGCCCAGGCCGGCGCAGAGCTGCTTGCCCAGGCGCAGGCCGGCCGAGTAGGGCAGGCGGTGGGTCTGGTCGAGCAGGTAGCGCAGGGTGACCCCGCGCACGTACTCCATCGAGATGTAGGGGATGCCGTCGATCTCCCCGAAGTCGAAGGTGCGCAGGACGTTGGGGTGGGTGATCTTGCGCGCCAGCTTGATCTCGCTCTTCAGGCGTTCGAGCTGCGTCCGGTCGCCCCACAGCTCGCGCTTCAACATCTTGAGCGCCACCAGGTCGTCGAGCTCTCGGTCGCGCGCCTTGTAGACGACCCCCATCCCCCCCGCCCCGAGGACGGAGAGGATCTCGAAGCGCCGGGCCATGATCGCCCCGGGCTCGATGCCGGAGAGGGTCGAGAGGGCCGAGGCCGCCTCCACTCCCTTGCCCTCCGGCGTGGCGATGCCGGCGATCGCGGAACGGCCGGCAGTCAGGCGCTGGACCATGGCGGTCGAGAGGACGTAGAGCATCTGCGGGGTGACCAGGCCGCGGCGCGGCGCCAGCTGATAGCCGGCCTGCTCGAAATTCCCCTTGAGCTCGTCGTAGACCTCGCGCGACAGCACGACCTCGCCGGCGGTCGCCTCACGGCCCAGGCTGTCGAGCTGCGCCACCGGCCCACCCACGATGCCGCGCTCGCCCTGCTCGCCGAAGGGGACCGGTCCCAGGGCCACCCGGCCGGCGGCGAGGACGACCAGCGGCGCCTCCGGATCTTCCGCCGCGTTTTTGAGGATCTCGGCGCTGGCGGTCAGCGCCCGTACAGCCCGCCGCTCGCCGTCGAAACGGGCGAGCAGCCGGTGGCCGAGGACCGCTTCGAGGTGCCCGCGGGCACCGGTGATCGCCGCCGACACCCGCGCCAGCTCGGCGCCGAAGCGGTCGAGCATCGGCTCCGGACCGCTTTCAGGCCGCAGGGCGCCGTAGCCGTGCAGCTCGACGGCGAGGAGGAGCACCTCCTTGACCTGCGGGTGGCCGAGGACGGCGCGCCCCTCGCGCGGCTCGGGGAGGCTCTTCGACAGCTCGCCGACGTAGACCTCCATGTCGCGCTTCTCGCGCAGATCGGAGAGCAGATCGTCGAAGGCGCGCCCGAGCTGGCCCACCTCGTCGGTCCGGCCGGCGGCACCGTGGGTACCGGCGGGGGCGCCGACCTTCTGGTCGTAGTCGCCCTGCCGCGCCGCCTCGGCCGCCGCGACCAGCCGCCGGACCGGCGCCAGGGTGCGCCGGGCGAGGCCGAAGGAGAGCAGAGAGGCGAGGAGGATCGAGATGAGGCCGGCCAGGAGGAGGGCGGTCTCGATCTGGTGGAAGTCGGCCAGCTCCTTGTCGAGCGAGGCCAGGGCGACGCTGAAGCCGACCGGCTTGCCGCTGGCGTCGAGCAGAGGCGAGAGAAGGGAGATCCAGGGCTCGCCGCTGTCCGAGAGGTCGGCGCGCGGAATCAGCTGGCCGCGCCCCATCAGCTTGTCCATCATCTGCTTGCGGGTCTTCAAAACCGCCAGCAGGCTCTCGGTGAGCGGCCGGCCGAGAGTCGTCGCCACCACCCGCGGCTGGCCGTCCGGGTCGGCGACGTAGGCGACGTCGGCGCCGCTGATCTTCTTGACCTCCAGGGCCGAGAGGTCGTTGATCGCGAAGCCGGTGACCAGGAAGCCCAGGAGGGACCCCTTGGAGAGCGGCTGGGCCACCGCGTAGTAGAGGTTCCCCTCCTCCTGCCAGACGCCGGCGGCCTCGAAGTCGGCGAGCGCCTTCTGGATCAGCGTCCGGCGCGACAGGTCCTGCCCCACCGCCCGGGGCTTGTCGGTGCGGGCGATCACCTTGCCCTCGGGGTCCAGGAAGATGGCGAAGTCGAACCCCAGGTCCTTGCCGCGCTCGGACAGCAGGTCGAGGACCGAGCCGGTGTCGCGCTTCTCCACGTAGGCGGCGACTGCCGGGTCGGCGGCGAAGAGGCGCGAGATGAGGCGCAGGCGCTCGTAGCGCTCGCCCTGGAAGGCGGCCTGCACCGAGGAGCTGCTCTCGAGCGCCTTCTCGGCCGCCCGGTGGGCCGTCCGCTGGGTCAGCCAGTAGGTGACGGCGACCGCCCCGCCCACCGCCAGGGCGACGAGGAGCGAGGTGACCAGGAAGATCCGGGTCGCCAAGGAGAGCGAGAAGCCCCGGCTAGTGCCTGTATCCGTCACGGCCGGTGGTGAAGTAGGACTTGCCGTCCTTGTCGAGGTGCGGAGGGACCTGGGGACGCGTCACTTCGATCCGGGCGGTGATCGGCGCCGGCCCGGCCGGCACGTCGAGGGTCACCGTCCAGGGGTCGGCCTGCTCGGACCACACGGTGAGCTTGCCGGGGCCCTTGGGCAGGCCGGAGAGGACGAACACACCGTCGGCCGAAGGAGCGATGAAGTAGGGAGTGTCCAAGACGAGGATAGAGGCGACCATCGAAGGGTGCACGTTACAGTAGACGCGGACCACCCCGGGGGTGGTGAAAGTCTTCTCTTTGCCCGGCCCGTTCTTGTAGAGCCCGAGGTCGAAGGCGTTGCCGGCGGAGACCGAGAAGACGTTGTGCAGGATCGGGTCGTCGTTGGGGAAGCGCACCCGGCTGCCGCGCGGGATGGCGAGGACCCGCGGCACGATCTCCTTCTGCCGGGTGACCATCTGGAAGGGGGTCTCGGGCGGACGGCGGGCCGGCGGCGAGGCGGGCTCGAAGTAGACGACCGTCTGGCGGACGTCGCTCCCTTTGGCCGGAGCCTTCCCGCCCTTGGCGAGGAGCTCGACCCGGCCGTGCACCTCCTCGGCGGCGAGGGGGAGGGCGAGGAGGAAAAGCACAAGGACGGAAGGGACGGACACGGACGGACAGCCCCCTCCCTCCCGGGAGGGGCGCGGTCGGGGGCTTCTTGAGAAGAGCTTCATAGGTGGAAGCGTAGGGTGGAGAGGAATTCGTTCTCGTGCCGGGTGGCCCCGTTGGCGAGGATGAAGTCGTTCTTTGCGTACTCGACCGTCAGGTCCATCCCGGGGACGATCCCGAGGCGGAGGCCGGCGTCGATCTTCGTCCAGTCCCAGGCGAAGCTTGGCGCCGGGGTCAGCGGGTCGTTCTTGAAGCGGTTGTCGAGCTTCGAGTAGCGGAGCGCCGGAGCGATCGTGGGGAAGAGCTGCCGGCCGTCGACCGCCCAGAGGAGGGGCAGGTCGAAGGTCCAGGCGACCTCGGCCTCGATCCCCGTGCGCGGCAGGCCGGCGAGCTTCTGGTCGACGTACTGGGCGAAGAGGGAGAAGCCGCCCAGGTAGAGCCAGACGTTTCCCCCCACCTCCCGCTTGTCGTTGCCATGAATGGTTTTGAGCGGCGTCTCGCTGAACGGGCCGCGCAGGATCTGGAGGTCGCCCAGGTAGAAGGTGCCCTCCCGCGAGACTCCTTGGGAGAGCTTGCGCTGGTGGCCGAAGACCATGACGTCCAGGGCGTTCTTCCCCCCTTCGTCGGCGAAGCGCAGACCGACCGCTCCGGAGAGCTGCGGGTTGCGCTTGGGGTTCCAGTCCTCGACCTCGGTGTCGTAGAGGATGACGATGCCGCTCTTCAGCTCCGGATCGGGGTTGGCGCGCAGGAAGTCCGGCGTGCCGTTGTCGCCGGCCAGGGCGTTGGGGTCGCGCAGGAAGACCGGGTTGCCCACGGTGGAGGAGAGCTTGCAATAGAGGTGGCGGCCGGCGTCCACCCCCAGCTCGGCGCCCATGTCGTTGAAGCGGTTGAAGGCGGTCGAAACCAGGCCGTAGCTTTCCAGGTGGCGGTCGTTCTGGCGCTCGAAGTGGCTGAGCTTGCCGACCTTGAGGTAAGCCCGCGAGCCCGGGGGGAGCACACCGGGCTCGTCCTCCCGGCCGAAGCGGACCCACAGCTCCTTGACGTCGGTCTTCTTGCCGCTGGAGGTGGGGTTGCGATCATAGAGATCGAGGAAGTCGAGCCGGCCGTGGGCGGTCAGGCTCTCGCTCCAGTCGGCGTCGACGTAGAGGATGAGCTTCGAGACCTCGAAGTGGGAGCCCTGGTTGACCGTCTCCTCGAAGGCCTGGGTCTGTCCGACCGGCAGCTCGATGGGCTTGAAGCCGAACTTGACCGGGAAGCGGAATTCGTCGCTCTGGCGGAAGCTCATCCGCCCCTCGAAGCCGAAGCGGATCTTGGGCAGCACGCCGGTGTCGGAAGCCGTAGCGGCCGGGGCCGGTGCGGCAGGATCGGCCGGCGCCTCCTGGGCGCGGGCGGCAAGCCCGCCCAAGGTGGCGACGAACGACAGCACACACACGCCTACCCTGATCCGGTCCACCGCCATCTGAGGGTACCTCCAAGTCGTACTACGGGGCGCGGGCTAGCTTAGATGGATCGGGAGCGCCAGTAAAGGGGCGGGGGCCAGCCCCTACACCCCGCCCAGCCAGGGGTACCCCTGGTCCTCCCAGAAACCGCCCGGCCGCTCGGCGGTCAGGGTCATGGCGGAGAGGTACTTGGTGAGCTTGTAGCCGAGCTTGACCGGCGAGTAGAGGCGCAGGGGAGCGCCGTGGTTGGCGGCGAGCGGCCGGTCGTTCCAGGCGTAGGCGAGGATCGTCTGCGGGTGCATCGCGCTCTTCAGGTCCCAGCCGTTGTAATACTCGGCGTCGAAGGTGTCGAAGCGGATGTAGCGCGCCTCGGGCTGCGGCTCGACCAGAGCGAGGACCGCGGAGACCGGCACGCCGGTCCAGGTGGCAATGGCCGTCCACCCCTCCACACAGTGATGCTTGACCGTGTAGGTGACGCGCGGCAAGGCTTGGAGCATCGGCAGGGTGAGCTCCATCGGCTTCCTCACCAGCCCCCCCACGTCGAGCGACCAGGTATCGGGATCGTCGGGGGTGGGCAGCGGGCTCATCTGGGCGTAGGCCGGGAAGGCGTTCTCCGGCGTGCGCGCGCTTTTCGGATACTGCGGAGCCAGGCGGCCGTCGGAGAGGAGGAGCTTCTCCCCCACCCAGTCGTTGACGCGCGAGACGCGCTTCAAGCTCGGTTCCAGGAGCGGTCCGCCGTCCCAGCCGCAGGCGGCGGCGAGCGAGGCGGAGCCGGCGACGAGGCCCAGCCGGAAGAGGTCGCGGCGCGACAGGAAACGATCAGTCATGACTCGGGAACCTCCCCCGGTACCCGCCGGTGAGCATCGCCCGCAGCGAGGCGGGATCGACCAGGAAGACCAGGGCGACGTGGAGCAACGTGAAGGCGACGAACAGCCAGACCGCCCAGAAGTGCCAGTAGCGGGCGAGCTCGTAGCCGCCGAAGAGGGCGGTCAGCCAAGAGAGCTGGACCGGCTTGTAGATGGCGAAACCCGAGAGCACCGAGACGACGGCGAGTAGGAAGATCCCGCTGTAGGCCCCTTTCTGCAGGGCGTTGTGCTTGCCCTGGGGCGGGTGCTCCTTGCGGAGACGCAGGTAGTAGAGCTGCATCTGAATCGCCCGCGGGACGTCCTTCGGCAGGAAGAGGATCGAGCGCCACTCGCCCGAGACGACCATATAGATAAGGTAGAGGAGACCGCTGGCGACGAACGGCCAGGCGAGGGCGAAGTGCCAGTTGAGGCCGCCCGCCAGCCAGCCGCCGAGCCGGCTCCAGTGCGGCAGCTCCCGCCCGTCGTAGGGATTGGGCAGGTAGGCGTGGCCGCGCCGGCCGAAGTGGGTGAAGGCGCTGTAGATCTGCAGACCGCTCCCGATCATGCCGAGGAGCAGCACGGCGTTGGCCCAGTGGGTCAACCGCACGATCCAGTGATGGCGCTTGACGAGCGGGCGCGGGGCCTCGGCCACCGGGTTGGCGCGCGGTCGATCTGCCGCTAGAGTGGTCATTCTTCTCCTCGTAAAGTTGGGTTGTGGCGCATCTTACACCCAACTACGGGCGACGGGGCACGGCTGGTTTGGCGGGGTACGAAACCCGGCTCCCCCTCCCGACGTACTCCTCGGCATGACGACCTCCGACCGCTTCCGGCACCCCGGCCCCGCCCTCGCCCTCTTTCTTGCCGGCCTGACCCTGGCCGCCGCCGTCCAGGCCCAGGCACCGGACGCGGCTCCGCAGAAGGCGCCGCGCACGGTGCGCCAGCGCCTCGCCCCCTGCCACCTCCCCGGCCTCGAGGAGGCCCTCTGCGGCACCTATCCGGTGTGGGAGAACCGGGTGACGAAGAGCGGCCGGAAGATCCCGCTGAACATCATCGTCCTCCCGGCCAAGAGCCCCGACCCGGCGCCCGACCCGATCTTCGAGCTCGCCGGCGGTCCCGGCCAGGGGGCTACCGAGGGGGCGGCCGAGCTGGCCGAGGTGTACGGCGGGTTGCGGTCCCAACGCGACGTCGTGCTCGTCGACACCCGCGGCACCGGCCGCTCGAATCCCCTCAACTGCGCCCTGCCGGGGAGCGCCGACGACCTCCAGGGCTACCTCCACGATCTCTTCCCGCTCGACGCCCTGCGCGCCTGCGTCAAGAAGCTCGACGCCGATCCCGCCCTCTACACCAGCGAGACCGCCATGGACGACCTCGACGAGGTGCGGGCCTGGCTGGGCTACGAGCGGATCAACCTCTCCGCCGGCTCCTACGGCACGCGAGCCGCCGAGGTCTACCTGCGCCGGCACCCGGAGCACGCCCGGAGCGCTCTCCTCATCGGCTACGTGCCGCTCGAAGCCCGGATGCCGTTCTACATGGCCCGCCAGTCGCAGATCGCCCTCGACAAGGTGTTCGACGACTGCGCCGCCGCCCCCGCCTGCCGCGCCGCCTTCCCCGATCCGAAGGGCGAGCTGGCGGCCGTCCTGGCGCGCTTCGAGAAGGGTCCCGCCCGCGACACGCTCGTCCACCCCAAGACCGGCAAGCCGGTCGAGCCGACGCTGTCGAAGAGCTCGTTCACCACCACCCTGCGCTCCATGCAGTACTCGCCGACCCTCTACACCAAACTGCCGCTCTACCTCCACCGCGCCTTCCTGGGCGACTGGGCGCCCTTCCTGCGCCAGGCCGTCGGCTACTTCGACGACCCCAGCTGGGCGATCGGGCTCTACCTCTCGGTCACCTGTGCCGAGGACGTGGCGCGAATCGACCCCGCCGCCGTGGCGCGCGAGGCCGCCGGCACCTACCTGGGGGACGACCGCGTCCGCCAGCAGCGAGCCGCCTGCGCCTTCTGGCCGGCGGCGAAGCTCTCCCCGGAGTTCTGGGAGCCGCGGCAGATCCCCACCCCGGTCCTCCTGGTCAGCGGCTGGCTCGACCCCGCCACCCCCCCGGAGTGGGCGGCGGCGGCGAAGGGCACCTTCCCCAACAGCGCCAATCTCCTCCTGCGCGAAGGCGCGCACGGTCCGGGCGGCCTCTCCCATCCCGAGTGCATCCTGCGGATCATCGAGGACTTCTTCGCCAACGGCACGGCCATCGGCCTGGACACCTCCTGTGCCCGCGAAATGAAACGCCCCGCTTTCGCCCTCGCGCTGCCGGCGGCCCCGGCTCCTCCGGCCGTCCCCTAGGTGCAGCCACGCCTCTACTTAGCAAGGACTGGTAGCGCCGGGCGCCGACTGCGCTATACTGTCGCCCGCTGTAGCCACATACCAGGGAATCAGCCCGCGTTCGGAAGCTCCGGCGAGGCGCTGTCGCGCTCCCGACCCGGGCTTCCCTGCGGTTTCGACCATGCGGATCACCACGAACCAGACGACCCAGCGAGCCCCGGGAGCCCGACCGTGCCGGGACCGGATCGCTCGCCCGTGGATCCCCTTTTAACCGACGACCTATGGGGTTCAAGCAAGATGGCACAATTCAAGGCGTTCCGACCGGATGTTGAAGTGTTTGGCGCAGTCGTCCTCTCCGTCGTCGACGGGATGGGCGAATTCCGGACCATGGCCGAGGCGATCCTCTCCCAGCATGGCATCCGCAAACCGCAGCCCGAGGCCTGGTACCCGCAGCAGGCCTGGCTCGACTCCTTCAAGACCATCGCCGAGAAGATCGGCCCCCGCACCCTCTTCGCCATCGGCAAGAAGATCCTCGAGGCGGTCGAGTGGCCGGCCTGGATCAACAGCCTGGAGACGGGGATGAAGGCGATCGACATCAACTACCACCTGCGCCACCGGTTGAACGGCGTCCCCATGTTCAACGAGCAGAACGGCGAGCTGACCCCGGGGATCGGCCACTACACCTACGAGGGGCTGACCGGCGAGACCTCGGCGGTGATGGTGTGCAACAACCCCTACCCCTCGGAGTTCGACCGCGGCATCATCACCGCCATGGGCCGGCGCTTCAAGCCGAACCTGGAGGTGCGGCTCGACACCACCAAGCCGACCCGCACCAAGGGGGCGGACTCCTGCACCTACATCATCGAGTGGCCGGCCTAGGCGGACCCGCCGCTCCCGATGGATCGATCCTGGGCCCCCGCTCGCGGGGGCCCTTTCGTTTCCACCGCACCGCCTCCCGCAGCCCTCTAGATCCCATCCACCCCCACCCCGCAGATGATCGCGCAGACCCGCTCCTTGGCGGTGGTGCGGATCTTCCCGGTGGCGAGGGCGGCGAGCGCGGCGGCGCCGGAGAGCTCGGCGGCGACCCCGGTCTCGAACCAGAGCCGGCGGGCGGCGGCGCGCATCTCGTCGTCGGTGACGAGGACGATCTCGTCCACGTTCTCCTGGATGATCGCGAGGTTCAGAGGGTCGCTCTTCCGCGGGGCCAGGGTGTTGGCCACCGTGCGGATCTCGGAAAGCTCGATCACCCGGCCAGCCTTGACGCTCTCGTAGAGGGTGGGCGCGCCGACCGGCTCGACCCCGATCACCCGGATCTCCGGCTTCAACGCCTTGGCCGCCGCCGCCACCCCGGCGATCAGGCCACCGCCGCCGATCGATACCACCAGGAGGTCGGTCTCCGGGGCATCCTGCAGGATCTCCAGGCCGATCGTCCCCTGGCCGGCGATGATCGCGGGGTCGGCAAAGGCATGGACATAGGTCCAGCCATGGCGATCGGCCGCCTCCAGGGCGATGGCGTTGGCGTCGTCCCACACCGCGCCCTCGCGGACCACCTCGGCCCCCCACGCCTTCAGCCTCTCGGCTTTGGATTCCGGAGCATTGGCCGGCAGGTAGATCGTCACCTTGGCCCCGGCAAGCCGGCCGGCATAGGCGACTCCGAGGCCATGGTTGCCCCCGGAAGCGGTGACAAGCCCCCGCTCCAGTTCCGCCGCCGAAAGGGTCAGTACTTTATTCGTCGCGCCGCGCGCCTTGAACGAGCCGGTGACCTGGAGCGATTCAAGCTTCAAGCTGAGCTCGCCCGGCACGACCGGGTCGCGCAGGGGGGCGGCGGAGAGGAGCGGGGTACGGCGAACGCGGCCGCGGATGCGCTCCGCGGCGGCCTGGAAGTCGGGGAGGGAGGGCATGGTGGCGGATCTTATCGGTTCCCAGGCCGGAAACGGCTAGAATCCCGCTCCGATGTCCGATCCAGCCTGCTCGTTCTGTGGCCACCCGGTGCCACTGGAGTGGAGTCTTTGCCCGCACTGTGCGCGGCCGAGTCTCTATCCCAACGTACGCGTGGCCGAGCAGGAGAGCGAGCGCGATGCCCTGGCCTTCCGCTACCGCCTGGCGGTTCAGGACGCGGAATCCCGCGGCTGCGGCGAGGCAGTCCGCGCCTTCGAGGCGGCCGCCGGTACAACTGTTGCCGTCCTCTCCCGCTCCCTCGCCGAGGTCGAGCGGCTCGCCAACTCAGACCGCCAGCTCTATGCGACCTACTACCAGCTCCTCGAAGCAGAGGTGAAGCTGCCGGATGACGATGCCTGGGACCCTCTCCGCCGCTTGGCCGACGAAGTGCTGTTCCCGGGCTACAAGGAGAAGATCCGGTTCGCCGCTCTGTCGCTCGACGGTGCGGGCTTGCCCGGCTACGGTGACTTCGCGTTAGTGCTCAAGGAAGAGATGATCGAACATCGGGCTTCCGTGCTGGCAGGAAATTCTGCCCTCTTACTGAGGAAATGGGATTACAATGTACCCACGGGGTCGCGGGCCGCATGGAAGGAGCGAGCGCGCCTCTGTGTAGCGAAGCTCGCGGCTCGGTTGAAGCCGAGCATGACGGAGGCGGATTTTGCGGCCCTCTTGCTTCGGTCGGGAGCGCGTCGGGAGGATGACGAGATCGTCGAGGTCCACATCTGGGGACCGCTGTCCAGCTGGACCTTCGAGCGTGTCGTCCTCTCCCGCCCCGCCGGGCCGAGAAGACTGATCCGAGCCAGGGTGAAGGCCTTGCGGGCCAAGCTGGCGGAGGCTGGCATCGATCTGGAAGAGAGAGGTGGAGCATGGATGCCTTGATCTCAGCGCGCACCGGGACCGCCCTTCTCGTCGAGGGCGCGGATCTGATCTCCATCCATGCCGGGGCGCCCGACAAGGGGATTCCACGGTATGCCGAAGAGGTTCCCCGGCTCTTCGGCGAGGCTCTGGATCTCCAGGTCCTGCGGGGAGTCGACCGCGCCCAGGTCGTCCGCCGGCTCCAGCAGGAAGCGGATTCGGCGGAGGCGCTCCAGCTCTCTCTGATCCTCCTCGATCCCAAACTGTCAGGGGAAATCCGGGGCGAGGCGGCGGAAGAGCTCGAATCGGCGCTGGGCGAAGAGGGAAGGATTGAAGGACTGGAGCGGGTCCTCTACGCGCATCCGCTGCCTTCGACGGCAGACCTCCCGGGCGCTCTGGCCCGCGCGGCAGGACACGCACCGCGCGTCCAGAATCTCCTGCTCCACCTCACCGCCTTCCAGCCGTTGATCGAGGAGGTCCGGCACGCCTGGATCGACATCCCCGACGCGCTGTTCGCGAGCACTGCCGAGCGTCGGCGCTTCCAGGCGGCCCTGGTCCGGGAAGGCCACTTTCGCGAGCTCGTGCTCGCCGTCCGAACGGGATCTACCGTTGAATCCTTCCTGGCCGCCGCTCTGCTCCATCCGGTCCTCCGGACCTTCCAGAGCTGCCGAAGCGTCTTGCAGGCGTGGGTCACGCCTTTTCGCCAGCGCAAGTGGCAGTGGGCCACGGAAGTGGCAGAGCCCGCCGCCGGGAACCGCGAAGGCAAAGCTCGACCCGGTGGGACCCCGAAAGAGTGAGCGGAATGCAGGTTCCGGATTGACCCCTACGCCGACTCCACCCGCACCCGCCCCACCCCCTTGAGCTTCGCCTTCACGTAATCCCGGTTCATCCTTGCGATGAAGTCGATCGAGATCTCCTTCGGGCAGACCGCCTCGCATTCGGCGTAGTTGGTGCAGCTGCCGAAGCCCTGCTCCTCCATGGTCTCGACCATGGCGACGGCGCGGGCGGTGCGTTCGGCCTGGCCCTGGGGGAGGAGGCCCAGGTGGGAGACCTTGGCGGAGGTGAAGAGCTGCGCCGCGCCGTTCGGGCACTGGGCGACGCAGGCGCCGCAGCCGATGCAGGCCGCGGCGTCGAAGGCGCGGTCGGCGATCGGCTTGGGCACCGGGGTGAGGTTGGCCTCCGGGGCCGCCCCGGTCGAGACCGAGATGTAGCCGCCGGCCTGGACGATGCGGTCGAAGGCGCCGCGGTTGACCATCAGGTCCTTGATGACCGGAAAGGCCCGCGAGCGCCAGGGCTCCAGGATCAGCGTGTCGCCGCTCTTGAAGTGGCGCATGTGGAGCTGGCAGACCGTGGTCCCCGGCATCGGGCCGTGGGCGACGCCGTTGATCATGAAGCCGCACGCGCCGCAGATCCCTTCGCGGCAGTCGTGATCGAAGGCGATCGGCTCCTCGCCGCGCTCGGCGAGCTGGGAGTTCAGGACGTCGAGCATCTCCAGGAAGGAGCTGTGCTCGTTGATCCCCTTGGCCTCGTACTGCACCATCTTCCCCGAGGCGCCGGGGGCGGGCTGACGCCAGACGTGAATCGTGAGATCCATTTACTTGTAGCTCCTGCGGCTCGGCTCCACGAACTCGAAGCGGAGCGGCTCCTCGTGCCGGACCGGCGGTTTTCCGGCTCCCTTCCACTCCCAGGCCGAGACGAAAGAGAAGGCCTCGTCGTTCCGCAGGGCCTCGCCGTCCTCGGTCTGGTGCTCCTCGCGCAGGTGCCCGCCGCACGACTCGTCGCGGTCCAGGGCATCCCGGCACATCAGCTCGGCAAGCTCGAAGAAGTCGGCCAGGCGGGCCGCTTTCTCCAGCTCCTGGTTGACCTGGTTCTCGCCGCCCAGGATGCGGACGTCGCGCCAGAACTCCTCGCGAAGAGCCGGGATGAGCGACAGCGCCTTCTGCAATCCCTCGGCATTGCGCGCGATGCCGCAGTAGTCCCAGCAGATCTTCCCCAGCTCGCGATGGAAGGAGTCGACGCTGCGCTTGCCGCTCCCCTGCATCAGCCGGCGCAGCCGTTCGTCGGTCTCGCCGGCGGCGGCCTTGAAGGCCGGCCGGTCGGTCGCGATCTTCTCGTTCAGGCGGCCCGCCAGGTAGTTGCCGATGGTGTAGGGGAGGACGAAGTAGCCGTCGGCCAGCCCCTGCATCAGGGCGCTCGCCCCCAGCCGGTTCGCCCCGTGATCCGAGAAGTTGGCCTCGCCGATGACGAAGAGCCCGGTCAGGTTGCTCATCAGGTTGTAGTCGACCCACAGGCCGCCCATGGTGTAGTGCGGCGCCGGGTAGATGCGCATCGGCGTCGTGTTGGGGTCCTCGCCAGTGATCTTCTCGTACATCTCGAAAAGGTTGTCGTAACGGTCCGCGATCACCTTCTTGCCCAGGCGGCTCATGGCGTCGGCGAAGTCGAGGTAGACACCGTTCTTCTGCGGCCCCACGCCCCGCCCGCCGTCCACCATGGTCTTGATGTTGCGCGCCGCGACGTCGCGCGGCACCAGGTTGCCGAAGCTCGGGTAGCGGCGCTCGAGGAAGTAGTCGCGATCGTCGATCGGGATCTGGGCGGCCGGCCGGCTGTCCTTGGGGTCCTTGGGCACCCAGATCCGCCCGTCGTTCCTAAGCGACTCGCTCATCAGGGTGAGCTTCGACTGGTAGTCGCCCGAGGCCGGAATGCAGGTGGGGTGAATCTGGGTGAAGCAGGGGTTGGCGAAGAAGGCGCCGCGCCGGTGGGCGCGCCAGATTGCCGTGGCGTTCGACCCCTTGGCGTTGGTCGACAGGTAATAGACGTTGCTGTAGCCGCCGGTCGCCAGCACCACCGCGTGCCCGGCATGGGCGGTGATCTCGCCGGTCGTCAAATCCCGGACGAGGATGCCCACCGCCCGGCCGTCCTCGACCACCAGGTCGAGCATCTCGGTGCGCGGGATCATCTCGACGTGGCCGGCCGCGATCTCCTTCTCCAGGGCCTGGTAGGCGCCGAGGAGGAGCTGCTGGCCGGTCTGGCCGCGGGCGTAGAAGGTACGCGACACCTGGGCACCGCCGAAGGAGCGGTTGTCGAGCAGGCCGCCGTACTCGCGGGCGAAGGGGACTCCCTGCGCCACGCACTGGTCGATGATGTTGACCGACAGCTCGGCCAGCCGGTGGACGTTGCCCTCCCGCGAACGGAAGTCGCCGCCCTTCACCGTGTCGTAGAACAGCCGGAAGACGCTGTCGCCGTCGTTCTTGTAGTTCTTGGCGGCGTTGATCCCCCCCTGGGCGGCGATCGAGTGGGCGCGCCGCGGGCTGTCCTGGAAGCAGAAGCACTTCACCCCGTAGCCCAGCTCGGCGAGGCTCGCCGCGGCCGAGGCGCCGGCCAGGCCCGAGCCCAGGATGAGGATGGTGAACTTCCGCTTGTTGTTGGGGTTGACCAGCTTCAGATGGTCCCGGTGCTCCTGCCACTTGGTCGGCAGGGGACCGGGAGGAATTTGGGCGTTGAGGATCACTGGCATGGGGACGACTCCCTACCGGACCAGGCCGGTGAGGACGGCCAGGGGGAACGAGATGTTGCCCAGGGTGATGATCCAGGCAAAGGCGTGGGCGAAGCCGCTTCTCCAGCCGTTGAAGCGCGGATGGTTCCACCCCAGCGACTGGAACAGGCTCCACAGGCCGTGGTAGAGGTGGAGGCCTAAGGCGAGCTGCGCCACGACGTAGAAGGCCGAGACCCACCAGACGCTGAAGCTCGCCACCACGTTGTGGTAGACGTCGCCCTCCTGGAAGCTGGGGTTGACGGCGCCGAAGGTCAGGTCGAGCAGGTGATAGATCACGAAGAGCAGGATGATGACCCCGCCCCAGCGCATGGTGCGCGACGCATAGCTCGTGTGCACGACGTCGCGCCGGGTGTAGTCGGCGGGCCGGGCCTGCCGGTTCATCAGGGTGAGCTGCCAGGCCGCCCAGATGTGGAGGAGGACCGCCACCAGGAGGACGGAGCGGGCGATCCACAGCAGGCCGCTCGGGGGGACGGCCGGAGTGCCGACCGTGCGGAGGAACCGGGCGTAGCTGTTGAGGATCTCCGGCCCCTCGTAGAGCTTCAAGTTACCGATCATGTGCCCGAGGACGAAGCCGAAGAGGAGGATGCCGGTCACGGCCATCACCGCCTTCTTGCCGACCGCGGACTTGTAGAGATCACCGAACCAGGACATGGGAACCCCTCTCGCCAGCGCGGTCCTATCCTACGTCAAGCGAGGCCGCCTTGTGAAATCTGTCACAAAGAGCGCCCTCACCCCCGGGAGAGGGGAGCGGAGCGCGTAGGAGGCTGAGGGGCCGCCTACCTCCACGATTTTTCTTTATCCCCCCTCTCCCGGGGGAATGGGGGGGCGGGCCGGGAGAGGGGGGTAGGGGGGTGAGGGGCCCCGCCCTCACCGGCGCCGCCGCCGCCGGCGAGGGCGGGCCCGGACCTCCGCCTCGGCCGGTTCCCGCTTCTCGCCGGCGCGCCGGCCGGCGGCCCGCCACTCCTGGAGCGCCTCGCCGCCCTCGCCGGTCGCCTGGACGAGGATCTCGAAGAGCAGGAGAGCGTTGTCGAAGTAGGGCTTGCGGGCGAAGCGCACCCGCTCGGGGAGCTTCCACTTGGGCTCGCAGAGGCGCTGGAAGCCGACCAGGGCCTGGACGATCTGCTGGGATTTCAAGTTCGAGACCGTGAAGCGGGCGAGGAAGGGGGTGACCTCCTCCTGGATCAGCACCTCGATGGCGCTCCGGCTCATCGGCCGCTGGTCGATGGCCTCGACGTCGTAGCGGCGCAGAAGCACCTTGGGGAGGAGGATGGCGGCGAGGAGGGCGGTGTCCGCCAGCTCGCGCCCCTCCCCCACCAGGCGGTCGATGACCGGCAGGATCTGGCTGAACTCGCCCAGGCCGCGCTCGCCGGCGGTCAGCATGGCGTAGGCCTCGGGCAGCAGCACCTCGAGGAGGCCGAGGTCGAGCATCCACTGCATGGCGGCGCCGGCATGGCCGCAGCGCAGGAGCTGGGCGATCTCCTCCGTCACCCGTGCCGGGGAGGCCTTGTCGAGCTCCCGGCGGTGGCGGTGGATGGCCTCCTGGGTCCGCCCCTCGATGCCGAACCCCAGGCGGCCAGCGAATTCGCAGGCGCGCAGCATCCGCACCGGGTCCTCGCGGAAACGGACGTCCGGGTCGCCGATCGTGCGCACCAGCTTCCGATTCAGATCGTCGATCCCCTCCACGTAGTCGAGCACCGAGTAGTCGGCGATGTTGTAGAACAGGGCGTTGATGGTGAAATCGCGGCGGAAGGCGTCCTCCAGCGGCGTGCCGTAGGTGTTGTCGCTGGTGATCAGCAGCTCCCCCGGCGGCGCCATCTGCTCGTCCGGCTCGGGGTTCTTGCGGAAAGTCGAGACCTCGACCGTGTCCCCCTCGTGGAAATAGACGTGGACGAGACGGAAGCGACGGCCGATGATGCGGGAGTTGGAGAACAGGCGGCGCACCTCGTTGGGACGGGCGTCGGTGCCGACGTCGAAATCCTTCGGCTGGCGCCCCAGCATGAGGTCGCGGACGCTGCCGCCCACCAGGTAGGCCCGGTAGCCGGCATTGTGCAGCCGATACAGGACTTTGGTGGCGTTCTTGGAGATGTGCTTGCGGGAAATGGGGTGGTCCGAGCGCGCCAGGACTCTCGGTTCCACCTCTACGGCTTCGCTCACGCGGTGATTATATGCGTCATGCCGGCCTGATCACCGCGTGGGCAGCTGACAAAAAAGGACGGCCGGGACGGGCAACCCATTGGAGAGGCCGCCCCGGCCGAGGAGGGAGAGGAGAGAGTCTGTCACCTAGTGAGGGCGGAAATGGTGGTTGCCATGGTCACCGCCCTGGTGGCCACCGCCCTGATGGCCATGGTCGCCGCCCTGGTTGCCATGGTCGACGCCCTGGTGGCCACCCCCTTGGTGGCCGTGGTCGCCGCCGTGGTTCGGGTCCCCGCCGCGGTTGTGGTCCCCGCCGTCGAAGCCCTGGCGGCCATGATCCTGGCGACCGAAGTCGCGGCGATCGAAGTCCTGGCGGCCATGGTCCTGGCGACCATGGTCCTGGCGACCGAAGTCGCGGCGGCCATCGCGGCGGTCGAAGTCGCGGCGTCCGTAGCTGCGGCCGCCGTAGCCGCCGCCATAGTAGATACCGCCACCGGCGATGTAGCCGCCACCGTAGTAGCCGTTGTCGTAGTAGCCGTTGTTGTAATAGCTGTTGTCGTAGTACCCGTTGTCGTAGTAGCCGTTGTCGTACGAGCCGTTGTTGTCGTAGTGCCCGTTGTCGTAGGAGCCGGCCCCGCCACCGTCGTAGCCGCCGTGACGCTCGTAGTAGCCGTTGTCGTAGTAGTTGTCATAGCGCGGGGCATACTGGGTATAGGCCTGGTAGGGATCGACCCGGTACTGCGAGAAGTAGTGGCGCACGACCGGGCAGGCGCGGTCGTGGTAGTAGACGCCGTGGTCGATGAAGCACCGCGAGGTGCAGCGGTAGCCGGGAGAGACGATCGGCTGGTAGGCCCGGTAGTAGTAGGCCGGCCGATAGCCGGGGAACGGGTTGCCGAGCACGAACGACAGGTTGAGCGGGCCGACTCGGAAGCCGGTGCCGATCGAGAACCACCCGAAGCCACGGGCATGGGCGGCCGGGGTGAGCCCCGGGGCGATCATTGTCGCGCTGGCGAGAGTCAGGACCAAGAGCAGTTTGCGCATTGCCAGGAACCTCCTTGTTCATCCCAGTCTAATCCAAAGACCGTGCCAGGGTATTCCAAACCGGCTAACCGGCTGAAAATAAGGGATCTTCAGGAGAGGACCGAGGAGAAGAGGGCGCCTGACGCCGCCGTCTCGTCCCCTGCCGTGGACGGGGGCGTCCGGGGGGTTGGGCGCCCCTCGCCCCGGCTATGCGAGCCGCGTCTGGATATCCATCTCCGAAACCAGGGTGCGGTGCACCGGGCAGCGGTCGGCGATCCCCAGAAGGAGGGCGCGCTGCTCGGGGTCGAGCGGCCCGTCGAGCTCGATGACGCGCTCGAGCCGGGTGATCCGGCCCTCCTGGGTCTGGCAGGCCGCGCAGTCCTTGGCGTGGATGCGCGAATGGCGAAGCCGGACCCTCACCCCGGTGAGCGGCAGCTTCTGGCGGTCGGCGTAGATGCGCAGGGTCATGGCGGTGCAGCCGCCGAGGGCGGCGAGCAGCAGCTCATAGGGGTTCGGACCGGCGTCGCCGCCGCCGGGGACCTCGACCGGCTCGTCGCTCTCGAACCAGTGATGCCCGGCGACGACCTCCTGGGTCAGCCCCTGGGCGCCGCCGCGGACCTCCACCTGGCCGGGGACCACCCCCATCTCGCCGGTCGCCTCGACGTAGCGCCCCGCCCAGGCGGCCACCATCTCGGCGGCAAAGCGGGCATCCCGCGGATCGGAGAGCAGGTGATCGGCCATCCCCAGGGAAACAAAGCTCTTGGGATGCCGCGCCGCCTCATAGAGCCGGCGCGCGTGGTCGATCCCCACGACGTTGTCGACCGGCGAATGAAGGAGGAGGAAGGGGCGGCGGAGGGTGCCGAGGGCGGCCTCCTGGACCTCCCCGGCCGGGCAGGCGACAAGCGCCACCGCCCGCGCCGCGGAAATTCCGGCGTCTCCGCCCACCCCTCCGACCACCCCGAGGACCGCCGCGCCACCCGAGCCATGGCCGACGAGCAGCTGCGGCGCCCCCCGGGCCTGGCGAAGGACGTCGACCGCGGCGCGCACCTCCGCCATCGCGCCCTCAAGATCCGCCCCCACCGCGAGGCGCAACACGGCCAGTCCCTGCTGGACGAGCGCACAAGAGAGAGCTTCGGCGACCCGGGGGGCGCCGGCATGAGCGATGAGGGCCTGGGCGACCGGCGTCCCGAGAGGGAGGTCGAGAGTGGCCGGTGGCTCGGAGCCGGCGCCGGGAATCTGCAGGGGCTCGCTGTGCATGGGAGAATCCTACCGCGGCTTCCATCCCACCCGCCCAGAGGCCGCCGACCCGCGGCAAGCCCGGGCCTCGCGCCGCCCATCCTGGCACCGCCGAGACCCGGGCCCGTCGCGCTACTTCAAGTCCTCGGCCGGCAGGGTGAGCTTCGTCGTCTCGGGCTGCCAGACGACGTTGAAGATCCACCAGCGTTTGCCGTCGAAGAACAGCTGGAAGCTGTTGATCCCGCGGACGAACGGCTTGGCGTCCGCGGCGGCGTGGCGGCCCTCGTAGGTGCTCCAGACGTGGCGGATCTTGCCGAAGCTCTCGCCGCGGCTGGCGATCTGCTGGACCACGTAGCCGTCCTCCAGCATCCGGGGCTCGGAATTGTAGAGATAGCTCTGCGGGGTGAACGACATCGGCATGGTGCGGCTGTGCCCCTTGCCCTCGGCCGGCAGGAGGCGCGCATCGTGGTAGAACAAAGAAAGATAGCGATTCCAGTCGCGCTTCTTGCCGGTCGGCCCGGAGAGCGCCTCGTAGTAGGCCTTGACCACGGCCTCGGGGGTGGCGACGTCGGCCGGGGCGGCGGTGGGCGTGCCGGACATGTGGCCGCCGGCGGGAGTCGGCGCCATGTGCATGTGATCCATGGGAGCGGGTGGGGTCGGAGCGGGGGTCTGCGCGAAGGCGCTGGGCGCTACCGAAGCGAGGACGGCCAGGGAGACGGCACAGAGGGTGAGACGCTTCATAGCTCTTGGGCTCCTGAAAAAACGACCGCCGAGGACGCCGGAGCGCCCTCGACGGGTCTGGGGGGTCAGGTGAGGATCTCTCGGCCCTTACGGCAGGAGATTGTACGGCCGCATCATGTCGTTGTCTTCATGCTCCAGGATGTGGCAGTGCCAGACGTACTTGAAGACCTGGCCGCGCGGGATCGTGACATGGTTCGGCAGCTCGAACTTCTGGATGATGCGGGTGACCACGCCGTAGCCGGCGTCCGGATTGCCCGGATAGGCCTTGACGACGTCCTTCCAGGCCGGGCGCTCGTTGGCCGCCGGCGCCTCGGGCGGCGCGATGAAGTGGATCTGGCCCGTCGACTGATACCGGTTGAGATCGAACTTCTGCCGGTTCAGCACCTGGAAGCGGACCAGGTGGACGTGGATCGGGTGGCCGTCGGTCGTCGTGTTGTACAGCTCCCAGACCTCGGTCGACCCGGCGTGCGGGTCCTCGGTGACCGGCGTGCTCCAGTGCAGGCCGCCGTCCGGCACGGTGCCGAGCATGCCCTCGATGGGATCGCCGGTCGTTGGATCGTCGAACTCGGCGAGGATCAGCCCGCGGGTGTTGTCGCAATGGCTCGGGTCGAGGAGCGGCACCGAGCCGAGCGTCGTCGGCAGCGCGTGATCCGGCGTCGAGAGCGGGCGGTTGACGCGGAACTGCATGACCTGCGGCATGTCCGGCCCGCCGCCGCCCGGGAACGGCGCCGGGGCGTCGTTGGTCAGAGTGAACGTCTTGCCGGACTTGCCGGTGAAGTCGATCACCAGGTCGTAGCGCTCGGCCGGCCCCATCAGCAGGTCGGCCAGCTCGACCGGGTGGGGGAGGAAGCCCTGGTCGGCGCCGATCTGGAAGAAGTGCAGCGCCTCGTGCGAGTCGCGGCTGTTGACCAGCGTCATGTGGAGCCAGCGCGCGTTGCAGGCGTTCAGCACCCGGAAGCGGTACTTGCGCGGCTCGACGTTCAGGAAGGGGAAGACCTTGCCGTTGACCACCGCGGTGTCGCCGAAGAACTCGGGGATCCAGAGCGGCGGGATGGGCGGCGCCACCCCGGGGTCCTGCACCGGGTAGTCGAGCGAGCCGTCGGCATTGAAGAAGCGGTCCTGGATGAGGAGCGGGACCTCATACTTCCCCTTGGGGATCTGGAGGCCGTCCTCCTGCGCGTCGCGGACGAAGTACATGCCGGCGAGGCCGGTGTAGACGTTCAGGCGAGTGATGCCGAGCGCGTGGTCGTGGTACCACAGCTGCATCGCCGCCTGGTCGTTCGGATAGTGATAGACGCGGTTCGAGAAGTCCGGGCCGGTCCGCGCGTAGCCGTTGGTATACCAGGCCTCCGGGTAGCCATCGCTGTCGGGCAGCACCTTGGCGCCATGCAGGTGCACGACCGTCCGCACGTCCGGCACGTTCGCCTCCGCGCCGTGGATCGTGTGGTCGATGGGCAGGAAGTGGGTAGCCGGCAGGTCGTTGTTCCACTGCACCGAGATGGGCGACCCGCTGCGGGTCTCGAAGGTCGGCCCGACGTAAACACCGTTGTAGCCCCAGAGGGTGGTGGGCGGCAGGTCCCGGTGCAGCTTCTGGGTGAACTGCCGCATGTGAATGTTGACGGTCGAGGTCCCCGGGGTGAGGATGGGGGGAATCGGCAGCGCATCCACGAAGGGGGTGAGGGGCGGGGAGGCCTGGGCGAAGGCGACCTTCTTGGGCAGGAACATCGCTCCTGCGCCGGCCAGTGTCCCCAGCTTGATGAGGTCCCGGCGGTTCAACTTCATATGGTCCTCCAGTTAAGAAAGCAATAGCGAGCGCACGCTCACTAGCACATCACGAGCGTCAAGAGAGCCAGGAAATGGAGACCCGGAAGCAACCCCAAAGAAGCCGATTGCGATCGTACGCCTCCCCTTTTCTCCTTGTCAATCGTAAATTTCGCTTGAACTCAATAATGATAACCGTGATTGTCAGAAGCCCTTGCCCTCCCCCGGGTCGAGGCGCTAGGCTCCGCTCTCCATGACCTCCCGAGACCACGAACGCTTCCGGCGGCAGCTGGAAAAGCAGTTGCGCGAAGACGTCGAGCTGCTTTATGCCGGCTACACCGCCAAGCTGCGCGCCTACGAGATGCTGCACGCGCTCCCGGGGGAGAGCGACCCCGTCCGTCTGCTGCCGGCCGGTCTCCCGCTCACCCTGGCGCCGGCCGCTCTCCCGGCCGTGCCCGCGGCGACGCCCGCGCCGGCAGCACCCGAGCCGGCGCCTGCACCGCCGCCGAGGAGCCGCGCCCACGAGCTCTACTACGCCCTCTCGGATGCGCTGGAGAAGCTCCCCGACCCCTTCGACCGCCACGACGTCGAAGCGGCGCTCGGCTTCTCCCCCCGCCGCGCCAGCCTCTACCGCGTCCTCGGCGAGCTGGCGGACGAAGGCAGCATCGCGCTCGTGAGCCGCGGCGAGGGGACGCGCACCCATCGCTACCGGAAGCTCCCCGCCGCCCTGCCCCAGGCGGCGAGCCACACCGATTGAGACTCTAAAGTCCCGCTTTTCGCGTTTCGAGCCCGCCCAAGAGACACTGGAGGCCGCCGGCAGGGCCTCCGCAGCCTGCTTTGAGACACTAGAAACGCCTCCGCCGGCCCGGAAACCCGGTTTTGAGACACCGCGAGCGCCGATTGAGACACCGCGGCGCGGCGTTGAGACACTGCCACCCCGCGTTGAGACACTCGCGGCGGGAATTGAGACACTCGCTGCCGGCCGCCAGTGTCTCAACGCGCGCCGTGAGTGTCTCAGTGCCGGACGCCAGTGTCTCAACGCCTGACGCCAGTGTCTCAATGCCGGCAGCGAGTGTCTCAATCCCTCTCGCCGGTGTCTCAATCCCCGCCGTGAGTGTCTCAATGCTCCGCGCGAGTGTCTCGCCGCGCCTCGGCGGTGTCTCCACGCGGCCTCGCGGTGTCTCAAAACCGCTCGCCGGTGCCTCTTCGACGCCCGTGGTTCTCTAAAAAGACGACGCCAGTGTCTCCAACCACCCCGGCGGCCCCGCCGGCGTGGCCGGCGATATCATGAGGACCGGGCCACGATCCCGAACCCTTGCTCTCCAGGAGCTCCACCATGACCACAGCGACCGATCCGCAGCGCGCCTTCGTCCGCCACACCCTGGCCACCCTCGCCTACCGGGGCGCCAAGGCCGTCCGCGGCGCGCCCGAGAGCTTCGCCACCTTCCGGGCCGGCGAATCCTCCCGCACCCCGGCGGAGATCGTCGCCCACATGGCCGACCTCTTCGACTGGGCGG